>VOFJ01002904.1_pt1 | contig 64643 bp, 140 predicted proteins | sample 5384081 | NCBI WGS metagenome assembly VOFJ01 (sample SAMN12384729, study PRJNA508395) | human gut metagenome | isolation source: healthy gut I | host: Homo sapiens | reverse complement strand
ATCAGTGCCTTCGTTCAGTTACATATTGCTAGGCGAATGATGCAAAAAACAGGTGCCTTGTTGTCATGCTGCTTAAATTACGACCGATGAAACACCTTTGCTGCCGGACTGTTGCTGTTTTGCTGGCTGCCCCTGGTAAAACAGGTCACGAACCTCCATTTCACAACCTCTCGATCGACGCGCAGGACTGTCGGACAAAATGGTTTCACCGTGGCACAGGACAGTACAGGGCTGATGGCAGTTCGGGACGGCCGAAGGGGCTCAACCGCTACGACGGCTACAATTTCGAAACGTTCCGCTACAACCCCGGGGATTCGACACGTCGGTCAGCGCCTCGTTCATCAACTGCATACACACCACGCACAGCGGAGCGGGTGTGGATCGGCGAAGGGGCTCACGACCTCTACGACCCCGTAGGCGGAAAGTTTCGTGGTACCATGCGGACAACGACTCGCTGCGGCTGCTCGACAACCTGCGCATCCGCTGCATCCTGACGATCGCAGGGGTGATGTGGGTCAGGACGCTCGAAAAGGGCGATCCGCCTCGACCTGCGGAAGCATATCAACTATTTCGTACTGGTACGATGCATTCGACCGGACGGCCAACGAAATCCGCAGCATCTGCGCCGACCGGCACGGGATGTTGTGGCTCGGCACCTTCGACGAGGCTCTACCGCTTCAACCCACGGACAACAGTTTCGTCCGCTACGAAACCGGAGCCGGAAGCTGCCCAACGACACCTACAACAACCACGAGGTCAGCGCGCTGTATATCCCAGGAGGCGCAGGCGCAAGATTGGTATGTAACCTTTAAAACGCTATCAGCGGTGAGGCGGTTTCTGATGCGCGACGAAAACAACTGAGGCTATCTGGATGGATGTGGAAACAGCGCTCAAATGTAGAAGATGTTCCAGATCTCACTCGTAAGCTCATACAATGTGCCGTGGCGGAAATATCATGACTGAAATTCCCACTATGACGGCACGGATAAATGTCCCAGTCCTATGCCTGTTTGGCCGCAGGGCGGGATCATCAGCCAATTCTGGCAAAATATCTATCTGGACAAGCTGGATAAAGTACATGAGAGAAGCCTATTGTAAAGCCTTTCCGTCAAGGAGAAAGGCGAAAACCCTGTATCTATCGGCAAAAATGAATACCAAGCCTATACGGCAAAAAAAGCGTTGGCTGACCTACGAATGATGTGGAAAGAGGAAAATTGATAGGGCAAATCCGGCAGTTGGAACAGGGGCAGCGAATGGCGCTATCCCCGGCTCTGCCAATGGACGCCGGGTACAAACGCCTGTTTATGTCCGGTATGCAGACGACTGGCTGTGCGGCGTAATCGGCAGTAAAGAAGATTGCAGGATTATCAAGGAAGATATTAAAAATTTTCTGCGTGACACCACTGCATCTGGAACTGTCCGGAAGAGAAAAACGCTGATTACAAACGCCCGGGGACAAAGCACATTTTTCTTGGGTTTGACATCTACGTCAGGCATACCAATTCGGCAAAGCGCAATACCCTCGGCAGGCTGAGCAGGAGCTACGCAAACAAGGTGGTATTAGCAATTCCCAGTGATACCATCCGCAAAAACTACTGGACTACGGCGTTGTAAAAATGGTGCACCATCAGGGGGAAAAGAAATCTGGAAGCCATGGCAGAAAACAAGCTGAAAAACCATGACGACTTAGAAATCCCCAATCCTACAACGCTCAAATCCGCGGCTTCTACGAATTACTACGGTATTGCCAACAACAGCCTCCTCAACAACTTCTACTACATTATGAAGTACGGTATGCTCAAAACAAATAGATATCAGTTTTGAAGTACATGACGGAGAGATTATTTCTATTGTAGGAAAAAATGGCTCTGAAAATCAACTATAGGCAAACTAATAGCAGGAATTTTAAGGTTAAAAGAAGGCAATATCTTTATTGACGATTTAAATATGAAAAAACATCAAAAAAGAAATTAGAGATAAAGTTGGAATAGTATTTCAAAATCCAGAAAATCAAATAATTTTCAATTCGATTGAAGACGAATTATCATTTGCATTAAAAGGCTTATCTAAACAAGAAGTAGATAAAAAGAATAAATGATGCATTAGAAAAAGTAGAGATGCTAGATTTTAAAAAAAAATAAAGACTTATACAATCTATCATTAGGGCAAAAACAAAGAATTATGATAGCAGAAATACTTGCTAAAAAATCCTAAATATCTTATCTTTGATGAGCCAACAACCATGATCGATAGTATAGGAAAAGAAAAAATATATAAAATTATTAAAAACTTAAAACAACAAGGTTATACAATTATTTGTATTACAAATTTAGCAGACGAAATATTATTGGCAGATAGAACTTTAGTATTAGAACAAGGCAAAATTGCATTAGAAATAAAAAAGAGAAGAATTAGTTGAAAAGGCTGAAGAACTAAGAAAATATGAAATTAAGCTTCCAACTATTTTAGAAATATTAGTAGAGCTACAAAAAAATGGAATACAGGTAAATGCTAAAGATTACACAATACCAGAACTAGTCAACTATTTAGTGACAGCTAAGGCAGGTGGTTCAAAAATGAAAAATGCAATTACATTTTTAGTGTTTCTGCATATGCCACTTTTTAATATTTTTTATGCCTAATAATATTTTGGCTAGCAAGTTTTGCAGTAGTAAACTTGATTTTAATGATAATAATAAAAAGTTAACTTTTAAAAAAAGGCAATAATAAATCTAACAAAGTACTTACCATTTATATTATTTACTTTTATATTCAATATATTATTAGACAACTACATAAATGCAATTTGATGGCAGCAAAATTATTACTAGTATGTAATGCAACATATATTTATTCAAGAACAATTACAGTAGCACAACTTGCTAAAACAGTAAGAACAATATGCAAACCATTAGAAGTATTTAAAAATAAACACAGAAGAAATTGAAGTATTAGTAAGTATTGCACTTTCAATGATACCAGTATTAAAAAAGAATATAGAGAAGTGAAAGAGGCGTGTAAAGCTAAAAATATAAACTTTAATATAAAAAATATGAAAATCATTTTATCAAAAATACTATTATCTACAATAAAAGAATAAACGAAATAGACGAATCATTAGTAGAAAAAAGGCTATGAGTATTAAAAAATATAATGACAATTTTAAAAATATGATATATAATTACAATAAATAAAAAAAGTAAGGAGAAATAAAATATGGAAAGAGTAAAGAGGATTTGAAGTAGCAAAAGGATTTGAACAAGCAGGAATAAATATGCCGGTGCGTAAAACAAAATATTCAGCAGGATATGATGTAGAAGCAGCAGAAGACTGTGTGGTTCCAGCATTTAAAGCAGGACAAGCACCAACTTTAGTAAAAACAGGAATAAAAGCATATATGCCAGAAGATGAATATTTAATGCTTTGCAATAGAAGCTCTAATCAAAGAAAAAAGGATTAGTATTATCAAATGGTGTTGGAATAGTGGATGGAGATTATTATGGAAATCCAGATAATGACGGACATATAATGTTTGCATTCTTTAATGTAAAAGCAGAAGATATTGAAATAAAAAAAAGGAGACTGCATAGGACAAGCAATTTTTCAAAAATTTGGAATAGTTGACAATGATAATGCAGAAGGCGCTAGATTAGGTGGATTTGGCTCTACAAGTAAATAATTATCAATAAAAATATAGAGGCAAAGAGCATAAGCTTAGTTTGACAAAGTATATAAAAATATAGTAAAATAACGAAATAATAATATTTTAGTAAGCCGACGAACGATAAAAAAAACTATTCGGAGGCTGAAACCTCCGGATAATTATAAAGGAGGAAATAAAAGTCTTATAATCTGTAGATATTAACCATCGTTAAAGATTTTATCTTTAACAAAGCCAACCTATTAGGTTGAGTAAAAGGAGAATGCATACAAAATGTTTAAAGAATTAAAGCGTATTGCTGTCGATGTTAACCAAATAAAGAATCAGTTAGAATTGAACAGAATACATAGAGATGCAAAGGCGAGATTTTGGCACTACGATGGAACTTGGAATTATAATAATGGATTCACTTTGGAAGAATATCAAAAAGGAGCAGAAAGAGCTAAGAAAGCAGCAGAAAAAAGCTGGAACCAATAATAAGACTTTTTAAAAGCCACGAATTTTTCGTGGCTTTTTATTTTGGCTATACAACAAGGTTAAGTCACCGTGAAATGTTCATATTTGTAAAGCAAAATGCACGTATGGCAAAAAGCCAGGTTTCTTATTAAAAAAGTATTTAAATCTAAAAAATACGGAAAAAATTTATACCCAAAAATAACATATAATAACCTAAAATTTGAAAAATATTTTGACTTTTACCAAATTTTGTAGTATAATATATTTGCGGTTTAAAGAAGAGCCTAAAAACCTTTCTTAACTAAAAACCAAATATTTTGCAATAGAAAGGAGCGTCTTACATGTTTAATGTAGGTGATAAAATTGTATATCCAATGCATGGAGCAGGTACAATTGATTCAATAGAAGAAAAAAAAAAATATTTTAGGAGAAAACCAATCTTATTATGTTATTAAAATGCCAGGTGAAGTTAAAGTAATCGTACCAACAGATAGAGCAGAGCAAATTGGTGTTAGAAATGTAATAGGTAAAAGAAGAAGCAGAAAAAGTTATTTCAATTTTAGGAGAAGATGAAACAGAAATGTCTCAAAATTGGAATAAAAGATATAGAGATAACATGGAAAAAATGAAAAGTGGAAGCATATATGAGGTCGCAGGGGTAGTTAGAAACCTAAGCTTTAAACAAAAAAAAAAAAGGACTTTCAACAGGTGAAAAGAAAATGCTTTCTAATGCAAAACAAATTTTAGTTAGTGAACTTGTATTAGCAGAACATGCTACACAAGATGAAGTTGAAGAATTAATAAATAATAAAATAGATATATCGTTTAATGAATATAGAGCACCACAAGCAAACATTGATTTAAATGCAAGTGCTGTTAACAAATTTATTCCATTTGATGATACAACAGAATTGTAAAAAATACTAAAAAGGCGACAGAAATCGCCTTTTTTCTATTCTAAATAAATGGCAAAAACTAAAAAAAATTTTTAGGAAAAATAAGTTTCAATATTTGTCATAAAAGTAAAGAAGGATTTAAACACTTTATGTCGAATAATATAAATAGTATGTAGAAAGGTTGTCAAAAATTGGTAAGATATAGTGAAGAACTAATTGAAGAAATAAGGTCAAGCAATGATATTGTAGATGTAATATCTAAATACGTAACATTAAAAAAGAAGTGGGAGAAACTTTTTCGGATTATGTCCATTTCATAAAGAAAAATCTCCTTCTTTTGCTGTTTCACCAGATAAGCAAATATTTCATTGCTTTGGTTGTGGAGCAGGCGGAAATGTCATTCACTTTATATCAAAAATAGAAGGCTTAGATTTTAAAGACACTTTAGAATTACTAGCAAACAGAGTAAATATAGAATTACCAACTTTAGATAATTTAGAAGATGATAAAACAGCAAGATTAAAATTAAAAGTATATGAAATAAATAAAATTGCGGCTGAATTTTATCATGAAAATTTATATAAACCTACATCAAAAACAGCACAAGAATATATTAAGAAAAGAAAAAAACTTGATAATCGTACATTAAAGGCCTTTTAATAGGATATGCAGGAAATTTTAATGAACTATATTTATTACTAAAACAAAAAGGTTACACAGAAGAAGAAATGCTAGCATCAAGCCTTGTTAAAAAGAACCGAAAATGGTGGATATATGGATAGCTTCAGAAAGAGGCTAATGTTTCCTATACAAGATGTTAGAGAAAGAGTTATTGCTTTTTGGTGGTAGAGTATTAGATGACAGTAAACCAAAATACATAAACTCACCAGAAAATATAGTATATAGCAAAGGCAGAAATTTATTTGGACTTAATGTAGCTAAAAAAGCATGATACTAAAAAAATAGTTATAGTAGAAGGCTATATGGATGCAATTTCGTTATATCAAAGAGGCATTACAAATGTTGTTGCATCACTTGGAACCGCTATGACAGAGGCACAAGGTCGCTTACTTAGAAGATATAGTGAACAAGTTATTTTTAGGATATGATGCAGATGGAGCAGGACAAGCAGCTATATTAAGAGGAATGGAAATTTTGCAAAACTTAGGTTGTGATATTAGAGTATTGCAAATAGAAGGAGCAAAAAGATCCAGATGAATATGTATTAAAATATGGACCAGAGAGAATTCAAAAATGTGTAGACAATGCCATTTCTTTAGTAGAATTTAAAGTAAAAGTTTTATTAAAAGAATTAAACATAGAAAATACAAATGACAAAATAAAATTTTTAAATGAAATTGCTAAAATTTTAGCAAAAGTTACAAACCAAATGGAAAGAGAAATTTATGTAGATAAAATTGCTAAAGAATACAAAATCTCTAAAGAAGCTATTTATGCAGAAGTAAATAAACTTATGTATAAAGACAACCAAGGAAGCAAAAAGCTAGAAAAAAGGGTAGTTACAATGATACCAAAAGAAGAAAAAGAAAATAGCGTTTCTGAGGCAGTTCTAAAAAAGAAAAATTTAGTAATATATTTACTTATAAATGAATATTCTAAAATGTTATGAAAAAATAAAAAATTTAATTACATTAGACTATATTCAAGATGATACAAACAAACAAATTCTCAAAAAAATGTATGAAGAATTTGAAAAAGGAAATAAATACTAGTCAATTGCTAGATTGGTTTCAAGATGAAAAAAAATCATTAGTCATATTACAGAAATAATGGCTGGAGATTTTGAAATTACTGATGTAAACAAGGCAATAGACGACCTTATTAGTATTTATGAAAAAGAAAAATTGATAAGTAGAAGAAATGAAATTTTGAAAAAGCTAGAAAGTGTTTCTGAAGCAGGTTCAGAAGAAGTAAAAGAATTAGAAAAGGAGCTTAACGATATTATTCTAAAACTAGCTAAAATCAAATAGGAGGTTTTATATATGAAAAAAGAAGCAAGAAGATGAGCCAATAGTAGAAGCTGAAGTTGTGAAAACAGAAGCACCTAAAAAGTAAAAAAAAAACTAAAACTCAAAGGTTGAAGAAGCAGATAAAAAAGAAAAAAAAAACTAAAAAAGCAACTGAAGAAGTAAAAGATATAGAGAAAAAAGTTGAGAAAGAAACTGAAAAGAAACCTAAAAAAGGCTCAAAAGCTAGAAGAGAATAAAGAAGAAGTTAAGGAAGAAAGCAAACTTACAGAGGAAAATGTTGTAGAAGAAAAAACCAAAAGTAAAGAAATTAGAGGAAGTTAGCAAGGAAAAAGTAGAAAATATACTAAAAAGAGCAAAAGAAAATGGAAAAATTACTTATGGTGAGCTTGCTAATGAATTAGAAAACACTAATCCAGACCAAATAGAAGAAGTATTTAATACTTTCGAAGACTTAGGTGTAGATGTTTTAAAAGATGATCTAGATACAGAACCAAATCTAGATGACTTAAGAGAAGTTGAGAACATCAAATTAGATGACATAGATTTAATAAACATGGATGGAATAAGTGTTGATGATCCTGTTAGAATGTATTTGAGAGAAATTGGAAAAAATCCATTGTTAACATATGAACAAGAGTTAGAGTTAGCACAAAAAATCTTGGACGGGGATGAAAGCGCAAAACAAAAAATTAACAGAGTCTAACCTAAGATTGGTAGTAAGTATAGCTAAAAAATATGTTGGAAGAGGAATGTTACTATTAGACTTAATTCAAGAAGGAAACATGGGCTTAATCAAAGCAGTAGAAAAGTTTGATTACACTAAAGGATACAAATTCAGCACTTATGCAACATGGTGGATTAGACAGGCGATTACAAGGGCAATTGCAGATCAAGCTAGAACTATACGTATACCAGTTCATATGGTAGAAACAATAAATAAATTGATTAGAACTTCTAGACATTTATTACAACAAAATGGTAGAGAACCAACACCGGAAGAAATTGCAGCAGAAATGGAAATTCAGTAGAAAGAGTTGCGGAAATTCAAAAAATAGCACAAGATCCTGTATCTTTGGAAACCCCAATAGGAGAAGAGGATGATAGCCACTTAGAAGATTTTATTCATTCAAGACGAAGATACACCAGCTCCACAAGATTCAGCAGCATATACATTACTTAGAGAGCAACTAGAGGAAGTAATGGAAACATTAACACCAAGAGAAGCTAAAGTGCTAAAATTAAGATTTGGATTAGAAGATGGAAAAGCTAGAACTCTTGAAGAAGTTGGAAGAGAATTTATGGTTACTCGTGAGAGAATTAGACAAATAGAAGCAAAAGCATTAAGAAAATTAAGACACCCAAGTAGAAGTAAAAAGTTAAGAGACTATATGAATTAAAAGATTATATTTAAACCAAAATCAAGTAAAAAGCTGGACTTTTGCCCAGCTTTTAGCATTACTTTGGCTGAAAAGCTTGATTTTTATGGAATAATGTGGTACAATAAATATGTATTACGGAAAAATAACCTTAAAAATGGAGGTGAAAATTCTTAAAATTTTAGATTTTAAGAAGAGATTATGGGATTTATTAATGGAGTAAAAACAGTATTTAGTGATTTAAAACAATATATTAATCAAATAGATTGTCCAGATGAAGAAAATGTAATTACAGATCCTGAATTACTAGAATCTTTACAATCAATTGAACAAAGAGAAGAAGCTTTCAAAAAAAATCTTCTACAAGCAAAAATGGTGGAAAAGGAAATTCAGGAAAACAACAAGTTGTGGAAACTGTAGCTATTGATCCAAAAGCTGTAAAAAGCAATGGCAAAAGAAGCACAAGAAAAACAACAACCAGTTGTAGAAAAAGATGGAGAAGAAAGATAATAATGAAGAATAATGAAAAAGTTGAGGCTTTCTCAACTTTTTTAACTTATTTTATTGACAAAAATAAAAACACATATTATAATATAAATCACGTTAGCAAATAACATATGGCGAGGTAGCTCAGTTGGCTAGAGCAATCGGTTCATACCCGATAGGTCGTGAGTTCGAATCTCACCCTCGCTACCATAAACGGCTAGATATCTAGTCGTTTTTTATTCTATTTTTCTTTCAGAACGAGAAATTGCACATTTTTTTCATATTCTTTGCATTTTATCTTATATTCAATTTGTTGCGTCATATACCTATAATACATATATGCCTGCTCATATTGCATACATGGATTAAACATATTAGGGTCTCCAATAATAGGGTCGCAACCAATATCATAATTCATATAAGGTGGAAAATTAAAATTAGAATCATTTTTATCCATAAAATAAAAACTCCCTTCGATAATCTTAAATAGGTAAATTAAATTGCAAAAATGGAACTATACATATTGCAATATATGTATAAATTGCAGCGAATATGCCTTGCAACAGCTTACCAATGGCATATGTTTTTATAGAAAGTCCTGCTTTACTAATAATACTAAAAACTTGTAATAGTACAGAAATTCCACCAAACCCTAACAAAAAGCTGGATGATACAATGTTTACTGATATTGCCTTTATGTGTGTATTTGCTACTAAACTAACACCATTTGTAAGTTCAACAATTCCGGCTAAGACAGGCTTTTTATTAGTTCTGCAGGAAAGCCTACAGAGCGAAGGATAGGTGAGAGCATTAAAGATATACCACTTAAAATTCCACTTTGATTTAATATAGATATAACCACAGAAAATATAACTACAAAGCCACCAATCATTAAAATAGTAGATATAGAGTTTGTAATGCTTTTTCCTAACACTTCTCCAAGTGATGAAATGGATACAGATTTATTTGAATAATTGTAATGATAGTTGTTACAAATAGTACTACTCTTATCAAAGAAACGTAAAACTATTCCTACTGTAATGCAAGCAAGCATATGAGTAACAAATAAAAGATAAGCCAATAGTGGTACTACCAAACAAAGTTATACCAACAGTACCAATAATAAATAGTGGACCAGAATTATTGGTAAAAAGCAAGTAATCTCTCAGCTTCTTGTTTGGTAACAATACCTTGTTCCATAAAATTAGAAACAATTTTTGCTCCAACAGGATATCCACTAATTAGTCCCATTAGAAAAGCAAAAAGCACCTTCACCGGGAACCTTAAATAATGGCCTCATTATTGGATTTAGCCATTTGCCTAAATATTTTATAACACTTGTATAACTGAGTAATTCTGTGGACACAAAAAATGGAAATAAAGAAGGCACAACAGCGGTTGCCCACAAGATTAGTCCATTTTTAGCCGCTGTTAAATTAGTTTTGGAAAATAAGACTAACCCAAAACAAAACAAGCAAAAGACAATAGCCAATCCGTTTCTTTTTAATGGAATATACCCAAATTTTTACTTTGCTTTTCTCTTTTGTTTTCAATTGGAATAGATATTGACGACATACACGTTTTCTCCTAAAAAATTTTAAATACGAGATATGTACTATGTAATGTTAAAATCGCTGGTCCTTGGTGTCGAGCTTCCTTCCCTTTGAATGTCACAAAAACAAATAAATTTGTTTTTGGACACTATCGGTTGGAACTCTCCAACTGTTACGCTTCGCTCCACCTTACGCGGACTGGCGCTTTCTTTTTTAACATTACATAGTACGAACAATTAATAAAAAAATTATTTAGAATATCTCAATAGCGAAAGCCAATTGAAAAACACGTGCTCAATCATATTAAAAGCCGTATTCTTTCCTACAGATTTTTTCAGCAACAATATTTACCTTTCAATTTCGTTACCATTCAAACTGTAAGTAACATTACCTAAAACTTGACCTGCATAAACGGGTGCGTTTATACTATCTGTAAGTTGAACAGATTGAACAATATCTTTATTTTGACCTTTTTGAATTAGAACTCCACTATCATTTTCGAGTATTGCATTAACACTATTTTCAATTCCTTTGTCAACAGAGATTTCTTTTATTAAATCATTTTCATTTGCAAGCTTTTTATACTCAAATTATTAAAACCATAATCTAGTAACTTTTGAGCCTCTGCAAAACGAATAGGGCTTGTAGGAGCTTTCATAATAACAGCAATTAAGGACAAATCATTTCTAGTTGCACTTGCAGATAAAATTATATAAAGCAACAGATGTAGAACCAGTTTTCAAACCAGTTGCTCCTTTGTAATTTCTAACTAATTTATTCGTGTTTACTAAAGAAGACTTGCCATCTCTTAAACTGTCCATATAAATTGTGGTGTATTTAGTAATTGAAGGATGCTTAGTTAACAATTCTCTAGACATTAAAGCGATATCATATGCAGAAGTTACATGACCATCTTCATCAATACCATGGCAATTCTTAAAAGTTGTGTCATTCATTCCAAGTTCTTTAGCTTTTTGCATTCATTTGATTAACAAAAGCCTCCTCAGAGCCAGCTAAATATTCAGCCATAGCAACAGTACAGTCATTAGCAGAAACGACACAAATTGCTTTTAGCATTTCATCAACTGTTAATTCTTCTCTAACATCTAGCCATATTTGAGAGCCACCCATACCAGCAGCTTTTTCACTGCAGGGAATTTTGTCAGTATATGAAAGTTTTCCAGAATCAATTGCTTCCATGATAAGTAAAAATTGTCATTACTTTTGTCACACTTGCAGGTCTTAGTTTTTCGTGCATATTTTGGTTATATAAAACCTGCCCTGAATTTTGTTCGATTAAAACTGCACTACCAACATTTAAACTTAAACTTGTAGTAGCATTTGTTGAATAGTCTCAGTCAAAGGTTTTGCATTGTTGGACCAAGTGTATATAGACTCACTTGCAATACAGATAGTTGGAAATAGAAAAATTGCAATAATAAAGATACAGATAATTTTAAGTAAATTACATTTATATTTTCAACATAATTAACCTCCATAATATTAGTTAATAAATTGTATTTTTGAAAAGGAAGGATTTATGATATATAAACTAAAAAATGTTACAGTTCTATTACATTTTTTTGAAATTCAAATTCTTCCATTTACTTTTTATTAGAAATATGCTATAAAATAATTGAGAGAATCTAAAAGATAAGGAGAAAGAGGAATGTTAAATAGAAGCAAAAGCGATAAGGGTGTTACACTTTTTATAGCTTTGGTAATTACAATTGGGTACTTTTAATACTAGCAGGTGTTTCAATAACAGCAATTACGGACGATAGTGGAATATTGAGTAGAACTAATGAGTTATCTGAGAGTGCAAATACATCTATAGAACAGAATACACAAGAATTAAATAATATGACTAATGAGTTGGATTATGTAATGAACCCATGGGTACAAAAATAAAACAGAAGTGACTAAGAAATTAAAAAGTGGGACAGTAACACTAAATGTTGGAGACAACTATACATATGATTGCGGGAGTTGAAGGATATACAGGTGCTTGGAAAGTATTAGGGGCTGAAAATGGTAAGCTTTTAATAATGTCAACAGTGAATGTAGGAACATTAACTTTAGAAGGGAAAAATGGATATAACAATGGAATTAGCAAATTAAGTGAAAATGTGTGAACCATATGGAAGAAATGCAAGAAGTATAACAGTTGAAGATATAAATAGGGTAACAGGATATAATCCTACTAATCAAGAGGAGACAGGACAATTTATGGTGTTGGAGAATTTTGGGAGTATGGAAGTAAAGTGACTTACACAGCTAGTGGAAGCTCAACGACAAATGGAAATACATACACAGGAAGTATAACCTATGAACATATAGATGGAAAAAAAATAGAGTCAATAATGTGACTTCAATAACAGTAAAGAATACATACTATTCGTATTATCCATATTTATTAACAACAAGCAATAGTACAACAGGAGAATGTAAAGGAATTCCAACAAGTTCACCAGCATATGAAATGATATTTGGAAAAGCAACAGATACAAGTGCTAGTAGTGGAAATAACTATTGGCTTGCGTCTTCATATGTTTACTCAGACAATAAGGGAGTGAGCTTTGGAATACGCAGTATATATCCTGAAGGGCGAATGGGTGGTTGCCGTTTATGGCGCTCTAATCGTGGCGTTGATAGTGATAGTTGTGGTGTTCGTGCAGTAGTTCCGATAGATTAAATATTGTCTATTTACTTTTTTTATTTTGAACATGATATAAAATAATTAGAAAAAAATCTAAAGATAAGGAGAAGTATAAATGATAAATAGAGATAAGATTAAAAATGATAATGGTGTCACACTTATAGCCTTAGTAATTACAATTGCAGTGCTATTAATATTAGCAGGTGTAACAATAGCAGAAGTATTTAGTGATGAAGGGTTATGGGATAAAAAGTAATCAATTTGCAGAAAGTGCAAATGCTACAATAGAAGAAAACTCTGAACAAGTAAATAATATGATTAATGAGCTAGATGAAATAATGAATCCATGGGTACAAAATAAAACAGTAGTTACTAAAAAAAATGAAAAGTGGAACTAAAACATATAATGTAGGAGATGACTATACATATGACTGTGGAGTTTCAGGATACACAGGAAAATGGAAGGTATTAGGAGCAGAAAAGGAAAGCTTTTAATAATGTCAACAATAGATGTAGGAACCTTAACTCTATCGGGAAAAAGATGGTTACAATACTGGAATAAGCAAATTGAATGCAATGTGTGCAACATATGGAAAGAATTCAAGAAGCATCACAGTGGAAGATATAAACAGAGTAACAGGATATGATCCGACAAATACAGGAACTGGAACTAAATATGAAGTTGGAAATACTTATGAATATGGAAATACTGTAACATACAAACTAAGTGGAGCAACATCTGCTAATGGGGCTACAAACACAAGCACAGGGGCTACAGCAGGTACTATAACTACATTTATATGCCCTGATGGACGAACTTTAGGACAAAACGGAGTAGATTCTATAGCGATAAAAAGTACACATTACTGGTATTACCCAGATTCTTTGACAAATACAGAAGGTACAGGAACAGTCAAGGGAATATCAAAGACTAGTGCTGCGTATAAGATGATATTTGGAGATTCAACAGCAACAGCAGCTAAAACAGGAAACAAATACTGGCTAGCATCTCATGGTAATGGTACTTGTTTAGATGTTTGTTCGTTTAATACTTTTTTGCGTAAGAGAAGGTGGATATGTGAGAGCATATAATACATGGAATTCAAATGAAAAAATCTTATCAAGTTGCATTTGAGTGCGTGCAGTAGTTCCAGTAGAATAAAATACAAAGGCGAGGATATATTCCTCGTCTTATTTCAATTTATTAACTTTAACCTTTATTTTTTATCACTTAATTCTGCATAAAGCTTTATATCATAACCAGTGTTATTTTCAAACTTTAAATCTAAACCATCATAAGCAACAGTTGAGTCTTTACCCATTTTTATATAGCCAACTTCTTTTCCGTGTTCGTGCCTTTCAGTAACTTTAATACCGTCTATCTTATCTACAGCATTATATATAGTTGTACTCACTTGGCAATTTCCACCACCATATCCTTTTTTTTAATTCACCATCTATAAATACTCCAGCCTTTTTTATATCCTCTATCAGGAGTAGGATTTCCAGCAACTTTATTAAATGAAAATTCTTCACCATCTTTTATTATTGTACCATTTTTATCTCATTACAAGTAATACGTATATTTGTATCACGATTATCGTCATCATCTATTATCTTAGTTGAAAAATTAGAAATTTCTTCTTCAACAACAACAGGTTCTTTTGAAATATCATTATTTAAACCAGTGCTATTTTCCCACTTCAGTACTTAATCTATTTGCATTGTGGTCAATTTCATCATTAAAATTAAATTTATTAAAATAGAAATATGCTATTAATACTATAAAAGCAATTAAAATTATTATAGGTAAAATATATTTTTTTCATAACTACTCCATAAAATTAAACTTTCATTTGTTATTATGGCAAATTTTCATAAAAAAAATATGCAATAAAATAAGCTTTTTTATTGAGAAAAAAAATTATTTTGTGATATAGTATGGAGAGAAAAAATAATTTAAACAATAGGAGTAAAAATGAGTACTTTAGTGCAAATTATAAAAGAACATATAAGTTATAAAAATCAAATATTTAAACTTGCAAAAGCAGATTTAAGTTAAAACATATAGAGGTGCGGCTTTAGGTTGGATGTGGGCTATTATCAAACCAGCAGTAACTATATTTGTTTATTGGTTTGCTTTTTACAATTGGATTGAGAGCAGGAAAATCGGTTAATGGATTCCCATACTTTTTGTGGATAATAGCAGGTGTTGTTCCATGGTTTTATATTAGTGAAATGATTACAGGTGGAACAGAATGTATTAGAAAGTATAGTTATTTAGTAACTAAAATGAAATTCCCAGTTGCAACAATACCAACATTTATAAACATATCGAAATTTTCGATTCATGTGTTATTAATTGCAATAGTAATTATAATATTTATGGTATTGGGATATATGCCAGATATATATTTACTACAATTACCAGTATATATGTTATTAGCATTTTTATTTTTGAACTTTTGGGGACTATTTTCTTCACTATTAGGAGTAATTAGTAAGGATTACAGTAATTTAGTAAAATCTTTTATAACAGCTTTATTCTGGCTATCAGGAATTATGTGGAACCCAGATACTATTGGAAATGAACTTGTAAGAAAACTTTTAAATTTAAAACCCGGTAACATTTTTAGTAAGTGGATTTAGAAATTGTTTTATAAATAAAATATGGTTTTGGGAACAACCCAAAAGACTTATATATTTCCTAATAATAACAGCTATTTTGCTAATTTTAGCAATTGCAACATACAAAAAATTGAGAAAAAAGATATACCGGATGTATTATAAACTAGGAGGAAACGATGGACGATACAGTAATTGAATTCAAAAATGTTACTAAAATATATAAATTGTATAAAAGTGACAAACAAAGACTAAAAGCAATTATTTGGAAAAAAACACCATATAAAGAAAAAAGAAGCAGTAAACAATGTATCATTTAAAATTCAAAGAGGAGACTCAGTCGCACTTTTTGGTAGAAACGGTGCAGGAAAATCAACTATATTAAAAATGATTACAGAAGTAGCATTTCCAACTACAGGAGAAATAAAGGTAAATGGAAGAGTAAGTGCACTTCTAGAACTAACATCAGGGTTTGATCCAGAATTTACAGGAAGGGAAAATATATATTTAAAAGGTCAATTATTAGGCTTAGATACCGAAGAAATAAAAGAGCTGGAGCCTGTTATTATAGAATTTGCACAATTAGGCGATTATATAGATCAACCTGTAAGAACGTATTCAAGTGGTATGAAAGCTAGATTAGATTTTCAATAAATGTTAATATAAGACCAGAAATATTAATTGTAGACGAAGCGCTAAGCGTTGGTGATGAGGCTTTTAAAAATAAATGTATAAAAAAAAGTAAATGAAATTATAAAAAATGAAAAATGTTACATTGTTATTTGTAACACATGCTACAGGGGTAGCAAAAAAGAGTTCTGCAAAAAGAGGAATGGTAATGGAAAGTGGTGTAATTACATTTGATGGAAATATAGCAGAAGCAATAGAAAAAATATAATAGTTCAATAAAATAATATAAGGAGGAATTTAAAAATGAATTTTGGAGGAATATTAGCAGGTGGAAGTGGAACAAGAATGGGAAAAACAGATTTACCAAAACAATTTTTATCATTAGGACAAAAACCAATTATTATTCATACAATTGAACAATTCTTGATTTCAACAAATATTGATGAAATAGTGGTAGCTGTACCACAAAACTGGATTAGTTATACAGAAGATATAATTAATAGATATTGTAAAGACAAAAAAAAATCCATGTTATTCAAGGTGGAGCTACTAGAAATGAAACAATAATGAATGTATGTAACTATATACAAAACATTAGTCCAAACGAAGAAAATATTGTTGTTACACATGATGCGGTAAGACCTTTTATAACACAAAAGAATCATAAAAGAAAATATAGAAATGTGTAAAGAGTATGGTGCTGCAGATACTGTTATACCAGCAACAGATACAATAGTACATGCTAAATATGGACAATTTATTTCGGATATTCCTGTTAGAAGTGAAATGTACCAAGGACAAAAACTCCACAAACATTTAAAGTAAAATGAATTTATAAATGTATATAATAGTTTGTCAGAAGGTGAAAAAACAATACTAACAGATGCAACAAAAGTATATGTAATAAGAGAGAAAAAGTTGCTTTAGTAGAGGGAGAATCATATAACATAAAAATAACTACTAAATATGACTTGAAAATGGCAAATCTAATGATTAATAATATGAATGAGGAATAATTGAGATATGATAAATGAAGTTATAAAATTAGTAACCCCTAAAAATATAGAAATTTCTTTTCAAGAAGAAAATTATAATGATAATATGGTTGTAGTTAGACCAACATATCTATCAATATGTGCAGCAGACCAAAGATATTATCAAGGAAAGAGAAAAAAGGAAGTCTTAGATAAAATGTTACATTTAACTTTGAGTCACGAGGGAGTAGGAAGAGTAATATATGACGCCAAAGGCGAATTTAAGAAAAAATGAAAAGGTAGTTATGATACCTAATACACCAACTGAACCAAGATGATATAATAAAAGAAAACTATCTGAGAAGCTCTAAATTTCGTTCAAGTTCAGCAGATGGCTTTATGCAAAGTGTAGTATATATGGATAGAGGAAGAATAATACCTATTCGTGATATAGATGAAGAGGTAGGAGCATTTATAGAACTTTCAAGTGTTGCAGTTAACGCTATAGAAAACTTTATAAAGAAAAGTCATAAAAGAAAAAAAACGTTATAGGTGTTTGGGGATGTGGAAATATGGGATACATCACAACATTGTTTTTAAAAAGTTATTTTCCTGATAGTAAAAAAATAGTAGTAGTAGGAACAAGAATGGAAAAACTAAATTATTTTTCTTTTTGCTGATGAGGTTAAACTAATTACAGAATTGGAACCAGACTTTATGGTGGACCATGCGTTTGAATGCGTTGGTGGAATAAAATCTGAAGATGCAATAGAACAAATAATTGACCATATTAATCCAGAAGGATGTATTTCACTAATGGGAGTTTCAGAGAAGAACCTGTGGATGTCAACACGAGGATGGTGTTAGAGAAGGGGTTAACTCTATTAGGAAATAGTAGAAGTGGATATGAGGATTTTGAAAAAGCAGTGGAATTAGAACAAGATAAACAAACACAAGCATACCTAAAAAAATATAATATCAGAACAGATTGAGATAAATTGTTTAAATGACATTAACGAGGCTTTTGACAGAGACTTAAATAATGATTTTAAAACTGTAATGAAATGGAATTTATAATATGAAGAAATTTGCAAAAAAGATTAAAATAATAATAACACAAGCATGTATAATTATCTTAAATAGAATATTTACTATAACTATACCACTTCAAGAGAATAGGGTATTGTTTATATCTGACAATAGAAAAGAATTAGGCGGAAATTTAAAATATATGTATGACTTCTTACCTGAAAAATACGAAAAAGTAGTATCAATAAAAGTAGATAGAAGAGAAAAATTAGGGATAAAGCATTTTATAGAAAGAGTAAAGTAAGTACTTGTCTACGTCAAAATATATTTTTATTAGAAGATTTGGTTCAAAGCTACTTCACATATAAAAAGTAAGAAAAGGACAAGAAGTAGTTCAATTATGGCATGGCCCAGGAGCGTTTAAAAGTTTGGATATAGTAGAGCAACTACTGACCTAGGGAAAGGACATATTCACAAAGGCTATAAAAGGTATACAAAAGCTATAGTTAGTGGAAGTAAAATAAGAAATTGCTATGCAGACGCATTTGGAATGAATTTAGATAAAGTGCAAGCCACAGGTTTTCAAGAACAGATTTATTTTTTTGATGAGCAAAGCAAAAACAAAAAATAGATGAAGTATATAAAAATATCCATTTATAAAAAGGCAAAAAAGTAATTTTATTTGCTCCAACATATAGAGGAACTCAATTTAGAGATGCTCATTATGATATAGCTAAATTGGACTTAGAAAAAGATTTATAACGAATTATCAAAGCAAAATTATATTTTTATTTTCAAATGGCATCCATTTTTAGCTAACAACATTAGAATGAAACTAAAAAAAGTGGATATGATCAATATAAAGAACATTCAAATTTCTACTATGATTTATCAGCAGAAGGAGATATAAATGACTTGTTATTAGTGACAGATATATTGATTACAGATTATTCATCAGTTATATTTGATTATTTCTTTACTAATAAGCCAATTATATACTTCACATATGATTTAAAAGATTATGAAAATGATAGAGGCATGTATTTTCCATTTCAAGATTATGTATATGGAGAAGTTACTATAACAAATGATGAATTGATAGAGGCAATTAAAAAAGAAAATCTTGAAGAAGAAAAAAGAACAAAATTTAAACAAAAATTTTTGGATGCATGTGATGGTAAATCTACTGCCAAAACATACAAATGGATTTTTGAAAACAAGCTAGATTAGAAGGGGAACACATGAATGAAAATAATACTAATAAAAATAGGAATTTTTATCTTAAACATAATATATTTTTTATAAAATTGTTTCCTATAAATAAAAATAAGGTAACTTTTTATTAGTAGGCAAAGTAATGAAGTATCATTAGATTTTACAATGATAGCAAAAGAACTAAAACAACAAAATGAAAATATAAAAATCGTTTTTCTATGCAAAAAACTAGGAACTAGTTTTAGTGAAAAAGATAAAGTATTGTTTTCATATGGTAAAGACAGATGTATAATATTGCAACATCAAAGGTGGTAATATTAGACAGTTATTGTATACCAGTTTGTGTATTGAAACAAAAAAGAAAAAATTAGTAGTAATACAAATTTGGCATGCACTTGGCTCACTTAAAAAAATTTGGTTACTCAAGTTTAGATAAGAAAGATGGAAGAAATAGCAAATTAGCAAAAAGCAATGAAAAATGCACAGAAATTATACATATTTTTTAACATCAAGTAATCTGTCTAAGAAGTTCTTTAAAGAGGCGTTTAACGCTAGAGATGAACAAATGCTAGTAATGAATTTGCCCTAGAGTAGACTTTCTAAAATCTGAAAAAGAGCAAGAAAAAATGAGAATAAGATTTGTAGGAGTTTACCCAGAAACTAATAACAAAAAACAAAATATTTTATATTGTCCAACAAATAGAAAAGGACAAAAAATACCAATAGAAAATATAGTAAAAGATATTCCACTTGATAAATATAACTTTATTGCTAAGTTACATGACGGAACAGAAGTAATATATGTAAAAAGGCAAAAAAAATAGAGAAGACTTCAAACTTTACAGGTATGGAACTTTTACATGTTGCAGACTATATTATTACAGATTACTCGGCAATTGTATATGAAGCAGCAATTACACAAAAAAACCAATATATTTTTACACATATGATTATGAGGAATACCAAATAAATCGTGGAACATATATTGATTATATGAGTGAAATGCCGGGACCAATATGCAAAAGATTTTAAAGAAATCATGAAAATGATTGAAGAAAATAAATATGATAAAGAAAAAAGAAAAAAAAACTTCTGCCAAAAATATGTAAAAAATATAGAAAAAAATGCAACTAAAAAATTAGCAGAGTTAGTGTTAAATAATATGAAAGACTAAAAAAGGAGTAGATTTATGAAAGAGTATATGGTATCAGTTATTGTACCAGTTTACAACAATGAAAAATATATACCAGAATGTATACAATCTATAGAAAAGCAAACATATGACATTAATAAAATACAAATTGTTTTGATAAATGATGGATCTAAAGATAATAGCTTAAAAGTATGCAAAGAACTAGAAAAAAGAAAACAACAATATTATTGTCATTTCTCAAGAAAATTCTGGTGTATCAGTAGCAAGAAAATGAAGGCATGAAAAAGGCTGAAGGCAAATATATACTATTTTTAGATTCTGATGATATGTTAGAAAAACATAGCATAGAGCGACTAGTTGACTTTTTTGAAAAAAAAATAATGACAAAATAGACCTTTGTAACATATCCAATGGAAATTTACACAAATGAAAAAGGCAAGAGCTACAAGCCATTATCGTTATAGGTTCTATACAGAGGGAACAGGAATATATGATTTAGAAGAATCACCATATTTGGGACAATCTACTATTAATGTAATGATAAAAAATGAAAGGCAAAATCAAACTCTATTTGATAAAAATATGAATTACTCAGAAGACGAAGCTTTTAACACAAAAGTATTAATGAAAAAAAGAAAAAGATAGGATTTTGCAAAGAAGCAACTTATATTTATAGAAAAATGTAGGATCAGTTACTAAAAACAAATCAAATCCTTATTACACATTTGAAAGTTTAACAAAATACAATGAAGATTTAATAGAAAATTACAAAGATGAAAAAAAGGAAGAATACCTAAGTATATTCAAGCAATTATATTAAACAATGTAAGATGGAGAATAAAAACAGACGAAATCTTTCCATATCATTATGAGGAAAATGAATTTAACAATGCAATTTCTAGAATAAAAAATATTTTATCATATATAGAAAAAATGGTACAATATTAAATATGCCAAATATGCCAATTTACCATAAGTTTTACATATTCAACCTTAAAGAATTAAACATGAAGCCATATTATGGTGATAATTCATTTGCTATTATGAGTGGTAATGAAGTTATATTCAGCAGTGAAACAATTGAAATATCTTTTATAAGACTAAAAATAAAAAAAGATTCAAAAAAAAAAATATATATATTAGGATGTGTAAAATCTCCTATATGTGAATTTACAAAACCAAAAGTATTTTTAAAATATAAGTTAGATGACAATGATATTATTATAAAAAAAGAAATGAAGCTTGAAGAAGCAGGACTTTCACATTATCAATCAACAATAAAAAAACAAATACATTTTATAAATTTGAATGTGAGTTAAATATAGAGGACATACAAAAATTTGAATTCTATAGCACTATAGGAAATACTAAAATGACATCTGAATATAGATTTGGTGGACGAGTTGTATTTAATGATTCACTAGAAAGATATAAATTTTTAACTAAAAACAAAAATATATTTTTAGAATATAATCGAGAAATAAATGCATTTACTGTAAATAAAACTACAAAAAGAAAAAATAAAACAGTTAAACAAAGAAAATAAGCTTATATATGAAAAGCTTGACCCACATATAAATATGTATAGATGGTTAGCCAAAAAGTACATAAAAAAAAATATTTGGCTATATTATGATTCGGCAAATGTATATGATAATGGATATTATCAATTCCTACATGACTTAGAAAAAAGATGGGATAAACAGATACTATATTTATGACAAAATGAATGAAAAATTGAAAGAAAAAAATTTACGCCAAAAACAAAGAAGACATTTATTAAAAATATGGTTCATTAAAACATAGATTGTACTTTTTTGAACTCAGATAAAATTATATCGTCTGATATATCACTAAGTGTTTATTGTCCATTTAGAAAGAGTATAAAAGTGGTATAGAGACATTATAAATTATGAATTGATTTATTTACAACATGGAATTTTATATGCTAACTTATTACAAATGTATGGTAAAAAGAATTTAATGAAATAGACAAAATTGTAATTTCATCCGAGTTTGAAAAGAAAAAAATCTAGTAGAAAATTATAAATATAATGAAGAAGACCTGATATGTGCTGGAATGCCACGATTTGATATAGATAATTCAAATAAATTTGAAAAAAAGTGAAGAAAGAAAAAATTATTTATGCACCTTCTTGGAGAAAGTACTTAGTTGGGGAATTATTAAAGAGAAATAGAAAAGCAAATTTGACTGAGATGGAAAAAATCAGATTTTTATAAAAAAAGAATGTAGAAGTGCTAACCTCAGAAAGATTAAAAAAAAATTATTAAAACAATATAATGTTAAATTTGAGTTTAAATTACATCCGAATTTTAACTGTTATAAAAAAAAATGTTTGAGGAAAAAATGCAGTGAAAATATATGTATGGGAAATGCAGAAATTAGTCCAAGCAACTATAGAATGTTAATTACAGGGAGACTATTCATCATTTCAATTTGACTTTATAAAACACCAAATCCCTATAGTATATTTTTGTGCCAGACCTAAAAAGAGTTTAATGCAGGACTTCACACTTATAGAAAACTAGATTTACCACTTGAAAAAAAGCGTTTGGAGATGTGGTATATACTTCAGAAGAACTAATTGATAAAATAGAATATTACCTAAAAAACAATTTTGAGGTAGAAGAAAAAAATATAAAAAGAGAATGAACAATTTCTTTTTTAGAACAGAAAATTGCAGAGAAAAAAATATATAATGCAATAAGGTAGGAGGAAAATAAAATGACAGTTTTTGAAGATTTAAAATGGAGAGGGCTTATAAAAAGATATATCAAGCCCAGAATTAGAAGAAAAATTAAATAAAGGTGGAATGTCTTTCTACATAGGAACAGACCCAACAGCAGATAGCTTACATGTTGGACATTTATCAAGTTTCTTAATTTCAAAGAGATTAAAAGATGCAGGACATCATCCATACTTATTAGTAGGCGGAGGAACAGGATTAATAGGAGACCCAAGACCTACAAAAAGAAAGAGCAATGATTTCAAAAGAAGCAGTAAACAAAAACTTTGAAGGAATTAAAAATCAAGTACAAAGATTATTTGGATTTGATGTTGTAAATAATTATGATTGGATTAAAGACATAAATACATTAGACTTCCTAAGAGATTACGGTAAATTCTTTAATGTCAATTACATGTTAGATAAAGACATAGTAAGAAGAAGACTAGATGCAGGTATTACATACACAGAATTCTCATACATGATACTACAAGCTCTTGATTTCAAATACTTACATGAGCATAACAATGTAGATTTACAATGTGCTGGTTCAGACCAATGGGGAAATATTACAGCAGGTATAGACTTAATAAGAAAATCTACAGGTGATGAAGTAGATGGATTTAGAATGGCACTTGTGACAGATTCACAAGGTAATAAATTTGGAAAGAGTGAAGGAGATGCTTTATGGCTATATACAGAAAAAAAAATCTTCAAGCTATGAATTATACCAATTCTTTGTAAATGTTGAAGATGTAATGGTTATAGACTACCTAAAAAAATCTACACATTCTTATCAAGAGAAGAAATTGAAGAATTGGACAGAAAAAATTAAAAGAACATCCAGAATTAAGAGAAGCACACAAAGCTTTAGCAAGAGAGATAATCACTTTCTTACATGGAAAAGAAGAATATGAAAAGGCAGTAAATTTAGCAGATCACTTATTTAACAATAAATTCAATGACCTATCTAAAAGAGATATTGAAGAGTTATTTAAAGGACAAGAAGTCAAAGAAGTTGAACTAAATACAAATATTGTTGACTTTGCTGTAAATATGGGAATAGCATCAAGCAAGAGAGAAGCAAGAGAATTTATTTCATCAGGTGCAATTTCTATAAATGGAGAAAAAAGTAACAGACCTAGAAAAACAATTGATCAAAAATATGTTTATAGAAAATACATACATTGTTGTAAAAAAGAGGAAAGAAAAATTACTACATTGGAAAAGCAAAATAAGTTTAAGGAGAAAAATTATGGAATGGATGAATAGTAATTTAAAAGAAATTGAGCCAACTAATATATCAAACCAAGAACAAAAAAAGAAAAAATAGCAAAAGAAATAGCTCAAAAAAAGTTAAAGATGGAGATGTAATAGGTTTTGGCTCAGGTTCTACATCATATTTAGCTATTAAAGAAATAGCTAAAAAGAATTGAAGAAGAGGAATTGCATATTACTGCAATCCCTACTTCTTATGAAATAAAAAGCATTATGCCATAGTTTAAATATTCCAACAGTTAGTATATTAGAAAAACGACCAGACTGGGCTTTTGATGGAGCAGATGAGGTTGACAAAAAAAAACAACAATTGGATTATAAAAGGTAGAGGAGCAGCTTTATTCAAAGAAAAAACTAAATATGGTAAATGCAGGAATTACATATATTTTAGTTGATGATTCAAAATTAGTGTGGATGAATTAAATAAAGTAATGCCAATTCCAATTGAAGTTTATCCAGAAGCAGTTAGCAGTGTAAGAGAAGCATTACTAGACTTAGGAGCAACAGAGGCTGTATTAAGAAAAGCCGAAAAAAAAGACGGCCCAGTGTTTACAGAAAATAATAATGTTATATTAGATACAAAATTTGTAGAGATATATGATGCACTAGAAGAAGATATAAAATCTATTACTGGTGTTATAGAAAGTGGATTATTTATGGAATATCCAATAGAAGTAATACACTAAGCAAAAAGGAGGACAAGCTATGTGGGGAGATATAGCAATTGCATTTTTGCTAGCGTTTATTACTGCATTTGTGTTAACACCATACACTATGAGACTAGCGAAAAAAAGTTGGAGCAATAGATGTACCAAATGATAGAAGAGTAAATAAAAAAGCCAATGCCAAGACTACGGAGGGATAGCAGTTATTTGTGGATTTATAGTATCTACAATATACTTGTTAATTGTAATGAGTTTAGAAGGCTCAATAAATATATTTGATGCAGATAATAATTATTGGCTAAAACTGGTAGGCTTTTTAATAGGAATTATAGTATTAGGAGTAACCTGCTTTATAGACGATTCAAAAGGAATACCAAGCTGGGTTAAGCTAATTGCACAAGTTGGAGCAGCTATAATTGTAGCTGTATGTGGAATAAGAATAGAAAATATTAACTTACCTTTTTATAGACAACAAAATATTTTTTTCTATGAGTGGTTTTCATATATTATTACAGTTGGATGGATTGTAGGAATAACAAATGCTATAAACTTAATAGATGGGTTAGATGGACTGTCATCAGGAATAACACTAATTTCATGTGTTTCATTGCTAATAATCTTTTTACTAACACCATCATCACCATTAATATCAATACTATTAATAACAGCGTTAGCAGGTTCAATAGTGGGATTTTTACCATTTAACTTTAGTCCTGCTAAAACATTTATAGGAGATGTAGGCTCAAACTTTTTAGGATTTTCACTTGCAGTAATATCAATACTAGAGTTGCTAAAACCTATACAGCATTAGTACTTATAGCACCAATTATAGTATTAGGACTTCCAATATTTGATACAATTTTTGCAATAATAAGAAGAATTATAAAAGGTAAATCAATAAAAGCTGTATTCAAAGCAGATAAAGGACATTTACACCATAGACTAATGAAAAGAGGATACACGCAAAAACAAGCTGTTCTAATTTTATATGGACTTACAGCAACACTAGGAATGTTTGCAATTATACTATTAGAAAGTGGAATTTGGAAAGCATTTTCATTTGCAGTTTTAGTAATTGCAATTATAGCAATTGGATATAAAGATATTTTTAGAGTAAAACAGGATGATATTGAAACAATAGATGAGACACATATTAGAACAGATAAGTAAAGATCTAATTTAACAATATTAAAACAAGACTCTTTAGTATAAATGTAACAATATTAAAATCGCTTGTCCTTGGTGTCGAGCTTCCTTCCCTGATGTCACAAAAACAAATGAATTTGTTTTTGGACACTATCGGTTGGAACTCTCCAACCGTTACGCTTCGCTCCACCTTACGCGGACTGCGCTTTCTTTTTAATATTGTTACATTTAAAGCACAGTAATTTTTTTAATATTGTATAAATAAAAAACTAAAAAGGAGAGCAAGATGGAAGATGAAAGATTAATAAGTCCGGAATTAGAAGATATACAAGAAGAAAGAGTAGAAAACTCTTTAAGACCAAAAAACTTTAGACGAATACATTGGACAAGACAAAGTAAAAAACAATATGAAAATATACATAGAGGCTGCCAAGAAAAAAGAGGTGAGCCTCTTGATCACGTTTTTATTATATGGACCTCCAGGCTTAGGAAAAACAACGCTTGCAAACATAATATCAAACGAAATGAACTCAAATATAAAAATAACATCTGGCCCAGCAATAGAAAAGCCAGGAGATTTAGCAGCACTATTAACAAACCCTTTCAGAATTTGATGTTTTATTTATAGACGAAATTCATAGATTAAACAAGAGTGTAGAAGAAATACTATACCCAGCATTAGAAGACTACACATTAGACATTATGATAGGAAAAGGTCCAAGTGCAAGGTCTATTAGACTCGACTTACCAAAGTTTACACTAATAGGTGCAACTACTAGAGCAGGAGCACTAGCAACACCGTTAAGAGACAGATTTGGAATTATACATCACTTAGAACTATATGAGACAAAAAGACTTAACAACAATAGTAAAAAAGATCAGCAAGTATATTAGACTTACAAATAGATGAAGAAGCAGCAATAGAAATTGCAAGAAGATCTAGAGGAACACCAAGAATTGCAAATAGATTATTAAGAAGAGTAAGAGACTATGCTGTAGTATTAGGTGATGGAAATATAACATTAAAAATAGCAAAAATAGCACTTGGAAAACTAGAAATAGACGAAAATGGGCTTAGATGATATAGATAGAAAAAAAAAATATTAGAAACAATGATTATAAAATACAATGGAAGAGCAATAGAATTGACACAATTGCAACAACAATTGGAGAAGAGCCAGAGACAGTAGAAGATGTGTATGAACCATATTTAATACAAATAGGCTTTATAGCAAGAACTGCAAGGGGCAGAATACCAATGCCTTCAGCATATAAGCACATAGGGAGTACCATATGAAGAAAAAGTGATATTTTTTATTATTAGTAATCGTAATAAATTTACTAATATTTTCTATAGCAAATATATTTTTCAACATAAAATATGAACAAGTAGATGATTTCATAATCTACAATTTATATTCAGGATTGGATGGAACATATAATTTTCACGGAGTATACATACACCCAATACTTTGTATATTAATAGGTCTATTTTTTAGACTAGCGCCACAAATAAATTGGCATACCATATTTTTATTATTAATGCAATTTATATGCTTTACAACAATTGGATATATAATTTTGCAAAAGCACAAAACACCATTATCAATATTAATATACACTATATTTGCAAGTATATTTTATACAGCACTTTTATTATTAATTCAATACACTTCTGTTGCAGCTTTTAATTTTAACGGCATTTTTTATAACAATAGATAATATTGAAAACAAAAAAAAAAATGGACTATTTTAGCAGGGGTTTTATATGCAATAGGAATAATGACGAGAATGCAGTCACTCTTAATAATAGTGCCATTTATGGGAATATATTTATTGTATTATTTAGTAAAATACAAATTACAGGGGCAAACTGTTAACTTAATAAAGCAGTATGCAATATATATAATAATAACAATAATTGTATATGTCTCAAATATGGTAATATACTCTGTTGAACCATATAAACAATATATGAAATACAACGATTTAAGAGCACAACTACATGATTTATCATATACAAGTTATAATAATAACAAAGAGATATTTGATAAAATCGGCTGAGCAAAAATGACCATTATTTATTTTATACATTTAATACAGGAGATGAAAATGTATATAACAAACAAAATTTACAGAAAATTATAGATTATAAAAAACAACAAGGAAACTATTATAATTTAAACTTAGAATTAGACAAAATAGCTACAAATTTTAAAGATAATTTAGTCAATACAAACACATTTATAGCAATAATGTTCTTTAGTATTATAATAATTAGTATATTAAATTCAAAAAATAGAAATTTAAATATATTAATAGCCTTAACTACTATGGCAGTTCATATTTTGTTTATAGTATTAAACAGAAGTATGCTAAGAGTTGTAATCCCAGAATACATACTAGGAACTGCTTTGATAATATATAACTTGAATTTAGAAGAAACTAAAAAATATAGTTTGAAAATAATAGCAGTAACTACAATATTAATATCAATAATAGGTGTTAATATTTCAGGGACAAAATATAACTATGGATATAACTTAAATTATTATTCAAATTATAAACAATTAATTGACTATACAAATTCGCATAAAGGAGAACGTATATCTATACACAGTTCCAGCTCTACAATATAGATATTATGTATATTCAGTATATGAAATGCCACCTAAATCAGCATTTTCAAATTTAAGAGTAATGGGTGGATGGGATATGTATACTCAAAATTATTATGATTTTAAAAGCAAGATATAATTTGGATGGTACATTTTTAGATTTACTGAAAGAAAACGTATATTTAATAGATGGAGATGTAACTTGGTCTGGTAGAAAATACAGTAATTACATAGATAAGATAGTATTATTTATAAAAAAGAACATTATAATATTGATGTAAAATATGAAAGAGTAAATACTTTCGATAATTTATATATATATAAACTGGAAAGGATATAGTAAATGAAACTTTTAATGCACACTTGCTGTGCACCATGTAGTGTATATTGTATAGACAGTTTAAGAAGTGAAGGGATAGAACCAACAGTATATTGGTATAACCCAAACATACATCCATATATGGAATATAAAGCAAGAAGAGACTGTTTAAAAAAGAATACACACAAAGCATAGGAGTACAAGCAATATTTGAAGAAGAATATGGATTAGATGAATTTTGCAAAAAATGTAATTAGAAATTTAAAAACAAGATGTACAGACTATTGTTATAGAGTTAGACTAGAACAAACAGCTAAATATGCAAAAAAGAGCACGGATTTGACACAATTACGACTACGTTATTTGTAAGTCCATATCAAAAACATGAAGAACTAAAGCAAATAGCAGAAGAAATTGCTAAAAAATATGAATTAAACTTTTTATATAGAGACTTTAGAGTAGGATTTAGAGAAGGACAAGCCAAAGCACGAGAACTAGGACTATACATGCAAAAAATACTGCGGTTGCATATTTTCAGAAGAAGATAGATATGCAAAGCAAATTGAGAAAGACAAAGAGATATCGTAGCGGAGTACAGTGTGCTCCATTATCTGAAAAATAATTAGTAAGTTATAAGGAGATGATTATATGGATATATGGGGGAAGAAATATTGACTGATTATGAAACAAGAACAACTATTAAATTATCAGAAGTATTACCTAATTGGTGGGGAGATAAGAGATATAATACCAATTAGTGGTAATTAATATTTTGGTAGAGGAAGATGAATACAGAAAGCAAGAAGTAAAATAAGCATAAAAACGGCAGAGAAAATTTTTCTCTGCCGTTTATAAAAGGATTATTTCTTCTGGAAGTTTCGGTCAATAATGTCGATGAGCTTCCCAAACTCATCTTCATTATCCAAAACGAATTGTGGGTCAACCTGAATTTCACGCAGTCCTCCAACTGCCACAAGGAATCCTTTGAACAGTTCATAATTCTTTATGAACTCAACGACTCCATCGGTTGAAAAGTCCAATGCTCCTTTGTTGAGTGAAAAGCGATTGAAAGAGGAAACTTCAATCGAAGCTTCTTCAAAATTGGAAGCTTTAGTGTGTTCCAATTCAGGAAATTTAGAAGTTTCTTCTGCAACTTCGAGAGTTTCAGATTGGACATTTTCTTCCAAATAAGGAAGAAGAGGAAGAAAAGTGAAATAGGCATAGTTTGTGAAAAGAAATTCTGCCAAACAATAAGCCTGATAACTAAATTCTACGAATTTAGTAGCTTCCCTCATAAGAGTATCCAATTTCACGGATGCCTCCAAAAGCATGGTTGGGCATGGTGCTTTGCAGCAGGAAAATAACTCTCTTAACTTCGTTAGAATTATGAGAATCAAGGTACTTGACAATTGACTGAAGCAAGCTGCTTGCCATGTCAAAATTTCCGGATTCCCAGACCTCTACGAAACTTTTGCAGGTATTTTCGAAGATCTCTCCATTAGAAAATAACTTCTTAGTGGAGTTGATTTGAGAACAATTTCGTTCCAAATCATTTTTGATTGCTCTTGTGTCAGCTCAGCCCATTCAAGGTGAGTTTCCTGTGCCAAGTAATCTTCACTGGCGCCTGCTTTCATCAAAAATTTGAATATATCCAAGATGGATGAACTGTTCAAATTTTCAATGGTTTGAATTACATTTTGTTGAATCTGCAAGCTGGGGAAATGCTTTATAAACTTAGTCCGAAGCTTTACAGAGCTTCCAGAAATTGCGCTGTGACCGTTTTCAATTTTAATGCTATACATAAGATGATAGGCCTCCTTTTTATTATTTTTTAAATGTGCGATATAAATATTATACCACAGAAAACAAGATTATGTCAACAAACGCACAAATTCGTGAATTTTATTAAACTATATTGAAAATCAGAGAAAAGTATAATATAATTCAAATAATTTAAATAACTTAAATAGAATGATTGGAGGCATAACTATGCGGCAATTAAAGCCTTTTATGGTTGAGTTTTCTGGTACTCCAGAAGCAGGAAAAAGCACTGCAATAGCATTGTTGGTGAAAATGCTCGAAGATAAAGGGTATAGAACTATGATTCTTAAAGAATCAGCAGAAGTTTTACCAAATGAGTTGGAAAAAAAGGAACATTTGAAGAGGAAATTTGTGGATGCATTTGATAACACAGGCAGGCATTTTAAAAGCTGAACATGCTGATGTTGACATTGTACTCATTGATAGAGGCATTGTTGATAGCAAATTTTATGCATGGAAGTATTTTAAAGAGAAGAAATGTTCAGCAGAGCAATTTAATGAATTTCAAAGAACATGTTTGAATAGAATGACTCCAGACCTGTTCTTGGGAATATTTGTATCACCAGAAACTGCTATCAAACGTAGAGGAGGAGAAGGTAGGCTAGTAACTCGAAAATATTTAGAAGATTACAATCGATTGTTTATGGAATTTTGGGTAACAATACCAACAAAAAAAAAACAATAAAATCGGATGAACTTGCTGCTTTGGAATTGAGCAATATAATCTTTGACAATATTTTGAGTGAAATATCATAAGAAGCTAATAGCACAAGGGGCAAATTGCCTTTTGTGCTAATTTAATAATATAGGAGACAATAAATGAATAAATTTTTAGAAAAAAAAAATAAATAAAATATGTAGAGAAAATAAAAAAAGTTGCAATGTTTATAGATATGGATGGAACTATAACTGTATATGATATATATCCAGAAGAAATAGTAAAGCAAAAAATGCAAGATGAATATAGTAAAGCAGAGCCAGCACAATATATAATAGACATATTAAAAGAGATAAATGAAATTCTAATATAGATTTATATATATTATCATTATCAAAAACATTGAAAATTACAGAAGAAAAAAAGAATGGCTAAAGAAATATGTACCATTTATTGAAGAAAAAAAAATTGGATAATAATAACTAGAGAATTAAATGAGTATTCAAGTGAAAATAGAGATATAATAAAAGCACAGAAAATAAAAAGAGTTAAAGAAACAATATGATTACTCTATATTACTTGATGATGATCATAAAATATTAAAAGAAGCACAAAAAATGCTAGACACTAAATTTAGCCCTTTTCATATTTCATCAACACTTATTTAAAAAGAAAGAAGGAAACAGACATGAAAAAAAATAGTTTTAATAGATGGAAATAGCATATTAAACAGAGCTTTTTATGGAATAATGGGAAACAAAATGCTAACAACTCAGACGGTAAATATACAAATGCTGTATATGGCTTTTTAGCTATACTTTTTTAAAGTACTAGAAGATATTGAACCAGAATATTTAATGGTAACATTCGACTTAAAGGCTCCAACAGCTAGACATAAATTATATGATGGATACAAGGCTACAAGAAAAGGAATGCCAAATGAGCTTGCAGAACAAATGCCTATATTAAAAGATATCCTTAAGTCAATGAATATTAAAGTCATTGAGAAAGAAGGATATGAAGCTGATGATGTTTTAGGAACTATGGCTAAAAGGGCGGGAGAAAGATGGATTTGATGTTACAATTGTTTCAGGAGATAGAGATACTTTTCAGCTTACTTCGAATAGAGTTAAGGTACGTATTCCACATACAAAGATGGGAAAAACTGAAACTGAAACTTTTGGCAGGGAGGAAGTATTAAAAAATATGGAGTAACTCCAAAGCAACTTATAGAAGTAAAAGGTTTACAAGGAGACACTTCAGATAATATTCCAGGAGTACCAGGGAAAAGAGAAAAAACAGCGTTAGAACTAGTAAAGAAGTATAAAACTATTGATGGGATATATGAGGCAATTCAAAAAGGCGAAGATGATTTAAAACCAAAAAGCAAAAAGAAAGGCTATTGGAAAATAAAGAATTAGCAATGCTTTCAAGAATACTTGGAACTATAAATTTAGAAGTTCAATAGAAGAGAATCTAGAAGAATTTAAAATAAAAAGAGTGGAATAAAGAAGAAGTTTTTTTCGAAATTTAAAGAACTAAATTTTAATAGATTTATTGATAGATTTAATTTGAAATCTGAAGAAGGACCAAAACAAAACCTAGCAGAATTATTTGAAATAAAAACTTTAAACACACAAAATGAAATAAAAGATTTGCTAGAAAAAATACAAAATAAATTAGTATTTATGTTGGGAACAGAAAAGGTAGAACAAGAGAATTTAATAATAAAAAAACAAATAAAATCAATATATATATATATTGATAATACTGTTATGAAATAAAATTTAATACTAATGAAGAATTTATTTCATATTTTAAAAACAATATTTGAAAATGAGAATATACAAAAAATATAGCTATCGTTTAAATGAGACCTATGTATTATTAATGCAAAATGGAATATATTTAAAAGAAATCAAATTTGATACTGAAATTGCTGCATATCTTTTAAATCAAAGTAATGGGAAATATAAGCTAGATGAATTAGCAAATCAATACTTAAGTATTGATATACCAGAGTATTTAGAGTTTGTTGGAGCAAAGCAACAAAAAAAAAAAGAAACACAGATGACTTTGTTTTCACAAGATGAAATGAATGTGGATTTTGAAAAATATCAGAATGCAATATATATGTATACTATTGCAAAAAATTAGCAGAAATAATGAATAAAAAACTAGAAGAAAATAAACTCATTAAAATTATTTGAAAATATTGAAATGCCACTAATAAAAAGTATTAGCTGAAATGCAATATGAAGGAATATATGTAGACAAACAAGAATTAGTATCATTTGGAGTCAAATTAAAAGAAGATATAGAAGTAATAAAGCAAGAAATATACAAACTAGCAGGAGAAGAATTTAATATAAATTCTACATTGCAATTAGGTAATATCCTATTTGAAAAGTTAAAATTACCGGTGTATAAGAAAACTAAAAAAGGTTATTCAACAGATGTAGATATATTGGAAAAGCTAAAGCCAGAGCATCCAATTATTGAGAAAATATTAGAGTATCGTGGCTTTATGAAACTAAATTCAACATATATAGAAGGGCTAATAGTATATATAAATGAATATACACATAAAATACATTCATATTTTCATCAAACAATTACAGCAACAGGAAGAATAAGTTCAACAGAACCAAACCTTCAAAATATTCCAACAAGAGCAGAACAAGGAAAAAAACAAATAAAAAAGGCCTTCAAAGCACAAGAAGGTAACATATTTATAGATGCAGACTATTCTCAAATAGAGTTAAAATTTTAGCGCATATTTCAAATGACACAAATATGAGAGAAGCATTTTTAAATGAGGAAGATATACATAAACAAGTTGCTTCAAAGGTATTTAATGTACCTTTAGAAGAAGTTACAAAAGAGCAAAGAACAGCTGCCAAAGCAGTAAACTTTGGAATTGTATATGGAATAAGTGGTTTTGGATTGGCGGAACAACTAGGAATAAGCCGTAAAAAAAGCAGAGCAATATATAGAGCAATATTTGGAAAAATACAAAGGCGTAAAAGAATTTATGGATAAAATTTGAAAAAGGCTAAAGAAAAGGATATGTTGAAACACTATTCCATAGAAGAAGATACATACCAGAATATCTTCTAACAATTATATGGTAAGACAATTTGGCGCTAGAGCAGCAATGAATACACCGATACAAGGTACAGCAGCAGATATAATGAAAATTGCTATGATAGAAGTTAACAAAAAGCTAGAAGAAGAAAAGCTTAAATGCGAAATTAATTCTGCAAATTCATGATGAACTTTTAATAGAATGTGAAATAGAAGAAAAAAGAAGAAGTAAAGAAGATATTAAAAGAAAGTATGGAAAATGCAGTTAAATTAAGTATTCCGCTAGAAGTGGAAGTATCTGAAGCAGATAACTGGTATGATGTAAAATAAACTACAAAAGAGAACAAAGGAGAAGATTTTGGCTAAAAAAATAACTTTAATAATATTTATTATTTTAATTTTATTAATATTTCAATGGAATAATTTAAGCGAAACAATACAAAAACAAATATATCCAAAGAAATATGAACAATATGTAGATAAATATTCGCAAGAATGTGATGTAGACAACTTATTAATATATTCAATAATTAAAGTTGAAAGTAACTTTAATGAAAAGGCAAACTCTCATGCAGAGGCTATAGGGTTAATGCAACTTATGCGGGAGAACACAGCAGTTGAAACATATGGACATATTGAGGCACAAACAGTAAATGTAGAAGAACTGTATCAGCCAGAAATAAATATAAAAATTGGCACATATTATTTTTCTACATTACTAACTCAATATAACAGCGTGGGCTTAGCATTAGCAGCATATAATGCAGGAATGGGAAGAGTCGACAAATGGATAAAAGAAGGAACAATAAAACAAGATGGCTCAGACCTAGAAAACATACCATTCAAAAGAAACTAATTTATATGTACGAAAAGTATTGAATGTTTATGAAAAATATAAAAATTTATATTGACACCATTTTTAACAAGTGGTATCATATATCTATGATAGATTTAAAAAAAACACAGTTTGAACGTTGTTTATTTTTAAATCTATTTTTTTTTTTTTCCAAACTGTGTTAGGGTAAGGAGGAAACAATGAATAAAAAGTACATTTTTGTAACAGGTGGAGTAGTATCTGGACTAGGAAAAGGAATAACAGCTGCATCACTAGGAAGACTATTAAAAAATAGAGGATATAAAGTAGCAAATCAGAAATTTGATCCATACCTTAATGTAGACCCAGGAACAATGAGTCCATATGAACATGGAGAAGTTTTTGTAACAGATGATGGAGCAGAAACAGATTTAGACTTAGGACATTATGAACGTTTTACAGATGAGAATTTAACAAAATATTCTTCTGTAACAACAGGAAGAATATACTCAGAAGTAATTGAAAGAGAAAGAAAAGGAGATTACTTAGGAAAAACAGTACAAGTTATACCACATATTACAAATGCTATAAAAGAAAAAGTATATAAATTTGAAAATACAGATGTAGATATAGTAATAACAGAAATAGGTGGAACAGTTGGAGATATTGAAAGCTTACCTTTTCTAGAGGCTATTAGACAAATAGGAATAGAAAGAAATGAAGAGGACATTGCATATATCCATGTAACCTTATTACCGTATATTTATGGCTCAAATGAACTAAAATCAAAACCAACTCAACATTCAGTAAAAAGAATTGCAATCAATAGGTATAAAACCAGACATACTAGTTTGTAGAGCAGCACAAGAAATAAATGAAAACTTAAAACAGAAAATTGCATTATTCTGTAATGTAAAAAAACAAGATGTAATACAAAAATAAAACAGTAGAAAATTTATATGAAGTTCCACTAATGCTAGAAAAAGAAGGACTAGCAAGTAGAATCTGTGAAAAATTGAAATTGAGAGATATACCAAATAATTTAAGTTGGGAAGAGTTAATAAAAAATATTAAAAATTTAAAAGATGAAAATATAAATATTGCAATAGTTGGAAAATATGTAAAATTAGAAGACTCATATTTATCAATTGCAGAAAGCATTAAACATGGTGGATTTGCAAATGGCTGTAAAGTACATATAGATTTTATAGATTGTGAAAAGGTAACAAAAGAAAATGCAAAAGAAATGCTTGGAAAAATACAATGGAGTAATTGTACCAGGTGGATTTGGAAACAGAGGAATAGAAGGAAAAATAGCAACAATACAATATGTAAGAGAAAACAATATTCCATTTTTAGGAATATGTTTAGGAATACAAATGGCAGTTGTAGAATTTGCAAGAGATGTGTTAGGATATAAAGATGCAAATTCAGAAGAATTTGATGAGGCAAAATACATGCAAAAGTAATTCATATTATGGAAGATCAAATTCATATAGCCAACAAGGGTGGAACAATGAGATTAGGATCATATCCATGTAATATATTAAAAAATACGCTGGCTGAAGAAGTATATAAGACAAATAAAATATCAGAAAGACATAGACATCGTTTTGAATATAACAACAAATATAGAGAAGAAATGGAAAAAGCAGGTTTGATTTGCTCAGGTTTATCACCAGATGGAAACTTAGTTGAAATTGTAGAATTACAGAGTCATCCATACTTTATAGCATCACAATTCCACCCAGAGTTCAAATCAAGAACAGACAAACCACATCCACTATTTTTTGTAAGCTTAGTAAAAGCTGCAAAAGCAAATGTGAATAATGTGTGAAAAAATTAAATAGTGTACTTGACATTTTATATAAATGGGTATAAAGTATTAGCAGTCTTAAAGAAAGACTGCTAATTTTATCATATGCAATTAAAAAAGAAAGAAGGCGTGAGCAAAAATTCTAAAAAATAAAAATTAGCATATAATAAAATGATTGATAAGGAGGTAATTTTCATGTTAAAACCATTAGGAGACAGAATCGTTGTTAAAATGTTAGAAAAAGAAGAAACAACTAAAAGTGGAATTATTTTAGCTGGAAAATCAGAAGAAAAAAATCTCAAGTTGCTGAGGTTATAAAAAGTAGGAGATGGAACAAATTCAGAAGGAAAAAAAAAGTTGAAATGGCTATAAAAAGAAGGAGATAAAGTAGTTTTAAACCAATATGCTGGAACTACTGTTAAAATTGATGGAGAAGAATTAGTTATAGTCAAATATAATGATATATTAGCTATAGTTGAATAGAGAGGAGATAATTAAAATGTCAAAAGAAATTAAATTTGGCGAAGATGCCAGAAAAAGCCTATTAAATGGCGTAAATAAATTAGCTGATACTGTAAAAAGTAACATTAGGACCAAAAGGAAGAAATGTTGTACTAGACAAAAAATTTGGAGCACCACTAATTACAAATGATGGCGTAACAATTGCAAAAAGAAATAGGACTAGATGACCCATTTGAAAATATGGGAGCACAAATAGTAAAAGAAGTATCTATAAAAACAAATGATGTTGCTGGAGATGGAACAACAACAGCTATGGTATTAGCACAAAATATGATTCGCGAAGGTGTAAAAAACGTAGCAGCTGGTGGAGATCAATGGCTATAAAAAGAGGTATGGATAAAGCTGTAGTTTCAGCAGTAGACGCTTTAAAAAGAAATTAGTGTTGAAGTAAGTGGAAAAGAAGATATTGCAAGAGTTGCAAAGTATTTCTGCAAACAACCCAGAAGTTGGAGAACTTATTTCAGAAGCAATGGAAAAAAGTATCTAAAGATGGTGTTATTACAATTGAAGAATCTAAAAACATCACAAACAGAACTTGATGTTGTAGAAGGTATGCAATTCAATAAAGGATATGTATCACCATATATGGTAACAGATACAGAAAAAATGGAAGCTGTTATAGACAACCCATATATACTTATCACAGATAAAAAAAAATAAGCAATATTCAAGAAATACTACCATTACTTGAAAGCTTAATGCAACAATCTGGAAAACTAGTAATTATATGTGATGATATAGAAGGTGAAGCATTATCAACATTAATTTTAAACAAACTAAGAGGAGTTATAAATGTAGTAGCTGTTAAAGCACCTGGTTATGGAGACAAGAGAAAACAAATGCTAGAAGATATTGCAATATTAACAGGTGGAGAAGTTATTACATCAGATTTAGCATTAGAACTAAAAGATACAACAATTGAACAATTAGGTAGAGCAAGACAAAATAAAAGTACAAAAAAAAACACAATTATAGTAGATGGAATGGGAGATAAACAAGAAATTGCAAAACGTGTAGCTTTATTAAAATCTCAAATTGCAGAAGAAAAAGAGCGAATTTGAAAAAAGAAAACTTACAAGAACGTTTAGCAAAAATAGCAGGAGGAGTTGCTGTAATTGGTGTTGGAGCTGCTACTGAAGTTGAAATGAAAGACAGAAAACTAAGAATAGAAGATGCTTTGTCTGCTACAAAAGCAGCAGTTGAAGAAGGTATAGTACCTGGTGGCGGAACAGCATATATTGATATTTTACCAAAAGTTACAGAAGTAGTTGAAAAATTACAAGGAGATGAAAAAATTGGTGGTAAAATAATTCTAAGAGCATTAGAAGAACCAACAAGACAAATTTCAATAAATGCAGGCTTAGAGCCATCTGTAATATTAGAAAAAAGTTAAAAACAGTCCGGTAGGTGTAGGATTTAATGCACAAACAGATGAATATGTAGACATATGAAAAAAGCAGGAATTGTAGATCCTACAAAAGTTTCAAGAAGTGCGCTTCAAAATGCAGTATCAATAGCGTCAATGATACTAACAACAGAAAGTTTAGTAACAGATAAAAAAGAAGCAAATAGTTGTAAATGTTCAGACCATGAACCAACAGGAATGGACGGAATGTATTAGAAATAAAAAATGGTAACTTTTAAGTTGCCATTTTATTTTTTTCTTGACATATATGTTATAATATTCTAAGTAATAATAGAAAGAGGAATTATATGAAAACAGTAGCGTTTTGTACTTTAGGATGTAAGGTAAATCAATATGAAACAAATGCAATGATGCAAAAAATGATTGAAGCGGGTTATGAAGTAGTAGACTTTGAAACAAAAAAGCAGATATCTATATTATAAATACATGTACAGTAACAAATATGGCAGATAAAAAAAATCAAGACAAATGTTAAGAAGAGTAAAAGAAATAAATCCGGAAGCTATTTTAGTTGCTGTTGGGTTGTTATGCTCAAGTGGCAAAAAAAGAAAAGCTAGAGCAAATACCAGAAATTGATTTAATACTTGGAATAAATGAAAAAATGATATTGTAAAATATGTAGAGCAAGCTAGTAAGAATACATATGTGTCAGATGTATTACATCAAACTGAGTTCTTAGACTTTGGAGATGTTACATACACAGAAAAAACAAGAGCAGTAATAAAGGTACAAGATGGATGTAATCAGTTTTGTTCATATTGCATAATTCCTTATGCAAGAGGACGTATTAGAAGCAGAAAGCCAGAAAGTGTAATAAAAGAAATTACAGATGTTGCAAAAGAAGGTATAAAAGAAGTAGTTATAACAGGTATACATATAGCGTCTTATGGAAAAGACTTTAACACAGAGTATAGGCTAATTGACTTATTAGAAGAAATCCAAAAGGTAGACGGAATACAAAGAATACGTTTAGGTTCATTAGAACCAACACTAATAACAGAAGAATTTGTAACAAGACTTAAAAAAACTTTCAAAAAATATGTGACCACTTTCATTTATCATTACAAAGTGGATGTAATGAAACACTAAAAAAGAATGAATAGAAAATATACAACGGATCAATTTAGACATGTAGTAGAATTGCTTAGAAATGCATATCCAGAAGTACATTTAACAACAGATGTTATAGTTGGGTTTCCAGGAGAAACAGAAGAAGAGTTTAATAAAACTTATGAGTTTTTAAAAAGAAATAAAATTTTATAAAATGCATGTATTTAAGTATTCGCCAAGAAGCGGAACAGTTGCTGCTAAAATGCCTAATCAAATAGATGGAAATATAAAAGAAGAGAGAAGCAATAAACTAATAGAGCTATCAGATGAAAATGAGAAAGAGTATAATCAAAAATACATAGGCAAAGAAGTAGAAGTACTATTGGAAGAACGAGAAGGAGAATATTTAAAAAGGACATACTACAAACTATATGGTAGTAAAAATGAAAACTAACGAAAATCTTGAAAATACAATACAAAAAGATAACTGTGTAAATATTGCATTCTATATGTAAATGTTATATAATTTAAGCCATGAAAATGAGAAAAGAGGAATAGTATGAAAGCAATAGAAATAAGAAACAAATATTTAAACTTTTTTAAAGCGCACGGACATAAAGTAATTCCAAGTGCTCCGCTAATACCAGAAAACGACCCATCTGTGTTATTTACAACAGCTGGAATGCAACCATTAGTGCCATATTTATTAGGTGAAAAACATCCAGCAGGAACAAAATTACAGATTATCAAAAAATGTTTAAGAACAAATGATATAGATGAGGTAGGAGATAACCGTCACTTAACATTTTTTGAAATGCTAGGAAATTGGTCATTAGGAGACTATTTTAAAGATGAAGCAATTAGCATGAGCTATGAATTCTAACAAAAGAATTAGGAATAGATCCAAACAAATTGTCAGTTACATGTTTTGCTGGTGACGAACATGCACCAAGAGATACAGTAGCAGCAGCAGGAAGCATGGAAAAGGGCAGGAATACCAGAAGAAAGAATATATTTCTATGACAAAGATAATAACTGGTGGATTGCAGGAGACGAAGGACCTTGCGGACCAGATACAGAAATGTTCTTGGATACAGGAAAAACCTGCATGTTCAGACAGTTGTCAACCATCATGTGGTTGTGGTAAATATGTTGAAATTTGAATGATGTATTTATGGAGTATTACCAAGCAAAAGATGGCTCTATCACAAAATTAAAACAACAAAATGTTGATACAGGTTTTGGACTAGAAAGAATGACAATGTTATTACAAGGCAAAAGAAACTCCATTTGATACAGAGTTGTTTGCTCCTGTAATGGAAAAACTAAAAAGAGTTAGCTAAACAAGATAATATTGAAAGTAGAAGAATTGTTGCAGAACATTTACGTGCAAGTATGATGGTTATAGCAGATGGTGGTAGACCAAGCAATATAGATCGTGGATATGTATTAAGAAAATTAATTAGAAGAATGTGACAAGACATTTAAATAAACTACAAATAGATTTAAATGAAATTGGTGGATTAGTTGATTTGTATGTAGAAACATTAAAAAGAATTCTACCCTGAATTAGTTGAAAATAGAGAAACAATCAAAGAAGTTATATTAGCAGAAAAAGATAAATTTGTTAAAACATTATCACATGGTGAAAAAAGAATTTGAAAAAAAGTAGTAAACAAATTAAAACAAGAAAATAAAAACACAATTGATGGTTACACTATTTTCAAACTATATGAAACATATGGATTTCCACCAGAAATTACAGCAGATTTAGCAAAAGAGCAAGGCTTAGAAATTGATACATCTGAATTTGATAAATTATTTAAAGAGCATCAAGAAAAATCAAGAATGGGTAGTGAGCAAAAATTTAAAGGTGGACTAGCTGAACAAAATGAACAAACAACTAAATATCATACAGCAACTCATTTACTACATAAAGCATTAAAAATAGTATTAGGGGACCATGCAAATCAATGTGGTTCAAATATCACAACAGAAAGATTGAGATTTGACTTTACACATTCAGAAAAAATGACACCAGAACAATTAGCTAAAGTAGAAGAAATTGTAAATGAGCAAATTAAACGTGATTTACCTGTAACATGTGAAGAGATGACATTAGAAGAAGCAAAAGCATCTGGAGCAACAGGACTATTTGAAAATAAATATGGTGACAGAGTTAAGGTATATACAATAGGAGATTTTTAGTAAAGAAATTTGTGGTGGACCTCATGTTAAACATACAGGAGAATTAGGACACTTCAAAATTAAAAAAGGAAGAATCAAGTTCAGCAGGAGTTAGACGTATTAAGGCGATTTTAGAATAAGGAGAATAAAGTATGGATGATTGTGTTTTTGTAAAATAATAAAAGGAGAAATTCCTTCAGAAAAAAGTATATGAAGATGAAGATGTTATTGCATTTAAAGATATTAACCCAGTAACTCAATTCATATATTAGTAATACCAAAAAAACATATAGCAACTTTACTTGATGTTACTGAAGAAGACAGCCATTTAATCAGCAAATTATTTGTTGCTATAAATAAAATAGCAAAACAAATTGGAATAGAAGAAAGCGGATTCAGAATAGTTGCTAATTGTGGAAAAAGATTCTGGACAAGAAGTAATGCATATACATTTCCATTTATTAGCTGGACAAAAAAATGGGACCAAAAGTTGTTTAATAAGTATAGAAAAAATCTGAACATATATGGTATAATTTATGTATATGAGTTATAAGGAGGAGTACAAATGTTAAATAGTAAATATAGTAAAGTATTAACAATAATTTTAATAATAGCTATTGTTATAATAGTTGGACTTTTAGTATTTATTGGAATTGACTGGTATAAAGCATATACGGTGGGAAAAAGATACACAAAACTCTCTTGACCAGTTTAACAGCTATATTGAAAATAATCAAAACAATGATAATAATGCTAATTTTGAAAATAATATAGATAATAACAATATAATAGAAGAACCAAACAACAATAATATAATAGAAGAGCCAAGCGATAACAATAATAACTCAAACTCTGAAGGACTTACATATAAAGGATTTAAAGTAGCAGGAGTTATAGAAATACCAAAAACTAAAGTGAAATATAATGTACTAGATGATCCATCTGCAAAAAGCAATGGAAGTTGGTATTACTATAATATATGGACCAGGGCTTAATCAAACAGGAAATACAGTATTAGCTGGACATAATTACAGAAATGGAACATTTTTCTCAAATAATAACAAATTATCTTCAGGAGATAAAATTTATATAACAGACTTATCAGGTAAAAAAGTCACATATACAATATACAAAAATATAAAACAGATCCAAACGACTTTAGCTATGCAACAAGAAATACAAATGGAAAAAAGAGAAATTTCATTAACTACTTGTACAGACGATTCAAGTGCAAGAATAATAATTTGGGCAAAAGAAGACTAATATTTAATACTAAAATAAAAAATATAAACTATTTAATGAATTTGTATTGACAAATATGGTTAAAATATTGTAAAATTATAAATGCGTGTGAACGCATTATGATGGTGGGTGTAGCGTAGTTGGTTAACGCGTCAGTTTGTGGCACTGGAGACCGTGGGTTCGAGTCCCATCTTCCACCCCATATAATGGGCTGTAGCCAAGCGGTAAGGCACATGACTTTGACTCATGCATGCGCTAGTTCGAATCTAGCCAGCCCAACCAAATAAAAAAATCGTAGCAAAGCTACGGTTTTTTATTTTGAATATGCTGTGTAGTAGGCAGAAATAGAGTCCGAAGGACGTCGCGCCGTGAACGAAGTGAACAAGAACAAGTACCCTTGGGGTATTCGAATCTAGCCAGCCCAACCAACAAAAAACTCGTAGGATTTTCTACGAGTTTTTTGCTTTTGATAGTGAATTATCACTATCATTTTAATGCTTTTATTTTCTTTTTCTTCTTTTAGTCAGCTGATAGAAAAAGATGCTCAACCTTCTCAGCATTTCCATTAGAAAGTTCCTTCTCATAAATCCTATCAAAACATTCATCATCTACCAAGTTGTAAATGATAGCATCAATTACTGTATTCCAGAACAAATTTTTATCAATGCAGTTTTTTCGACAAAATTCATTAAAAAGGAAGACTGTTCTTCGAATAGCTCGTAACTAGGCTTTTGGACTCTTTTTTAGAAAACTTGAAGTTTCTTGCAGCTTCAATTCGCCGTTGCCAACTGTTAAAAACTCTACTCTCAATACGAGAAATGTATTCCCGGTCAAAGCGATTTTCTTTTGCTTTTTGAGAAGAATTTGCTACAGCAGTTTTTTGAATTTGTTTAGCTACTGCTTCAGATACAATTCGCTTGTCAACAGCAAGGTGAAGGATTTTGTAGAAGACATGAGATTCATATCCGTACTGCTGAAGAAAATTAAAATGAGTGTAATTTCCTTGTGCATAAGCAACAGCTATGTTAGCAATTTGTTTCCGAGTAAAAATTTCCTGAACACTTTTTCCCATAAAGTAAAACTCCTTTCTAATGTAAAATTATAAAATAAAACATCAAAAAACATATATTTATATTATAATACATCAAACACTTTATGTCAATCTGACAAAAACAAAAAAAACTCTTGATTTTTTTTGAAATATAAAGTAATATAGATATATAATAATAAACCAAGGAGAAGAGAATATGATAGTAGATAAAAATGGTAATATGTTTGAAGATAGAAGAAAGAAAAAACAAATGATAGAAGACAAAATGATTGTGATACAAAAGGTGGTAGAAGAGGAACTGATAGGAGAAAAGCACCTGAACAAGTATCTAAGAAAAAATAAATTTAATATAAAAAAGACATCTTAAAAAGATGTCTTTTTTTGTTGCATATATTAGCAACATCCACCTCTATTGCCACCACAGCAGCAACAAATTAGGATTATAAAGATAATTATCCAAATGCAGCAATCATCACCAAAACCAAATCCGCCACATCCGCATCCTCTATTTTCTGGCATATTATTCACTCCTTTCACATGTACATTTTAATTAGCAACCACAACCGTTGTTGCATCCGCAGCCATTGCCACAGCAGAAAAGTAATAAGAATAAGATTATGAACCATAGTAGTTCACTATTATTGCAACCACATCCCATTGTCTTCTACCTCCTATAAAAATATTTTTAGCTCTTTCGTATGGTATATAGTATTCTGTTCTTTAAAAAAAAGTGTTACAAAAATAAGTTGATAAAATTGTAGAAAAGTATTGAAAATAAAAAAGTGTTATGGTATTCTAATATAGAAGAAATATGTACAAAATTTTTTTAGAAAAGCACATTGAAAATTTAATAGAGTAAACCTAAAAAGATGAAAATTTAAGCTAATAAATGTAATGAATTTTATTTTAAGTAATAAAAAAAAAAAGAAGTAAAATTTATTACAAAGAGAAATTAGTTTAAAGCTATAAAATGAGTAAATGTGCAAAAAAGAGAAAAAAGTGTACATATTAAAAATACAAAATGAAAAAATCTAAAATAAAAAAACATAAGAAATAGGAGGAAAATAACCTTGAAAAGATAAAAGAAAATATAAAAACAAATAAAAAATCAGCAAGAAGAAATTACTCAAATCAAAAAGGTATTACTCTAATAGCATTAGTAGTAACTATTGTAGTACTTTTAATCTTAGCAGGAGTAAGCGTAAATGCAATATTTAGTGAAAACGGAATAATAAAAAAGAGCAAAAAGATGCCCAAAATAAAATGAACCAAGCAGCAGAAAATGACCAGAAAGGAATAAATGAATTAAGTAATTGGTTAGATAGCAAAATAAATGGAAACTCAGGAGGTAACACAACAGGAGGAAATACAACAGGCGGAGATGATACTTCAACAACACAAAAAATCTCAACATTAGTAGGAAAAGTAGTAGATAAAAATACAAAAGCAGAAGATGCATATGGAAATAAAATAACAATACCAAAAGGCTTTAAAGTATTAGCAAATGGAACATCAACAGAGTCAGCAAGTTATACTTATAGTGGAGATAATATACCAGCAGTACAAGATGGAATAGTAATAGAAAATGGAACAGATGGAAACCAATTTGTATGGGTGCCAGTAGGAACAATAAAAAACAAAAGATGGTTCAACAAATACAATAACTTTAGGAAGATATAGCAATTTTGCAAAACAAAACAGGACCTATGTGCCTGCACAAAATGCAAATAATTGTACACAAGAAGTTACAATAAATACTTATTTTAAAGAATTAAGTACATTTAGAGAAGGAAATACTGCAACAGATTCAACAGCGCAAAATGCAACAGCCAGAAATTTAGCAGAGTTTATATCAACCAGTTTATCTAATGGAGGATATTATATAGCAAGATTTGAAGCAAGTGGAACAGCATCAAAAATAACTTCAAAATATAATCAAACAGTATTAGGTAATATAACACAACCAAATGCAGCAAAAGTAGCAAGAAGGAAATGTATGGAGAGGTAAAAGAAAATAATGAATTAGTATATGCAAGTGATTTAGTAAATAGTTACGCATGGGATACAGCAATAATATTTATACAAACATATTCAACAGAAACAGACGCAAGTAGTTATGCAAGTCAAAATAAAAAGGGGCATCATTTGACAAAATACAGGAAAAAAAGTAATGACAAATATTGTAATATATTTGACATGTCAGGAAATGCAGATGAATGGACCACAGAATACTCTACCTACTCTAACAATAGCTACTTCTACCCTTGTGTTTGTCGTGGAGGATATTACCACTACAGATATTGGCAAGCCCCTACCATTACACGTCTGACCGTTAACGGCGACGACACGACTTACAGCCACAGCTACATTATGGTCTACGTTCCCTACTTTATGTAAAGTAGCACTGACCACTGGTTCAATGAACCAGAAAAAATGAATAAATACGATGTTAGCGCTAATGCATTTAACAAGTACTTTAGCGCATCAAAAACGCTAAAGGAGAAAATTTTTTCTAAAATTTCTTAAACTGACATTGAAAATGGCAAGTTTTAGAAATTTGAAAAATTTTCTCCTAGCGGGTGGCCCTCCCTAGCGGGGCGCCTTTATTGCGTTTGCAAATTTGCAAGTCACAAAAAGGCGAAACGTATATAAATTTTGCAAAGGGGTGATAGAAGTGAGTTTTAGTACAATGCTAGAATTATTACAGGAAAAAAATAATCAAAGAGTAGTGCTTATTAAAACAGGTATCTTTTATATAGCAACAGGAAAAGATGCCATTTTTCTTAAATAAGGTATTAAAATTAAAATGTACTTGTTTTTCAGAGAATGTATGCAAAGTAGGAATACCAGAAACGAGTTTGCCTAAATATTTGGAAAGGCTAGACAGACTAAATGTATCATATATTGTATATCTTTTTAACAATGAAAAAGAAATGCTGGTAGAAGAATGTAGAAATGATGGAGAATATCATAAAGAAAAAAAGACCAAATCAAAATTGTTTACTGTGTTCAGGACTTAGAAGGTATTCAGAAGATAAATACATGAATGCTTTTAGAAAAAATGTTAGAACAGGAGTTAAAAGGGTGTGAATAAAGAATTAGAAAAAATAAATAATGAACAACTACAGCTTATACCTAAAGTACAAGAATATATACAATATATGTTAGAAACTTTAATTAAACTTCAAGAATAGAAAAGTTTAGTATAGGTAATGAGTATAAATGTTCAATGTATAAATTATTAGAATATATTTTGTATGTTAGTAAAATAGAAAAAGAAAAAAAGACTAGAATATATAAATAAAATAGATGCTGAATTAAATTGTCAAAGGATTTACTTAAGGATAATGTATAAAAACAAATGGATAAATGATAAAAAGTTTAATGTTTCAATAACTAAAGTAGGTGAAATAGGGAAAATAGTTGGAGGTTTAATAAAATATTATGTCAAAAACAATAAGGAATGAATTTGATAAACAACTGACATATGAAAAAAACTTATGATAGCACATAAATTGAGTAGAAAAGGTAAAGGTTACAGAAAAGATGTTATATTATTTAACTTAAAACAAGAAGAATATATTATGTGGCTATATGAAAAATTAAAAACTAAAACATATAAACATGGAGGGTATACAGTAGTTTATATAACAGAGCCAAAGGTAAGAAAAAATAGAAAAGAGTAAGTATATTGATAGAATAGTACATAGATGGGTAGTAGATAACTTTTTGGTCACATATTTTGTACCAACATTTATATCAACAACATATGCATGTTTAAAAGATAGAGGTATGCATAAAGCGTGTTTAGATGTGCAAAAAGCAATGTTACATTGCAAAAGAGCATGGAACGAGTACTATATATTAAAAATGGATATAAAAAGTATTTTGAAAATATAAATAAAAAAACATATTATATAGAATATTAAAAAAAGAAAATAAAAAGATGAAAAACTATTATGGTTAATAAATGAAATAGTATTTTCTAAATGAAGGTATAAAAAACTTACCTATTGGAAACTATACTTCACAAATGTTTGCAAATATTTACTTGAACGAGTTAGACCAATATATAAAGCATAAATTATGCTGTAAATATTATTATAGATATATGGACGACGGAATTATATTAACAAAAACAAAGCAGCAAGCTAAAGAGATATTAGAAAGTATAAAAATATTTTTAAAAAGAAAACTTAGAATTAGAGTTAAATAAAAAGACACAAATATTTAAAAGCAAACAAACAAGGAGTAAACTTTTGTGGATATAAAATAAATGAGTATAGACTAAAAATACGAGATAAAGGCAAAAAAAGAAAACTAAAGAAAAAAGTAAAAGAAATTAAAATATTATATAAAAACAGGAGAATTAACAAGTAAAGATGCTAAAAAAATATTTAGCAGGACATTTAGGATATTTAAAAATTGCAAATGTTAATAATTTGACTAAAAAAGATATTCTATTAAAATTAAAAAAGAAATAATAGGGGATAAATCAAAAACTCTACTAACTCCAACAATAGCAACTTCAACCCTTGTGTTAATCGTGGAGGGTATTACAATACAGATAATGGCAAAGCCAACAATTACACGTCTAACCGTAACAACAACAACACGACTAACAGCAACAGCAACAATAGTTTGCGTTCCCTACTCTAATACAATTCAGATTATATATTTTAAGGAATATATACAGCGAAAGTATTAGTATTAAAGAGATTTATTCCTTCCTAATTTAGGTAAAAATGTATCAGCAAATTATGTGTTAGTAGGCTAAGCAGAATATACATAATTTGCGAAAATTTAATAAAGGGTATTAAATATATATAAATGAATGAAGTGTTTATAATAGGAAAAATAATAACAGAAGTGAAATTTAATTTTATATTAAAATCTAAACATATATCAGTAAGTAGATTTAAAATTATGACTGTATATGATAAACAAGAAATAAATATAACAGCATATGACGAAATGGCAGATTATGTGTGTATGTAAATATTAAGCAAGGAAATTTTGTTATGATAAATGGTTATTTAAAAAAACGATGGAGTAGTGTTAAAAGATATAGAAAAAGAAAATTATATAAAAATTGCATTAAGTTGTACATTAAAACTCTGTGTAAGACTTAATTATATTTACTATTTACAGAATTGCATTTAACTTTTCACTTGACGTACAAAAAATAATTACACAAAATTTGTCTAAAAACTATACAAAAAATAGAAAAAAAGAATGATATAATTCAAAAAGAAATAATTAGTTATAAAAACGGAGGAAAAAACGATGGGAAATATAGTACTATTAGATGACAATACAATAAATAAAATTGCAGCGGGCGAAGTAATTGAAAGACCAGCGTCAGTAGTAAAAGAACTAATGGAAAACTCAATTGACGCAGGAGCTACAGCAATAACAGTAGAAATAAGGAACGGTGGAATTTCATACATTCGTATTACTGACAATGGAAAAGGAATTGCACCAGATGATATGGAAATAGCATTTGAAAGACATGCTACTTCAAAAATTAGAAAAGCAGAAGATTTAGAGACAGTCAAATCTATGGGATTTAGAGGTGAAGCTTTAGCAAGTATAGCAGCTATCAGCAGAGTAGAAATGACTTCAAAATATATAGAAAATGAAATTGGATACAAAGTAGAAGTTGAAGGTGGAATAGTAAAAAACAAAAAGAGGAGGCAGGGTGTCCAAAGGGAACAACCATTGTTATTCAAGATTTGTTTTTTTTACACACCAGTTAGATATAAATTCTTAAAAAAAAGATTTTACAGAAGCAGGATATATTGAAGATGTAGTAACTAGAATAGCTTTAATTCATCCTGAAATTGCAATAAAGTTAATTAACACAGGTAAAACAATAATCCAAACACCTGGAAATAATGATTTTAAGGCAGTTATATACAGCATATATGGAAAAAGACATTGCAGAAAATATATTGGAAATAAATTATAACTATGAAGACATGACGGTTTACAGGAGTAATTGGAAAACCAGTTATAGCTCGTTCAAACCGTTCAAACCAATTGTTTTTTGTAAATAAAAGATATGTAAAAGATAAAAACTTTAACAAGCGCAGCAGAGCAGGGATATAAAGGTTTAATTACAATTGGTAAATATGGATTCTTAGTATTAAATATTGAAATGAACCCCAAAAAGGTAGATGTTAATGTACATCCGGCAAAACTCGAAGTTAGATTTGAGGAAGAAAGTAAAGTGTTTAAGGCAGTATACCATGCTATTAGAGACGGACTATTAAAAAGGAGACTTAGTAGCAGATACTGAAAAAAAGTACATGAAGAAACTAAAACAGTTCCTATGGACACAATAATGGTTAGCACAGCACCAGTTGAACAAATAAAATATGATAACAAAATTGAAGAAAAATCTTTTGGAGGACTATTTAGAAAATTCAAAAAAGGAAAAAGAAGAACCAGTAGATGAAGACGATAAAAAAGTAACTTAATAGCCCAAAATTTATTCTAATAAAATGGGATTAAATGAGGTAAAAACAAGCAAAAAAAGTATCAGAGGATACTTCAGCATATGAATTACCTGTGAGTGAAAATACTACAGCAACAGAGAATAGTACTCAAATTATAAATAACATAAATAAATTAGAAGAATTAAAGGTGGAAGATACACCACAAAAGTTTTGATGAAATGTATATAAAAACTTTTGGAACAATGCCATCTGATGTGAGAAAGCAAGTACAAGAGGAAAAAGAGAAAAAGAAGAAAAGATAACAGTACAACCACAAGAAATGACATCATTAGAAAATGTATCAATATTTAAACCACAAGAAAAAGAAGAAATTCCACCATACAAGTTTATTGGAATAGCATTTTCTACATATATAATCTTAGAATTAAACAATGAATTATATATATTAGACCAACATGCTGCGCATGAAAGAATTTTATATGAAAAGGTAAAGAAAAAATTATTATAGTGATTCAGAAAAAAGATTTCTCAATTAATGCTATTACCAGATATCATAAACTTGTCGCATAAAGAAATGGATATAGCTAAAGAAAATATGGACATGTTTAGAAAAGCTGGATTTACACTTGAAGAATTTGGCGAAAATACTATAAAATTAAGTGGAGTTCCAAATGTTTGCTTAGATCTTGATACAAAGGAGCTATTCTTAGAGACTTTGGATGAAATAAATACAGTAGCAAGGACAGCTAAACAGGAAATCGAAGAAAAATTTATTGCAACAGTAGCATGTAAAGCAGCAGTAAAAGGCCAATATGGCTCTTACACAGCAGAAGTAGATAATTTATTAAAACAATTATTAGTACTTCCAAATCCATTTACATGTCCACATGGAAGACCAACAGCAATAAAAATGACAAAAACAGATATTGAGAAGAAATTCTCAAGGAGATAGGAGAAAAGAGATGGTTATATTTATTTATCTTTGTATTTTACTATTAAATATAGTAGCAATATTTATGACATTAATAAATTTTTAGGAGAAGATTTTGAAAAAAAGAGAAAAATCAATTTTTCTAGTAGTTGGAATAGCTATAATGTATATGATAGTATCATTGGTATATTGGTTAAGTACAAAAGAGGTATTGATTTAGGAATTAATAATGAAATGGGCAAAAATTTTATAATATTTACGTTTGTACCAATAAACAGTATGTTAGTATTACCATTTTTAGCTAGTTCTTATAAATATTTTAAACAAGGAAGATTGAAAAAACAAAATTTCAAAAATCGTATAATATTGTTATGCGTAATTTTGATAATTGTATTAATACTTGAATTCTTTTTATTTTAAAGATATTCAAAATAGTATTTTAAATATGAACTAGCAGCTAAAAAAGTAAAAAAGGAGAGCAAAATGAAACCAAAGGTAATTGTTATATGTGGACCTACAGCATCTGGAAAAACTAGCTTGTCTATTGAACTTGCAAAAAAAGAATAAAAGGAGAAATTATTTCTTGCGATTCTATGCAAATTTATAAAGATATGACTATAGGTACAGCAAAGCCTACAGTAGAAGAAATGGATGGAATACCACACCATTTAATAGATTTTGTATTACCAAGTGAAAGATATAGTGTAGCAGACTTTAAAAAAGGCGGCTACTCAAAAGATAGAAGAAATTTTAAGTAGAAACAAAATTCCAATAATAGTTGGAGGAACAGGATTATATGTTGATGCCTTAGTATACAATATTGAATATCTAGAACTTGAAACGGATTTAAAATATAGGCAAGAATTAGAAAACCTAATAGAACAAAAAAGGGTTAGAAGAACTATACGAAAAAAAGCAAAACAAATAGATGAACAAGCAATGCAAAGCATTAGCAAAAATGACAAAAAACGTATAATGAGAGTGTTGGAAATTTATCATCAAACTGGAAAAACCAAAACTCAACTAGAAGCAGAATCAAGGCTAACTCCACCACCATATGATTATATTGTTTTTGCAATAACTATGGATAGAGAGAAATTGTATGAAAGAATAAACAGAAGAGTTGACATTATGATAGAACAAGGGTTAATAGAAGAAGTACAAAGCTTGGTAAATAAATACAAAGAATTTCCAACAGCAATGCAAGGTTTAGGGTACAAAGAGGTAGTAGAGTACATAGAAGGCGAAACTACTAAAGAAGATATGATAGAAAAAACTAAAGATGGAAACTAGAAGATATGCTAAAAGACAATTAACTTGGTTTAGAAAGAATAAAAACATAAAATGGATAGACCGGTTTAGCACCATTAGAACAAAATATACAATGTATTTTGAGGAATACAGTGGAAAATAAAAAAACATAAATAAGAAGAAAAAAACTAAAAACAAAGTGAATATAGAGGCGTTGAAAACTAATAGAAAAGCGCTAATTATTTCTGCTGTAATTCTTTTTATTGCTATATTTTTTGCATTTACAAGGTGGTAATGTTTATAAAAAATCCTACAGATACATTTACTGTTGGACAAGGAGAAATTTATCAAACGGAAAAAGCTACTGGTTATATTATTCGTGAAGAAACTATAGTAAAAGGTTCAAATTATAAAAATGGAATTGAACAAATAAAAACAGAAGGTGAAAGAGTAGCCAAAGGAGAAGCGATTTTTTAGCTACTATTCTTCTGAGAAGAAAGTTTGATAAGCAAAATAAAAAGATTTAGATGCTAAAATAGATGAAGCTATATCAAAAGAAAAATAATTTGTTACCTGGAGATGTAAGAACATTAGAAAAAAAAATAGAAAGCCAGGTAATATCATTAAGAAATGAGACCAGTATCCAAACAATAACAAAAAGTAAAAAAAGAAAATTTCAAAGAATATTGTAAAAAAAAGCTAAAATAGCAGGAAAAATTAAGCCCGGCAGGTTCATACTTAAACAAACTTATAAGTGAAAGAAGTAATTATGAAAATAAACTAAATGAAGGATCAGAAAAAAACTAAATGCACCAATAAGTGGAACAGTGTCATATAAAAGTAGACGGATATGAAGATGTGCTTACTCCAAAGGATTTTTCAAAAATTACATCTAAACTTTTTAAGTAATTTAAATCTAAAAACTGGGCAAATAGTAGCTGACAGATAAAGAGAGAGCAAAATAATAAACAATTTTGAATGCTATATAGCTTGTATCTTAGAGTCTAAACAAGCACAAGAAGCAGAAGTTGGAAAGAAAATTAAATTAAGACTTTCGAACAATAAAGAAGTTACAAGTAAAATAGAATATATATCTAAAAGAAGATGACAAAGTTGTAATTATATTCAAGATTGACGAACAAGTGCAAGAAATGATTAGCTATAGAAAAGTATCTTTTTGACATAATTTGGTGGAGTGATAGTGGGAAAGAAGGTTCACCAAATACTGCACTAGAAAAAAACAAAAAAGGAGAAATGAAGTTTCATATATTGTTAGAACAAGAAATGGATATCAAGATAAAATACTAGTTAAAGTTTTGAGACAAAACGATAAATATGCTATTGTAGATAATTATACAAGTAGTGAGTTAAAAATAACTGGGGTATACAAGTGAAGAAATAAAAGTAAGAAAGACTTTTAACATTATATGACGAAATTCTAAAAAATCCGACATAGAAGTGTTACAAAAATATTACAAAAAATATTAAATTATCATTACAAAACTTAAAAACTATTGACAATAGAGCAAAAAAAGTTAGATACTATTTACAGTTAAAAACTAAGGACGAGTAATTTTTAGGAGGTTGTTTTTAAATGGCAGGAGCTATAATGGAAAAAAGTTTGGGGACTATTTGGAATGGAGCCAGCAGAAGATAGAGATGAAGAAATAGAAGAAGTAGATACAGAAGAAGTTGAAAATGATGAAGAAGAACAAGAAGATAAAAAGATTATGGGGTAGAAAAAACAATAAGGTTGTTGCAATGCCTCAGGTTCAACAGGTAAAAATGGTTATTTCACAACCAACAACATTTGAACAAGCAGCAACTATTTGCGATTTGCTAAAACAAAAAGAAATCAGTAATCGTTAATTTAGAATATGTTAATAAAGATGTTGCGAGAAGAATTATAGATGTTGTATCAGGTGCAGTACATGCATTAGATGGACATATGCAAAAAATATCTAATTCTATAGTGTTAATTGCACCATTCAATTATGACATCGAAAAAATGAAATAGCAAGAGATGAAATAAAAAGTAAATTATCAGTTTCATGGCTAAGAAATGGAAACTAATTAGGAGGAATAAATATGCTTTTTACACCTTTTAGACATTGAAAATAAAAAATTTTCAAAACAAATGATGAGTGGTTATAGTGTAGACGAAGTAGATGAATTTTTAGATGAAATAACAGCCGACTATGAAAAATAACTATATAAAGAATCAGCAGAAGCAAAAAAAATAAAATAGAAGATATGCAAGAAGATATGGCTAAGTATAAAAATATTGAAAACACATTAAACAATACTTTGATTATGGCACAAACAGCAGCAGATGATGTTAAAAAAACTTAGCAAAACAACAAGCTGAAGCAATATTAAATGAAGCACAAGCAAATGCAAAAAACAAGCAGTAGCAGAACTTGAACAAGATATTGTAATGAAACAAAAAAGAATTAGAAGAGTTACAAAAAACAATTTGATGTATACAAAGCAAAAATGGAGTCACTTCTTATTTCTCAATTAGAATTATTAAAAGATGTAAATAAAAGATTAAATTAAAAAAAGGTGATTTTGGGACGGAGTCGAAAATCACCTTTTTTATGTTCTATGACCAAAACACTTTACAATTAGAAAATTTTAATATATAATACAAATGCAATATTACAGAAATTTAACATTATTACAATTGCATTAAGATAATATTACAATTGTGTTAAAATCATTGACATATTAGCAGAAAAATATAAAATATATGTATATCATTATAGAGGTACTATGAGAGTAATTAGTGGAACAGCAAGAGGAACTAAATTGAATTCAATTGAAAGCCTTTCAACAAGGCCTAACACTTGACAGAGTAAAAAAAGAATCAGTATTTAACATTATTCAAAATAAAATACAAGATTCGATTATTTTGGACTTGTTTTCGGGAAGTGGAGCAATAGCAATTGAATTTTTGAGTAGAGGAGCTGAAAAGCTTATCTATGCGAAAAAAATCCTACTGCAGTAAAAATGATATACAATAATCTTGAAAAGACAAAAAATGCAAGATAAGTCAGTAGTAATGCTTAAAGATTATAAAAAAGGCTTTTAGAATTATTAAAAAACAACAAAACTTGCAATTTGATTTTGTATACATAGATCCACCATATCAAAACAGATTAATATTTCAGTCGATTCTGTAGAAAGAATCTTATCACTAAATTTACTAAAAGAAAAAGAAGAAATATAATCATAGAAACCGATGATGAGAAACGAGAATTACTCGAATTAGAAAAAAAAATATAGAAGTAACAGATATAAGAAAATATGGAAGAGTAAGTCTTATATTCTTAGCAAAAAGTGCAACAGAATAGCACTCGAAAGGGGTTAAAAACAATGGAAATATTCACCTTATTAGAAACTTTAGAGGATATGTTAGAAAAAAAGTAGAAATGTACCTTTTTCTGGTAAATGTGTAGTTGATAAAGAAGAAATTTTAGATATAATTAAAGAAATTAGATTAAAATTACCAGAAGAGCTAAAACAAGCTAAATGGGTTAAAGAAGAAAGACAAAACGAATTTTAGTAGAAGCTCAAAATGAAGCTGACGAAATAATTAAAGAAGCTGAAAATAGAATTATTTCTATGATTGACGAACATGAAATTACAAGAAAAAGCATATGAGAAGAAAGTTTGAAATCATAGAAACAGCAAATGAAATGTCTAGAGAAATATCAAAAGGAACAAAAAGAGTATGCAGATAGTGTTTTAGCTGGCATTGAAGTTGCACTTCAAGATGCAATGAAGGTAATTCAAAATAATAGAAAAAGAACTTAAATAATAATTTTGAAGGGTCAGACATCTTGAAACGTCTGACCTTTATTTTGTATAAAAAAGGAGAAATACTAGTGGCTAAACGAGGAAGAAAAAAAGAAGAATAAAATAGATATAAATATAGCTGTTGTAGCATTAGTGTTACTTAGCATATTATTAATGATTTTAATATACACAAAATCAGGAAGCATTGGAGAAACTTTAAGTCCTATGCTTGGTGGAATTATGGGATTTATAAAATACATTATTCAATAGGAACTTTACTAATTGCAATATATATGACTCAAAATGATAAGGAATATATGACACATAAGTTAATTCAGTATGGAATATTTTTTGCTATGTGTCGCAGCTATGCTTAGTATTTTTTCAAGTAGGAAAAAGGTAACTTATCAATAGACAAAGAGTTTGACAAGGTTATAGAAGATGCATATTATTTAGGCGAAAAAAGATATTGGAGGAGGAGCAATTGGAGCAGCAGTTGCAGTTCCTTTGATAAAAGCTTTAGGTTCTACAGGAGCAGTAATATTAAACAATAGGTATAGCAGTTATTTTACTAATATTTATGTTTGGCATAAGACCGGCTGAAATGATTAGTGATTTATTAGATGAGTTAAGAGAAAGAAAAAGAAGAGAAGAAAAAAGGAAAAGAAAAGCAAACATTCTTATGATGATACAGTTATTGAAGAGGACACGAAAGGTAGAAAATTAAGAGAAAAAAGAAGAGGCAGCAAAACTAGCTTCTCAATTTGAAGATCAGTTAACAATAAATATAAATGAAAAAAGATAACAAAGATGACAAGAAAAAAAGTATAATCATAATGATTTATCAATACCTTTCTTTGGCAAAAAGAAAGAGGAACCATCTTCACCAGATGTAATAGATGCTAATTTATTTAAACAAGTTGAAGAACAAAAAGAAGATAAGACAAAAAAGAAGTATTACAATTGGAACATACAATCACAGAAGAAGATGAAAACTATGAATTTCCACCAGTTCAACTATTAGCTGAACCTGAGAAAAAGACAAGAAACAAAGGTGGAAAAAAGGCTGTAATGGATACAGCTACAAAATTGCAAAAAAACTTTATATAGTTTTGGCGTTTCAGCAAAAGTTGAAAATGTATCTGTTGGTCCAGCAATTACCAGATATGAATTGAAGCCAGCAGAAGGTGTACGTGTTAGTAAAATTGCTAATTTAGCAGATGACATTGCTCTTAATTTGGCAGCTGAAAGTATTCGTATTCAAGCACCAATTCCAGGTAAACAAGCATTCGGAATTGAAATTCCAAACAAAGAAAAAATGAAATTGTTCACTTTAGAGAAATAATAGAATCAAGTGCTTTCCAAGACCATAAATCAAAATTAGCATTTGGTTTAGGAAAAGATGTTGCAGGTGAACCAGTAGTTACAGATATAGCTAAAATGCCACACGTATTAATTGCAGGTGCGACAGGTTCTGGTAAAAGTGTATGTATAAACACTCTAATTTCAAGCATAATATATAAATCAAAACCAAGTGAAGTGAAATTTGTTATGGTTGATCCAAAAGTAGTTGAATTGTCAGTATATAATGGAATACCACATTTATTAATACCAGTTGTAACAGATCCTAGAAAAGCAGCAGGAGCATTAGCTTGGGCTGTACAAGAAATGGAAAACCGTTATCAAATTTTTGCTAAAAAAGGTGTTAGAGATATTAAAGGGTATAACGAGATATCTAAACAAGAAGACACAGGTGTGTTGCCACAAATTGTAATTATCATAGATGAGCTTGCAGACTTAATGATGGTAGCGTCAAAAGATGTTGAAGACTCAATATGTCGTTTGGCACAAAAGGCAAGAGCTGCTGGAATGCATTTAGTAATTGCAACACAAAGACCATCAGTTGATGTTATTACAGGTATTATTAAAGCAAATATACCATCAAGAATCTCATCTGCAGTATCTTCACAAATAGATTCAAGAACAATATTAGATATGGTAGGAGCAGAAAAATTACTTGAAAAGGTGATATGCTATTCTATCCAGCAGGTGCAACAAAACCTACTAGAGTTCAAGGTGCATTTGTATCAGATAAAGAAGTTGAGAAGATCGTAGACTTTATTAAAGCTAATGGAGAAGTTAAATACAATGAGGATATAATAGAACAAATCGAAAATGCAAATAAAACAGAAAAAAAGATTTAGAAGCTGAACAAGCAGATGATGATGGAACAGATCCATTACTAATGGAAGCAATTGATACAGTTGTAGATACAAGACAAGCTTCTACTTCATTTATACAAAGAAGATTTAAAGTAGGATATGCAAGAGCAGGAAGAATAATTGACCAAATGGAAGAAAGAGGAGTAATATCAGGATATCAAGGTAGCAAACCTCGTGAAGTACTTATGTCTAAAGAGAGATGGCAAGAACTAAAAATGACCACTGTAGAAAATACAGAAGAATAGAATTTTCAAGAGGATACAATGGAAAGAAAAAAAAAGAAAAACTATTACGTAAAATTCATATGAAAGACTATACAAATAGCTTAGAGAAGATTTTAGAGGATAAGCAATTCTCAGTGGATACCAAAAATCTTCTTTTTAAGCATGGTCTATAAAATTGAAAATTCATATAAAGATTATGAAAAAAACTAAAGATACAAGTATGTGATAAAGGTGAATTTTTAGATAAAATAATAGACATTATAAAAAAATGATTGCAGTGAAATTACAGTTACAAATGATGAAATAGACGAAAATGAAAAAATATGAAATACAAAAAAGCACAGGGAAAAAAATAGTTGCTTTAGGAAATGAGTTGACCTTACTAAAGAGTATATTAGCAATTGGTGAAGAAAAAGTGAGTTTAACTGAAGAAGAAAGTATTCTTGAAGAATCAATAAGTTATTTTTAAATAGTGCCAGTCTAATGAGTCAAGCAGAAGTAATTAGAGATTTTAATGGCTGGTCATGGGATATATCTGCAAAAGATATAGAAAACAATGTAATAAATATAATGTTTCAAGTTTTAGTATATTTACTAGAATATGATTTCATAAATTCATGGGCAAATAATACCAGTCAATTAGCAGACTATTTAATGCTTTTACATGAAAATTTAAAAGAAAATTTTGGAGAACAAAGAGCAAAAAAAAATAGTAAAAATATTGTGTAAAATAAATTGAAGAGAAATCAAAGCAAAGTGAAGAAGAATTAGAAAAGTGGAAAAGAGTAAAAAGAAGAAACAAAACTAGAATCTGAAAGATTAGAAAATAAAGTTAAGTACTTAGAAGACATTACAGAAGAGAAAAAGAAAAATAACAAAGGAAATTGAAAGAATTGATAAACTGCTAAATAATCAGGAATTATTAAGAGAAGAATATGATGAAAGAAATTCAAACTTCAGAATAAAGACAAAATATTTAGTGTTAGACAATTAGCAAACAGATTAGAAGTTGAGAGACAGGAACATGTAAATGAAATAAAAAATACAATGATTTACTTGATCAAAGGGTTATGTTAAACGCAAAGACGAAATTACTAGAAAAATTCGAGTTTCTGAATTCTTTAGAACTAGAATCAAATATGTAAGACAATTAAAAACAGTTTGTGAACTATGTACATTATTTCTAGAATGCTTTAAAATAAAGATAATGAAATCGGCTATAAGGCAAGATGCAATTAAATATATATATGAACTAAGATATTTTTAGATTTTTAAAGTATGATGAAAACACTAGTTTAAAAGATATAGCTGAACTAAATGAAGTTTTTGAAGAAACGATAGGTGTTCTTTTATGAAAAAGCGAGGGCGCTAAATGCAATAGAAGATGTAACTAAAGATGAAATAGTTAATTATGAAATTATAAGAAAAATATTCGACAGTAAAATGATAGATTTGAATAATATGATAATTGAAACTAAAGTAGAAGAAGGAAAATTATTTATAGAATATTATGATACAAGTATATTAGAAAATAGGATTGAGCTTTTATAGTGATAAAACAATAAAATTAAATAAAAAAAAAAATTATTTGTTTAAGAAAAGGGAGAATTTTATGAAAATAACATTTTTAGGAGCAACCAAAATGGTTACAGGTTCTAACTTTTTAGTAGAAGGAGCAGGCAAAAAGTTTTTAGTTGATTGTGGAATGTATCAAGGTGGAGATAGAGATGAAATGCAAAATCATGAGCCATTTGCATATGATGTAAACGAAATTGATTTCATGTTATTAACACATGCACACATTGATCATTCAGGTAGAATCCCAAAAAACTATATAAGGAAGGATACAGAAATCCAGTTATAACAACAAAAGCCACAAGAGACTTATGTTCAATAATGCTTCCAGATAGTGGACACATTCAAGAACAAGAAATTGAATGGAGAAATAGAAAGAGAAAAAGAGAAGGTAAAGAACCACTTCCACCACTATACACGGCTCAAGATGGTATAGATACAATGGAAATATTTAAACCAGTAAACTATGATGAAATAATAGAAATAGACCCTAATATTTATGTACGTTTTAATGATGCAGGACATATGTTGGGTTCAGCAATTATTGAGATTTGGGTAAAAAGAAGACGGAAAAAAAAACTAAGGCAGTATTTACAGGGGACTTAGGAAATAATGATATTCCACTTTTATCTTCACCAACAATGATAGAAACAGCAGATTACTTAGTAATGGAATCAACTTATGGTGGAAGATTGCACATGAGAAATGACGACAAAGCAAATTTATTCTTAAACATTGTTTCAGAAACTTTAGATAAAGGCGGAACTGTTGTTATACCATCATTTGCAGTTGGCAGAACACAAGAAATATTGTATGAACTAAATAATTTAAAAAGATACACAAGAAGGCGAAGATTTTAAGAAAAAAATATGCAACATTAATGAAAGCACCGGTATATGTTGATAGCCCTCTTGCAATTTCAGCAACAGAAATATTTAAAGAAAATGCAAATTTATTTGACGAAGAAACACAAGCAGTTATTGAAAGTGGAGATAATCCACTAGAATTTCCGGGCTTACAATTTACAAAGAACAGCAGATGAATCAAAAGCATTAAATGAAAAAATGAATCTTCAATTATTATTTCTGCTAGTGGTATGTGCGAAGTAGGAAGAATCAAACATCACTTAAAACACAATTTATGGGATCCTAATAGCACAATTTTATTTGTAGGATATCAAGCACCAGGAACATTAGGAAGAAGAATTGTTGACGGAGAAAAAAGAAGTAAAAATATTTGGAGAAGAAATTGCTGTAAATGCTAGAGTAGAATATATTGAAGGGTATTCAGGACATGCAGATCAAGAAGGATTAATGAATTTCATTTATTCATTTATTAGCAAACCAAAACATATCTTTTTGGTACATGGAGAGCCAACAGGACAAGAAATATTAAAATCAAAAATTGTAGATGAAATAGGCTTACCTGTAACTATTCAGAATATGGTCAAACATACACATTAGACGAAAACTTAACTATGGAACAAACAGTAGCTCAATAACACCTCAAATGAATGTAAGACGTGATGTGTGATTGATAAGATAAGATTATTGAAAAAATGAACTTAATGATATGGAAACTATTGTTAAAGAAGATTATTTAGCTAAAAAGACAATGAAGAAGAAATAAGCTTATTAAAATTAAGACTAAAAAAATAGAAGATCAAATTGTAAAAATCGTAGAGAAGAATTAAAGAGGGAAAACTAATGAAAACTAAATATAATAATGATTCTATAATTGGTGGTAAAAATATTACCGCCAGTTATACAAAAAATGGGGAGTTACTTCGTGTAATGTACCCATTTCCTGACTTTAAAGTTGGATAGATGAATTTAAAACAGGAGTAAAAATAAATGACTCAGGAATAATATATTTACATGAGGATATAAATAATCAATATAATCAATATTATACTGAGGACACTAACATTTTACATACAGAAATAACAAATACATATTTTAATTTAAAAATTAAAAACAAACTGATTTTGTTTTATTAAAAAATTCTGTATTAGTAAAAAAATACAATTTGAGAACAAAAACAATATAGAATTAAATGTAAACTTTTTAGTACATTCTAAGCTTTTGACAGACTATAACAATATGGTGAGCGGTGAAGTCAAAAACAATACTTTAATTCTATATTGCCATGATTATACTATGTATACATTTTCAGACAAGCCATTTCTAAGTTATCAAATAAATAACACTAAAGAAAATATATCAAGTGGAGTTATAAAGGATAAAGACTATATAGGAATGTCATGTGACTCTAGTATAAGCTATGATATAGGAACATTAAAACCAAATGAGAAAAAAAAAAGAACTAACAGTATACTTGTACTTCAAGAAGAGTGATGAAACAGAAGAAATATTAAATAAAGAATTAACAGAAATTAAGAAGCTAGATGTAAAAAAAAAGAAGAGCAAACAGTAGAAAAAATATTGGAAAAAATACGTAAAGAGCATATTGGAATAGAATTAAAAAAAAAGAAACAAATACTTTAAATAAAAAGTTTAACCAAATATATAAAAAGAAGTATTTTGCTATTTCCATTACTAATAAATCAAGAAACAGGTGGAATATCTGCAGCAGTAGAAGTTGATGAAGATATGACTAAATGTGGAAGATATAGCTATTGTTGGCCAAGAGATGCAGTATTTATTACAAAAGCATTAGATAGCTTAAAAATGTTAAAAAGAAACAGAAAAATTTTACAAAATATTTTGCAAAGATACTCAAAATAAAAATGGTATGTGGGAGCAAAGATTTTATACAGATAAAAGATTAGCACCATGCTGGGGCTATCAAATAGACGAAACAGCAAGTGTAGTTTTTGGAGTTTATGAACATTACAAAGCTACCAAAGATGTGAAATTTTTGAAAGATACATATAAAATGTGCGAAAAAAGCAGTAAAATTTTTATGCACATATATGGACAATATTCTAGGTACAAAAGATGAATCAGATATTGTTAAAAATGAAATTGAAGCAACTTATCATACTGATGAATGCATCTGCTGTAT
>VOFJ01000686.1_pt1 | contig 64766 bp, 86 predicted proteins | sample 5384081 | NCBI WGS metagenome assembly VOFJ01 (sample SAMN12384729, study PRJNA508395) | human gut metagenome | isolation source: healthy gut I | host: Homo sapiens | reverse complement strand
CTCGGTATGCTTCGTTCAGTTACGTATTGCTGTCTGCCCTTGCCGGGTACAAAACAAGCAACTGGGGCGATAAATTGCTGCCCGATGGTTCGACCTTGACCGATAAGGACGGTTTGTCTATGGCGGTGCGCTGACGCTGGAACTGGAAAGCTATATTACCGACCGGTGGTGTTCCTGATTAACGCAAGGAAAGATGCCTGTTCGGTTCTTCAGTCGGAAAGTTCCATACACAGTTTGGCGTGGGACTGAAATTTATAATGTGATAAACTAACCTATTATATATAATGTATATGAGAAAGATTATAAGCCGCATTTTGATAGGCTGCTATGTAATGGCCGCCTTGTTATTGGTGGGTGCGTGTAATGACGATGTGGATATACAGCAGTCTTACCCGTTTAGTATCGAAACGATGCCTGTTCCGAAAAAATTAAAAGTGGGTGAAACCGCCGAAATCAGGTGTCAGCTTCACCGGGACGGGCGGTTTGAGGAAACAAAGTATTTCATCCGCTATTTCCAGCCGGACGGGGCGGGAACGCTGAAAATGTCCGATGGGACGGTTTTACTGCCGAATGACCTGTACCCGCTTCCGGGTGAAACATTCCGGCTTTATTATACTTCCGCATCGACCGACCAGCAAACGGTAGATGTGTATTTTCAGGATAGCTTCGGGACGTTACAGCAATTAACATTTTCATTTAACAATGACAATAACAAGGAAGAAGAAAACAAATAAAGTAAAAAGGACATGGTTAAAATAGAATTGGATATAAACGGTATTTCATTTTTTGTAAATACCACATGGAAAACGGATGCAGTTCCGGCAGTCGGTGACATTGTGATAGTGGATAAAGAAAGCATTTCCCAATTTGACCGGGTGGAATTAAGGAAAACACCGTCTAATCAGGCTTTCAGGTGGGCGGATGAAGAAGATAATGCACCCGTACTGGAACATTTCGATTTTGATACGGAAATGGTTGTCAAAAAGCGGACGTGGAAATTTGATGCCGAAGATGAAGAAATGGTATGTGTTCTGAAAGTAACCTTTCTGCACCATGAGGAATAATATCAGGTTTCAGATATACTATCCTTATGGTATGTAATTTCTTTATGGCTTTGGCTGCCTTTTACCTGCTGGTGGGTGGCTGGTGCTGGCATGAAATGAAATACGCTCCGACCGATAAGGAACTATGGGGCGAAGAATTGGAATGATACGTTATGCGTAATGTTATGATAGATAATCCGGCGGGTATTTCCCGGCGGGTTATCTTTTTTATAGGGAATGGAAACAGGTTTCTTTGCTACCTTTCTTTGTCCGCTTAGGCTCACGGAAAGAAAGTAGCGGCGGCATTTGCCGCCGTTCTTAATTAACCGATTATAATGTTCTTTATGGGTGTGTTATGTTCCAGCCATTCTTTTTACACATTCCATATTATATTCACTCGTTATAACTGCCTTATCTACGTCTATGGGCGTGAAACGGGTGCTTTCGTAGCTATCTATCCAGCCTTTCAGGGAACAGACACCCCATGTTTTCACATCCTCAAAAATACCGTCTAATGTGCCGATGGGGTCGCCGAAAGTAACTATCATTGCATCGAATGTCGTTTCGTCGGGCAACAGTTCCAAATATTTCAAAGACCCGAAACCGTCTGCCTTTTACGTCCGAAAGACCAGTCATAGGAATAAAGTTCATCCCCCCCCCACTGGTGCGGCGTGTCGAAACGTACTTTCACCTGCACGGAATGTTCGTTTTTTCTTCTACGGCTTCAATAATACCCGTTACCAAAGAAGCCCGTAAATATGCACTTACAACGTCTGCCGATAATTTTTTATTTACTTCTGTCGTTTTCATAAATGTAGCTTTTAAATTGTTATTGTACCTTTTTCTTTTTTCGCCATCCATTCATCCCGCCGTTTGCGGCACTCGTCAAGTGTTTTGGCAAGGGGTGCTGAACAGTTCGCCGTCTGTATGGCGGTAATCATATTGATAATAGATTTGACCCCTAAATGCGCCTAAACAGCATTTTACATATTTTTTCCTCTCCCGGTGTTTGGGTAATGCTTACCCCGTTTTTGTTTAAACTTTCCATATTGTTATAATTTAAAATGAGTTATCAGATAATCAGAAGTGAAAGCAGGACAATGAAAATAAATGCCATAAAAAACAGGCAAACGGCGGAGATAAGCAGCCGGAGAACAAAACGGATAATAAAAAAGCCTATGATTAGGGCTATCCACATTCCGGCGGTGCTGCTGGCTGCTTGATAGATGATAAAAGCAAGTATAAACCATCGTAAAAAAAGTCGTTATCTTATTATATACTTTCATTGTCTTGGTGTGTTGTGGGTGGATTGCTCCACCCAGTTAGTAATCAGGAGCGATAAAAAAAAACGAAACCATCTTTAAACCAATATCCACTACAAAAAAGGTCGGTGGCGTATTGTGCATAATTGAAATATTGCAGCACGAAATCCGATAAATCTTGTGTTTCCCTTATGTATTCTTCTGCATAATCTTCTTCGCTGTCGTACTGCCCTATATAATCATTAGTAAAGGCGGAAACAAGGCTGTCTGCATCTTCTTTTTAAAAAGTCCTTGTTTGCATCCTCACACCATATAAAAAAAGGCTTCCTGTACCGTTTCATCCATATTTTCGGTAGCGTCCCGTAACTCGAAAAACTTTTCAGACAAACTACTTTCGGAAAACAGGGTTTCAGGGATATTTTCGTAATCCTGAAACATATATTCCGGGTCTTGCTCGTCCTTGTGCAGGTCGGCGCACGCTTCCAAAAATTCGTCCTTGTCTGAATAGTCGGAAAGGTCTAACCACTTGCCGAAAAGTGAACCGTTATTATACTTGTTGTAAGTACCTACATAAACTCTTGCTTCTGATAATGTTACTGCTTCCATGACTTCTGTTTTTTTAATTTATGCGGATTTGAGAGGTAAGGGAGTTGAGTTTCATAACCTTTTTTCCTGTTTCTCGTAAATCTGACTTTTTTTTATGCGTTTCCGGTCGGGGCGGTCGTTTTCGTTTCATATAGGCTTTAAAGGGTAGTGTTTAGGCTTTGCAAGATTTTAAAGAAAAATACTCTTTGGACGAAGTACAACAGGAAGATTTTTGTTTAAACCCTTTAGGGCTTGACCTTGCAAAGACGTGAAGAACACGGAAATACCTTTGCCTATGTGAAACGATAATGACTGCTCCGGCTGGGAACTGCCTAAGAGGAAGATTTACAATAAGAGAAACTGGAAAAATGGTTTTATTTTAAATTTAAGTTTTGGTCTGAAAGAAAAATCTAAGATTTATTTTATACCGTTTTTGATTATATGTACTTTTGTCCCCTGATGATAAAACTATGCAATCTATTAATTTACAAAGACTATGAGCTATATTCAAAACAATCTACAAGCAGGTGAAGAAATAAAATACAAGGCAGATATTCACTGGTATATATTCGTATATCCGGCAATACTGTTATTACTGGGTGCTTTTCTTTTCCTGTGCACAGACAGGTATCATTTATTATATCGGCTTACTTTTGTTATTGTTAGGACTGTTTCATTTGACAAAAAGAATTCTTTTAAAGGTGGGAGCTGAATATGTTGTCACAAACAAAAAGTCATTCTAAAATCAGGTATTTTAAGCCGGGACGCTCTCGAATTGATTTTAAGTAAATGTGAGGGACTACGCATTAATCAAAGTGTCATGGGACGTATTTTAGGTTTTGGTTCTATTGTCGTAACTACGGGTGGGGCAACAAATCAATTTAACTTTATTGCTAATCCTATAAAATTCAGAAACGAAATCAACGCGCAAATTCAATAATTAAAGAGAGTATTTAAAGAACAAAGAAAAGGGGCTCAAATAAGCCCTTCGTCTAGCAAAACTGTAATAGCTTTCTTCTGTTAAGATGATATGGTCTAACAGGTGTAAATCTAAGACCTTGCAGGCTTCATTTATTTTGGTAGTTATTTTTTTATCCGGTTCGCTCGGATGTAGGTTGCCCGATGGGTGGTTATGTGAGAGGATTATACCCGAAGCGTGGACTTTTAAGGCAGTTTGCAGGATGATTTTCACGTCCATTACAGTTTCAGACATACCACCTTTAGAGATAAGGGAAACGCCTAAAGCCTTGTTAGCCCGATTGAGGAACATTACATAACTTTCTTCGTGGTGTTCCATACATTCAGAATAGAAAGGTTTTAAGTAAGAATAAGAAGTTTCAGAAGAAAGTATTTTCACTCTTTCGGATGCTTTTACATTGTCCTTTATAAGAGATAGTGATTTCCGGCATGGTAAATTCTGTTGTTTTCATAACGCTTGAATTTTAAAATTAAACAATAAGAAATTTTGCCGGACACCCACAGTTTGGCGGGGACTTCAACCTAATCTTTTCAAAAAATACGACCCGTAGGTGTGGAGATTTTTAGAAAACCGGAACGGCTCGGATTAGGTACTTGTCCCCACCGGGCTGTAACTTTGCTAAAATTTGTGATTGAGATACATTACTTTAGGGAACTGAAAAAGGGGTATCACTGATGACACCCCTTAGACAACCGAATACCTTAAACAGTTATTCGTCATAGGTTCTATATCCTATCGGTTTGCGTGGCTTCGGTTCGGGTTTGCTTAATAACTGGGTAAGTGCTTGGTACACTTCGCTGAATTGTGCATCCGTACTCTGTTCCAGTTCTTCAATGCGTTTAAGAAGTTCCTCGTAACCGATTGACATTTGACGCATGAGGACGAAAGCACGCATGATGGAAATATTCACGTCTATGGCAGTCTGACTGCGTAAGACACTACTAAGCATGGCGACACCCTGCTCCAAAAATGCGAGAGGCGGGGTCGGTGTGTGCCGGATATTTTCAGGGAACTTATCACAAATTGTGATAAGTTCCTGCCATTCATCCTTTGTTAGCTGAAAAGCAAAGTCATCGGGAAAACGAGATAAGTTTCTTTTTTTACAGCCTGTTTCAAAGCTCTTGTTTCAACTTGATAAAGTTCCGCTAAATGAAAATCAAGCATGACACGGCAACCTCTAATTTCAAAAATCTTGTTTTGAATGATTTGTAAGTCCATAATTTCCTATATTTAAGTATTAAACAATTTTTCTATCTTCCTAAACTTCTCTGAAAGTATTGCCATATCCTCCTGTACCTTGTCATTGGTCGGCTCTATAAAAAGAGCGTATGCAATTTAGTTGGGTGTGTCCTAAAATATCAGCAACAGTTTTTAGCGAGATACCATTTGCAACAGTCACCGTACCGATAAAAGTATGACGTGCTAAATGGAAAGTTAAATTCCGATTTATACCACATAACCGGGCTATTTCTTTCAAATTATGGTTAAAAGCTGCCTTACATGATAAGGGGTAGTAGTTTTCCATCAGATTGTTTCCCTTTATATTTGTCTAAAATCAGACAAGGGATAGCCAAAAGCGGAATTTCCCGTATTTTATTACTCAATGGTATATATATCTTCATTTGACGCTTTCCGTTCTCCAAAATCTCTATATTATATTCTTGTAACTTATCCACATCATCAAACGTAAGTCCGGTAAAACAGGAAAAAAGAAATATATCCCGAACTCTATCTAAACGGGCAATAGGTAACTTTACTTTCACGATTAATTTTTTTTCTTCCGGTGTGAGAAATTCTCTTTTTATATATTGTTTCATACGACAATAATTTTTAGGGTTAATAAATAGGGTAGAAAAGGGACTTATCACATATTGTGATAAGTTCCCTATATACCTATTTCATAGATACTTCTTTGTAGATTTTTTCAATGCCGACAAACTTCTTGTCAAGTCCCTGCATATCGTTACTTATCTTATTATTGGTAATGCGGGCGTATATCTGTGTAGTTTCTATATTGGTGTGTCCCAACATCTTACTAACAGTTTCGATGGGTACACCTTTGGCAAGTGTAGTTGTGGTAGCGAAGGTGTGCCTTGCAAGGTGGAATGTCAAGTTCTTTTTAACACCACATACATCAGCTATTTCTTTCAAATACGCATTAAGTTTCTGATTACTGATAATAGGAAGTATCTTTCCATCAGGCAATTTACCTTTGTACTTTTCCAGTATCATTTTAGGTATATCCAGCAAAGGAACATTCACATCTGTATTTGTTTTTTAACGCTTGGTTATTATCCACAAATTACCATCAAAGGACTTGCGAATATTGTCTTGCTTCAAGTTCGCAACATCTGTATAAGCCAAACCACTGAAACAGGAAAAGATAAAAACATCACGTACCTGTTCCCAAACGTTCGGAAACCATCTTCTTTTTTGAGGATTATCTTTATTTCATCTTCTGACAAATAACCTCTATCCACTTTCTCCAAACGTATTTTATAACTGGCGCAATGGGTCGCCTATCAGGATGCCGTTATTACGGGCTATCAAGATAATGCGTTTGAAAAACTGCATAAACTTGGCTGTTGTGTTAAAGCCACATTTACAGGTAGTACGCAAATATAGCTCGAAATCGGTAATGAACATCGGGGTTATTTCATTTATGGCGAAATCCGATACATTATATTTGCTTTGGATGAACTCGGCAAGATGGCGGCGGGTCACTTCATATTTGCGGTAGGTAGCAATCGTTTTAGATATGCCGACCAACTGCTTAACATCATCATTGTGCTTTTTAAAAAAGAGTAAGGATGGTTTCGTGTTGCTGACGGTGTCCCAAAAATTCATTCTTCACCTTTTCGGCTGTTACATAATTGTCACGCCGTTGTTGTTCGTGGTAGATATTGTTCAGGGATGCTTTTCTATCATCTAATAAAGCATTGATTTTGCCTGCATCCTTACCTTTGGCTTTTCCTGCTGCGATATTCCAGCTATCAGGCAAAATGCTTTGTTTTGTACTGAACTGGCAAAGTTTACCGTCAATGGTAATTCTTGCCATAATCATAACCTCACCGTTCTTTTTTTCAGAGCCTTTCTTTAAATAGAAAAGGACTTTAAATGTACTCTTCATAACCTCACATTTTTAAGTTGCAAAACTACTAATAACTCGTTAAATGTGAGATAGATAGACGGTGGACAAATTCAGACTTTCTGCGGTCATTTCGGGACAAATCGTTACCGTTTTTGTCCGGTAGGGAATAGGTAACGATTTAGTAACGAAACTATGTCTTTTCAAGTCCTTTTGTTGTCTTGGAAACAAGACTTATAGGCAATAAAAAAACCTACAAATCGCTGATTTGTAGGTTTTTGTCTACTTACTGTCCTGTTTTGTCCAGTAAGTTCTGCGGAGAGAGAGGGATTCGAACCCCGGGTACCTCGCAGTACAACGGTTTTCAAGACCGCCGCAATCGACCACTCTGCCACCTCTCCAAAACTTCCTTATCAGAAGTGCTTTTCGTTAAAAGCGGTGCAAAGGTACAAAGATATTTTAAACCCGCAAGAGTTTTCACTAAAAATTTAATCTAATCTTTTCCTAAGGATAGCAATTAATAGGTATTTTATGTTGAAAAGCATAAAATAGAGCATATTTATGCTGATTATATGAAAAATGATTGTAACTTTGTGCGCTCTAAAGAATAGGATAACTACAACCTCTAATTTTATCATTTTATGGAATTAAACAAGATCTTTAAAGACGGTCTTTGGAGCAGCGAAATCAACGTCAGAGATTTCGTAAGTCATAACATCACTCCGTATTACGGAGATGCTTCATTCCTCGAAGGACCTACAGAACGTACCAAAGCCGTATGGAACCGCTGCCTCGAAGCGTTGGCGGAAGAAAGAGAAAACAACGGTGTCCGCTCATTAGATAATGTTACCGTATCAACCATCACTTCCCACAAGGCCGGATATATCGACAAGGAAAACGAACTGATCGTTGGCCTGCAGACAGACGAACTTCTGAAACGTGCCATCAAGCCTTTCGGAGGTATCAACGTAGTCAGCAAAGCCTGTCACGAAAACGGCGTGGAAGTGGACGACCGCGTAAAAGATATTTTCACTCACTACCGCAAGACGCACAACGACGGAGTATTCGACGTATATACGGAAGAAATCCGTTCCTTCCGTTCGCTGGGATTCCTTACCGGACTTCCCGACAATTATGCACGCGGACGCATCATCGGTGACTACCGCCGTATGGCTCTTTACGGCATCGACCGTCTGATCGAAGCAAAGAAGGAAGATTTGCACAACCTCACCGGTCCGATGACAGAGGCCCGCATCCGCCTGCGCGAAGAAGTGGCAGAACAGATCAAGGCACTGAAAGACATGAAAGTGATGGGCGAATACTACGGTCTCGACCTGAGCCGTCCCGCTTACACGGCACAAGAAGCCGTACAGTGGGTATATATGGCTTACCTTGCCGCCGTCAAAGAACAAGACGGTGCCGCTATGTCACTGGGTAACGTTTCTTCTTTCCTTGATATCTATCTGGAATATGAACTGAGCAAAGGAACCATCACCGAATCGTTCGCGCAAGAGCTGATCGACCAGTTTGTCATCAAACTGCGTATGGTCCGCCACCTGCGTATGCAATCATACAACGACATCTTTGCAGGCGACCCGACCTGGGTAACCGAATCTCTGGGCGGACGTCTCAACGACGGACGTACCAAAGTGACAAAGACCTCCTTCCGTTTCCTGCAGACATTGTACAACCTCGGCCCTTCACCGGAACCGAACCTGACCGTACTCTGGAGCCCGGAACTTCCGGAAGGATTCAAAGAATTCTGTGCAAAGGTTTCTATCGACACTTCTTCTATCCAGTACGAAAATGACGACCTGATGCGCGAAGTACGTCAGTCCGACGACTACGGAATCGCCTGCTGCGTATCATACCAGGAAATAGGTAAGCAGATTCAGTTCTTCGGTGCCCGTTGCAACCTGGCCAAAGCCCTGTTGCTTGCCATCAACGGCGGACGTTGCGAGAATACCGGTACAGTCATGGTGAAGAACATCCCCGTACTGACCAGTGACACGCTGAAGTTCGAAGAAGTAATGGACAACTACAAAAAAGTGCTGACCGAAATCGCCCGCGTATATAACGAAGCGATGAACATCATCCACTATATGCACGACAAGTATTACTACGAGAAGGCCCAGATGGCTCTTGTAGATACGAACCCGCGCATCAACCTGGCTTACGGTGTAGCCGGACTTTCCATCGCCCTCGATTCACTGTCTGCCATCAAATATGCGAAAGTAACTGCCCGCCGCAACGATATCGGCCTGACAGAAGGTTTCGACATCGAAGGAGAATTCCCTTGCTTCGGTAACGACAACGACAAGGTAGACCACCTTGGCGTAGACCGTATACTTCTTCAGCGAAGAATTGAAGAAATTGCCAGTTTACAAGAATGCCCGTCCTACCCTCTCCTTGCTGACTATCACTTCCAATGTGATGTACGGCAAAAAGACCGGTGCTACTCCCGACGGACGTGCCAAAGGTGTTGCCTTCGCTCCGGGTGCCAACCCGATGCACGGACGCGACAAGAATGGTGCGATCGCTTCTCTGAGCTCTGTAGCGAAACTTCGTTACCGTGACTCACAGGACGGTATCAGCAACACCTTCTCTATCGTTCCGAAATCACTGGGTGCTACGGACGAAGACCGTATCGAGAACCTCGTAACGATGATGGACGGTTACTTCACCAAAGGTGCTCACCACCTGAACGTAAACGTACTGAACCGTGATATGCTGTACGATGCCATGGAGCATCCGGAAAACTATCCGCAGCTGACTATCCGAGTTTCCGGTTATGCCGTAAACTTCGTGAAGCTGAGCCGCGAACACCAACTGGAAGTTATCAGCCGTAGCTTCCACGAACGTATGTAATCTATTACTCTATATGATGATAAACGTACATTCATACGAAAGTATGGGAACATTCGACGGGCCGGGCTTACGGCTCGTCGTTTTTCTTCAAGGATGCAACTTCCGCTGCCTCTATTGCGCCAATCCGGATACGATAGCAGGAAAGGGAGGCACACCTACCCCACCGGAAGAAATCGTCCGTATGGCAATGAGCCAGCGCCCTTTCTTCGGGAAACGCGGAGGAATCACTTTCTCCGGAGGCGAACCGACGTTTCAGGCGAAAGCACTCGTCCCGCTGGTCCGCGAACTGAAAGAAAAAGGCATCCATGTCTGTCTGGACAGCAACGGAGGACTTTGGAACGAAGACGTAGAAGAATTATTCAAGCTGACCGACCTTGTGTTATTGGATATAAAGGAATTCAACCCCAACCGCCATCAGACGCTGACCGGAAGAAGCAATGAACAGACCATCCGTACGGCCGCCTGGCTGGAAGAACAGGGAAAACCTTTCTGGCTGCGTTATGTGCTAGTGCCCGGATACAGCGATTTTGAAGAAGATATACGAGCACTGGGAGAAGCACTCGGAAAATACAAGATGATCCAACGGGTGGAAATACTGCCTTACCATACACTGGGCGTACATAAGTACGAAGCGATGGGACAGGAATACAAGATGAAAGGGGTAAAAGAAAATACCCCCGAACAGCTTGAAAAAAGCTGCGGAGGTATTCAAAGAGTATTTCACTACGGTGGTAGTTAATTAATGGAGAATTCTCCAATGACCTCAAAGCAAGGGCATTCTTTAATCCGTTCCCAAGGATCTACAATCCCATTATAGTTGGTGTCGGGACTTAAGTCCCGATGACCTACTACCTTAGCTTCCGGATAACGCTGCAACAATTCGTGTACCAAACGATGTAACGCCTCCTTCTGACGGGGTGTACGCGTATCCGCCGCTTTTCCATTCTCATCCAAACCGCCCTCATAGCATACACCTAAACTGATCGCATTGTAGCCACGTGCATGAGCCCCGACCGTATCTTCATCCCGCATCGGCTCAATCTCGCCCGACTTGCGTATATAATAATGATAGCCCCAGCACGAAAAGCCACGATAACGGTGAGCCGTATCCACATCCTTTGCCGTAAAGTCGCAATCGACACGGGTGGCGGAACAATGGATCACGATCAGACTAATCTTTCTCATGTTCCTTTTCCCTTTCCGTCGTTTTCACTTTGCACACCTCCTTACAAGTAGTATGATAGCGCACTTCTCTCACCACCCTGTCCCGCTTTCTCTTTCCGAAGAAAGGAATCAGATACATGATCACATCTAAAATCCGGTTTACTATTTCTTTCATTTTATCAAAATATTAATGGAAGTTATTCTAATTCGTTATTACCTTGACCCGTCTGCCAATTATACCGTAGGGTCCGGAGCCTCTTCATCGCCGGAGCCATCACCGCCGGAACCGGGGTTCTTGTCAGGGTCTTCTCCCCCGTCATCGCCCGCACCCGCCTGCGCCACCGCACGAGTCTGCACTTGCTGATAACTCAGAATCTTCATCAACTCCGCCAGCGTCTTACCTGGGCGGAAAATAAGATGCGCCCCCTTAATCATTGAACCGGAAAATTCCTTGACCGATGCCGCACCTTCACTGTTCAGCCCCCTATCTGCAAACTGCCCAAATCGCCCAGTCTCGCAATTCTTCCTGCCTTCAACGCACGTTTCACTTCGTAAAGAATACCCGAAATAGCCGCACGTACATCCGTTTCCGTACAAGTAGAACGACTGGTGATCGCTTCGCACAACTCTTCAAAGTCCAGCTCACCCGACGCCTGCGCCTGTGCATAATACTTTGCCGGTTCGCTCTTTTTTGCAGGATTCTTGCGCGGCACCACTGAATAAGATACTGTCATTGCCATAATAAAATAATTTTAAAGTTTATAATACGTAGGATGCATCCCTTTCTTGTTAACAGCACAAAGATAAGGATATCCGGACAAGCCATATTCCCCAACGAAGTTTCTTGATTCCCAACGAATAAAAAAAAACGAAGTCAAACCTTTGAAAAACAAGGAATTTTATGTAACTTTATAGCATAAAACAAGAAGAAAACATCATGAATTACAAAGAAGATTCTTTCCTTATCCGCACCTATACCAAAGCGGAACTGGCTCACCTTTACAATCCCCATGTCTGCCTCAAAGTTGCTTTACAAATACTTCGTCGTTGGATTATTTACAACCTCCCTCTCCTGCACGAACTCGAACAGGAAGGTTACCGCGCACGCAACCGCCTCCTTTCGCCGAAACAAGTGGCAACTATCATACACTTTTGGGCGAACCGTAGTAACTTATTGCCATTCTATACAAAGTTCCTTTACACATTTCCGCAAAGAAGTTCTTTTGCACTGACAAAAAACAATTAAAATCAAAATGAAACATTTCACCATATTTCAAGGTTTCTACTACGCAATAGCAGAGATGACCGAAGAAGAAATAGTGTCCACTATCGGCAGTTTTACCTACCGGGAAAAAGTCGAAGAAATACGCCGTATCTTTGCAGAGCAAGGAGAAAAGGCTGCCAATGAGAAGAAAAAAGAATTGCCGGCAATCGCCTTCTCCGCCAGCTACCGAGGGAGGCGTACCAAAGTGAACCTCGTCAAATATCTGGGACACATCGTGATAGACATCGACCACCTCAGCAAAGAAGAATTGGCACGCATCCTCCCTATCATCAAGAGATGCAATTACACCCGCATCGCCTTTATCAGTCCCAAAGGGATGGGCGTGAAAATCATAGTGCGTGCATGCCATCCGGATGAGACATTACCCGAAACCCTTCAGGAAATAGAAGACTTCCATCATGCAGCTTACACCAGACTCGTTTCTTTTTACACCGAACTCTGTCAGATAGAAATCGACACCTCCGGCCAGGATGTGGCACGCACTTGTCTGTTCTCTTACGATCCGGAGATTTATTTCAATCCGAACGCTGACGCTTTTTCTTGTAGATCAACCTCAGGCATCCTACAAGGTTTCAAATCGTAAAAATCTCTCCGGCAGTAAACAACAGACTCCTCCGGACGGCACCCCGACGAATGAAGACACAGCGCTCAACGCCCATTCCGCCAACGCTTCTCTGGTGCTGACTTTAACCTACTATCACAACAAGTCCGAAAAATACATAGCAGGCAACCGGAACAATTATCTGCACCATCTCTCATGTACCTTCAATCGCTACGGCATTCCGCAGGAGGAAGCATCCGCCTTTATCAAAAGCCAGTTTACAGACTTTCCGGCAGACGAGACAGTCTCTTTGATCAATAGCGCCTACGCTCATACCGACGAATTTAATACCTGTAAGCTGAATGGCACGCAGAAACGAATATTACGGATAGAGCAATATATCAGCGAGCACTACGAAACACGCTACAACGAAGTGCTGCATATCATGGAATATCGCAGAAGGCGTCCCGACACCGAGAAACCGGAGCCTTTCCGCATCTTGGATGAGATGATGGAAAACAGTATCTGGATAGAAATCAACGAGCTGGGATATCCCTGCACTGTCAAAACAATCGAAAATCTGATTTACTCCGATTTCAGCCAGTCGTATCATCCCATTCGCGAGTATTTCGAATTACTGCCCGAATGGGACGGAACCGACTATATCCGTATCCTGGCGGATAGTGTCCAGACGAATCATCAGGAGTTCTGGGCGGAATGCCTGGAACGTTATCTGGTGGCGATGTGTGCAGCGGCTACTCAGGAGAATATTGTCAATCACACGGTACTTCTGCTATGCAGCGAGATACAGAACATAGGAAAGACTACCTTTATCAATAATCTCCTGCCTCCCGAACTGCGTGCTTATCTTTCTACCGGACTAATCAATTCGAACAATAAAGATGATTTAGCCAAAATAACGCAGGCCATGCTGATCAATCTCGACGAGTTTGAAGGGATGAGCGGTCGGGAACTGAATGCATTCAAAGATTTGGTAACGCGCAAAGTGATCAGTTTCCGTCTGCCTTATGCACGCCGTTCGCAAAACTTCCCTCATACGGCCTCTTTTGCAGGAACCTGCAATTATCAGGAAGTGCTTCACGACACGACAGGCAACCGGCGTTTCCTTTGTTTTCATCCTTATTCCATCCAATTTATTACCATCAATTATGCGCAGCTCTATGCTCAGATCAAATATCTGCTGAATAAGCCGGGATATCAATACTGGTTCACGCAAGCGGACAATGAACGGCTTGAAGAGAATAACGAGGCTTTCATCTTTCATTCACCGGAAGAAGAAATGGTTCTTACGCATATCCGCAAGCCGGAACGTTTCGAGAAGGTTTATTATCTGACTGTCAGTGAGATTGCGGAACTAATACGTGAGCGTACCGGTTATCAGTATTCCATCGGATCAAAAATACAGTTGGGGAAAGTGATGGCCAAGCACCATTTTGAATCCAAAAAAGGAAATAACGGGCGCCGATATGCCGTATTTATTATAGATATCGAGCAGGTAAAATCAAACAGGCTGTATGAATAGAAGCGGGAAAGCCCTGTGAATATAGATAAATGCAGAGTCATCTTGACAGATACTCTGCATTTATTGTTTTTACAAAATCATTGAAAATTCGATTTTACAGCCTAACGCATTCATTATACGATAGAAAGTAGATACTTTAGGCTCTGTCTGACCACTTTCTACTCTTGAAATATAAGAACGGTCAGAACCGATACGCCGGGCTAATTCAGCCTGAGTGATTTTAGCCTTTTTTTCTTGCGTCCTCGATAATCTGTCCTGTATAAAAGGCGTAGGCCTTTTCTTCTGCCTCTGCACGAGAAGCTGTTCCTTCCTTACCAAAACGCTCATCTATTAATGCACTGACATTAAAGAATTCCTCATTTGTTTTTTGCTTCCATAATACTCCTTTCTTAATATCTTTGCTTTATCAATTTCTTTCTTTGGTGTTTTTCGGTTTTCTTTTGAAAACCGTTAAACAGAATCACAATACGCCCTTCGTCGAAACAAAAGAATATTCTATATATATTGCTTTGGTATTACTCGATACGAAGTTCATAAAGTCCTTCTTCTATCAACCGCATAAATTTCAAAGGTATTCTGTCTTGTGTCTGCAATAACATTAGCACATACAATATCTTATCTTGGGTGCCAGCATCTAAATTTTCAAAGAATTCTTTGAAGTATCCTTTATATGCTATTATTTCTCTTTTCATAACGCAAATATAAGAAATGTTGTTCAACTATACAACATATTCCCTCGTTTTATATTATTTTTCATCATCTTCACCCACAAAAGTGAGAGGAGTGAGAGAGGAATTGAAACTTTTTCTATTTTATTTCTTTATTTCTACTTTCTATATTTCTCTAAAAAAAAAATACGAATGTTAGAAATCCTCTCTCACTCCTCTCACTTTTTACCTTTTCTTTCTCCAAAAAGACGGCGGAAAATCGGAAAAACACAACCGTCTTTTTCAATTTCCCACCGCATTTTCAAATCAGCCCACCAATTGAAGCAGACTTCAGGAAATATTTGTCATCTTTGATGTGCAAAAGATCAAAAAGAATCAGATATGGACAACTTGATGCGTAAACTTCCTATTGGAATACAAACCTTTGAAGATATACGAAGGAAGAATATCTTATTGTAAAGATCGGAATGGAATTTAGTGCAGAAAGCCGAAACTTAAATCGTTGGTTAATCGAAGTGATAGGAAAGTAAAAATCGAGTAGGAGGAAAACGAAGTAGAAGTTTTCCTCCTACTTTCGTTTTCCGACCTCTCACACCACCGTACGTGCCGTTCGGCATACGGCGGTTCTCTTAACTGCGATGCAATTGGGTATAAAGAATTATCATTGACGGATAACCCGCCATTACAAGCTTATCTGTTGTGATTGCTCTATGCAATATCCAACTATCCGCAATCCGCCAATAGCCTTTACGGGTATTCGCCCATTCCCAAGATTTCCGACGAGGGATGCCACACTTCTGCAAGTTGGCAAAACGTTGTACGTACCCGCTTCCAACTCTTCCATATATACATTCTAAGACGACGATTGTACCACTTCGCTGTTTTGATTATAAAATCTTTCATATCGGCATAACGATAGTATGTCAGCCAACCTCGGATGTATTGCGTCAGGTGGAGTTTCAGCCAAGCGTAGCCTTGACCACTACTACGGCTGGTCAGGTGCTTGATGGTGCGTTTGAACTTGGATTGACTTTTCTTATGAAGATTAAGACCACATTTACGGTCGGCTCTTCAGTAGAAGGAGTGTCCAAGATACTTCTTGCCGCAGATGGAACCGACTTCTGTCTTCTCTTTGTTTACTTTCAAGAATAACTTCTTTTCTATAAACTCGGAAATACTATCACGGACTCGCTCCGTTGCCCGAAGACTATGGACAAGGATCAGACAATCATCGGCATAGCGGACAAACGGGTGCCCCCTGCGTTCCAATTCCTGGTCCAACTCATTAAGAAGAATATTGCTCAATATAGGACTCCAATGGACCACCTTGGGGACGCCCTCGGCAGTCTCCGCGTATTTGTGAGATACTACAACTCCTGCATTAAGGTATTTGTGTATCAAAGATATTACACTGCCGTCCTTGACGGTTCGGGATAAGACCTCTATCAGTTTGCTGTGGTTAACACGGTCAAAGAACTTTTCCAAATCCAAACCGATACAGTAGCGATAACCTTGGTCTGCATATTCCTGCACCTTATGCAGTGCATCGTGAGCACTACGATGAGGGCGGAAGCCGAAGCTGTTGTCACTGAACTGAGGTTCGTAAAGCGGTATCAACACTTGGCTGATTGCCTGCTGAACAAAGCGGTCTACCACTGTCGGGATACCTAATGGGCGAGTTTTACCGTTGTCTTTCGGAATTTCTAACCTGCGCACAGGGGGACGGACGATACTTCCCCCTGCGTATCTTTTCCAACAATTCGTCTTTATGGAGGGTAAGGTATGGCAACAGTTCGCTCGTCTCCATCTTATCGACACCTCCCACTCCTCCATTCCTTACGACTTGGCGGTATGCCGCATTCAAGTTCGATGGACTTAGAAGGAGTTCCAACAGATTGTTTTCTTTCCAATTGCACTTCCACAAGCTGCTCATCTTTTATCTCCATAAAGTCTGCACTCCCACATACTCGTCGGATGCTGTCCTATCCATTTGTGGGCAGTTCGTTTTACTGATTTTCCGCATTGACTCTTTCATAAAGTATTAAATGGTACTTGTTTGATTAAAAGTTCAGTCCTTCACCGACTGCCGATTTTTTACCTTGTCGGTTACTATGACCTCTGCTGACTTCTCACGGTTCGTTATTACTGCTTGACTGTATTTATTTATTTTTCCTCGCCCGTGAGACCTCCCCAGTTATGGACATATTCTTTCCATCTTATGTCTGCTTGATTTACTTTGGATGTTCCGGACAACTATAGGACTTCGTTTTGTTTAGCAAACTTATCCACATCCTTAAGCCTTAATATCAAGTTTCTGTACGTCAGACCAGATATTTGCCGCAGGCTTCCTTCAGATTCCACCTCACGATGGACACCCTTGCCGTTGGCTATATACTTCCCGTTGTCAGGGCGCTTTAGGGACTTACACCCGTTAGAATATGTTCGTGCTGGGCGAACTATGAAAAACCGAAGGATATCTTAATCCTTCGGTTTTTTTCGACTATATACCCATGATTGGTTTTACGATTTCAATCTTCAATCCTAATGCATTAATAATTCGGTAGAATGTCCCTACGCTAGGATTTATTGCTCCGCTTTCAATACGTGAAATATACGATTTAGTCGCATTGATTCTTTTAGCCAATTCTGATTGGGTTACTTTCGCTTCTCGTCTTGCATCCAACAGTATTTGACCAGTATAAAAAGCGTATGCCTCTTCATCGAACTTTTCACGTTCCGGAGTCCCAGGTGCTCCGAACTCCTTATCAAGTTCTGCGCTGATATCAGTCAGCATGTTGTTTTTTGTACTCATAATATTCCTCCTTTATTTTTAATGCCTTATCTATTTCTGATGATGGGGTTTTCTGTGTCTTCTTTTGGAAGCAATTAAATAAGACAATTATTTGCCCTTCATCAAAAATGAAAAAGATACGGTAAATGTTTCCGTTATATGATATACGTAGTTCATATAGACCATCACGTATAACCTTTATAAATTTGATAGGCAAACGGTCTTCTGTTCCAAGCAATGAAAGCACATATTTCACTTTTTGAATTTCCTTTTCTGTCAGAGTGGCAAGAAAATCCTTGTAGTATTGACCGTATGCTATTACTTTTCTTCTCATTGTGCAAATATAATAAAAGTTTCAATATCATACAACTTTTAAAGTCGAATTTATACTGCTAACGGGCTTAAATTCCCTCTCAGGTACTCATTTTATTCGAATTTCCCTTCCGAATAATCTGAAAACTCCCCGGCACGTTCTTTCTTCTCATACGAGACCAACGTTTCGATACTGAGCGCTTTCCCGTTCTTAGGGCTTATGACATCTATCACACTTGACAAGGACCGGAACGTCTGTTCGCAATTCGCATCTCCATTATACGTCAACCTCCCCCGGTCAATGGCACCTAGAATAACAGAAACATACCGTTTCGGATCTCCCCGATATTCGATAACAGTGGGCGTCATTTGTTCTTCTTCCCGAATCAGTTGGACGACAATTCTTTTTTTGGTCAATCAGCTCCAACAGTTTTTTTACTATGCACACTGATTTGTGCATCTACTTCACGAAGTTCATTCTTCAATGAACAAAACAATTCATCACTCAATGAATTTTCCATAAAAACGATTTTTATTAATTATAAAAAAGCCATTCCGGAAAGCACAGCTATTGCCTGCTTCCCGAAATGGTGACTAATACCTTCAAAAACACTACGCTGTATTGTCCTCAACAGAACAATACGATATTTAAAATCTAAGGTTAGTTATCTTTTTGTTCTTTCAACCATCTTTCCACTTTTTCTACCATCGGCATTTCATACAGAAATATCCAGTCACTGTTGTTACTTAAAGCAGACAAATGATGATGGTGATTCTGGTCGGCAATATACCCCTCCGGACTCTCCATAAAACGAGTTTGCGAATAAGTCTTTTCAAATTCAGCACGCATACTTTTGAAGGAGTTACAAACGTCACCTATCCTTACTAATGCTTGAAGACGTTCTTCATCGTTTTTTGTACTGTCATAAACCTCTAAAACTTCCAACAATTTCACCGGCTAGTGAAACAGTGCGTTCGTCTGCTTATAAATATCCAACGTGTAGCGATTGCGTAAAGCTGCCTGTTCAGCCACTTTCAAGCCTTTACAAATCTTCTCATAACGCGCCGATTCAATGCGGACGGTATCCAGTCTTCCCTGATATTTCCGCTTCCATTCTCCCGGTTTCTCCGAATCCGGCAAATCCAGCAACCGGAATGTTTCCGATACTCCCCAAGCAGGATTTCGCGTGCCGGAAACGACTAATGCCTGATCAAAGAAGAAAGCAGCTTTCTCCATTTCTGTCAGAAACTCCATTTGCTGACCGGACAAGCCGAACTCCCTTCGGGCGTGCGCCCGGATAAACTCATCCACAGTCCGCCCGTCCGGATGCCAACTATATTCGCCCTCGTGCTATAAGTCCGCGCATCACCGTTTCCCACTGGGCAGAGGCATCATCCCAAGCCGTGGCAAGGATGCCCTTCAACTGATTTTGAGAAACAAGTTTGCAGAAATCTTTAATATATTGTGCCCTAGAGTTGTTTCTGGGCATAAACGGGGTTTCACCGGTCGCTGCTGCGGTAGCTCCCATTACATTCAGTCCATTCTTATGATACCATTTCAGGAGCATCTGATGGGACAAGACGGTAGGGTCTTCGTAATGCCAACGCATATAGATGCAATTCTTCGGGAACATCTTGATAGCTTCGTCCAGCCGGGAGGTATTCCAGTTCTTACGAATTTCATCATCGGTGAGCGGGCGATGCAACAACCACCAAAGGTCGGCATACTTCAAAGGCATATCATCCCAGAAGATGGGAGTTCTGCCATGTTCCACAGCAAAGTCGCAAACCTTTTTTTGAGCCAGATCATCTGCAATTCAAAAGCTGTTTTTCCGGTCGCTTTACAACGTTCGTCTATGCCGATAGCCGTTATTTCATCTCCACCGATATGAAGATACTTGCCATCAGGCATGGCTTCCATCGCATCCCGGTAAAGATCAAACTGTAACTCATAGGTACGCGGGTCGGAAGGACAGAACTCCCAGTCACTATACGGATTTTCCCGCAGTTCCCAATGGCGTTTCAGGATAAAGCCGGCGTGTCCCAATCCTTGTACTAAGGGACTGATTTCAATATTACGTTCTTTGGCATAGCGACTGATAGCCTGCATCTCTTGTTTGCTGATGGCGTTGGGGCGCCCACTTCGGGACGGCGGGTATAGCGCAGCTTGTCTTCCACTTCCCAAATGATGGCATTCACCTTATAGCGGGCCAGTTTATCAATGGTCCGATAGTAGTATTCCGTCCGGTCCAGATGATGCTTCGTATCAAAGTGAACGGCACGGTAAGAGATTTCGGGATAATCCGTCATTCGGAGACATGGAATAGGGATACGAAGGTCACGACTATCCTCCATCAGTTGTTCCAAGGTCTGACAACCGTAGAACAATCCTGCTTGTCCACGCGATTGGATCGTTACTCCCCGGGATGTGATTTCCAGCGTATATCCTTCCGGAGATTCGGGTGTGTTCTGTTCCGACAGGGAAAGTGTAATACCTGCTCCTTGTTTTTCAATGCGGGGTAAAGCGTCCAGCAATGTTCCTAAAACGGGGATTTTACTTTCGCCTTTCGATACGATATATCCCAGTTCACTACCTGCTATCCCCTGCCCTTTCAATATCTCTATGTTCTGGGGTAAAGGGAGTATCTGAAAACGTGGGTCCAGTCCCTTTGCCTGCGACATTGCGGAGACAAGTATAAAACAGCAGTACGAAAGCTATTTTATTCTTTAATTTCTTCATTATCTATTTCTGTTTAATCATTTGCAGATAGTTCTTTCAATGTTCCTTCGGCTATTCCTACCCACTTGGCGGCTTCACGCCCCGAAGCAGAGGTGAAATTGCGGATAGCTGCGTCCAGTTGTCCGTTGTTCAGTATACGTGCCTTTTCATAATCCTGAATGCCTTCCCGCAGCAGTTCCAGACGGATGCTGGAGATGGGAACAGCGGCGGCGGTATTTTCGCTGCGATAAATCATATTGAAGTCGCCGGACGCATTACTTCCATCCTGTGCACTGGTATGGTCAGACTGTGTCCAGTAATCGTATGCCCAGCGCAGATATCCGTCAAATCCTTTTTGCCAGCGCATACCACGCCATCCACGACATTTCTGCCGGATTGGTTTGCGCCGTAACGTAGTTGTTCGGGTATTGCTGCGAGCAACTGGTGTAGAAGGTAGAAACGGCATTGTCCGACTGGCGCTCGTAGCCTAAAATGGTCGAATAATCATACAGGCTGTTCTCTATCCCGCTATCGACATTTCCTCCCGACAGTCCTATTTTCCAGTTCGCATCGTTCTCTTTGATTAAAGCTATGATTGACTTCATACCGTCTTCTTTAATCTCATCCATATAAAGCACGGTTTTGTCAAACCAGCCTTTTTTCTTGCAGATGCGTCTTGAAAGAAGTCAGGAAAGCAGCCCACACTGTGTTGTATTCTTCCGTACCGATGGTGAGTTCCAATGTCCGGTCCGTGCCCGACGCATCTTTATATCCGACAGACGTCTTCCATCCGGCCAAAGAAAAACAGCTGATCTGTTTATTGATTCCCCATTCCATCATTTTCCCGACATATTTATCAAAATCGGTATAGTCGAATATCCACTCGTCGGAACTGTTTTTCGACCACTTCACCATCGTTTGTCCGCTATTGAAAGCACCGTCCTTGATATACGTGGTGATTACCTTCTGCCCGGCATCTGCGCCAACAGTTGATAAAACGGCTTCATCATCGCAAAATATTCGTCGGAGAAAGGAACGACATTTTCTCCGTTGTCCCGACACAGAGTTGTCAATTGGAAAGGGAACTGCCATAAATCAAGATGGAAACTCCAATCGGCTACCGCAGGCAACTGATGATCTACGACAAGCAATTCCAGATTAAACTTCTGCTTCACTTCATTGGCTGATTTCACCTGAATGGTTCCGGTATATATGCCCGGTACGGCATCTGCCGGCGTGTTTATGGTCACCCATATCTTAACGGGATCTTGAGTGGTGAGCGTTGTGACGGGTACTTCGGAAAGGGCATCGGCAATCAAGGTAGTGGTGCGGCTCTCATAATTTCCACAATCGAGTGCCTGATCGTCTCCCTTTATATAAGAAGGGAAACGAAGTCGGATATTGAGGCAGAGATGCTGTTCGCGTCGCTCACCAGATCCGAAACTTCATAAGTGAGGTCGTCATATTTTTTATCTCCTGACCATAACACTATCTGTTTGTGTGTACGGTCGTTCTGCCAAAGGGTGTCTTTCCAAAGGGTGACGATCTTCGCTTTTTTTCCATCTGAGCTTCGTGTTGTTGACCTTTGGAGTATCTCACAAACTTACTTTCGAACGAACCCCGCAGGGTAGTAACGGCAGGATCTACGGGAACGACAGGTTCTTCCCAGTTGTCGGTTGGCAACCCCTCGGTACAGGCTATTACTCCATAAGCCAGTGAAAACAAAAATATACTGCTTAATAAGAATTTCTTCATAATTGTTGATTTATCTCGTTATAGTATAATCATAAAAAGGTGTACTCAAGTCTAATTCTATCCGGTACATACCAGCTTCGTCAATAGTAATATCCGTCCCTGTCTCCGACAGTCTGACAATACCATCGGACGCCCCATACGTTACAGTCGGATCACCGGCAGAGACCGGAATAGTGGTAAATTTCAATTTTCCGGCTGTAAGTTCTGTCGTCAAAGACCACTTGCGGGCGTCAGAATTGTAGACCATTGCTTTCACCGTTCCTACGGCTGTCCCCGTAACAGCCCATTGTGTCTCCAGTAAAACGATCTGACGGGTAGTGAGGTCAAAATTAACTTTCCAGATGCCCGGAGAGACAATTGAAACATTGCCTCCAGTAGTTGTCCAATCTCCCCGGGACCGTCACACGGATAATAGCCGGTTCCCGGAGAGGATTTCTCCACCATCGCTAAAGTTCCATAAGATTGTCCGCCGCCCAATCCGGCGCTAACATCAAAATAGGCGGACTGGTCGGATTGCACCAAGCCGATGTTGTTCCAGCTCGTATTTGTCAAGTCTATATATCCTTCAAACAGATTATTATAGGTAATGGAAGCAATGGTCTGTGCCGTTTCTGTATTCAGGCCATAGTAATCTCCTTTCTCACCCGACATTACCAAATACATTACCGGAGGAGGATTATAACTCATCTCCAGTAGAAAAGTCTCAGCTTGTGTCCCCTTCGTCCATTCCAATGCAAATTGGTTATTCCTGAAAGTAATCACATCTCCCACATTTATATTGACCGTAGCCGAAGGGTCGGAAACGTCTATCTGTTTCACTATGGCAGTAGTGGAAGGCTGATTGACTGCCACCAACAATGTTTTACTCAACAAACCATCCTCCTGCAACAGAGGGGTAGCCACATAGTCCGTTCCGTTCACTTCCAAGACTAATCCCGAAATAGGCGAAACAAGGGTAGGATTCTCCGGATAAGAATCTTCACTGCAAGAAACGACTCCTATCGCCAGACACAAAGTGATTAAAATCAAAGTTATATTTCTTTTCATATCATTCTTTCTTTTCGATTATGTTATTGACGTTTAATTGTATCCGGGGTTCTGAACAATACCGGTCATGATAGTCATCTGGTCGCTCGGTTTCGGTAGAAGATAATTGTGATCGTCAATCTTTGCCTCCGGATAATAAGCTTCCAAAGTCTCCTTCAGAATATGACGACGGCACAAATCGAACCAACGATTACATTCAAAAGCCAATTCCCAGTTACGTTCGTCCAATACCGCCTTGTCAAACTGTGCCGGAGTCAGTCCCGATAGTTTAGTCAGTCCTGCTCGTTCGCGGACTTCATTGATAGCATCGTATGCTGCTTTTGAAGGGCTGCCCTCTGCCAGATTAGCGGCTTCCGCGTAGATCAGCAACACATCGGCATAGCGTAACATACAGAAAAATCCGTCCGCTTTATTAGCTGTAGCTATCCCTGAATATCCTCCGCTCTTTGGACCTGCATCCCGGTACTTTCCCCACATAAGGTTGTGCCACATTGGTCTCTTCCCACGAAGCACCGTCCCTCATCCGAGTATAAAAAGTTCCGCTCAAACGGCTGCCATCTCCTACGGGAAAAAGTTTCCAGAAAGCGTTTGTCACTGGTCCAATCTGCCCAGCCGTTTTCTCCGTGATCAGTAGGACGCACGGCCTGATGGATATAACTGCCTGTTGCATTGTCCGAACTGGCATAAAGCGCAAAGATAAATTCGGAGTTTATTTTACGGTTGCTCCATAACCACAATTGGGAATATACTTTTTCTAAGGTATAGACCTTTTTCACTAATTACTTCATTTGCCTTATCACGTGCCAGCGCATAACAGGAAGTCTCATTCAACGGAAATCCCGCCATTGTCAAATAGACTTTTGCAAGCAACGCTTTTGCCGCCCAACGGCTGGGACGGCTCGGATCATCCTGTGAAAGAGGCAATGTCAACTCTGCATTCTTCAAATCAGAAACTATCTGCTCGTAAATCCGGGCAACACTCGCCTGAGGCTCTTTTGCCGCATTATCCTGATTTTCCTCCGTCAACAATGGCACTTCGCCAAACCAACGCACCAACTGGAAGTAATTAAAAGCACGCAAGAAATGGGCTTCCCCTCCAATCGGGGACAATTCGTCGGGAGATAATTTCGTGTTCTCACCGATAATCTTTATCAATGTATTGCACGCGCTAATACTTGTGTAATATGAGTTCCATAACTCATCCGTCACTTCGTCCGGATTTCCTACTGTGTTAATGTTAACCTGTTCGAATCCTTTCCATCTGATGACGGGGGTATTTACATCTTCGGCACCTGCACTGGCCGCATAGGGCATATCGGTACCATATAAAAAGGATTAAGGGGGTATAGGCTCCTGTGATATAACTATTGAAGTCGGTCAGTGTCTGGAAGAACTTATCGACAGTTGGCTGTCCGGTAAGATGCTCTGTCAAATCGGCACAACTCGTACTTAATATTATCGCCAATAATCCGACGCAGCTCTTTTTTTATAAGTGTACAATTCATAGTCTGTTATTATTAAATGATCATTAAAACGAAATATCCAACCCTACAAGGAAACTCTTTGACGAAGGATACACACCACGGTCCACGCCTGCCGCATCCGAGTCTGCTCCCATACTTGCTTCCGGATCAAATCCCGAATAATTGGTTATTGTCCATAGATTATTGTGGCACTGACATAGATACGGGCGGACGAACATCCTATTTTTGACAGTATCTTGTGCGGAATACGATAGCCCAATGTGATATTTTTCAAGCGCAAATAGTCTCCCTTCTCCACCCAACGGGAAGAATTAACATACTCTGCTCCCGAAAAAGCAGGAATATTTGTCGGATTTTCCGGTGTCCAATGATTTTTCATAACCGTACTGGTCGGGAATGCATCTGACGAATAAGTCTCACGCCGGATACGATTCTGATTATAAATGTCATTACCGGATACTCCCTGCCAGAAAATATTCAGGTCGAAATCAAAAATCGTAAATGTATTGTTGAATCCGAAGCTCAACTTCGGCTGGGCATTACCGATAATGCCTATATCATCCTTTATCTATTTTTCCATCACGGTTGATATCTACATATTTGGCATCTCCGGGCTTTGCTCCGTAAGGCGCAGCCGTCGAAACTTCTGATTTCTGCCAAACACCGGCAAAGGTATATCCGAGGAATGTGCCCATCGGTTGTCCCACCATCTGGACATAAGAACCCACCAATCCCGGATAATCGGCACCGGTTGTAATAAGCGTATTGGAGAGCCCGTCCAGTTCGAGAATCTTATTTTTATTGATATTCAATGTATAATTTATGTCCCATTTAAAATGTTTGGTATAGACAGAATGCCACCCAACATGATATCAAATCCTTTATTGGACACGGAACCGACATTGGTAAGGATGGAACTGACACCCAATACCGAAGGCACTTTCTGCCACATCAACAGGTCTGTGGTTTTCTTGTTATAATATTCGGCTGAGAAACTCAAACGCCCTCCCCACCATCGACTGTCTATACCGATGTTCAACTCACGGGTACGTTCCCATTTCAGATTTTCATTGCCTAAATCTGATATGGCCAAAGTCGGGTTTCCGCTATCGTCCATGCCCGGATAAAACTTTAAATGAGAAGAGTAAGCGGGCACTGCCGCATTGCCTACCGTACCGTAACTTCCACGAATTTTAAACTCCGGTACCATATCTTTCAGCCTTTTCATAAATTTCTCTTCCATAAGATTCCATCCTAACGAAAATGCTGTAAAATTGTCGTATTTGTTTCCTTCTGCCAACTGGCTGGCTCCGTCATAACGAATCGATCCGGAAAACATATATTTATTCTTATAACTATAATTCACGCGACCCATAAAAGACTGCATCACCGTAGTAGAATATTCCACCCAAGGGGCCTGCAAAATAGAACCGAACTGCACTCCATTATATCCCATTCCCACCGGGATTCCTCTGGAAGAAGCAGATGTGCTCTGATAATTATCCTTCAACACTTCGTATACCCCGGTAGCCTGAACGGTATGATCACCAAAAGCCTTATCAAAAGTCAGAATACTGGTACTTTGCAAAGCAATATAGCGTGATTGGGCTTTACTTCCGTTAATATCTCTAATATCGCCATTATTGACACGCTGATTATCAAAATACCCATTGGTATCGCTATGAGTCTTATATGAAAACAAAGAAGATAATTTGAGGAAATCCCAGAATTTATATTCTCCCATTAAAGAAGCATTAAAAAGAAGCAACGGATTTATCGTCCACTATCTCCAAAGCATACCCCACCGGATTGTATAATGAAACCGGTCCTATTCCTCCACCCGGCTGTGTATATCCTCCTTCACTATCGGGATCATAGATGCGTTTCGTAGGCGACCATTGAAGTGCTGCATTGATAGCCTGTTCATAATCTCCATTGTGCGTCTCGTCATAAGAGGCAAACGTATTCAGCGACAAATTCAAACGGGATGTAGCCTGAACTTTAAAGTTTGCACGAAAAGTATATTGTTTAAAATTGGTATTCTGCACAATGCCATCTTTATTGGTATATCCTCCAGCTATGAAATAAGAAATGCTTTCTTTCGCTCCACTGATACTGATGTTATGTGATTGGGAAACCGCATTCCGAAAAATCTTATCCTGCCAGTCCGTACTGTTTCCTTCCAACGGAATCTCATCCGGTCCAAAAACAGGATTGAGCCCATTCTCTTCCTGAGCCTCATTCATCAGCAGGGCATATTCGTTTGCATTCAATGCAGGCAAGGTTTTCCGTACTTCATCAAATGAAACAAAACCGTTGTAAGAGACCTGCGGCTTTCCGGTTTTCCCATTTTTAGTTGTCACCAGAATAACACCGTTCGCACCTTTCGAACCATAGACAGAAAGGGCTGCGGCATCTTTCAATACTTCTATGGATTCTATCTGATTAGGATTCAAGCTCCCGATATTCCCATCTTGAACACCATCGATTATGATCAAAGGATCATTTCCATAAGTCAGCGAGTTGGCTCCACGGATGCGGATCGTTGCCGATCCTGAAGGAGCACCACTGGAATTCTGCACAACAACACCTGCCACACGTCCTTGCAATGCCTGCGCAGTACTGGCATTAGGAGCTGACAATAGCTCTGCTGACTTTACGGAAGAAACGGAACCGGTGATATCACTTTTCCTTTTTTGTACACCATACCCCACGACAACTACTTCATCCAATACTTTAGTGTCTTCCTTCAGGACAATCCGAAGCAGATTCTTACTATCGGCAGCTCGAAGTTCCACACTCTGATAACCGATATAGGAGACTGAAATCCAGGCATCTTCCGATACCTCATTTATAGTGTAGTTTCCGTCAAGGTCCGTAATTATTCCGGTTGAAGTTCCTTTCACTACCACGCTGGCCCCAATGATCGGTTCGCCCTTATCATCCACGACGGTTCCTTTGATGTTCTTCTTTGTACTGCCGTCATGAGGTTTCTGCGTCTTTTTCAAGATGACTATCATCTTGTTTTGCAACTTATAAGTCAAATCCTTATCCAAGACTTTATTCAGCACCTCATCCAATGATGCATTTTTGAAAGTTGCCGTAATTCTTTTATTCTCATTCACTTCATCTGTCTTATAGATGACAGATAAACCTGTTTGTTGCTCAACTTCTTTCAATACTGTCTTCAATGTTTCATTCTTGAATGTCTTGTTGATGACCTGGGCGTGCAAAGTCACTGTCGCCAGACAGAATGAAACTAAAAGAAGCAGCCGTAATAAGCTCTTTCGGTTGTTCATAGTTTTTCTCGATTTAATTTAATAATAGTTGTTACGAAATGGAAATTATTCTCTGATATATATATCCTTGCCTTTACGTTCGACGGTTATCGGGATAATCTCTTGCAAAGCCGTCATCACCTCTCCGATTGTTTCTCTGTTACGCAGAGAAATACGGAATGTCTTGTCTCCTACAGCTTCCGATTCCAGCCGAATATTCACATCATATTGTCGGGATAGTTTTGCAACCAGTTCCTTCAATGTAATGTGATCAAATTCTATACGGTTCTCCGCCCACGCTTTTGATTGTGAAGCGTTTACTTGGGTACGGATGAATTTTCCCTGTTTCTACGTTCAATCTCATGGACTCTCCAGGGGAGACATCCTTATCTGACTGCCTTTATAATTCAGTTCGACCGAACCTTCGAGTAAAGTGGTGGAAATGAACGGATCGTCATCATAGGCGGATACGTCGAACTTTGTTCCTTTCACAACGACGTCATATCCATGTGTCTGCACGATGAAAGTAGCTCCCGCTTTCTTGGTGACTTCAAAATATCCTTCACCGTTCAGTTCGACTCTGCGATTGGCGGTATTAAACTTGTTCGAATACTTCAGTGTAGAACCTGCATTAAGCCAAACGACTGTACCGTCAGACAGAACGACTTTACTCTTCTCGCCATAAGGAGTTTCGCATACAAAGTACGTTTCCGGTTGCAATGAGGAAGAGAGTTGCCGGACACCGAGGGTTCCTCCTATAGTCAGAAGTACGATGGCTGCGACAGCAGCCACTTTCCGCCAGACGGAAAATCTCGTTTTCGAAATACCCAGCATCGGGATAATGGCTTCCTGCGTGCGGATTTTGCGTTGTAATGTCTCCCACTCCTTCGTGGTATTGGAATCGGTAATGCCCGAGGCAATCCACTCCTTTTCCCACTGTCTGAATGCCGTGCGATTTGCTTCACTTTGTCCGACATACTCAAACAATAGTTTTTCGTCTTTTCGCCGGATTCTTCCTTCGAAATACTGAACGGCCAACTCACGAATGTTTTTTCTTTTCTTCCATAATTTCACTTTCTATAAGATGTAACAACTATTATTTCTTTTTACCCAACCACCCATACAAAGAAAAAAAGCAGGAATTTTTTCAGTCCCTGCTCTTCCAATCTAATTATCAATGGTTTATATTTTCTTCTTTTTTTATTTATTATTCATAATCACCCAGGCAACAATCATAATATAAATGTCTACCGGATACTTGTCTTTGAAGTGTTTGGAGAAGCTTTTCAATGCTTTCGCAATGTGCTTCTCGACTGCCGTAGTCGATATCTGAAGTTTGTCTGCAATTTCACGATTCTTCAGTCCTTTGAAACGGCTCATCAGAAAGATTTCCCGCGAACGCTCGGGCAGCTGCCCGATGACAAGGTTGATTTGTTCCTGCAATTCGTCATATAGTAGTTTGTGCTCTGCATCTAGCGTGAAGTCGGCATAATAGAGCCTTTCTTCACCATCAATGGATGCAAGATATTCTATCTGATGTTTCTCGACAATGGAAAGATGCTTCAAGTAATTCAGGCATCCATTGCGTACCATTGCAAAAAGTAAGGAGGTGACCGATACAGCCGACAACAACTCCCGCTTCTCCCAAAAACGCAGAAAACACTCCTGAATAATATCACGAGCCGTCTCTTCATCTTCCACGAAACGAATAGCATAGCCGCGCAAACGGGGATAATAAGCCTTAAAAAGATATTCAAACGCCTGATTATTACCTTTTCTGATCTCGTCTAATAAGAACTTTTCATCTGAAAAATCAACCATAGTGTCGTATTTTGAAACAAAGGTATAAAGTTACAGATGACAATGATATTAATATTTTCTCAGATTTCCGATTTTTTCAGCAAAGTTTCTGCATATAAAACTTTAAAAGCGATATTTTAACCGTTATTGGTAAAATATCGCTTTTTAAAATATATAGCTCAACTATATTGACTAATAAGTAAGTCGGATACCCGCCTGAATATTGAAGTTGAACGGATTTTCCTTACGGATGGTCTGTACATCGGAACCGTCATCAAAGAAATAAGCAACACCGGGTTCTACGTATATACCTACCCGTTTGGTGGCATTAAACTGTGCGCCGACTGCACCGGAGACGGAGAATTGCAAAGGTTTCACAGTTTCCTTCTCTGTGCCCAGCTTTCCATAAACACATTTCTCAACCATACCTCCACCGGAAACATAAAGAGTGACCAGTTTCTTATCCAGGAAGTTCCAGTTCGCTTTTAACGGGATACCCAGATAATGCAGTTTCTGCTTGGTCTTCTGGTCGCTGTCCGCAAACTTTGCATCCGAAGAAAGCAAGGTGTAAGTCAATCCTGTTTCGACAGAGAACCCTTTCGCCAGACTCTTGCGGACAGATAATCCGAAGGAGATAGGTTGATGGTGTTCCATATCGACCACCTGATTGGCCTGACGCAAATAAGGTACTCCATCTTCAAAGACCAATTGCTGATCATCGGGTATGCTCAGCAGACCGTTTGATACCGATACCATGCTCACACGGGACATATAAGAAGGAATGCCCGATCCCAACTCTGTAGAAGCACCACCGGAGTTACCTACCGAAAGTCCCATCGACCATGTGCCTTTCTGTGAAGATGCCTTTTCTGCCGGAATATGCAGTTTGTCTCTGCTGGAAGGACGGCGCGGCTTATTTCTCGGTTGTTCCGTATCTGCGGGCTTATGCTGGGCGGCCTTCGTTTCTTCCACCGGTTCCACTTCTTCTTTTTCTTTCCGGTCGCCGGTCTGAGCGTTCAGTTCCGAAGGTTGCTGCTCTTCTTTCTTCACCGGTTCGTCGATATTTGCCGTCGGCTGGGGAATGTTCCGTTCTGCTTTCGCGATGCGGTTCTTCACTACCGGACGCACTACCGGTTCTACCGTTGTTCCTGTCATATCCGGTTGCTGCGCATCCGGCAAAACATCCGGTACAGAGGCTAACGCCGGAGTCTTGGCATGACGAATTTCATCAGCAGCAGGAGTCCCGAGGAAATACAGGCTGACCGATGACACCAAAGCCAATAAAATGACAGCCGCAGCGGCTACCGTCCATTTACGATAAGGATATATCTTCCTCTCCACAGGAGGCATAAGTTCTTTTTTCCAGTTGTTCCCAACCGGAAGCAGGAAGCGGCTCCGAGTAATTCCCGAGCTTCTCCTTCAACTTATTCATCCATAATTCTTTCTCTTCCATATCTCTACCTATCCGTTATTCATTATCCATTCTTTTACTCTCTTAGCCAACACGCTCTTCGCCCGAAATAATTGCGAAGCCGATGACTTCTCATTAATACCTAACAACTGTGCTATTTCCTTATGCGATTTTTCCTCCGAAGGTGTAAAGGTTGAACACGGTACGGTATCCTGCCGGCAACTCTTCGATAAATCGCATCAATACCGCTTGCGGAATCATCTCTACAGCCGAAGCGTCGGGTTCCTCGTAATCTTCGGGTACTTCTTCCAAAGGCGTAGACTGACTGATTACATCACTCTTCCGAAGATACTGTAAAGCGGTATTGACCATCACCCGTTCCATCCAGGCCCGAAGTGAGCCTTCACCCCGCCAGGTGAACTTGTCGAAAGAACTGAATATCTTTATAAAACCATCGTGAAGCAGATCCTGAGCTGTATCACGGTCGCCGGTATAGCGCAGACAGACGCCTAGCAAACGCCCTCCATAATGCTCATACAATTCTTTGCGGGCTCGATTATTTCCCAGCCTGCATTGTTCCGACAACTCAAATTCTTCCATTTGCTTATACACGTGTTTACCTTATAAATGCAGCAAAGATAGAAATACTGCACAGAGAGAACAACTCTTTTGCAACTTTTTGTTTCTTTAACAGATCCAAATGCAATATTTTCTCCCCTTTGCATTTTCAGAGTACAAAGAACAAGTAAATAGTACTCATTAAAAAACATTTTTATAGTATATGAAGAAATTTAAATTCATTGCATTTTTTATTGCTGTTATGACCACAATGCCGATACTTCAGTCGTGTCTGGATGATGACTCCTCATCCGATTCACTGGTCATCGGCACCATCAATCTGATCAGCCCGGATAGCAAGGATTTCTATTTCACTCTGGATGATGGAAAAACAATGTTCCCGAGCAATGGAAACGGATGGATCAGTGACAAGAATAAAGACGGGCAACGCGCCTTTGTGATATTCAAAGAACTGGAAGAACCGGTGAAGGGATATGACTATAATATTCAGGTAAGAGAAATAAAAGAGATCCTGACCAAAGAAATCGTGACTATGGGGAAGGAGAAAATACGGAAGAGAAGATCGGAGACGATAAAATCAATTCTACTTATATGTGGTATTACCCAAGACAAGAAATATCTGACAATCGAATTCCAATATTACGGCACGCATAGCGAGGACAAGAAACATTTCCTGAATCTGGTCATCAACAACAAGGAAGCTGAACCTGCTGCCGATGATGCCAACGATGAGTATATCAATCTTGAATTCCGGCATAACGACGAAGGCGACACCGCCGACCGTCTGGGCGAAGGGTATATATCTTTCAAATTGGATAAGATTCAAGATCAGATGAAAGGCAAGAAAGGACTCAGAATACGTGTCAAGACCTTATATAACGGGGAGAAATTCTATGAAGTGAAATTCCCCGCATCTAATTAAATCTAGTAATTATAGAAACACTCTTTTTATTATAATATATAATTACGCAAAAGAGGGCGACAGTTGTGAAACTCTCGCCCTTAATTTTATCATAAAGTGATCCGTTTATTTCTTCTTATTATTTCTTTTCATTCTTGTCACCGAAATAATTCCAGACGAGCGCACTGACAGCCCAGCTCCTACAAACGGCGCCACAATAAACAGCCATAACTGCGACAACGCTTCTCCACCCTGGAACAATGCCGGACCGATGCTACGTGCCGGATTGACGGAAGTACCTGTAATAGGGATACATACGATATGCACCAATACCAAAGAAAGACCGATGGCAAGGCCTGCGAAAGCTCCCGCCCCTTTCTTCGGATCGGTAGACCCCAGCACCACCAATACAAAAATGAAAGTAAAGACCACTTCTGCGATGAATGCCTGTAGCATCTCACCGTCACCGAAGCCGTTGGAACCGGTAGCCGTCGGCCCGTCGTACCCGCCGGTGGTCACCAGGGCATAAAGAATAGCCGAACCGATAATCGCTCCTATAACCTGGAAAAGCATATACATACCCGCATCTTTTCCATTCATACGACCCGAAAGGAATACTCCTAGCGTAATAGCAGGATTAATGTGACATCCCGAAATACCTCCGATAGCATACGCCATCGCCACTACTGAAAGTCCAAATGCCAAAGCAACACCGACCGTTCCCACGCCGGCTCCTACAGTACCAGCCATACTGCCGGCAAAAACAGCACTTCCACATCCCATAAGGACGAGCACCATCGTTCCAATCATTTCTGCAATGTATTTTTTCATATTACTAAATAAAAAATGGTTGATTCTCCAAATATAAGGAATTAATACCTAGATTCAAAATGTATGTGCCTAATTATTACTATCTTTGCAGCATTTTTGAATAAAACCACCAAACCATAAAATGAAAAAAGGACTTTTTTTTTATGCTATATTGGCCTCGGTATTGTGGGCGATCGTCAATCCGTTTATCAAGCAGGGACTGAGTTACGACTTTTCGCCGATGAACTTTGCAGGAATCCGCTTTACCACTGTAGGCATCATTCTTTTTTTTGCTTATACCTGGCATAAGGGGATGTGGAAAGGAAATACGCCAACACAGCAAACTGTTTCTGAATCTGATCCTGATCAATATGTTCATGGGGTACACCGCTTTCTATTTCGGAGTCGATTTCGTCAGCGGGGCTATCTCTTCTATCATTATGGGAATGACACCTCTGATCAATGTACTGCTAGCCCATCTGCTGGCCAGCAATGACCGGCTGAATGTGCACAAGATTATCAGCCTTATTGTCAGCCTCATCGGTTTGCTGCTTATCGTAGGCATGGGTAGCAATGGCGCTCCGCTGGACTGGAAAGGGATCACGGGAATTGTACTTTTGCTGCTAAGTATCATCTTTCAAGGATATTCCGCTATCTCCGTTTCAGAAGACAAAGGAAAGGTGAATCCTATTTTCCTGAATGCCGTGCAGATGTTCTTCGGCGGCCTGCTCATCTATATGATAGGATTAGGTACGGAAGGGTATCATTCATTTATCGGAAAGCCTGCCGGATTCTATATCAGTCTTTCTATTCTGGTATTTATCTCGGTCTTTGCTTTCAGTTTCTGGTTTATCGCCTTACAGAGCAAAGGAGCCAAAGTCAGCGATATCAATATGTGCAGACTGATCAACCCGATATTGGGCGCCATACTTAGCTGGATCATGCTCCCGGGAGAGTATCCGACATTCAGTACCGTTGCAGGAATGATTATCATAGTCAGCTCCCTCATTATCTATTTTAAGGGAGCTGAAATAGGGCGATGGTTGAAACGCCATACAGCCGGAAGCAGTACGCAGGAATAAGCAATATTACAGCAAGTACTGAATGGATTGCAGGGATTGCATTTCTTTGGGTATTGCTGCCAGTATCTCTTCTTTGAGTACATTGAGCAGGCTATGACGGATAAAATCCCTACTGGTCGCAAGCACTATCTGCCGTGTAGGACGGGGAATGGCAAACGGACGTACCAGTTTCTTCTGTTCTTCGTTCAGTTGCGAAACGGCCAGTTCGGGAATAAAGGTGATTCCTTTTCCGCTTTCTACCATACGCATAAAGGTTTCCATACTTCCCAGACGATAGGCCATCTGATTGACTTTGACCGTTTCCATCTGGCAGAAACGTACAAGCTGGTCACGGAAGCAATGCCCTTCGTCCAATAGCCAGAGACGTTCGCCCGTTATATCGGAAGTGCGTATCACGTCGTGCTTGAACAGAGGTTCTTTGCAGGATACATATCCGAAGAATGTTTCATAGAAAAGTGTTTCTTCTTTCAGGAAAGTGTCTTCCAATTTGCTGGCTATAATTGCGGCATCAAATCTCCGGCATGCAATGCCTGCTGGATATTCTGTGTTTTCATTTCCGTGACACGTATATCCAGTTCGGGATACTTTTCCATCAGTTGGGGGAAGAAGCGGGGAAGTAAATAAGGTGCTATGGTAGGCAATACCCCCAAATGGAACACGCCTGCCAGTGACTGTTTCTCTTCACTGATTATTTCTTTCACCTGCGCTGTCTGTGCCAGAATGACACGTGCCTGATCAATGATCTTTTCTCCAATCGCTGTGGGACAGACCGGCTGCACCGTACGGTCAAACAACTTCACTCCCAGCTCATCTTCCAGTTTCTGGATCATAGCACTCAGCGTGGGCTGCGTCACGCGGCAATATTCCGCCGCTCTGGCAAAATGACGGAACTGGTCAACCGCCAATATATATTCTAATTGTTGTATCGTCATCTATCAAATATGATTAAGTTATAGATTTCATCTATGCAAAGATAGAAATTATCAGTTTGACAGCAAGCATTTTCCGCCTTATCTTTGCAGTACAGAAAAAAAGAAAACGAGTATAAATCATTAAAAACAAATAGAATATGAAAACTTTAGAATTTATCAAATTGAACGAATCGGGAGCAAACAACGTAGTAGCATCTTTGCAACAATTACTGGCAGACTTCCAAGTATATTACACCAACCTCCGCGGTTTCCACTGGAATATCAAAGGACATGACTTCTTTGTACTCCACAGCCAATTCGAAAAGATGTATGATGACACTGCTGAAAAAGTGGATGAAATTGCAGAACGTATCTTGATGCTGGGTGGTACTCCTGCCAACAAATTCAGTGATTATCTGAAAGTAGCCAATATTAACGAAGTGGATAAGGTAAGCAACGGAGAACAGGCACTGGATAACATACTACAGTCTATCAGTTATCTGATCGGTGAAGAACGCAAGATTCTGTCTATCGCTTCACAAGCCGGAGATGAAGTAACCGTTTCGATGATGAGCGATTATCTGAAAGAACAGGAAAAGCTGGTTTGGATGTTGACGGCTTATAACAGCAAGTAAATACAAGGTTTAGGTTTTAAGTGAAAAACAGGCTGACTCGTGATTATTCAGAATCAGCCTGTTCCATGTTTATAAACTCAGATTAGAAATAAGTCTCTTCGTCACTCACAGACTCTCTACAGAAATATCTTTTGTTAGTCTTATGTCATCCGAAGAGGCACCAATCATTATCCGGAAATCTCCTGTTTCCACAACACGTTTCATATTCCGGTCGATAATGGACAGATCTTTTTCGGTCAAAGTGAAAAAAGATTTCCTTCTCCTCTCCTCTTTTCAGGAAGAAGCGTTCAAAACACTTTAATTGTCTGAGAGGCTGAACTACTGAAGCATATTCATCCCTCAGATAAAGTTGTGCCACTTCTTCACCGTCATAGCTTCCTGTATTTTTCACTTTGAATGAAACTTCAAAATAGCAGGGAGATTTACGCATTACCTGTAAATCCGAATATTCGAAAGTGGTATAACTCAACCCATAGCCAAAAGTGTATAATGGAGAAGCAGCCTGTTCGACATAATCATGATTGCAGGGAGCCTTTTTTATTATAATAGACAGGTATCTGTCCAACAGAACGGGGGACGGAAACCGGCAATCGTCCGGCAGGATTATAATCTCCAAACAAAACATCAGCTATTGCATACCCTCCTTCCTGGCCCGGATAAGAAGCGGTCAGCAATGCGTCGGCATACTCAGATGCCCAGACTTTATCCAGCGGACGACCTTCAATATAGACAACGATCAGTGGCTTCCCGGTAGCCTTCAATGCATTCAATAAATCTTGTTGTTTTCCCAGTAAAGTCAAAGTAGCCCTGTCAAACCCCTCGCCACATTCCATGTCGCTGATACTCTTTTCGTCAGCAACTGCTGCACCCGTCTCCTGATAGCTCGTCTTGAAATCGCGTGCGCTGGAACCTCCTACCACCGCTATTATAACTTCCGAACGGCTAGCTGCCTCCACCACTTCCGCTATTTCGTTCACTGTCGTATCACGAATAGCGCATCCACGCACGTACTCCACCTTAGAAGGAGACAGTTTGGAGATCACTCCGTCTAACACGGTTTTTATGTTTTCATCTTCTTGCGGAGCTGTATAGTCCCCAGCATATTGTAACGATTATCCGCATTAGGTCCGACAACTGCCACTTTTTTAATCTTTTTTTCAAAGGAAGAATCGAATTCTTGTTCTTCAGCAATACGATAGATGATTGCGCCACTTTATGTGCCAGTCTGATATGTTCCTCACTACGTACCACCTTCGTTGCAGACTTCGGATTCACATAAGGATGCTCAAACAAACCCATTTCAAACTTCATCCGTAATACCCGGCATACGGCAGTATCAATCACTGCTTCACTGATTTTTCCGGATTGAACGGCATGAGTAAGATTCATAAATGCATTGCCCCCCAAATCAATATCCACTCCGGCAGAAACGACCTGCATAGCTGCCTCTTCTATAGTAGGAGCAACAAAGTGACTTTCATGGACTCCTTCAATACTATATAAGTCTGAAACAACAAAGCCACGGAATCTCCACTCGTTACGCAGTAATTGTGTCAGCAGATAATAATTTAGCCGTACAGGGGGATACCATCTATTGAATTGTAGGAGGTCATTACAGAGAGTGCTCCCGCATCAATCGCTTCCTGAAAAGGAGGAAGAAAGTTTTTCGTGCAGATCTCTAGTCCCTACCGATGCATAATTACCGTTTTGTCCACCTTCCGGTACCGCATAAGCTAAAAAATGCTTCCACAGGGTAGCGATAGTAGCATATTCACGGGATAGGTCTCCGCTACCCAGCCCTATGACCATCGCCGCTCCCAGTCGTCCACTCAATACAGGATCTTCACCAAAGGTTTCTTCGACACGTGACCAGCGAGGATCACGAGATAAATCCAGTACAGGACCATAACTGATATGTGCACCCTGTGAACGAATCTCTTTAGCAATCACATTTCCTACTTCTTCAATCAGTACCGGTGACCAAGTTGCCGCCATCCCTATGCCGGTTGGAAAAACGGTCGTTCCAATCGCCATATGTCCGTGAGGCGCTTCTTCAGCCAAAAATAAGGGAATACCCAAACGGGTATTTTCAATCACATATTTCTGCAATGCGTTGCCGGCTTTGGCAGCCAGTTCGGGATTAAGTCCATTTTCCAATGTCTTCTTAGTCCAAGGGTCCGCACGATAAGTTGCCCACAGCATACCTGCGTTCTTTTCTTTCATTAGTCTTTTAAACTTTTCAGAAGGATGTACTTCATCGTCCTTTATTTCGTACATTTCCCAACCAAGAGGACATAATAGTTGCCCGACCTTTTCTTCCAACGTCATACGTGAAAGCAAGTCTTTCACCCGTTCGTCAACAGACAAGACCGGATTTTTATAAGGTAACAGAGAAGATTGGGCAAAAGCCACGACATTCATCGCCAACCCTACAATCAAAATATATAATCGCTTTGTCATCATACAATATGATATAATATAAAAATTACTTTCCGTTGGTTTCGCAGAAGTTTCATGCGGTGAAACTTTAGTTCCAAGCTGACGAAACTTTTGTTTCAAGCTGATGAAACTTTAGTTTCAAACAGGAGAAACTTTAGTTTCAAGCCTCAGAAACTAAATGTTCTGCCAATTGAAACTGTACTTCCCAATAATAATGGTTGACTTGTTTATCTCTAATAGCTGCTATGTGTTGACTAGAAATATTACTAACCCTGGCAGCTGTTTACTTTATTATTTATTATTCCTGCCTCCGGTTTACTTATTTTTTTTCTTATTCCTTTTAACCGGTTGACTCTTCTCTTTTGAAAGAAGAAAAAAGAAAGGAACTCACCCTTTTCCTCTTTCTATCCCGCTAGCAGGGCATTCTTGGTCTTTTTTTCATAAGCAAATGTACATATTTATTTTTAAGCAAGTGCTACATTCAGATACTTTTCTCTGTAGCTTATCCATCTTTTCCTGATAGGTCCTTGCATTTCTCCTGCCTGTAAGCATATCCAAGCTCATATGAGGCCTTTCGTTGTTATAGAAGTGAACGGCTGTTGCTACAGCTTTTCTGACTTCTGTATTGAACTAAAGCGCATTCCTTGCAGCAATTCATTCTTTATAATGCCATTCACACGCTCAGCTATGGCATTGTCCTTGGGATTGCCATCCTCTGTCATGCTGGGAAGAAGAATCCCGTTATGTCGTAATATGGCAATATAATCCCGCACTGGCATATTGTACGCCTCGGTCGGAGTGATGGATCAAACCCTTAATCTCCCTTTGCAGCTATGCGTCTGACTGCCATTTCCAGAGCTTCCACTGTGTAACAGCTTCCCAGAGTATCACCTACGCAATACCCAAATGATCTCCTTCGTATAGGCGTCTGTCACCAGAGACAGGTAGCAGAACACATAACTGCCGTCAGGCAACCATATGGTAATGTAAGTGATATCCCACTAACCCACAGCTGATCAGGATGTTCTAATAGCAATGTCCTGGTTAAATCAGGATACTCTGTCGTACACCTTTGCGTATTGTCAGCTTATACTTGGACAATATAGCACAGAAACAGTCACGCCCAACAAAGGCTGGCTGGTGCCGAACTCATACGGTACATCAGCCAAAGTTTCATCCCCAATACCGGGGCCGAACTATCCTTTGAACGCACAAAAAGGCTTGCTTTGTTACAAACTCAAAGAACAAAACGTATCACGGGCCGAACTTTTTTCGGATTATGGTCAAGGCGTGCGCACTTTTATCCATTCTCAAGACTTAATTAGTCAACATACTTATAAAGATTAATCAAACAATTTGCAAGAGATCACACAAAGATATAATAATCCCTATGTTGCAGATAAATTATCTGCAACAGGTATCTCCGCAACACTATAAGCCACTATAAATCACCTAATAAACAAGCAGGTGGCAGATATTGCAGATAAAATCAAAAAATATTCTAGAGAGAGGCTATCGACACCCAATTTCCGCTATTCCCAAAGAATCACTTTCGTCTACCATACGAGTCGCTTTTAACTTAAAATAGCGAGCCTCAACCGGACTAAAGTACATATTCTGAAGAATCGGATTATTACGGATGTTCGAGAATTCTCCCTGTGCTACGACTTGCATCGCCTCTTCGGTAATACCGGCAGACAATTCGTATGATGAGATCAACCCTTTACTATATTCACTTTGATCAGGTAAATAGTAGAATGAATGGATTGTACGATTTTCGCCAAGATCAATCATGATTTCCTTGCCTGAGATTAGAGCGGTAGTCTGATCGTCCTTGTCACTACATTTCTTTGCTTCTTCCATATCCACTCCCAAAAATTGTAAAGGGGAAACTTTTCAGTTCTGAGGTTGCCGGTGTATAATTTTCCGTTGCATCGGGAGCGTAATAAGCCCCGACCTCATTGATACACAAACATGCACGAGCATCCGTAAACCGTATACGCAATTCTTCTGTTTCGATCATTTCAAAGCGTAACAAACGTTTGTATCCTACGGTTGTGGTTTCTTCGTTGCATTTAACCGACAGCCATTGATCGCCCTTCTTATATTCTACAACAAAGGATTTAACCCTTTGTCCCAAAGGTATATACTCCTGAATCATTACCCGATTCATCTTCGTCGGCTGACTAAAAGTGAAAGTCAGATCGGCGGTAGTCACTCCGTCATTGGTTGCCCAATAAGTATCGTACTTTCCGTCCGTTACGGCACGAACCTTGAATTGTCCTCCACGCTCGTCGGAAGCTGATACTTTTGCACTGCTCAATAAATTATCTGCCAATTCTTTCTGAACTCTCAGATGAAATGAAACAGCATTCAATGAATCGGTCGGATGAATCAAACCGTTGCGGTCTACAGGAAAGTTTAATAATAAAGTCGCATTATGACCTACACTACGATAATACAAGTCCGTCAGTTGATCGACTGTTTTTTACCTTGTCGTCTTCCTCTGGGTGATAGAACCATCCCGGACGGATAGAAACGTCACACTCGGCAGCGACCCATTGATTTCCATCGGCATGACCGTACTGTAATTCCCGATACTTGGGATATCCCGGATATACCTCGCCTGCCCGAAGGAAAGACCAATTAGTAGCTCCGGCAAATCCATTCTCATTTCCTACCCAACGGCAGCCCGGCCCTCCGTCTGAGAAAATCACAGCCTGCGGTTGCAGTTCATCGATCATCTTATAAGCCCGCGGGTAATCATAGTATGTTTTGCGGTCGATCGTACGTGCGTCTTTCGCTCCTCCGTACCAACCGTCTCCTCCGTTTGGCTCCGTCAAACCAGATTTCAAAAACATCACCATAATTAGTGAGCAATTCATGCAACTGCTTATAGAAATAATCTACATACTCCGGCGTTCCATAATTGGCTTGATGCCTGTCCCCACGGAGAGAGATAAACGGCAAATTTGATTCCATACTTCTTACAGGCATCGGAAAGTTCGCGTACAATATCACCTTTACCGTCTTTGTAAGGGGTATTTCTAATACAGTATTCGGTAAGCTGTGTAGGCCACAGACAAAAGCCGTCATGATGTTTGGCAGTCAGGATTACTCCTTTCATACCGGCATTGACAAATGTCTGCACCCATTGCTCGCAGTCCAGACGAGCAGGATTGAACGTTTTTCGGATCAGAGTCGCCATAACCCCATTCACGGTCATTGAAGGTATTGAGACCGAAGTGTACAAAGGCATATGTTTCCATCTTCTGCCAATTTACTTGCTTTTCCTGAGGAACGGGTAAAATAGCTTCCGGTACCGAAACACTCTGACATCCTGTTAAAAGTAGACTGAATACTACTGTAGAAATACTGGTTGCGATTGGTTTTCTCTTCATGGTGTTCGATTCATTTATAGTTTTATCTTTTCAGGTTATTTTTATTTGCCGGTGCTAAGATAGGAAATATTATATTACTAATCAACCGGATTGGTACATGTTATCTTCAGCGGTTTCATTAATGCCCGCCCGTTGATCACAGGGATAGACACGTGTTTCGGTCGGAAAGCTGCCGGAATATTGATATTCAACGGGCATCACACCTTCTTCACGGGCTTTCACCTGACGGGGACTGGTAAACTTAAGATCTGTATTACCACCTATAACGACAAACATAAGCTGTATATCATTATCGGTATCGTTTACGTATTTCAGTTTCATTGTTTTCGTACCGCCTTTGCCTATGGTACCGAATGCCATTACTTCGAAATTCATCCAAAGTCCGCTACCGTACTCATACGGATAGTTCTCTGATACCGGATGTTTGCGTAGGGAATGACGGTGCCCTTTACCCAAATGCGGTTGTAATTAGCATTGTTATTGCTCAAAACAACTACTTCTTTACTAAAGAAGCCCGGTCGGTAGGCCGGGTTGTAAGTCACTTTCACTTTACCTGTAGCATTCGGCCGGAGCGGTTCTTTAGGAAATTCAAACTGTACACAACCACAGCCACTTGTTACTCCATTGATAGAAATAACTTTTTGACTGACATTCTTAAACTCAAATTCATGTGAAACCAGTCCATTTTCTTCCTTTATTTCTCCAAAATCAAAGACACGTTCTTCGAACACCAGTTCGTCAGAAAGAGTCTGTGCGTACGAGGCAACCAAATACAAATTAATGCAACAAATCAATATAATAAAGCGCAGCACCATACTTTTTTTTTTCATTTAAAACAAAAAGCCTCTCATAATAACTCATTAGCTATTATAAGAGACTTTCATCAATCCCGTTTATTCATTCTGATACATATCAAACTCAGACAAAAAACAATCCCATATCCACTACTATACGGCAATAATTCAAGTTTGACATATTGAGCACTCACAGCTCCATAGAAACGAATATATTGCGGCGTTGCACGAGAGAAAGTAACGTTTCCCTGATACTCATAATCTTCACCTCCTATTTCACTTGTATAGACAGCGGCACTGGACAAACTATAATTACGGGAATAATACTGTAATCGAATTCCTGTTATGTTTTGGTATACGCCATTCAAATTAACAATAACGGTAGAACTGGCATCCTGAGACGGATAAGTCCTTGTATTTCCGTCGAACAGAGTTGTTCCAACATCTACACCATTGTTAGTGGCAGTCCACGCGCTTCTATCACTAATTAATGTGCCTTCCACACTCGTTGCTCCCGGAACACAATTCGTAAAAGAGGTGCTAACAGCGAGATAAGCAGAGGAATGAGTTTCACTCAATGCCGCATTCGATACCGATGTTACTTTTAGCGGTAAAAGATAACTTGTATTGACAAACTCGCTCCACTTTCCATCCTCTATTTCAATAGTAACTGAATCAGAAGAAAGCATACTTCCCGCAGGAATCACGAGTTCTTTTTTTATCCAAGGTTACTTTTACCCCGTCAGGGAAAAGAAGAAAATTCACCTATGGATGCACTATTATCAATATCCAAAGTAACCGTTATATCTTTAGAGGCAACTTTAGTAGAGCGTACCCCTACCTTAACTATTTCCGGTCCACTCTCTAAACTAGAGCCAATCGGTGTTCTCAACACTTCATAGACAAATGTATTTTGAGGATATTCTGTTGAAGTCCAACGGTTCACATTAATATATACATAATTTTGGTTGCTTCCTTCGATATCGTAACTTTCGTCATCACAAGACTGAAGACTAAATAATCCGACTACAACCAACAATCCTAAGATATGCGTATTTATTTTCATAGCAATCATTTATTTCGTTACTCGTTACATCTGTTATTATCATCACTGTCCCATGCAATAGCACTGCTATAATTCAGATTATATGTTAATCCAGCTCCTTCATTTATTTCACGGGCAGTGTTCGTCCAATCCATATCATAGCCATGTCCTGTTGCATCTTTAAAGATGTGTCCTTCGCCTTCATTCATTTTCCAGTATGCAACCAAACCTTCTGATTGTGAATCAACGCCACAAAGATTCATCTGTAGTTCGCCTGTACTCAAAGCACGGCTCCAGACACGAACTTCAGCAATACGGCCACGAAAATACTGAGATCCGCGATATCCCGTCCACGACATTCCTAGTTCAAAACGCTGGAAATCGACCGGTTTACCATCACCATCGCCTTGTGCATCTTTCACTCCGTCTACATACATAGTCAGTTTACTGCCATCATATGTCAACGAGATCATATACCAACGATCAGTGCTAAAACGTGTACTCGATACAATACTTCCACTTGGACTTACCCACTGCAAGGCATTGATATCTAATCCATTTTCTCCAAATCGCAGCATACTTGAGCGCTGTTCGTCAGCAGAAGTGAAACTACACAGACGAGCTATACGATGCCACTCTTGAGAATAGCATTTGATCTCATAGGTGAAGTTAGACAATTCCTGTTTCTTATCATCTGAGAAAATAAAGTTACTATAAAGATTCGTATTGCTGATATTCAATGAGGTGAAATGAATAACACGAGATATCTGCAAGAAAATAGTTTTCGAAGGTTTTAATATTTCAAGTCCATCCACTTCTACCATAGTAACTGGAACTACATATACTCGCCCTTCTGCAAAGTCTTCGGTAGAAATAACTTTAACTGTAGCAGGAGTAGAAAACGCTTTACCTGTCTGAATCACAGCATCAGCATCTTCAAGAGTCACAGCGCCCTCCGGAATCGCATAATATTTAGTATTATGCTCATTATTATATGTCTCTACCAGTGACCTGTCAATGGCAAACTTCACATTTACGTCTTTATCTACTTTATCAGTAGTAGAAGCAGTGACGGCATACGAAGAAGAAGGGTATCTTCTACCACAAACTTGGTTACAGGAGTAGTCTCTGTCCCTGTAATAAAAGCCATATTCTTGTTATAATCAAACTTATCACCTTCTGTACAACCTAGAATGGATAAACCTAATATAACTCCCAACAAAGAATGTTTAAATATATATGTTTTCATCATGATTCTTATTTATTCATTGTTTACTCATTTACAGCAGGATTCATTATCTGAATAGCCTCCCGGAATTCATTATAAGGTATACCCGATGAAGAATAATAATTTCTTCCTAAGTAGAATACTCCACAACCGCCTTTACGGCCTTTCGACGGTTCCCAACGTGCATAGTTCATAAGTTGTCCCCCATCGGCATAGAATACTCCGAACGATTCGCAGTAAATCATCTTCTCGGGTGGAAAGTTACTGGGTTGAGTCAAGAACCCCACTTGATCACTATAAGCCTGTTGAACGATATAATCACAATAAGGTATGATGTCTGTCGGTGGTGTTCCACTAAAGTAGTCAACGATAAGCAACTTATCCGGCTGTTCGCCTTCAGGACCAAAATACTTGCCAAATTCCTTTATCAATCTGACCAAATCGGAACCACTCCAACCTTCCCAGTCAACGTCTACTCCATCAAGTCCCGGTTCCAACACTTGATTCACAATCCATTTTGCATATGCAGCCATCGCTTCATCGTCCTTATTCTGGCTAAGATCATAATCAACCCCATCAACGGTAAACTGGTGTCTGTAATGAGAAGCATCGGCATGCATGACAAAAACGTGTACCCAATTTCCGCTGGCAGTATTGCATATCCGCATATGCTATCGGATGTGTCTCTGCTGTCGGTATTCCCATCCAAAGATTTACAATATCTATACTGTCAGGCAGTCCTACCATACGTTCACCCCACGACGCGGGATCTTTATAGCCTGTCACACCTTCGATCGGTGACCACGCTTCGTAATAAGCATAACTTATCTCATGATCGCTTTTCTTGAAAGCACGCAGATTTCTCAAAATACTGCTCGTCATATGTTTTCAGTTTCTGAATTTCTAACGCTTCCACATCGGTATCACAACTATAGAAAAAAGAATGTTCCGATAAGGAAAGTCAGTAAACCTGTTATTTTTTGTTTTCATCGTAATTAGTGTTTTTAGAATTAAACAATGTCCATTCTCCTGTTATCGGGATTTTTTGTCCCACCAGAGTTTAGTTCCACCCGTATCCTGACCACCCAAAGCCGATATACCACTGGCAACACCACTAGCATTGTTGATCTTCTCGTCGCGTGTATAAGGCAGACGGCGGACTTGTAACTGGGTATCAATCGTACCATTACTACTGTTTCTTACTACAGGAATAACTTCCGGATAGCCTGTACGACGATATTCACTCCAGCCTTCGGGACCGTCGGGATAAATGGCAATCCACTTCTGTGTAATGATGCGTTCCAACTGAGCTTCAAATCCGGCATTATCATCCCATGCAGGAGTAACCCTGCTGCTGAAGGTATAATTATCACTACCCACATTATCTGCAAAAGCACCCGGAGTCGAGGTATGATCAGCCAAATAATCGTCTACACCGGCGGCATTATTCTCCTCAAACGACATGCGTACACCTTGCTCATAGAATGATTTGGCCGTTCCACCCATATCCCAGCCACGTAATGCACCTTCGGCACGCAGGAAGAACGATTCGGCAGCCGTCATCCATACTACCGGGTAGAAGCACGGTTAATATTCAGATTAGAGATTTTATTGCCTTGATAATTGCTCATATTGCTTGTTGTGATACCAATACGTACGCCATGATATTCACCGTCATCGGCTGCTGTAAAATAAGAGCTGATTCGCGAATCATTCAGTCCGTTCAAATAGGCTACGATGGTAGCACCCGGACGACAGTCACCCGAATTGAAGTTATAGGCAATCTCGTGCAACGGATGATGATATTCCAATGAATTATGCGAAAGTTCGGCACGTTCCGCTTTACTTTCGATAAAGCCGGAACATGTTTTCCATCGACTTCTTTGCCTGTGCTTCTGCCAGTGTGGGATTCGCATATGAAACACGTATAGGAAGACGCTAACGCAGTGTGTTGGCGAACTTCACCCACTTCTCTACGTCCCCCCCATATACACAGTCTTAGTCACTCATCAGCTTAGCATCCACATTTCCGTTCACATAATTGCTCAATACTTCGATAGCATTATCTAGTTCTTCAAAAAAACTTATTATAAACCAAATCCAATGCGTCATATAAGCTGGAAGAGCCATAGTTTACATATGGAATAGGACCAAATGTATCAGCAATACGGTGCATGCCTTCTACCTTTACGATGGTAGCCAATGCGTCAACTTCCGGCAGTTCCTGTTCAGTGGCTATTTTGTGAATACTTTGCCATGGTGCCATAATGCCGGTATAGGCATAATCAAAAGTGGCATTCACCCATTGTTCCTGAAAGTTATACTGCCCGTTATGATTGGTAGATCCTAAGGTAGCGGCAATATAGCCCGAATAAAGGTCATGCGATAAGTTCTGAGCAATCTGATAGTCAGAGTCGAGCTTGTCGCCATCATTTATGATTACAACCCGACGCAGCATTTGCGAAAAGAAAGCACCCGTCTTCAAGTTGTCTACTTCCATCATTTCCTCGGTGACTTCATTCGGATTTACGTTATCCTCATAGTCGATACACGAAATGTTATTTAATAGCATCAAAGATATCCCGAGAATGGAAAGTTTGTTCCATGATAGTATTTTATTTAATATCATATCTTCTACAATTTATAAGTTTGATTAGAAATTAACTTTCACAGAGAATCCCAAATTACGCAGACTTGGCGACATAAACATGTCGATACCTTGAAAGTAAGTGCCTGTACTTGCTGTCAGTTCCGGATCGAACGGAGCTTTTCTATAAAGGAAAAAAGAGATTCTTACCGATGAAAGATACGTTCAACCCCTTAATCCAGTCCACATACTTGTTGATAGGAATATCATAGCCTAACGATAACTCAGCCAAACGGACATTAGTCGCACTGTAGGTGTACATAGAACCAATACCACCCTGAGCACCTGCACCTCCAATTTTCGTATAGTAATCTTCCGCACCGATTGGACGACCGTTAACAATGGCTCCGCCATTATCACGGGCAATAGCTGTAGCCTTTGAAGAGCCGTATGCGTCCATCGTCGCCTGTGTCTGTGATACAACTACACCACCGACACGTGCCGTGAACAGGAATCCCAATGAAAGCCCTTTGTAACTGAATGTGTTTCCCCAACCGAGGTTATACTTAGGAGCACTATTACCAGCCTTTACAAATTCATCAGGCTGAGTAACTACAACCTGGTCCGAAGGATGGACATAGATAGCTCCATGTTCGTCCGTGCGAAGCGTATTCACATAAATATCGCCGATAGATCCGCCTTCTGTCAGTATCATTTTATACATACTTGTCCCGCCCATATCAATTCTATCCAAAGAAGTAAGTTCGTTGCGTATAAGGATCTTCATAGTTGCGCAGCAATTCCACCACTTTATTTCGGTTCAATGAATAGGTCAGATACGAACTCCAGCCAAAATTTCCCCATTTGTCCTCAAAACGCAAAGACAATTCGATACCTTTATTATCTACACGACCGCCATTGACTACTTCCGATTTATAGCCGGTAGTAGAAGAAAGGGTACGTTCAAAAGAACTGATTGTAGGTACGTGACTGATAGATAGATCCATCCAATCTCAAACGGTTCTTGAAGAAGACAAAGTTAAATCCGGCTTCCCATGATTTGGTACGTTCCGGCTTCAGATTGGGGTTAGGACGTCGGGACTGAGTAACAGGAACGCCATCAACCAACGCATAAGTCGGAATAGCCAGAAATACATCCGGTGAATTACCTACTTCCGAATAAGAAATACGTACTTTCATGTATGGCATAATATCCGTACTGCAACGGAATATATCTGTGATAATCCCCGAAAAGACCGATAGACGGATAGAAGAAAGAACCGGTATTCGTCCCTTTGAAGGTAGATGACCAGTCGTTACGAGCCGTCACATCCAGATAAGCCATAGACTTGTAACCGATCTGAGCACTACCGAATATGGCGCGTTTTTCAAATGATAGCCATATTGGTTGGCCAGATTCTTCTCTGAAGTATCCACGTTGCCAAAAGTAAAGAGGTTGGCTACCGACTTCAGTTTGCCTCCGAAATAATCAGACTGATAATCATTGTTTTCAAAGTTCCCACCCACATTAGCTGTTACATTTAGGGTATTATCGACAAAGTACTTATTAATATTCAGCAATAATTCACCGTATATCTGTTGATTCTCGATATTACTCTTGGAGTAATAACCGTATTTAGAAGCAAACAAAGTATTTGTTCCGGCATCATACATGCGCTCACGGCGTTCGTTGTTGCGGTCCATTTTGGCACGGGCTGTTACATTAATCCAGTCAGCAAATTCATATTTTGCCGATGCAGTTGCCATATAACGGTTCTTATGATTAGGTATTTTAATATGCTCGGTAATCCAGTATGGATTCTGTAAAGCCAGACTTGTGCTGTAAGGCCAGTACTGAGTCAGTAAATTTCGTTCCGAATCATACCGCTGATATGCCTGTACTTTGGAGAAATCATCTCCCGCAGGAAATAGATAAAGAGGTACTAACGGGTTATAATAAAGTCCCTGAGAGGTCATATTTTGTTCTTTTATAGAGCTAAGCATAAAACTCAGGTCAAGAGTCAGCTTATCTTTCAGCATCTTGGCAACATTACGGACAGTGACATTGTAACGTTCGTAGTCATTATTATGGATAATACCTTTGGCATTGGTAGTACCTAAAGATAAGTAAGTCTGATTCTTGTCAGTACCTGTAGAAAGACTGGCAGCATTTGTTACATTCACACCTGTCTGAAAGAAGTCTTTAGGATCATAGCTGCTCGGCGTATTCAATTTACTGCCCCAGCTGTAGTAACTACCCACTTCTGTCTGCCCATAAGTATTTTGAAATTCGGGCAAGACAAGAGGAGCGGAGAAAGTCGTATTATTGGATATGCTGACTGAAGTACGTCCTTCCCTACCTTTTTTAGTAGTAATCATCACAACACCATTGGCAGCGGCACTACCGTAAAGAGCTGCAGCTGACGGTCCACTCAAAACAGAGATACTCTCTATATCCTCGGGATTCAGACCGGAAATAGGATCACCGGACTGACCGGCACCTTCGTATGAGTCCGTAGGCTGTGTAGAAGCGGCACTCATATCACTCATCGGGATACCATCAACCACATAAAGAGCATTGTTATTACCATTCAATGATTTGGTTCCACGCATCACTACACGTGAAGAGCCACCGACACCAGCTGAAGATGAGTTAATTGTAACACCCGCAACTTTACCGTTCAGATTATTGACGAAGTTGGCATCTGCAATGCGTGTAATCTCGGCATTGCTTACTTGCTGTACATTGTATGACAAAGATTTTAGCTTCCTTCTTGATACCCAATGCAGTAACAACGACTTCATTCAGTACTTCTGTATCTTCTGTCAGCACAATATTCAGAACTTGGGCATTCTGTACCTTTACTGTTTTCGTGGCATATCCCACATAAGAAATTTCCAGAATATCTCCTTTCCTGGTCTGTAGCGTAAAGTTTCCGTTTATATCGGTGATAGTACCGACCGTAGAATCTTTCACTTTCACATTCACACCGATCAAGGGATCTCCGCCAGCATCTTTCACAACTCCTTTTATTTGGATTTGTCCTTCCTGCTGAACAAGTTGCATTTTATTAGTCGATAAAATAATCTGCTTGTCAACTACGGTATACGTAATATCGGTCCCCTTAAAAATATCATCTAGAATATCCAGAATCTTACCTGATTTATTTCTCACAGAAACAATACGATTCTTCTGAATCGTTTTGTCATTGTAAAGGAAAACATAATCGGAAGCTTCTTCTATTTTATTCAGTACCTGTTTCTACAGATACATTGTTCATAGAAATGGCAACATGCGTCCGTTGAGCATAGCCATTCTCTGCAGATAGTTGTAATACTACTGCGAAAAGTAGTGCTAGACTAATCCTCATAACTAAAGGAAGTTTTAGATTTAAAGCATATTTAGGACATAATGCAATAAATGAATGATTTTTTTTCATACATTTGCGGTTAACTAAAGTTTATTACTATAATGAACTGTGGTTTGATTCCGGTTAGTGTTTGCAAGACTCCTTACCGCGAATCTGAAAAATTGGGGGAAGACAGCTGTTGGTAGCAGCTTTCTTCCTTTTTTTACGATCTTTGTGTTATCTCATAGGCTATTCTCATTTTTATGGTTACTAATATAAATCTACTATTATCTTTTTCTTTGTGAATGTATCATCTGCCTGTTGTACCGCCTCCTCAGTTCTCCACTTCAAGGCAGCAGACTTAGCCAGATAATCCAATATCTGTGGCAGTGTTTCATTACGGAAGGTCGCACGATATTTATATTCTTTTCCCGATATATTATTAAACTGAATATCTACATTAAAATGCCGTGCCAGCCGTTTGAATATTTCACCCAACTCGGCATTGCGGAATATCAACTTACCGTCTTTCCATGCCACCTTTTCATAAACATCCACTTTTCCCTTCAACAATTTCTGATCTACCTTATTATAAAGCAATCGTTCTCCTGGAGCTAACTGAACTGTTGTTTTTCCGTCCGGTGAAATAACGTTTACTTTACCCTTTTCTAATACCGTTTCTATACTATTATCATCTTCGTAAGCATTCACATTAAATTTGGTTCCGTACACATAGACACTTAACCCGGCAGGAGTATTGACGTAAAAAGGCCGTTTCCTGTCCGCTTCTACTTCAAAATAGGCTTCACCTTTTAATTCAACATTACGATTATCTTTCTTAAAAACGGTAGGATAACGTAAAGTACTACCGGAGTTTAACCAGACAACCGAATGGTCAGGAAGTTCGTAACGAATGACTGAACCTGTAGCCGCCATGACTTCTGCATACTTCTCTTCAGTATCCGTTGCTCCCCAATATAAATATCCCAAAATCAAAGAAGAAAGTAATAAAGGTATAGTCAAGAATGCAACATAACGCATCAACTGATTATACATACTCCTTCTTCTGTTTGTCTTTATTTGGGTCTGTGCTTGTTGATAGGCACCCATTACATCAATAGACTCCATTTCCTTAATATCCTCTCCTAATGCCTGCGCTTTTCGGAGCAATGATTCCGGATTCATATTTTCCATATTCTCTTTCAAAATCTTATCTTTTAATTGCAATTACACTAATAGTACAACTGAGGTAATCGAAAAGGGACAGGTATAACATACTTTTTTTTATTTTATTTTTTAAGCTATCTTATTTTCCACAGCTTCATACCAAAAACAAAAAAAGAAAGAAAATTTTAGGAAATGCTGATTTTCTTATTATATATTTGCAGTAAAATGAAAAACTACAGAATCTCAAAATAATGAAAATATCTTTTTCCATACAGACTAAAGAAAGAGCTTTCAAACAACTTTACGAGGATTATTATGCCCCTTTCTGCCTGTATGCAAAAAAGATTTGTAGATGATAAAGAAGTCCGCGAGGACATTGTTTCGGATGTATTCACCTCCCTATGGGACAAGTTGGATACCGACTCTTTCGATTTGCAATCAGAGACAGCATTGGGATATATAAAAATGTGTGTAAAAAACAGCTGTTTGAACTTTCTGAAACATCAGGAGTATGAATGGAGTTATGCCGAAAATATCCAAAAGAAAGCTCCTCTATATGAAACAGAAACAGATAGTGTATATACACTTGATGAGTTATACCGAATGCTATACGAAACATTAAATAAGCTTCCGGAAAACTATCGCACCGTATTTATGAAAAGTTTCTTTGAAGGCAAAACACATGCGGAAATTGCCGAAGAAATGAATCTCAGCGTAAAATCCATTAATCGGTATAAACAAAAAACAATGGAACTCCTGCGGAACGAGTTGAAAGATTACCTCCCGCTATTTTTTTATTATTCCTGTCTCCCGAGCAACTGTAAGCTCTCTGCTAAAACACGGCACTCTTTACGATTAATCTTCCCATTTCCCGTTTGAGGAATATGATTTACCGTATAAATATATTTAGGACGATAATAAGATGCTAAGACTGATTCCAATTTAGTCCCTAGCGCACTTATCTCCATCTGCCCTTCTATCAATAAAGTAACAGCCTGCCCCAAACGCCGATCCGGAACGGAAGTGATCACAAACGGTACAGGGATAGACGACTGAAGTAACCTTTCGATCTCTTCTGCCTGCACTTTAATTCCTCCGCTATTGATTACATTATCCTTTCTTCCCAGAATCGTAAAACTACCGTCCGGATAAATGCGGGCAATATCATTTGTCTGCAGAGTATCATCGCAAACAAGCGGAGCATTAATCATCAAAGTATTTTCTGAAGACAAAAACAACTCTACGGATGAAAAAGGATAATAACGATCGGATGCTGCTGCGCCATTCAGACGGCGAAGAGCGATGTGACAAAGGGTTTCCGTCATCCCGTAAGTTGAATAAACAGCATTGGACAGATTTCTGATTTTTTCCTCTAAAGCCTTGTCAACTGCTCCGCCTCCTATAATTAAAATCTCCGTTTGCTTTAATTTCTCTTTCTCTTCGGGTATCTGAAATGTATTATACACCTGCAAAGGCACCATAGCCGCAAACCTTAAAGGAGTGTCCACATCTGCCAATGGATGACCGGAAGCCCGACGTACTATAAGATTCAACCCGGCAATCAAAGAACGGACGACTACCATCATCGCCCCGATATAGCGAAGGTTCATACACAATAATGCCGTTTCACCCTGCTTTAAATCCAGAAACTCACAAGTCAGGCGTGCACTCTGCATCATCTGATCTTTGCGAACAAGCAATTCTTTAGGTGCCCCCGTAGAACCGGAAGTATGTACAGTGATCACAGGATCATCATTAAACCATTCGTTTAGAAAAAGATACAAGTCCCATATAGCAGAAGGGTGGTTTCCCTCACCTTCTGCTACAAGGCTATGTATATCGCCCGGAGTATATTCCTTTCCCTCCAGCAACAAACGCTGTTTTTGTCGGTCGAATATCATCATTTACAAAACCACAAACAATCTTTTCTGATTTCAAGAGGCATCTCTACATTATCTGTAAAGAGTAACCCGGTGCCTAACCCTTGCGGCAATGGATTCTGAAAAGTAGCACACCATTGAGCGATAGCATTCAGACCGATATTAGACTCCAGAGCAGAAGTTATCCACCAACCGATATTCAGTTTCTCCGCTTCTGCAATCCACTCCTCGCCACCGGCTAATCCGCCATGAAGAGAAGGTTTGATAATAATATATTGCGGACGGATAGCCGAAAGTAATCTTTGCTTTTCTTCCCAGGTATTATAGCCTATCAGTTCCTCATCCAAAGCTATCGGCAAAGGAGATTCGGAAGTAAGACGTGCCATTTCTTCCCATTGTCCGGCACGAATGGGCTGTTCTATCGAATGTAAGTCCAGTTCGGACAAGCGTTTCAATTTCTCCATCGCATCTGTTGGTGAGAATGCTCCGTTGGCATCTACACGCAATTCTATTTCTTTAGAAGAATAGTGAGAGCGGATATGTTGGAGTAAAGCCAGTTCTTCTTCAAAGTTGATGGCACCGATCTTTAGTTTGATACAGCGGAATCCGGCCTCCATCTTCTTCTCTATCTGAGCAAGCATTCTATTGAAGTCACCCATCCAGATAAGCCCGTTTATCGGAATACCTGCTTCCCCACGTGAGAAGGGTGTGTCCCACAAAGCCCAGCTTCCTTCAAAAAGTGACGAATGGCTGTCTCCAAGCCAAAAAGGATGGAAGGGTACTTGCATAGAGCTTCCATGTCCAGCTTACCTCCCTGATTCTCTACCTGCCGGCAGATTTTAGCCAGCACTTCCTCGTAATCGGGAAGATCATCACAGCTAAGATTTGGCAGAGGAGCGCACTCCCCGATCCCTACCCAATTGGGAAATACGGGAGCAGTAAAATGAAGATACCAGACTTTTTCGCGTTGTGTATGTGCCTCGTGAAGTTCCGGCCGGCTGCTTGAAATGAAGCAACCGAGGAATAATATCTATCTTACAATCCATTGTTTAAGGGAACTTCGGATATTGTTTGAAGTTTGGTTTACGTTTCTCCAGGAACGCATTCTTTCCTTCCTGTGCTTCATCCGTCAGGTAATAAAGTAATGTTGCGTCACCCGCCAACTCCTGAATACCTGCCTGTCCGTCCAGTTCGGCATTCAATCCCGCTTTAATCATACGCAAAGCCAACGGACTAAGCAACATCATCTCTTCCGCCCATTGCACATACTCATCCTCCAGTTGTTCCAATGGAACTACTTTATTCACCAGTCCCATATCCAACGCTTCCTGCGCATTGTATTTCCGGCAAAGGAACCATATCTCACGTGCCTTCTTCTGACCGACGACACGAGCCAGATAAGAGGCTCCGAAACCTGCATCAAAGCTACCTACGCGAGGACCGGTCTGTCCGAAGATGGCATTTTCCGAAGCAATCGATAAATCGCAAACTACATGAAGCACATGTCCGCCACCGATGGCAAATCCGTTTACGGCGGCAATTACCGGTTTCGGAATGCTGCGGATTTGTTTCTGTACATCCAGAACACTCAAGCGGGGAACCCCGTCTTTTCCGATATATCCGCCACGTCCTTTCACATTCTGGTCACCTCCCGAACAGAAAGCCTTATCACCTGCACCGGTAATAACAATCACATCAATATCCGCTTCTTCACGGCAAATGCGCAATGCATCACTCATTTCAGCAGTTGTAGTCGGAGTAAATGCATTCCGATAACGTTCACGGTTGATTGTGATACGGGCAATCCCATTATAGTAATCAAAAGAGGATATCTTCATATTCTCTGATTTGGTTGTCCATTCTCTTTGTGTTGACATAATCTATTTTTGTTTTAGTTGATGATAATAATCTTTCAGTATACGTGCATCTTTATTTTTTTATTGCTGAATACTTCCATCAGAACCGGTTGTTCCATGGCTTCCGGTTGTGTGAAGGTTTTCATCGCTTCGGCAAGCTGTTCTTCATTCTCTACCCGTTGATAAAGGAATCCGCGTTCTTCCGCCCATCCTTTGGCAGATGTCTTGTGAACGGCTGTAATATACTTGATGCGATGTACCCGACATATCCAGTCCGGGTAATGTATGGAAAATCGCCCCTCCTCCGTTATTCAGCAAAAGAATGCGTAGATTGGGACGGACATTGATGTTCCACAAAGCATTCATATCATAAAAGAAACTAAGGTCACCTATAACTATAAAATTTAGTTTATCCGAACCGGCGGCATATCCCACTGCCGTGGACAACGAGCCTTCGATGCCGCTTGTACCCCGATTACAGCATACCTCAATCGTAGAAGGAACCTGGTATAACTGAGCATAGCGGATAACAGAACTATTTGCCAGATGCAATGCACATGATTCCGGCAATGCTTTTATCAAAGCACCGATAGCCGACATTTCCGAATATCCGAACTCCGGTTCGGGAATGGTCTTGCAATAATTCTCCCATACACGGGGATACTCCGGCACGCGGTTATCCAGCAATGGAGCTATTTTCTCCAGAAACTCAAACGGGTCCATTTCGATGACGGTAGTCAGAGAACCGTAAAGGTCAACCACTTCTCCATCAGCAGACACATGCCAATGTTCTTTAGGCGGATGCTGCCGAAGATATTTTTTCAACCGCTTGGAAACCACATGTCCGCCATAAGTAATCAATAACTCGGGAGTCATCTGGCCGGTTTTCTCTTCGGGCATCGCATAAAGCGCCGCATCAAAATTCTTCACTGGAATACCGGGTACTGTCTGATTACCGATATGCTCGGTCAGCCACACGAAATGTTTTATATATAACAATTTGGTATGCCGTTTCTCAAACAAGTAAATCAAGTTCATCTGTCCGACAATAATCATCCGCTTCTGATATCTGTTCAAGCGTTCGATCAGGTCATTGTAATCCCGGTCGTATACATTCAGCCCCTGATAGCGCGTGATGACACGTACTTCGGGAAGCGACTCCACCGTAAACTGGAACAAAGGTTCAGATATAGGAATATTAATATGTACCGGACCTTTTCCATGATGGTTGGTTTCCAGCAAGGCTTCATTCACCAAGCGATTACAGTACCATTCATCCTCTTCTGTCTGAATCTCCGGAAGGTTTACCGACTTCTTGACCAATGTCTGAAAAACACCGGGCTGCGGCAATGTCTGTCCCGCCATCTGTCCAATCCAGGCAGCAGGCCGATCGGCAGAGATAACAACTAAAGGTATATTCTGATAATACGCTTCTGCCACAGCAGGATGAAGATTGAGCAACGCTGTACCGGAAGTACAGCAAACGGCAGCAGGATGCCCGCCATTCAGCGCAAGACCAATCGCAAAATAACCGGCACTCCGTTCATCCGTCATAGCATAACAAGTAAAACCCGGATGAGTAGACAGCGTATGCACAATAGGTGCATTACGGCTACCGGGACATAACACTACTTTCGTAATTCCATGCGCCTCAAGCAGCGCGACCAACTGGAGTATATTTTTCTTGTCCGAATACATATTGATAGTGATTAGCTTGTTAGTGATTCATCATTATTGGAGCAGACACAAGAATACGCCTCATGGTCTGCAATTTCTTTTCCGTTTCCTGCCATTCATCATTCAACTCTGAAGAGGCTAACAATCCGCCACCGGCATACAGTGTCAATTGCTCGTCTTCAATGTGCATGCAACGCAGATTCACATACAAATCTGTGCGTCCCTCCGGATCGAGCCAACCGATAAAACCGGAATAATCCTTACGATCGTACCCTTCATTTTCCAAAATGAACCGGTAGGCTTCTTCTTTAGGGGCAGTCCGCACACGGCAGGAGTCGGATGCAGGACTTTCAGAAGGTCTCCCAGATTTTTTATTATCTTTCAAAGAGAAATGGAAATCAGTTTTCAGATGTGACAAGGCACCGGCATAAGCCGGATAAGGTCCGCTCTCTGTGGAGCGAATGCCCAGCGAAAGAAGCTGCCGACGGATATAGGACGCCACATAATCCTGCTCCTGACGGTTTTTGTCATCCCATACTTGCGGAAGTTTACCATTCTGCAAAGGTTGAGTTCCTGCCAGGGCAACTGTGTTCCATTCATTTTTTTCGCCCGACAATATAATTTCGGGGGTACTTCCCAGCCACACGCCCGTCTGAGGAGTATAACACAGATAGATATAGGAATGAATATAACGTTGACAAGCTGCACGAAAAACAGCTGAAGGGGAAAACTCCGGATTCTTTCCAATAGTGAGACTACGGGAAAGCACCAGTTTATCAAAGGTAGCATCACGCAAGGCTTCAATAAATGTATGGTGAAAACAGGTCGCATACTTCCCAGTACAAAGGGTATGAAAAGATTCCTCCGGATAACTTTGCAAGCCCTGCTCTTCCTCTGCCACGATTTCCATAGGCAACGGTTGTCCAGTCCTGTCGGACTGTATCAACACAATCGGACATGACTTATCTATACGGAACGGAGCAATCACAAATCCTCTTTGTCCATTCAGTTCTTTCAAATCGAAAATCAAGCGGACAGCTCCGACATCTTCTGTCAACAGACGAGGATACTTCTCCCCGGAACACGATAAACAGCAAAGGGCTGTTTCCGCTGAATAAGTGCATCAATAGTTGTCAAGTTACTTTTTTCGTCAATCATCTTTTTTTCATCACACTGTTGACCACCCGTATAGAGGACACCAGTTTATTGGTTGAAGTAAAAACGTCCACATTCCATACATGGGAGGAACGTCCTTTGTGTACAATCGTCGCTACTGCACGTACTGTATCACCTTCGTGCGCAGAAGATATATGATTTCCGCTGACCTGCATTCCTACCACAATTTCATCCGGCTGACAGAGAATCATCGAGCCGAGTCCGGCAACTGTTTCTCCCAATGCAAGCGTAGCTCCACCGTGCAAAATACCGAACGGCTGACGGGTACGGTGATCTACCGGCATCGTCGCTTCCACACGATCTTCAGCGGCATATGTATATTGGATACCCAAATTTCCCATCAATGCGTGACGCGCCTGTGCATTCAACTGGTCCAAAGGAATCTCTGTAGCGCGAACTTCCGCTATTATCGCCTTTTCGACAGCCAGAGCCACTCCGTCTTCCTCATTGGAAGCTGTCACATGATCCGCACAGACCTTTACCGAATCCTGCGAATGCCCCATCGCCACTCCCAGTCCTGCCAGCTGAATCATCGTTACATCGCACACACCGTCTCCTATAGCGATGACTTCTTCACGCTTCACATCCAGTTCTTCCAATAAAGCTCCCAATGTGTTGGCTTTATCAATCGCACACGGCACTACTTCCAGAAAATAAGGTTCGGAACGGAAAACATCCAAAGCTCCGTTCAACCGTCTCTTCCAGTGTCCTTCCAGACTAACCAACGCTTCCTCGTCATCGCTGACAAGCATACACTTACACGGAGCAAAGTCAATTGCTACAGAAAATTCCTCTTCCTTGATCACTTTCAAATTATTCAAGCGAGCTTCATTCTGGATATGTTCATTCTCCGGAGTGTCAGTAATGATCGTATCATCATGGTAAGTGAACAGTGCGAAATTATTTTTTCTTGCCTTCTTTTCCAGATAAGGCAACATTTCCGGATTAATCCTCCGCTCAAACAGTATTTCTCCGTTTTGAGCATTAATTATCTGGCAACCATTATAAGAAAGGATATAACCTCCATAATTTCCGAGTTCTAGGGATTTGGCTAAAGGCATCAGACCGTAAGTCGGTCGGCCGGATGCCAACACGATACGTACTCCCATCTGCTGAACTTTCAGCAAAGCAGGCCAATGTACGTTTACTAATTTCTTTTGCATCATTGAGAAGCGTTCCGTCTACATCAAGAACTAATAATTTATACTTCATGGACACACGATTTTGATTTAGATTACAAAGGTAGGAAATTGAGTGAACGACTGAAAGCGGAAAGAGATAAAAATTACTTTAATTTCACTCTTTCAAATGCATTTCCAAATAATCGCGAAGAATTCGGGCGTGATTATACACCGGTTCTTTTGAAGCATAAAGCAAAGTAATCACCGGATGAGGTTTGATAAGAGTCAGAAAATCGGCAACAGCTTGAGAAGCTTCCAGTTCCTTCTGATACATTACGACAAAATCATTCCAGTGACCCGGAATATCTTCATGAAACCATCTGCGCAGTGCTGCGGAAGGCGTTATATCTTTTGCCCAGTAATCATATTTCAACCATTCTTTTTTGATTCCACGTGGCCAGAGTTTATCTACCAGCACCCGATATCCGTCGGTCTCTGAAAAGTCTTCGTACACTCGCTTTATCCTAACTTGCACCATTTCCGTTTATATTTAGTTATCATAAGAATAAACCGATAAAACGGAAAATTGTTTATCGAAAAAGCCAAAATCAACCTAAGGATTCCTGCGCTTTTTTAAATTCGTAAGGAGTCATACCAGTCTTTTTCTTGAACATACTGTACAGAATAGGCGTACTATTAAATCCGGCTTCATCAGCTATCGCACGAATGGTATAATTGGGATGTTGCTTCAATAACTGAATCGCATAGTTAATACGAAGTTCATTAATATACCCGTTGAAATTAGTTCCGGTGTTTTCCTTGATCATCCGGGCGAAACGCGCATTATTCAAATGTACAATCTGAGCCAGATCCTCTCTCGACAATTCCGGAGACAGATATAACTGATCCTGAACAACAATACGATTCAGTTCTTTGAAAATTTTCTTATTCTCATCCTCTTCCTCCCTACTCTCCACTACTTCATCCGGAGATAAATCGTCTTTTTCGGAAAAGCCAGTTTCCGGTTCCAAGTCCAATGGAACAGCTATCGGATCTTCCGCATCTCCATCTATGAATAATTGTTTGTTCTCTACTTTTCCAGCCAGTTTCTCATTGATAAACTTTGCCAGCATTTTGTTTTTATATTTAACAATAATCGTATGACGCCAAATCCGCCATAGCACAAATAAAATGAGACAAGTGACACATCCCAAAAAAGCAAGTGATATGTTTCTGATTCTTAACTGTAAAGTCTGTTCGGCAATATATTCTTCCTGCTCGTCAGCTTTATGAATAGCATTTAATTCCAAAGCCGCATTCTGTTTATCCTTGCTGTTAATACCATCAATAATAGAAATAATAGACTCACGTAATGCTGCTACTTTTTCAAAATCCTTCAAGCCTTTATAAGCTTTCACCTCTTTCTGAAGGATACTAATATACTGCAAGTTGACAGTATCCTGCTCTTGCATCAATTTCTTAAAATCCTGACATTGATCAACGACTTTCTGATATTGTTTAGACACTAGCAGATAAGGTATCGCATAGGTTTTTCCATCCGGTGTCTGTGAATTCTCTGTTGACAAATATTGTTGATAATATTTTTTTCCGCCTGATCATACTTTCCTTCCAGATAGCAGATATACGACATTTTTGCATACAAGTAAGTATATTGCAGATCAAGAAAGCCTTTTTGTTTTTTCCGGTAATTTAGCTATATCTTTAAGTAGCTTTTCGCGCTTCAACCCAACCTCCAATGCTTCTTTACTACGGGAATCATTGAGCAGATAATCCATTTTCATCCCATAAAAGTATGAAAGCATAGCCATTTCCAATTTGGAACTTGTACCTTGAAGCAATTTGATAGCTTTGTCAAAATAGTCATATGCCTCCTCTTTGAAAGACAATTGCCATTTATTTTCACCAATGCAAAACAACAGCTTACTTTCAGCCCCTTTATCCTTTTCTTTTTGTGCTAGCTTGATACCATCAAGAGCATACCTCATACTCTCTTTATGGTCACTCATAAGCACTGCTAATTCTGCCAGGTCGACAGTCATGGTCAACAAGTGCTTAGGATCTTTCTGAGAAACGGAATCCAGCAAATAAGACTTTTTGGCATACAAAAAAAAAGCCAGTTTAGTCATATACATATTACGATAAACCCTGCTGCGTAATTCATGTATAATACGCAGAGGGATAGTCTTCTTACTTTCAGCTCCATCCAACAAACTTAAAGCCCGTTCAGGTTCTGCCATATAAATTCGACTTATATACTCACTGGTATATAGCGAATCATTCTCTATAGTTTTGTCGGCGAAAAGGAGCTGGTTAAACACAAACAAAAACAAACAAAAACAAATAACCGAGCGAATACTTTTCATTATAATCCCAATGATTTTACTCCCCAAAAGTAAAACATAGTTTCATAAAATGCAAGAATTGAACATATTTGAATGAACTAAAATAAGAAAAGTTAGTGATTATAAAAGTCAGGAGCCATCAAGTTTTCCCCACCAACCACATACAATAAAATACTAAAAATCAAGCACATGTCACATACATAAAACAAAACATCTCAACATATAAATAAACTGCCGATTCTATTAATGAATCTGCATAAGATCAGAGCAGCACATGAAAAATCGAACCGACCAGTCTAAATAAACACCAGACAATTATTAACCCGCCACACTCATCAGAGCAAAACAGCACAAAAACAGAAAATCAAAAAAGAGAAACACATACTGTAATAAGAAAGATTATAATCCCAACGCTTTATCAAACCGTTGCTCCATACATGCACTCAAATCCGTCGTTACAAACTTTCCTTTATAGAAAAGAGAAAAGATAGTAGCAGGTGTAGGTGCATTTTGTGCTTGTGCCATTGTTTCCAATCTGACTATCTTCAATGGAATACCTTTGTTCTCAGTCACACTCACTAAAGAATTACGGACATGAAACTCTGCAAACGGACAACGATGTGTATAATAAACGACTACACCTTCTTTTTCCTCACATTCTCCACTTGATACTGTTCCATTGAATGACGGATCAGGAGCTGCCGAATTTATCTTCAAAGCCAAAAGACTGAAACCATAGGGTAGTTTTTCTATCGTCTCAAACCCCTGACGTAATAACCATTTCGCATCACCCATAAAATGAAATTTAGAGGTACCGACCACAGTCACCAAGCCATCCCTACCCTGTGCTTTGGCATCCTCGACAGCAGACTGCAATAGTGCTTTGCCATGCCCGCATCCTTTATATTTTCCTGAAACCCAAAAACAGTTTATCATTAAATAGTTAGGTGCATTAACCGGAACCCAAGCTTTTTTCAGGCCCATATTCTATAAATACTTTTGCACGTTCGTCAAGCCGTCTGAAAACATAGCCATTCTCAAACTCATTTTTCAGCCATGTCTTTTTTTCAACTCATAGCTATCCTTGCATTTCTTATCGGAGAAAGCACAGCAAATATGTTCTTTTTCGATATTCTCTTTTAGGCAGAGTGATATACTTCGCTTCCATAATATTCTGTTTATTAGTATATAAATTCCGGTTGTCCATTTTAACTACAGCAAAGATACACAATCGAAAGTAATAAAACATTGTCCAGTCTCGTCAAAATGACACGGTAGTACGGATTAAAGTTCGGAAAACAGATAAGTAAATAAACCTGAGTGACAAACTTATCAAAGAACTTATTGACCACTCTGTGGAAGAAGTGATCAAAAACTCCCTAAGAAAAACAGGAGGAATATCGCACAATGATTTAACATAAAAGCGTGAAACCGCTGACTGGTAACCATACAAATATCCGGCTTTGCTGCAATTCACAATAGTAAAGCCGGATATTTAACTGTCAAAAGCATATATCCCCCATATACCACAAGCTCTTTCCAATGCTACTAGTGAAGCGGCATATCCTTTCATTGTTTCCAGATACTCCTGTTGCACTTCATTATAAGTACGCTGGGCAACCAAAGACATCAAGAATACTCGTTTCTCCCCCGTTTGTATTTATATACCATTCCGTCGAGCACCTTCTGCGAGTCTTCAAGTACACCGGCTTTATATTGAGCTATCTTTTTTTCAGCCTCATAGTTGAACCCAAAAAATGGTTATCTCTGCCTGTATCTGCAATTCCATATCTCTTTCCATTATCTCCGATTGGGCAATCTGAAACTTTGCAGCTTTACAGCTCCTTTATTTATATTCGAGAATGTCAGAGGAACAGATACACCGACAGTAGCAGAACGGACGGAGGAAGAAGTTCCAGTTTCTTTCATAAGAAACAGATACTTCCGATATCGGGTTCAGGAAATTCCGCTCTCGTCAGTTTATATTCCCGGTAAAACTTCAGTACTTTTTTGAGCAACAAGCAGGTCGGGATGCGATGGTCCAGTCCCGCTTTGACCAATCAGACAGAGCAAAGTCCCTTTTAGTTTTCTCCCCACCTCCCAAAGGGATATGAAGCGTATCAGCACTCATCCCCCATGTG
>VOFJ01001536.1_pt1 | contig 64968 bp, 104 predicted proteins | sample 5384081 | NCBI WGS metagenome assembly VOFJ01 (sample SAMN12384729, study PRJNA508395) | human gut metagenome | isolation source: healthy gut I | host: Homo sapiens | reverse complement strand
TATTATGTTTTTATGCAGCAAATGTATAAAATATCTAGGATAAAAAGAAGCCTTTCAAACTCTATAGTGTTTGTGAATGCTTCTTTTTTTATTTTAATTGTCTGTATACTTCATTTTCTTTGAATAATATAACAGCATAAAAAAACGCGACTCTGTTCTGAGCTTTAGAGAATCAATGTATTATAGTCTCTCTAAAAATCTTTATATTTGCAGACTAATTGAAGTTAAAGTCAAATTTATACAATATAATAACTTAAAAGAAACAGAATCAGATGAAACAGGACATGATTGTTATCCTTGACTTGGGTAGTCACGAGAATACGGTATTGGCGCGCGCCATCCGTGCATTAGGAGTTTATAGTGAGATTTATCCTCACGACATCACAGTAGAGGAACTGAAAGCACTGCCGAACGTAAAAGGTATTATTATCAATGGGTGGACTGAACAACGTGATCGACGGTGTTGCTATTGACGTGAATCCGTCTATTTATACGATGGGGATTCCTGTTATGGCTGCCGGTCACGATAAAGCGACTTGCGCAGTGAAGCTTCCGGCATTTACAGATGATATCGAGGCTATTAAGGCTGCTATAAAGTCTTTCGTATTTGATACTTGTCAGGCTGAAGCTAACTGGAATATGGCGAACTTTATCAATGACCAGAGATCGAGCTGATCAGACGTCAGGTGGGTGATAAGAAAGAGTATTATTGCTGGCATTGTCGGGTGGTGTTGACAGCTCAGTGGTAGCTGCTTTGCTTCTGAAAGCAATCGGTGATAATCTGGTGTGTGTACATGTGAATCACGGCTTGATGCGTAAAGGGGAGTCTGAGGATGTCGTTGAAGTATTCAGCAACCAATTGAAAGGCAAATCTGGTTTATGTAGATGTAACAGACCGCTTCCTGGATAAACTGGCAGGTGTGGAAGATCCGGAACAAAAACGTAAGATTATCGGTAGCGAGTTTATCCGTGTATTTGAAGAAGAAGCACGCAAGTGGACGGTATCGATTCTTAGGCCAGGGTACTATTTATCCGGATATCGTGGAAAGCGGAACGAAGACGGCTAAGATGGTAAAATCTCATCATAATGTAGGCGGTCTGCCTGAAGATCTTAAGTTCCAGCTTGTAGAGCCCTTGCGTCAGTTGTTCAAGGATGAAGTGCGTGCCTGTGGTCTGGAGCTGGGGTTACCTTATGAAATGGTTTACCGTCAGCCTTTCCCCGGTCCTGGTTTAGGTGTACGCTGCTGGGTGCTATTACACGTGATCGTCTGGAAGCAGTGCGTGAATCTGACGCTATCTTGCGTGAGGAATTCCAGATTGCCGGCCTGGATAAAAAGGTATGGCAATACTTTACCGTAGTGCCCGACTTCAAATCTGTTGGTGTACGCGATAATGCCCGTTCTTTCGATTGGCCGGTTATCATCCGCGCTGTCAATACGGTAGACGCCATGACTGCTACTATTGAACCGGTAGACTGGCCTATCCTGATGAAAATCACGGACCGTATTCTGAAAGAAGTGAAGAATGTGAATCGTGTTTGCTATGATATGTCGCCGAAACCTAATGCGACTATTGAATGGGAATAAGAGTATAGAGCATTAAATAGAATAGCCCCCGGAAGCTGAATATAAACTTTCGGGGGCTTAATTTTGATTGCATTTAAGCGTCACCTATGGCGTCACCTGCCACCAATTGATGTATAAAAGAAAAAGGCACCCAAGAGTGGAAGCCTCTCAAATGCCTTATTCTTATCAAGTAGCGGGACCCGGGATTGAACCGGGGACCTCATGATTATGAATCATGCGCTCTAACCAGCTGAGCTATCCCGCCATCATTTCTCGATTGCGGGTGCAAAGATAGATGTTTTTCTGTAAACTCCAAAACAAATCACAACTTTTTTGTGTTTTTTCTTTAGAACGATTTTCAATTTTTCCTATAAATAGGGAGTTTGGGACCTTGAAAAGAAATAAGTTTTAAATAAAGTGTATGATTTATGCCGCATAATTAGAAAAAAGTATTTATCTTGGCACACGTAAAAACAATTCGAAATTGCTATGAAAAAGGAAAAAATTCATTTGGAGTATTTGCTGAACGCAACGTCTAAAAATATTCTTTGGTCAGCTATAAGTACACCGACCGGGTTGGAGGACTGGTTTGCAGACAAAGTGATTTCTGACGATAAAATCGTAGAATTCCATTGGGGGAAGACTGAGCAGAGAAATGCCGAGATTACGGCGATACGTTCTTTCTCATTTATTCGCTTTCGTTGGCAGGATGACGAAAATGAACGCGATTACTTTGAAATTAAGATGACTTATAATGAGCTGACAAGTGACTATGTATTAGAAATTACAGACTTCGCAGAGGCGGACGAAGTTGCTGACATGAAAGAATTGTGGGAGTCGCAAGTGGCGAAATTGAGAAGAACGTGTGGTTTTTAGTTAACTTTCAACTAAAAATTTTCTATGCTACTTTTTTTGTGCTAATTTTGCGTCTTAATTGCACGAACCTATTAAGATGCTACGCATAAAGAAATTAGATATATTTATCGTAAAGAGCTTCCTGATGCTCTTTATTGGTACATTCTTCATCTGTCTCTTCATCTTCATGATGCAGTTTTTGTGGAGATATGTAGACGAGTTAGTCGGAAAGGGATTGGATATGAGTGTGATAGCTCAGTTCTTCTTTTATTCCGCATTGACACTGGTTCCAATATCGTTGCCGTTGGCGATATTGCTGGCTTCTTTAATACCTTCGGCAACTTCGGCGAACGATACGAGTTACTCGCAATGAAAGCTGCGGGTATATCCTTGCTCAAAATTATGCGCCCGCTGGCTCTCTTTGTCTGTGGTTTGGTTGCTGTCTCTTTTTATTTTCAGAATGTGGTGGGGCCCATTGCTCAAGCGAAATTGGGAACCCTGATCCTTTCGATGAAACAAAAGTCTCCGGAATTGGACATCCCGGAGGGGGTTTTCTATTCAGAAATACCGGATTATAACCTGAAGATAGCCAAGAAGAACCGGAAGACAGGTATGATGTATGATGTGTTGATTTATAGTATGAAAGATGGATTTGAGAACGCCCATATTATTTATGCGGATTCCGGGCGGATGGAAATGACTGCGGACAAGCAGCATCTTTGGTTGCATCTATATAGCGGAGACTTATTCGAGAATTTGAAAGCACAGAGTATGAAATCTCAGAATGTGCCTTACCGCCGTGAGTCGTTCAGAGGAGAAGCATACGATTATTGAGTTTGACTCTGATTTTAATATGGTTGACGGTGAGATCATGGGTAAGCAGTCCAGTGCTAAGGATATGGCGCAATTGCAGAGTTCCATTGACTCTATGACGGTACTAGGAGATAGTATCGGACGACAGTATTATAAGGAAGTGGCCGAAGGAAATTTCCGTCCGTCTTACGGATTGACAAAAGAAGACACCGCCAAAATAGAAAAGGCGGATATTCAGGAATATAATGTAGATAGTCTTTACGAAGTAGTCGCCTTTAACGCAAAAACAAAAGGTGATATCTTCTGCTGTTAGCCGTGCGGAGAACATGGCTAGCGATTTTGGGTTCAAGAAATTCACGATGGAGAACAATGATTATAGTATTCGAAAACATAAGACGGAGTGGCATAAGAAGATAACGATTTCACTTTCTTGTCTGCTGTTCTTCTTCATTGGTGCCCCATTGGGCGGAATTATTCGTAAGGGAGGATTCGGTATGCCTGTCATCGTTTCGGTAATGGTATTCATCATTTATTATATCATAGACAATACAGGCTATAAGATGGCACGTGACGGCAGATGGGTCGTATGGATGGGAGTGTGGACCAGTAGTGCCGTGCTTGCTCCATTAGGCATGCTTTCTGACTTACAAATCAAATAAAGACTCTGTAGTGCTCAATGCCGATGCGTATATCAATTGGTTTAAGAAGATTGTCGGTATCCGTAACATACGTCATTTATTCAAGAAAGAGGTTATGATAAACGATCCGGATTATAGCGCATACCTGGTGATTTGGAATCGCTCACAGCACGAGTGTAGAGGCATATATTACCAAAAAATCGCCTGATGAAAGCCCCGAATTATTTTAAGCTGTGGATGTCGGGCGAGAAGGATGATGAGATGATATCTATCAATGAAAGAAAAGTTGGAGACACTCATAGAGGAGATGTCCAATACGAAGTCTGTGACTTTGCTGAACACATTAAACAATTATCCGATTATTTCCGTTTCTGCTCATATACGCCCGTTCCACACCTATTGGCTGAATTTGGTAGCCGGGATTATTTTTCCTGTAGGGCTATTCTTCTATTTCCGTATCTGGGCATTCCGTATCCGGTTGGATAAAGACATGGAACGGATAATAAAAAACAATGAACAAGTTCAATTCATCATACAGAATATTAATAAATAAGTGTTATGGAAGAGATTAAAATGGATAGAATAGAAGATGCGATTGCCGATTTCAAAGAAGGCAAGTTTGTTATTGTAGTAGATGATGAAGATCGCGAAAATGAGGTGATTTAATCATAGCCGCTGAAAAGATAACTCCTGAGAAAGTTAACTTTATGTTGAAACACGCGCGTGGAGTGCTCTGCGCCTATCACGGTATCGCCGTTGTAAGGAACTGGATTTGCCGCATCAGGTGAGCGACAATACTTCTGTATTGGGAACTCCTTTTACAGTGACGATTGATAAGTTGGAAGGCTGTTCAACGGGAGTGTCTGCCTCTGACCGTGCTGCTACTATTCAGGCGTTGGCCGATCCGCTTCTACACCGGCTACTTTCGGACGTCCCGGACATATTAATCCGCTGTATGCGCAAGAAAAAGGAGTACTTCGTCGTGCCGGACATACAGAGGCTACCATCGACATGGCTCGCCTTGCAGGCCTTTACCCCGCAGGTGCCTTAATGGAAATAATGAGTGAAGACGGAACGATGGCACGTTTGCCGGAACTCCGTGCAATGGCAGATGAACATGGACTGAAACTGATTTCCATCCATGACTTGATTGTCTTATCGCCTGAAACAGGAGTCCATCGTAGAAAAAAAGGAGTTGAGGTAAATATGCCGACCGAACATGGTATGTTCCGTCTGATCCCTTTCCGTCAGAAATCGAATGGACTGGAGCATATGGCTATATTTAAAGGTACATGGAATGAAGACGAACCTATCTTGGTGCGTGTCCATTCATCCTGTGCTACTGGTGATATCCTTGGCTCACAACGCTGTGATTGTGGTGAGCAGCTGCATAAAGCAATGGAGATGATCGAAAAAGAAGGAAAAGGTGTCGTGGTTTATCTGAATCAGGAAGGCCGTGGTATCGGTTTAATGGAAAAGATGAAAGCATATAAGTTGCAGGAAGACGGTATGGATACCGTTGACGCAAACCTTTGTTTAGGACACCTGGCAGATGAGCGCGACTATGGAGTAGGAGCCCAGATTCTGCGCGAACTGGGGGTACATAAGATGAGACTTCTGACAAATAATCCCGTGAAACGTGTAGGGCTGGAAGCCTATGGGCTGGAAATTGTAGAAAATGTACCTGTTGAAACAGTTCCTAATCCTTATAATGAGCGATACTTGAGAACAAAGAAAGAAAGAATGGGACATACTTTACATTTTAATAAGTAAAATGCCAATTTGTTTTCATATATCGAATATTATCGCTTATTTTGCAACGATTTTCACTCAACAACAATAAAATAGATACAAAATGAATCAATTATCAGATCGTTTGAACAGCTTGTCGCCGTCGGCGACGCTTGCCATGTCGCAAAAGAGCAACGAGCTCAAGCGCAAGGCGTTGATGTTATTAACTTAAGTGTAGGAGAACCGGATTTCAATACTCCTGACCACATCAAGGAAGCTGCGAAGAAAGCCATTGATGATAACTTTTCTCGCTACTCTCCGGTACCGGGTTATCCGGCTTTACGCAATGCGATTGTTGAGAAGCTGAAAAAAGAGAACGGTCTTGAATATACTGCTCAGATTTCTTGTGCGAATGGTGCAAAGCAATCAGTTTGTAATGCAATCCTGTACTGGTAAATCCGGGTGACGAAGTAATTGTGCCGGCTCCTTATTGGGTGAGTTATCCTGAAATGGTGAAGCTGGCGGAAGGTACTCCCGTGATTGTTTCTGCCGGCATCGAACAGGATTTCAAAATTACTCCGGAACAACTGGAAGCTGCTATAACTCCGAAGACAAAGGCATTGATTCTTTGCTCTCCGTCGAATCCGACAGGGTCTGTATATAGTAAGGAAGAGCTGGCAGGACTGGCTGCTGTGCTGGCAAAATATCCTCAGGTAGTAGTGCTTGCTGACGAGATTTACGAACATATCAATTATATCGGTGCACACCAGAGCATTGCACAGTTCCCGGAAATGAAAGAACGTACAGTGATCGTGAACGGTGTATCCAAGGCCTTATGCAATGACTGGATGGAGAATCGGTTTCATTGCCGGTCCGGAATGGATTGTAAAAGCTTGCAACAAGTTGCAGGGACAATACACTTCAGGTCCTTGCTCGGTATCTCAGAAAGCTGCTGAGGCTGCTTACGTAGGAACACAAGAACCGGTGAAAGAAATGCAGAAGGCATTCGAACGTCGTCGTGACCTGATCGTGAAGTTGGCTAAGGAAGTGCCGGGATTCGAGGTAAACGTACCGCAAGGCGCTTTCTATCTGTTCCCGAAATGCGATGCTTTCTTCGGAAAGAGCAACGGCGAACGTAAGATTGAAAACTCGGACGATCTGGCAATGTATCTGCTCGAAGATGCTCATGTAGCTTGTGTAGGCGGTGCCTCTTTTGGTGCTCCTGAATGTATTCGTATGAGTTACGCTACAAGCGATGAAAATATCGTAGAGGCTATCCGTCGTATCAAGAAGCATTGGCTAAGTTGAAATAAGCACTCCTTTAAAGAGATAAAGGAACGCGATTTGCTATTATGTAAAAAAAAAGCCCCTTTTTTATTTAATTTCCTAAATCATCCGTAGCGATAAAATAAAAAAGGCTGCCTTCCGTAGAAAGCAGCCTATACTTTTTTGTAGATTGTATTATTCAGCCGGGTGAATAGCTTCAGACGGGCAAACGTCTGCGCAAGTACCACAGTCAGTACATACATCTGGGTTGATAGAATAGATATCACCTTCAGAGATAGCTTCTACCGGACACTCGTCGATACAAGTTCCGCAAGCAATACAATCGTCACTAATTACGTAAGCCATTTTTCTAAGATTTAAATTATTAGTACTAATTCGTCCGGCAAAAATAAGCTTTTATTCATTACTTGGTATGCTTCTATGATTAAATTGACTTAATTTGTACGTCTTCTAAATAAGCAACCTCCCTATTATGTGCTATATTTTTCGTATTTTTGCAGCCAAATTACTAATATATAGCGATTATGCCTTTAAATTTACCCGATAAGCTTCCTGCAATAGAGCTATTGAAGGAAGAAAATATTTTCGTAATTGATACTTCGCGTGCTACGCAACAGGATATCCGTCCGCTGCGTATCGTGATTCTGAACTTGATGCCGCTAAAGATTACAACGGAAACGGACCTGGTGCGTCTGCTCTCCAATACTCCGCTTCAGGTGGAAATCTCGTTCATGAAGATAAAGAGCCATACTTCCAAGAACACTCCGATAGAACACATGAAAACATTTTATACGGATTTCGACAAGATGCGCGGTGAAAAGTACGATGGTATGATTATCACCGGTGCTCCTGTAGAGCAGATGGATTTCGAGGAGGTGACTTATTGGGATGAGATTACTGAAATATTCGACTGGGCGCGTACGCACGTGACCTCCACGCTCTACATCTGTTGGGCGGCGCAGGCAGGGTTCTATCATCACTACGGTGTGCCCAAGTATCCACTGGAAGAAGATGTTCGGTATCTTCGAACATCGTACTGCAACCGTTGCATCCCATCTTCCGTGGATTTGATGATATGTTCTATGTGCCGCATAGCCGCCACACGGAAGTGCGCCGGGAAGATATACAGAAGGTGCCGGAACTGACATGCTTTCCGAGTCGGAGGATGCTGGTGTTTATATGGCTATGGCCCGTGGAGGGCGTGAGTTCTTCGTGACCGGCCATTCGGAATACTCCCCGCTGACATTGGATACAGAGTATCGCCGTGACTTGAATAAGGGCCTGCCCATTGAGATACCCCGTAACTACTACGTGGACGATGACCCGGACAAAGGAGTGCTGGTGCGTTGGCGTGCCCATGCCAATCTGTTGTTCTCCAACTGGCTGAATTACTTTGTATATCAGGAGACGCCTTACAACATTAATGATATTGAATGATCAAGCAGCGTAAAATAGAGCTGCTCGCTCCTGCCAAGAATTTGGAGTGTGGTATAGAAGCAGTGAATCATGGGGCAGATGCCGTATACATCGGTGCACCCAAGTTCGGTGCGCGTGCGGCTGCTGTCAACTCTTTGGAGGATATTGCCGCTTTGGTGGAGCATGCCCATCTGTATAATGCCCGTATCTATGTGACGGTCAATACCATTCTGAAAGAAGAAGAGCTGAAAGAGACGGAGAGGATGATTTGGGAGCTGTACCGCATCGGTGTGGATGCACTGATTGTACAGGATATGGGGATTACGCGGTTGAATTTGCCGCCCATTCCGTTGCATGGCAGTACGCAGATGGATAACCGTACGCCGGAGAAAGTACGTTTCCTTGCCGATGCCGGTTTCCGTCAGGTGGTGTTGGCACGCGAACTTTCTTTGCAGGAGATACGCGGTATCCATGAGGCGTGTCCCGACGTGCCGCTCGAAGTCTTTGTACACGGGGCGCTTTGCGTCAGCTATAGCGGTCAGTGCTATGTCAGCCAGGCTTGTTTCGGACGGAGTGCCAACCGGGGAGGAATGTGCGCAGTTCTGCCGTTTGCCCTTCAGTCTGGTAGATGCCGATGGCAAGACCATTGTGCGTAATAAGCATCTGCTTTCTTTGAAGGATATCAACCAGAGTGAGGAATTGGAGCGGCTGCTGGATGCCGGAGCCACCTCGCTGAAAATAGAAGGCCGCTGAAGGATGTGACCTATGTGAAGAATGTAACGGCGGCCTACCGTAGGAAGCTCGATGCTATTTTTGCCCGCCGCAAGGAATATGTGCGCGCTTCTTCCGGCACTTGCCGTTTCGATTTCCAGCCACAGTTGGACAAGAGTTTCAGCCGCGGATTCACTCATTATTTCCTGCATGAACGCAGTGAGGATATCTTTTCTTTTGATACGCCGAAATCTTTGGGAGAGGAGATGGGCACAATGAAAGAAGCCCGTGGCAACTTTCTGACAGTTGCCGGACTGAAGTCCTTTAACAATGGAGACGGTGTCTGTTTTCTCGATGAGCAGGGACGTTTGCAAGGTTTCCGCATCAACCGGGTGGATGGTAACAAACTCTATCCGGCAGGGGAAGTGCCTCGTATCAAACCTCGTACCCGACTTTATCGTAACTTCGACCAGGAGTTTGAACGCATACTTTCCCGTAAGTCGGCCGAACGGAAGATCGCAGTTGCGAATGTTGCTTGCCAGACCATCATTCCGGCTTCTCGTTGACATTGACTGACGAAGAGGATGATAATAGAGTCACAATCACCCTTCCCGTGAAAAAGAGCCGGCCCGGACTCCGCAGACCGACAACCTTCGTACTCAATTGTCCAAATTGGGAAATACGCCTTTCGAAGCAAAAAGAAATAGAAATCTCTTTTATCCGACAACTGGTTTCTGCCGGCTTCGGTATTGCCGATTTCCGCCGGTCAGGCAATCGACCGGTTAATAACTGCCCGTCGAATCAATTACCGTCAGGAATTGTCGGTATGGAAGTCAACCAATCATGCTTTTCCACAAACGATGCTAACCTATCTGGGAAATGTCATGAATACTCGTGCAGCCTCTTTCTATCAGGAGCATGGCGTACAACAGAGCCGGGGCTTATGAAAAAGAACGGGTGGAAGATGCGGTACTGATGTTCTGCAAACATTGTTTGCGGTATAGTATGGGTTGGTGTCCCATTCGTCAACGCGTACGGTCGCCTTATAGAGAACCCTATTACCTGGTGTCAAATGACGGCAAACGTTTTCGTCTGGAATTTGATTGTAAGAATTGTCAAATGAAAGTAAAAGCGGCTCAATGAGAATCATTATTCACAATTTTCACCACAGTTTTCACCACAGAGGACGCAGAGGACACAGAGGATATAGTGGAGGTAACATCTTCACTCATTCTTCTGATACAGACTGTTTGAATGTTTTTTGGAAAAAAAGTGTAGAAAGTTTTTCTCTTTACCTTCTTTCCCCTTTTTACCCTCTTTATCCTTTTTATCCTCTGTGTCCTCTGCGTCCTCTGTGGTGAAAATAGTGATGAAAACAGTGATGAACCTCCTACTATGTTTACTTTTGCTTTCATCTTGTTATTATAAAGCACCGGCTTTGGATTCGGAAGAACTGTCGAAGAAGACGAAAGACTCGTTGACTTACTTGTACGAACGGCATTATACATGGAATACAAACTTGGAAGTAGTCGATGATTCCATCTCTTTGGAATGTCTTCCGATAAAAGATACTTTTATTCAGTTGAATAAAGGGGATAGGGTAGTGGTGGCAGAGTTTGCGGTTCACCCTGCCGATAGTGTAGACAGTGTCTGGGTAAAGCTGGCTCATACACAAGAGGAGCAGGGGTGGATACGTGAAACAGAATTGAAAGAATCGTTTGTGCCGACGGACAGTATTTCGCAGGCTATCCATTTTTTCAGTGATACGCATGCTTCTTATTTCATGATTATCTTCGCGTTATTTGTTGGAGTATATCTGTTTCGCGCTTTCCGCCGAAAGCAGTTGCAGCTGGTCTATTTTAATGATATTGACAGTGTCTATCCGTTGTTTCTTTGCCTGTTGATGGCTTTCAGTGCGACGGTTTACGAATCGATGCAGGTGTTTGTGCCGGATACATGGGAGCATTTCTATTTCAATCCCACCTTATCGCCGTTTAAAGTGCCTTTTATACTTTCAGTCTTTTTGTTGAGCATCTGGTTGTTCCTGATTGTCTCTCTGGCAGTGCTTGACGACCTATTCCGGCAGTTGACTCCCCGCAGCGGCAATCTTTTATCTGCTGGGACTGATGTCCAGTTGTATATTCTGCTATTTCTTCTTTATCCTGATGACACATATTTATATCGGTTATTTGTTCCTTGCATTCTTTATCTGGGTTTTTGCGAAGAAGGTGCATCGGAACATTGGGTATATAAGTATTGTTGCGGACATTGTGGGGAGAAGTTGAAGGAGAAAGGTATATGCCCCCATTGTGGAGCGATTAATGAGTAATCTTTTATTATCTGTTTTTATTCTTGAATAACTTTTCAAATGATGGAAATCAGATCTACCGAAATAAAAGATCTCCTTTGGTGATGGAGATTTATGATTATGCCCGTGCCTTTATGCGTGCAACCGGAAATACTACTCAATGGATTGACGGTTATCCTTCTGAAGTATTGATTCGTCAGGAAATTGAAGATGGACATAGCTTTGTCTGCATAGATGAACAGGGAGAAATTTTGGGGACTTTTTGTTTTATCTTGGGAGACGACCCTACTTATCAACAGATTTATGAAGGAACATGGCTCAATAATGAACCTTATGGAGTGATTCATCGGCTGGCAACGAACGGAAAACAGAAGGGGGGTATCGGAAACCTGCTTGAACTGGTGTTTTTTTTTTGAACGAAAGATACTCATCGGGACAATAAAGTCATGCAGCATATATTGACGAAGTATGGCTTTCAACGTTGTGGTATCATTTATGTAAAGAACGGGACAGAGCGTATCGCTTATCAGATGACGCGTGTACCTGATGGAACAGAGAAAACTTGCTTAATCGTGATGGAGGGTAGTTGAAGTGTATTAGATGTGGACAAGATAATCTTAGATATAAGCAAACCAATAGGAAACTGTAGGTAAAAAGTAATGCCAGAGTACCGGTAAAGTTCCGTTAAGATGCCGGTATAGTTGTGTGAAGGTACCGCTATCTTTACCTTCCCACGGCCGTGGTGACTTCTTCCCACAGCCGTGATGAGATCTCTCCACGGCCGTGAAGAGAAGCTACCACGGCTGTGGGGAGTTAAAGAATAGCGTAAGTCTAAGAGAACAATACCGATTGGGTAAATTAAAGTATAACGGCTTTATAATGCAAACTTCATAGAGCATACGTTCTTCTATCACGTATTCCATGCCATCAATCTATAAAGAGACAGGCTGACAATAAAAGTCCGAACTTTTATTGTCAGCCTGTTTTTGGGTTATTGTCAGCACTTATTGTCAGGTGTTAATCGTTGATAATCCATTGTTTTATGTGGATAAAATCTTTAGCTGACAATAAAATGACTAAATAATATCTCTATGAGTGAAAATAATTAGAATCGGCAGCGGAGATCTACTCCGAATTGTACGGGGCGTCCTTTCTGCATAAATCCTTTGTTCATCGTTTCAAAGTAGAAGGCTGCATAGTCTTTGTCCAGGAAGTTACGTGCCCAGAAGCTGATCATTGCGTCACCGATTTCCAGATTTTCGTTCTCCAGTTGAGCGTGCCGTAAAAGGATTGGCTAACATCATTCAGCTCCGTCCAATAGATGCGTCCGGCAGCATTGTAGTTAGCTTGGAACACTATACGGTCAAAGATGGAACGGGAGTTACAGGTGATGGCGTATTCTCCTCCGATATTAAGCGTATGCTTGGGGACGAAGGGAACATATTTGCCATTATAATCTGCGGTTACTTTAAAAGTGCCATCTTTTTTCTTTTGCTTTCGGTGATTACATAATCTGTAAAGGTGGCATACGTATATCCGTAACTTGACATTCAGGCTAAGTTCTTTTGTCACACTGGCACGAAGGGCTGCTTCTGCACCATAGCTACGGCTTTTTCCTGCATTGATTGTGACACGTCCCAAACCACTTTCCGCAAATTGAGAGAGTTGCTGGTCACGGGTATCCATATAGAAAGCTGCAAGGTCGGCCCAGAGTTTTCCCTTCCCATAGGGTAAGGTGACTACCTACTTCGTAGTTCCACGAATATTCGGGTTTGTAAGTGGTGGACGCTTTTACATCAATCTCTTTTTGTCCGGTACCATTTGGTTCATCATATTTGATGGTTTTTTGCCCCAGGTGGCATCTTGCCCTAACTGTTGGACTTTCTTTGATGGCATTCATCATCGAATTTTTCAATTCTGTTTGTGATAAGTCAGAGAAACATTTGGATGTTATATCCTCCCGAACGATATCCCCGGGTGACACGGTGGCATAAACGTTATTTTGATTCTTTCCATTCATATTGAATAGCAAATTTGGGTAGGAGCTGTACATAATCATCTGATATTTTGCCAACGAAAGCAGGCAATCAGGTTTCTTGGCTTCTGATCAGACAATTTATTTGGATTGGGTCCCATAGCTAAGTGAAAATCAAAACCAAAGTCGATAGGGTGCTAAGAGAATTATACTTCATACTGATTTTCTCGTAATCGAGCCGGAGGCCGGCTGTAACGGACAGTCCTTCTATGAACAACCGGGGTTGTTGAAAGTAGACTGATGAAAAGCTGCATTCTAAAGTCAGGGTGTCAAAAAGTTCCTCCTACGCTTAAGGTCGGGTTGTGCACAGTCATTCCCATGGTGGAGCATTTCCGGGCGTTTGGCAGATACTTCTTCAAAAGCTGCATTGGCGTTGTTTTTCAATGACCGACTTCTTACTCCTTCTTCTTTAAAAAAACAGGTCCGTTGTAGTATGCAGCCATTGATAGAATCCGAAAGCTCCCGTAGCCCACTGCCATCTTTTTCCGGGTTTGGCTTTCAACACAATCTCTTCGGAAATGGTGTTTGCACGTTGCTTTGCTCAATATTGAAAATACCTCTTTCTGTGAAAGTCCTGATCGAGAAACATACGGTCATTCAGGTTCTGATAACCTGTCACGGCACTTAATATAAAGTTGTTGGCTTGATATTCGATGTTAACACCGGAGTTGAGCAATCCCGGACGATAGCTAACTGCTGCGGTCGTTATATGAAATCTTCCGATATAGATCTGCCCGGTCTTCTGTCATTTCTTTACCATTTTCTTTCGCTTTAGCTGTGCACTGGGGGTAATCCCGGTATAGTAATAGGGGTATCCACCCCTGATCGCTATATTCATAGTTCAGTGTTTATATCTACTTTCAGGTTCGAACTCGGCAGGTAAATACCCCACGGAAACGTCCGCCACCGGCATTGCTTTTTATCTACCTTTTCATTGTTTCGTGCCGAATTTTCAAAGAATCCTCCGGTATGTTCGTAGAAATCCTCCGGTAGAAAAAGGCGAACCGTTCGGATATACGGTGATAATGGGTGAAGCGAAACATTATAATTATTGTACGTCGCCGCTCCCATGCGGATATCAGTAGGTCCTTGATAGGTGAAAGGAGATTTGGTGTGCACCTTGATCAGTCCTCCCATTGTGTTACGGCCGTAGAGTGTACCTTGCGGACCTCGGAGAATGTCAATACGTTCGATATCAGCGTAGTTGAAGTCAAAAGCAGACTTATCTATATAAGGGATATTGTCTACATAAAGCCCTACGGAGGGGGTGTTGATACGTGAGCCGATCCCGCGGATATAAATAGAAGTGGTAAGTTTGGAACCATAGTCGGGGATAAACAGATTAGGACCGATGCCTGTCAGGTTTTTCACGGAGTGTACCTGATTTGCTTGCATATCTTTCTGAGACAATAATGTTGTAGCTACTGGCAGCTCACGTAGTTTACGGTTTTCTTTCGGAGTAGCGATTACTACCACTTCTTCGATATCTACCACTTTCAGAGAGTCTTTCGGGAAATCTTCCGCCCATGCTGTCCCTGTCGTTAGGAGCGTGAGGGCAATCATAATATTCTTTGTCTTCATCTGTAGTTAATTTGTCCGGTGCAAAGTAACGGCAAATATCGTTGACAGGCAATCCTCATTTATTAGGATTATGACTTATTTTTTAAGAGGTCAGATTCGGTCCGCCTCTATGTATCCGTTCATTACTGCATAGATAGTTAGTCCTGAAACAGACTTGATTCCTAAGTTTCTCCGTAATATTCTTCCTGTGAGTAATAACGGTAGTCAGGCTAATATTCAGTTTATCTGCTATTTCTTTGTTGATTAATCCTTTGGTTATCAGTACGAGTACTTCGATTTCGCGAGCGGATAGAAGTACCTGAGGAGGCTGCATCGGAATCATGGGAGGCATATCCTTCACAGGATAGCCATTGTGATGTGCATGTTGATGAAGCTTCAGGAGACTCTTTACCAGTTTTTCTTCCGACTCATAGATATTGAGCACAGGCACACCCGAAAGTTGGAATTGCGGACTGTCACTGGCCAGAACAATCGTTTTCCGTTTCCGGGGGAGGAAGAAGGCGTTATGCTCAACATAGATTTGCGCGGATATAAAGTAATGGGCATACATGTCCGGCGTATCATCCATTAGTTCACTGAAACTATGGAAAGTACGGATAGTTGCCATTGGAATAATTTCTTCCAATATACTTTTCAGTCCGAGACAACAGTGAGGGTATTGGACTCGATATAATGGCTATTTCAGGTTTGTAGTTCATTTGACCGTAGAATATTTATTAATGATTGATATAATTAGCTACCGCTTCCGCACACCGTTCTCCGTCGACTCCTGCCGAAACGATTCCACCTGCATAGCCCGCACCCTCTCCGCAGGGAAATAGTCCGCGAACAGTGACGTGCTGTAACGTCTCCTTATCCCGTACGATGCGGACTGGCGAAGAAGTGCGGGTTTCCACACCAATCATTACCGCTTCATTTGTAAGGAATCCGTGACTGGTACGTCCGAATTGCTGGAAACCGAGAGATAACCTTTTACTGATAAACTGCGGCATCCAGAAATGAAGCGGAGAAGAAATCAGCCCCGGACTGTATGAAGATTCCGGTAAGTCAAAACTTAATTTCTTGCGAGTAAAGTCCAGCATACGTTGCGCCGGTGCCGTTTGGCGCCTGCCACCCTGCAACCAGCATTGACGTTCCAACTCCTCCTGAAAGTGAAGGGGAGTAAGTTGAGTCTTGAGAGTTGAGAGTGAGAATTTCAGCAATGGATTAATGCCAGCTAATAACTGCGCATTTTGTTGCGCAGCCAACTCTCCACTCTCCATTCTCAACTCTCCACTTATTAAATCTTCCGGTTGAATTTCCACCACCATTCCCGAGTTACTCCAACGCGAGCCGCGATTAGAAGGAGACATTCCGTTTACTACAACTTGTTCCGGTCCGCTGGCGGCAGGAACGATGAAGCCGCCGGGACACATACAGAAGCTATACACGCCTCTGCCTTCAACTTGGGTGACGAAGCTATATTCTGCAGCAGGGAGATATTTCCCCCTTCCGTTCTTATTGTGGTATTGTATCTGGTCGATCAGCATAGCCGGATGTTCCAGCCGGACACCGACAGCGATTCCTTTGGCTTCTATCGTAATACCGTTTGCAGCCAGCCAGCGATATACATCCCTTGCGGAATGTCCGGTTGCCAGTATCACAGGACCGAGAAAAGTCTTTCCTGTGTTGGTTTCAATACCTTTGACTTCATTGTTCTCAATAATCAGTGCATCCATTCGAGTTTGAAAATGCACCTCTCCACCACACTCGATGATGCTATTCCGCATATTCTCAATCACACGCGGGAGTTTGTCTGTCCCAATGTGAGGATGCGCATCGACCAATATAGCCGTAGAAGCTCCGTGCTGACAGAATACATTCAGTATCTTGTCTATATTTCCTCTTTTCTTGCTACGGGTGTAAAGTTTTCCATCCGAATAGGCTCCTGCGCCTCCTTCGCCAAAACTATAGTTCGATTCCGGATCAACGGTGTGTTCTCTGCTGATTTGTGCTAGATCTTTTTTCCGTTCGCGCACATCTTTTCCTCTTTCTACGATAACCGGACGTAGTCCAAGTTCGATGAGGCGTAAGGCGGCAAACAGTCCGCCGGGACCGGCACCCTATGATAACCTTGTGGCTTGTCCTTCCACATTATTATATATAGTGCGTTCGAATTCATCCTCCTTGGGCATCTCATTAATGTATGCCCGTACTTTCAGGTTGACAAAGATAGTCCGTTGACGTGCATCGATGCTCCGTTTCAGTATTCGGGTAGCAGTGATATTACGCAGGTTAATGCCTTTTTCTTTAGATATATATTCTTTCAGTCGCTGTTCGTTTGCTGCGATTTCGGGAAGGATGCGGAGTTGGTATTCTTGTGTCATGGATTTATATTAATTTAAAAACTTATCCGAAGAGTGCTCTGAATGCCTCTTCCACCTTTCTTACAGGTACTAATTCTATTTTTTAGTTTTTGCGGTATCAATCCCTTGCAGATTATATTTAGGAAGCAGGAACCGTTTGAATCCTAACTTTTCCGCTTCTCCGATTCGCTGCTCTATTCGATTTACGGGGCGTATCTCTCCCGACAGACCGATTTCTCCCGCCATGCAAACTTCCGGTTCAATGGCTGCATCCATATTGGAAGAAAGGATCGCACTGATAACCGGCAGATCGATAGCCGGGTCATTCACCTTCAGTCCTCCGGCAATATTCAGGAATACATCTTTCTGTGCCAACTTGAATCCGACACGTTTTTCGAGGACGGCCAGAAGCATATTCATTCTTCTTAAATCAAAGCCGGTTGCCGAACGTTGGGGATTTCCATAAACAGCAGAACTGACCAAAGCCTGCGTCTCGATCAAGAACGGGCGGATTCCCTCGATAGCGGAAGCAATGGCTACTCCGCTCATTCCTTCATGATCCTGACTTAACAATAACTCCGAAGGATTGCTCACCTGCCGTAATCCATCTTGCCGCATTTCGTAAATACCCAGTTCGGCAGTGCTTCCGAAGCGGTTCTTGATGCTGCGCAGGATGCGGTACATGTAGTGTTGGTCACCTTCAAATTGGAGAACTGTATCTACGATATGCTCCAACACCTTGGGGCCTGCAATGCTCCCTTCTTTATTTATATGTCCGATCAGCAGGACGGGTGTATGCGTTTCTTTGGCAAAACGGAGAATCGATGCCGAACATTCCCTTACCTGGGCAATGCTTCCGGGAGATGATTCAATATTTTCCGTAGAAATAGTCTGTATGGAGTCGATAATAACCAGATCGGGATTCGTATTCTTGATATGGACATAAATCTGTTCAAGTGAAGTTTCACAAACGATCAGACAGTCGCTGGAGACTTCCGAAAGGCGGTCGGCGCGTAGTTTCAGCTGTCGTGCGCTTTCTTCGCCGGATACATAGAGAATCTTCTTGTCCGGCATACGCAAGACAGTCTGCATGACGAGCGTCGATTTACCGATTCCTGGTTCGCCGCCTATCAGGACCAGAGAACCCTGTACAAGTCCGCCTCCCAATACACGATTCAGTTCGTCGTCGTGCATATTGATGCGCGGCTCATCATCGGCTTCTATTTCGCTGAGGATAACAGGTTTCGCTTTCTGCGTCTCGATGCCCGATACCGGACGGCGGTTAGTCGGTTCTTTCCGTACGATCTCTTCTACATACGTATTCCATTCTCCACACGACGGACACTTGCCCACCCATTTGGGTGAATCCTGTCCGCAATTACTGCATACATATACGGTTTTCTCTTTTGCCATCGAACTTCCTTTCTTCTTGTAGGGTACAAAAATAGGGATAATTTATTAGAAATAAGTTATCCCTGCCTAATAGAAATAGATGAAGCCTACAGAATTATCTCTCCGGCTATTGAACGGTTCATCCGGTCACGCACTTCATCCGGAGTATATCCGTGTCCTAATAAGAACATCAATTTGGTCACGGCGGACTCTGTCGTGCTGTCATATCCGGAGACGACTCCTGCCTGCAACAGCTGATACCCGGTTTCGTAACGTTCCATCTCTACGGTACCGGCGCTACACTGGGTCACATTGACAATGATGATCCCACCGTGCACTGGCCTGGCAGAGCAAGCGTATGAACCATTCCTTTCGGGGAGCGTTGCCGGAACCATAGGTTTCGAGTACGACCGCTTTTAATCCTTTGGTCCCTAACATCGCAGCCATTACATTCTCCTGAATGCCGGGGAATAACTTGCAGAACCACGATGTTCGTATCCAGCAAATAATGCGGTTTCAACTCCCGTTCTTCTCCGTTCACATGAATCTGTACCTGATTATATTTAATGTGAATCCCTGCTTCGGCCAGTACCGGGTAATTGAATGAGCGGAAAGCGTTGAAGTTTTCGGCGTTCATTTTGGTAGTACGGTTTCCCCTCATCAAATGGTTCTCGAAGAAGATGCAGACTTCCGGGACAAGCGCTTTCCCCTCCTTATCCTGTGCGGCGGCAATTTCAATACTCGTCATCAGATTTTCCTTTCCGTCCGTGCGGAGTACGCCGATCGGCAGCTGCGAACCTGTAGAATCACAGGTTTGTCCAGTCCTTCCAGCATAAAACTTAGGGCGGAAGCGGTATAAGCCATCGTATCCGTTCCGTGCAAAATGACGAAGCCATGATAGAGATCATAGTTGTCATGAATAATGCGTACCAGCTTCCTCCACATATCGGGTTCCATGTCCGAAGAATCCATCGGAGGGTCAAACTGATAAGTATCAATTGGGAAGTTGAATTTTTGCAATTCGGGGATATGCCTCTGGAGTTGCTCGAAGTTGAAGTTCTCCAATGCGCCTGTTGCGGTGTTTTCAATCATTCCAATTGTCCCACCGGTGTATATTAACAATACGAAAGTATTTAACGGGGTCATATGCTGGTTTTATGCTGTTGTTTTTGCAAATATAATAATATAAACGATATATAAATAGCAAAATGTCATAAAAGAATGCAGGGCATTTTATGGGAGGGAAAAGAGACGGGATGTTCTTTTTATCAGAAAAAAACGGGAAAAAGTGATAGATTGAATGTTTTTATTATTACTTTTGCGACACTTATCAAAAACAAGAGTAGAAACAAGGACTATGATGAAGTACTATCCACATACAGTCACATCCATGTGTACCATGACCCTTTGGGGTTAATGGATAGTATTTGTGTATCTACGTGATTCACGCCTGTGTAAGTAGGCAAAACTCAATTTAAACTTTTTCGTAAACAACCAATCACCCTGTAATAACTATACTCGAGGGGATTGTATTTAAATATGTATCTTCATGAAAGTAATGAAATTCGGCGGAACGTCCGTAGGTTCCGTGAACAGCATTTTAAGCGTAAAGAGAATTGTAGAGTCGGCATCGGCCGACGAACCGGTAATTGTAGTAGTTTCCGCGTTAGGAGGCATCACTGACAAATTGATAAACACATCAAAGATGGCGGCAACAGGAGATTCGGCATACGAGGGTGAGTTCCGCGAAATCGTTTACCGTCATGTGGAGATGATTAAGGAGTGGTTCCTGCCGGAGAAAAGCAAGTGTCATTGCAACGTCAGATTGGCGAACTGCTGAATGAGTTGAAGGACATCTTCCAGGGTATCTACCTGATTAAAGACCTTTCCCCGAAAACATCGGATACGATTGTGAGCTATGGCGAACGTCTTTCATCTATCATCGTTGCCGAACTGATCGATGAGGCAAAATGGTTTGATTCACGTACTTTTATCAAGACTGAAAAGAAGCATAATAAACATACGATTGATGCCGATCTGACTAATCAGTTAGTAAAAGAGGCTTTCCATTCCATTCCGAAAGTGTCGTTGGTTCCCGGATTTATTTCTTCGGATAAGGTGTCGGGAGACGTAACGAATCTTGGTCGTGGTGGTTCGGATTATACGGCTGCCATTATTGCTGCAGCGCTCGATGCCGGCAGTCTGGAGATATGGACAGATGTAGATGGCTTTATGACTGCTGATCCTGCGTGATTTCAACGGCTTATACTATTTCGGAACTGAGCTATGTAGAAGCGACGGAACTTTGTAACTTCGGTGCGAAAGTGGTTTATCCGCCGACTATCTATCCCGTATGTCACAAGAATATTCCTATTATAATAAAAAGAATACGTTCAATCCTGACGGAGTGGGAACAGTTATCAAGCAAGAGACTTCCAATCCGCAGAGTAAGGCTATCAAAGGTATTTCCTCCATCAACGACACCAGCCTGATCACTGTTCAGGGACTCGGTATGGTAGGTGTGATCGGTGTAAACTACCGTATCTTCAAAGCATTGGCTAAGAACGGAATCAGTGTATTCCTCGTGTCGCAGGCTTCATCGGAAAACAGTACCTCTATCGGTGTGCGTAATACCGATGCAGACCTGGCTTGTGAAGTGCTGAACGAGGAATTTGCGAAAGAAATCGAGATGGGCGAGATTTCTCCGATCCTTGCGGAGAGAGATCTAGCTACTGTTGCTATCGTAGGCGAGAATATGAAGCATACCCCGGGTATCGCCGGTAAGCTTCTTCGGTACGCTGGGACGCAATGGTATCAATGTAATCGCTTGCGCGCAGGGAGCTTCGGAAACCAACATCTCTTTTGTTGTCGATTCAAGTCATTGCGTAAATCTCTGAATGTCATCCATGATTCCTTCTTCTTGTCGGAATATCAGGTATTGAATCTCTTTATCTGCGGTATCGGTACGGTGGGCGGCAGTCTGGTAGAACAGATTCGTTGCCAGCAACAGAAAACTGATGATGGAGAACGGATTGAAGTTACACGTCGTAGGTATCATCGATGCTGCGAAAAAGCCATGTTCAGCCGCGCAGGCTTCGACCTTGCTAATTTCCGTGAAGAGCTGCAGGAGAAAGGCAAGGACAGCAGCTTGCAGACGATCCGTGACGAAATAGTCGGAATGAATATCTTCAACTCCGTATTCGTGGATTGTACGGCAAGCCCGGACATTGCGTCGCTTTACAAAGACCTTCTGCAACACAACATTTCCGTTGTAGCTGCCAACAAGATCGCTGCGTCTTCCGCTTACGAGAACTATCGCGAACTGAAAACGATTGCCCGCCAACGGGGTGTGAAGTACTTGTTTGAAACAAACGTAGGTGCGGGGCTGCCGATTATCAACACCATTAACGACCTGATTCACAGTGGTGATAAGATACTGAAGATTGAAGCCGTACTTTCGGGTACATTGAACTATATCTTTAATAAGATCAGCGCTGACATTCCTTTCAGCCGCACGATCAAGATGGCACAGGAAGAACGTTACTCCGAACCGGACCCGCGTATCGACCTGAGCGGAAAAGACGTTATCCGCAAACTGGTGATTCTGGCACGTGAAGCCGGATACCGCATCGAGCAGGAAGATGTAGAAAAGAATCTCTTTGTGCCGAACGACTTCTTCGAAGGTTCGCTGGATGACTTCTGGAAACGAGTGCCGAGCCTCGACGCAGACTTCGAAGCCCGTCGTCAGGTATTGGAGAAAGAACATAAACATTGGCGCTTTGTAGCCAAACTGGAAAACGGAAAAGCTTCTGTCGGTTTGCAGGAAGTAGGAGCCAATCACCGTTCTACGGACTGGAAGGCAGCAACAACATTATCCTGCTGACTACGGAACGTTATAAAGAATATCCGATGATGATTCAGGGATACGGTGCCGGTGCCGGAGTGACTGCTGCGGGAGTATTCGCTGATATTATGAGTATCGCAAACGTTTAATGCCCTATGAAACATATTATCATACTGGGTGACGGAATGGCCGATTGGCCTGTGAAGTCATTGGGAGACAAGACGCTCCTGCAATATGCCAAAACGCCTTACATGGATAAGTTGGCCCGCATGGGACGTAACGGGCGGTTGATAACCGTAGCCGAAGGCTTTCATCCGGGCAGTGAGGTTGCCAATATGTCCGTACTGGGATATAATCTCCCGAAAGTATACGAAGGTCGCGGGCCACTCGAAGCGGCAAGCATCGGTGTAGACCTGCGACCGGGCGAGATGGCAATGCGTTGTAATCTGATTTGTGTGGAAGGGGAGATTCTGAAGAATCACTCTTCCGGGCATATATCTACGGAAGAAGCGGATGTGCTGATTCAATATCTGCAAGAAAAGCTGGGGAACGACCGCGTGCGTTTCCATACAGGAGTACAGTATCGTCATTTGCTTGTTATCAAAGGGGGAATAAAGAACTCGATTGTACCCCTCCGCACGATGTCCCGTTGAAACCTTTCCGCCCGTTAATGGTGAAACCTCTAGCACCGGAAGCGCAGGAAACGGCGGACCTTATCAATGATCTTATTCTGAAATCACAGGAACTGCTGAAGAACCATCCGTTGAATCTGAAACGGATATCTGAAGGCAAGGACCCCGCCAACAGCATCTGGCCATGGAGCCCTGGCTATCGTCCGCAGATGCCTGCTTTCTCCGAAACTTTTCCGCAAGTAAAGAAAGGGAGCAGTTATCTCGGCTGTTGACTTGATTAACGGAATCGGATACTATGCCGGCTTGCGCCGTATTGCTGTGGAGGGAGCCACCGGACTGTATAATACAAATTACGAGAATAAAGTGGCTGCTGCTTTGGAAGCATTGAAGACTGATGACTTCGTCTATCTTCATATCGAGGCCAGTGATGAGGCCGGACATGAAGGAGACATCGACTTGAAACTTCTCACTATAGAGAACCTGGATAAACGTGCTGTAGGCCCTATTTACGAAGCAGTGAAGGACTGGAATGAGCCTGTGGCGATTGCCGTATCTGCCCGACCATCCTACTCCCTGCGAACTTCGTACCCATACGTCCGAACCTATACCGTTCCTTATCTGGTATCCGGGCATCGAACCGGATGAAGTGCAGACTTATGACGAAGTATCGGCATGCGATGGCAGTTATGGTGTGTTGAAAGAAGATGAGTTTATTAAAGAATTTATGAAATAAGTTCACCACAGATTACAAAAATATTAAATGAAATCTGTGTAAATAATCTGTGGTGAGCACTAAAAATATCATCCCATGAAATATTATAGTACAAATAAACAAGCACCGGTGGCTTCTTTGCAGGAAGCTGTAGTAAAAGGTCTTGCCGCCGACAGGGGTTTTTCATGCCAATGACTGTCAAGCCTCTTCCCCAAGATTTCTACGATACGATAGATACTTTGTCTTTTCAGGAGATTGCCTATCGTGTAGCCGATGCGTTCTTTGGCGAAGACATCCCTGCCGATACACTGAAACAAATTGTGTATGACACCTTAGCTTTGATGTACCTTTGGTGAAAGTGCGGACAACATCTATTCGCTCGAACTTTTCCACGGACCGACTCTGGCCTTCAAAGATGTAGGCGGTCGTTTCATGGCGCGTCTGCTGGGGTACTTTATCAAAGGAAGGACAGAAGAATGTCAATGTACTGGTAGCTACTTCCGGTGATACGGGAAGCGCTGTTGCTAACGGCTTTCTGGGGGTGGAAGGTATTCATGTATATGTACTCTACCCGAAAGGAAAAGTCAGCGAAATACAGGAAAAACAGTTCACTACTTTGGGACAGAATATCACCGCTCTCGAAGTGGACGGGACGTTTGATGATTGCCAGGCACTGGTAAAAGCTGCTTTCATGGATAAGGAACTGAATGAACATCTTTCTTTGACTTCCGCCAATTCCATCAATGTAGCCCGTTTCCTGCCACAAGCATTCTATTATTTCTATGCTTATGCCCAGTTGAAGCGTGCTGGAAAAGCGGCTAATGCTGTGATTTGTGTTCCTAGCGGAAACTTCGGAAATATCACTGCCGGATTGTTTGGCAAGAAAGATGGGCTTGCCTGTGAAGCGTTTTATTGCCGCCAACAATCGTAATGATATATTTCTATCAATATCTGCAAACAGGTAAATATAATCCCCGCCCTCCATTGCAACCATTGCCAATGCTATGGACGTAGGCGATCCGAGCAACTTTGCCCGTGTGCTTGACTTGTACGGCGGTTCTCATGCCGACATTTCCGCTGAGATTTCGGGAACGACATATACCGACGAGCAGATCCGCGAAACTGTAAAAGAAACCTGGAAGAACATCACTACCTGCTCGACCCTCACGGGGCTTGCGGATACCGTGCCTTGGTCGAAGGGCTGAAAGAAGGTGAGACCGGTGTGTTCCTTGAAACTGCTCATCCGCTAAATTCCTTGAAACTGTAGAAAGTATCATTGGCGAAGCGGTAGAAATACCTGCCAAGTTGCAGGAGTTTATGAAAGGGGAGAAAAAAAGCTTGCAGATGACAAAGGAATTTGCAGACTTCAAGAGCTATTTACTTTTTATTGTAGTTAGTCTTAATAGGTTGTTAAACAGTGATTTATAAAACGTTAACAGCCTGTTGGAATGAAAGAAAGATTCTCACCGCAATGAGAAAAAAAAAACACTCATAGTAATGAGAACTTTTTCTCATTGCGGTGAGAATCTTTTCTCATAGTGATGAGAATTCTTGAGAATTGTACTTCCCTGATAATGGTTGACTATTTTATTTCTTATCACTGCTTCGGGTTGACTTGCAATATTACTAACCCTATCTACAGTTGACTTTATTATTTGTATTTCCCTGATAATGGTTGTGTACTTCGGTTTATATAGAAGCTAGAAACACTAAATACTCTCCCGTGCATTGAATTGTAAAACGATTGCTTGTAGCTTCATTAAGAGTTCCTTGCCACCAATTGGTGAAATCGCTTAGCGGATAAACCAATCCTTCTCCCTGCAATCCTTTCGCTCCGAAATTGATAATGGAAATTTGCTGGACCTGTGTGAGACATAAAAGTCTGCGTGCCATTTGCGGGAATAAATACCCCGTAATCCGTAACAGTTCGTACTTCCATGCCGCTTTTCATATAATCCAGCAGTAGGCTGATATTTCCCAATGTATGGTCTTCCCGTTTGCCGGTCGCTCCGACAATGGCAATTCTCCGGTAGCCTTTTTTTTGCAGGAAGTGGACGGCTTTTGGTTTGGTCATTCGTTTCCTGATCGGCTATATGGTGAATAATGTCCGAAAAGCGTGTTTTGTTTTTTCGGGCGAAAGAGAATCTCCGTCGCCAATAATAATATCGGGAGTATGTCCGCGTAAGATATATTCGTTGGCTGCCCCGTCACAGCAAACTACGAATTTAGCCTCTTCCAGTATTTTCAGGGGAAGCACATGCGTAGGATATTCACCGTTGGCAAGTATGACGGCTTGGGGTATATAGTGTTCGTTTATCATTGTACGCTCATTATTTTTTTCCATTTGAAGTAGCCAAAGATAGCTATAATGGAGTAAAGTCCGTACAATGCGGAGGTGAAATAGAGATCTTTGTAGATATAAAGTCCGCAACAGACGATGTCCACAAGAATCCAGGCAAACCATTGCTCTATATATTTGCGTGCCAGCATCCACATTCCGACAATGCTCAACGCCGTTGTGAAACTGTCCAGCCACGGAACATTACTGTCTGTGTATTCGATAAGTATCCATGCAATGCCGATAAATGCAACAATAAATACCAGAAAAAGAGGTAAGTAACATTTCCATGGAGTATGCACGATAGGAAGGTCTTTGGGTTTGTCACCGGTTGAAGCATCTGCCGACTGTTGACCTTTCTTCTTTCTGTGTCCCCACATCCAGAAGAACCATCCGTAGACAGCGGCTATCAGATAATAGATGTTGATGCCGAAGTCGGCATACAGTCCCGCCTTGTAATATACAAAGATGTAAATGGCAGGCATCACGATACCTGCTATCCAAAGGTAGATACTTGCCCGGTACTCCAACCAAAGGTAGACCAGCCCGACAATCGTACCGAATATTTCCAGAAAATTCAATTCCATAACTCTGTGTGATTAAAAGCGGAAAGACACGTGTCCCAAGACGTTTGTTCCGGCTTGTGCGGCATAGCCGGCATAGTTTCCCCGGTTTTCCACTGTATCGGTGTAATCGCTTGAAGCCCAACCATTGTTTTCATATTTTTCATTAAACAGATTGTACACAGTGAACCCTACCGTGACTTCTTTCAGAATCTTCTTGGGACGGAAGGTGTACGCCAGATTGAGATTGCTGACAAAGTATTTGTCCAGAGTCAGTGCTTCCACTTCCGCATTGGTCATATACTGTTTGCTTACAAACTGCGATTGCAGAAGCCTTCGAAGCCCTTATAATATGAAAGAAAAGCGGTTGTTGAGCAGGAAGTCGGGTGAAAAAGCGATGTGGGTGTCTTTATGCTTTATCTGAACAGTCGGGAGGGAAGTAGAACTGCCATCTTCATTATAATGGTAGCCCGGCAGACTTTCTACAAAATCCTTGATGCGATTCTTGCTCCATGTAGCGTTTATGTCCCACTGGAACCATTTGCACGGTTTGATTCCGAGCATCAACTCGATTCCCATGCGGTAGCTGTCCGGAATGTTTTCTGTCAGTGCTTCACCAATATCATTTAAAGCACCGGTCAGGACAAGTTGGTCGGTGTAATCCATGTAGTAGAAGTTGGCACCTGCCGTCAGCCATGGGTTGGCAATGTATATCCCGCTTCGTAATCGAGCAGCTTTTCTGCTTTCGGATAGGTGTCGGGATCACCGTCCGTATAATTGTTTCTTGTCGGCTCTTTTTGTAGCTACGGAGAAAGAAGCGTAGACACGGTGGTTGGAGTTGATATTCCAGTTCAGTCCGACTTTCGGGTTGAAAAAGTCGAATTTCTTGTCTACGGCCAGCAGACGCAACGCACTTTTATTCCAGTCGTATTTGTCATTTGCTCCGTCGATGGTGTAGTCGATGTGCCGGTATTGCAGGTCGGCATAGGCACTTAGTCCTCCGGTAAGGTCGTAGCTTGCTTTCAGATAGATGTTACCGTCGGTTTTCTTCGATTGGTTGCGGTAGTATTCATGGTCGGGAGATAGTGCGCCGATGTAGTTCTTTACCCAGGTCACTTTCCCGAAGTTATTGCCCCGATATTGATTGATGCCTCCGCCCAAAGATGCCGTTAGTCGGTGGTTGGTATAATTGAGGGAGAAAACACCCCCGCCAAACTTATTATCCATTTTCTTCTGGCGGACCAGATCGCTTTCCGAAATTTCTTTTCCGTCTGTTGTAAAAGGTTTCAGACCGTATTCTACGAAAGATCTGTCTTCTTTATATTCCTCATAGTAGCCGTCACCTTTGGTGTAGTGCAGAGCTATGTTCAGATTCCATGCGGTGGAGAAAGTATGGTTGAAAAGGAGTTGATAATTCTTTTGCAGATAGTTATCCGTCTGGTCGGCATAATAATGTTTTTCATTATCGTCTCCGGTATATTCGCCGCAAGGGTTATACCGTCTTCCGTGTTCTTTCATTTCTGCTTTAGTAGCATATCCCCAAGCATGATAAGTCTTTTCTTTTCCTGCGAATGCGATCAGTTTGACAGACGTATTTTCGGCGAAATATCCTCCTTGCAGATAGTAAGAGTTGAGGTCTACTGAAGCACGGTCAATATATCCGTCCGTACCGATATTGGAAAGTCGAGCATCGAACGTCCAATGATTATTGAGCAAACCGGTTCCCACTTTTACAGTTTCCTTGTGGGTGTTGAATGAACCATATGAACCGTTGAATTCGGCATACGGTTTCATGGACGCGCCTTCGGTCTGCATATTGACACTGGCTCCGAAGGCACCGGCGCCGTTGGTAGATGTTCCTGCGCCACGTTGCACTTGCATATCCTTTACGGAAGAAGAGAAGTCGGACATATTTACCCAGAACAGGTTGTGGCTTTCGGCATCGTTCATCGGGATACCGTTTACAGTGATATTGATACGCGTGCCGTCAGTGCCTCGTACACGAAGAGTCGTATAGCCGATGCCCGATCCCGCATCCGATGTGGTCAGTGTGGAAGGAGTCATGCTCAGCAGGTAGGGAATGTCTGCCCGAAGTTTACTTTTTTAAGTTCCGCTTTGCCTATATTGGTAAATGCTACGGGAGTTTTCGCCGTAGCACGCGTGGACACTACCTGCACTTCTTGCAGGTTGATTACTTTCAGACTATCCTTTGCACTCGTTTGTGCATGGACAGGGAAGCCTGCGCCCAATAAGGCGACGGCCATCATCATCATTTTTTTCATCTTGCTTATTAATTAGTTCTCTACGCCGGCATTACCCGGTTCAGGTTCTATGGGTATGTTCTCAGCCCGTCATGTTAAGGCACCCCTACTTAGTGAATCGTTGGCAAAATTACTGCTTTTTGCGGGAGGAAAGCAAAAAAAAAAACTTAGATTTGCTAAAAACAATATAACTTTGTAGTTTGTTGAAATATGACAAGTCAACAGCTATTTATTCATTTTAATATAATTATCAAATTATGCTACTATTATTTCAAGCGACAGCAACACAGCTTGCGGATTCTACACAAATCGTCGCAGATAAATTAATGGAAGAAGCGATAGCCAATGCGGACGGATTGGATAAGCTTTCTCTGATCACCCAGCAATTGGTAGATTTCGGTATCCGTGCTGGAGAACGCATCCTGATTGCAACCCTTGTCTTCATTGTCGGACGGTTCCTGATCTCGATGCTTAACCGATTTGTCGGACGTCTGATGGACAGGAGAAAGGTGGATATAAGCATCAAGACTTTTGTGAAGAGTCTGGTAAATATTCTGCTGACCATTCTGTTGATTATCTCCGTAGTCGGTGCTCTGGGAGTTGAAACAACTTCGTTTGCAGCTTTGTTGGCTTCTGCCGGTGTGGCTGTCGGTATGGCTTTATCCGGCAATCTGCAGAACTTTGCCGGGGGACTGATCGTGTTGCTGTTCAAACCTTATAAAGTAGGTGATTGGATTGAAAGTCAGGGCGTTTCGGGAACGGTCAAGGAAATACAGATATTTCACACCATTCTGACTACCGGAGATAATAAAGTGATTTATATACCGAACGGTGCAATGAGCAGCGGAGTGGTGACAAACTATAATACACAGACAACGCGCCGTGTAGAATGGATTGTTGGCGTGGATTATGGAGAAGATTATAATAAGGTACAGCAGATTGTCCGTGATATACTGACGGCCGACAATCGTATTCTGACTGATCCCGCCCCGTTTATTGCCCTTCATGCGCTGGATGCCAGCAGTGTGAATGTGGTAGCCCGTGTGTGGGTGAATACGGCAGATTACTGGGGTGTTTATTTTGATATAAACAAGACTATTTATGAAACCTTTAATGAAAAAGGCATCAACTTCCCGTTCCCGACAACTTACAGTACATCAGGGAAACTGATCACTATAAGATATATACTAAAAAACGAGAGAGTTTCACTTCGGTGAGACTCTCTCGTTTTATATGAACAAATTGTCTGGTGTGATTGGAAAATTTCTTTTTTATTTGATGCCAAAGTCTTCTGCAAATTCATATCGGTCTTCTTTGATCCCCAGTACATAGTTGATTTTCCTTCTTTTTTTTCAAGGTCCTTAAAGTAGCTTTCTACTACCTGATAGAGATCAAAATTACTGGTTGATCCTGCGGCTAGATCGAGTGACTCCACCATCTTCTCTACGGCCTGGTGGATTTTCTCTGCGTCTATCAGATGCAGTTCGTTGCTGTGTATTAAATATTTCTCCATAACTGCAATGTTTTTAATGTTATATGGTTATAACGTATCATAGTGATGGAAAGTTCAATCCCCGAATCTTCATTGTCTTGTTGTCAATCACATTTTAACAGACAAATGTTAGAATCTAATGTCAGATTTTGGCGAGTGCCTGTTCCAGATCGGCTATCAGGTCATTGATATGTTCCGTTCCGATGGATAGACGTACAGTGCCCGGATAAATCTCCTGTTCTGCAAGTTCCTGCGCATTAAGTTGCGAGTGTGTGGTACTTGCCGGATGGATGACTAGTGATTTCACGTCGGCCACATTGGCCAGCAGGGAGAAAATCTCCAGACTGTCGATGAAACGGTGTGCCTCTTCCTGTCCGCCTTTTACTTCGAAAGTGAAGATAGAACCTGCACCGTTCGGGAAATAGCGTTGATAGAGTGCATGATCGGGATGATTGGAGAGTGACGGGTGATTGACTTTCTTCACTTTCGGATGATTATTCAGGAAATTCACTACCTTCAGCGCGTTTTCTACATGACGTTCTACACGCAAAGAAAGTGTTTCCAGCCCTTGCAGCAGGATGAAGGCATTGAACGGACTGATCGTTGCTCCCGTATCCCGTAGCAAAGTGGCACGAATGCGGGTGACGTAAGCAGCCGGACCGGCAGCGTCTACAAAGCGTACTCCGTGGTAACTCGGATCGGGCTCTGTCAACTGTGGGAATTTACCCGAAGCTACCCAGTCGAATTTACCGGAGTCAACGATTACTCCTCCCAAGGAACTGCCATGACCACCAATGAATTTGGTTGCGGAGTGTACTACGATGTCTGCTCCGTGTTCGATGGGGCGGATTAAGTAGGGAGTGCCGAATGTGTTGTCTATAATTAATGGAATTTTGTGACGGTGAGCAATTTCGGATACCGCTTCTATGTCTATAATATTGGAATTCGGGTTTCCGAGTGTTTCGATAAATACGGCTTTGGTGTTCTCCTGAATCGCTTTCTCAAAGTTGGAAAGGTCGCTCGGATCAACGAAAGTGGTGGTAATGCCATAGCTGGGCAAGGTATGTGCCAGTAAGTTATAGCTTCCTCCGTAAATTGTTTTGGCTGCTACAATATGATCGCCTGCACGAGTGATATTCTCGAAAGCATAAGTAATGGCGGCGGCACCCGAAGCAACTGCCAGCCCTGCTACTCCTCCTTCAAGGACGGCTACACGCGTTCTTCAAAAACTCCTTGGGTGGAGTTGGTCAGGCGGCCGTAGATGTTTCCCGGATCTTGCAAACCGAAACGTGCGGCTGCATGAGCGGAATTGTGGAATACATAAGAGGTGGTCTGGTAAATAGGTACTGCGCGGGCAGTCTGTTGCCGGATCTGCTTGTTCCTGTCCTACATGAACCTGTAAAGTCTCGAAGTGTAATTTCTTTGTTTCCATAATCGTATGCTTTTTAAGTTTGATATTCTCTCTTTATTTTCTTGCAAAGTTATGGGATGTAGATATATCGAACAATATATAGGTAGAAATATAGAAAATAATGCTATTTTTGTGCCGTTATATGGAATAATGTAACTGCGTTATTTCTGAAAATCACCTGTTAGAAGAATATTTTTCTTATGGATACTTTTGAGAAATTGGATAAAGTGGATTTGCAGATACTCCGTACTTTGCAAGAGAATGCCCGGTTGACGACCAAAGAGTTGGCTGCGCGGGTCAGTCTTTCATCGACTCCTGTTTTCGAGCGCCTTAAACGTTTGGAGAGTGGGGGATATATAAAGAAGTATATCGCTGTGCTGGATGCCGAAAAGCTGAATCAGGGTTTTGTGGTCTTTTGCAGTGTCAAGCTAAGGCGGCTGAACAGGGACATTGCGGCTGAGTTTACACGGATCATACAGGATATTCCCGAAGTGACCGAATGTTATAACATATCAGGAAGTTATGATTATCTGTTGAAGATTCATGCTCCTAATATGAAATACTATCAGGAGTTTATTCTGAATGTATTGGGAACCATCGATAGCCTGGGTTCGCTGGAAAGTACGTTTGTGATGGCGGAAGTGAAGCACCGATATGGAATACATATTTAGTCCTTTGTGTGATAGTCTGAAATTTATCTTGTATATTTGCTATGTAATATAAATCCTGTTTTGCTGACACAATGAAATGGCAACTTTGTAAAATAGCTTCGCCCATATGGATTGTAACAATAGAGAGTTCTGCTGCTACAACTGTTTGTGATTTAACGTAAGTCACAAGTTATTTTTTTATTCTATTCAATAAACTATATAAAATAGAAGCCATTACAATGAATTCGAACATATATCCTCGTTCTAATGATTTTCAGACTGTTTATCTGAATACAGTGATTAAGAATCCTGCCATTATGGTAGGTGATTATACAATATACAATGACTTTGTAAATGATCCTGTTCTTTTTGAGAAGAACAATGTATTATATCATTATCCGATTTTAATAAAGACCGCTTGATAATAGGAAAATTCTGCTCCATAGCCTGTGGGGCTAAGTTTCTTTTTCAATAGTGCAAACCCCACATTGGGTTCTTTATCCAATTATACGTTTCCTATCTTTTTTTGAGGAATGGAATTTAGATAAAGGAGATGTAACTTCTGCTTGGGATAATAAAGGGATATAGTAATAGGTAATGATGTCTGGATTGGATATGAAGCCTGTTATTATGGCAGGAGTACATATCGGGAATGGAGCAGTCATTGCGTCGCGGGCAGTGGTTACTAAAGATGTTCCTCCTTATACAATAGTAGGCGGAACGCCGCCAGGGAGATTAGGGAAACGTTTTGATGAGCAAACGATTGCCCGATTGCAAGAATTGCAATGGTGGGATTGGAGTGTCGAAAAGATCTCCGAATGTATACCTTATATTATAGGTGGAAAGATAGAAGAACTGATGAAAAAGATAAACAATGCATATATGAAATTTATAATAGAACCCGGAACTTCTACTGATATAGATGAATTGGAAAAGCCTGTATAATGAACTGAATGATTATCTGGCAGCTACGATTAATTATCCCGGATGGATAAAAGGTATCTATCCAATTCGGGAGGATGCAGTTGCCGGTGTGAATGATAACATGCTTTACGTAGCAAGAACCGATGGGAGGATTGCGGGTTCTGTCATTTTAGATCATCAGCCGGAAAAGGCTTATGAGAATGTCAGATGGAAAATGGAACTGGATTATAGCTGTATCTTTGTGATACATACTTTTGTTGTGCATCCTTCTTTTTTGAAAAAGGGAGTAGGGCATGCGTTGATGGATTATTCGTTGGAATTGGCTCAAAGGTCGGAAATAAACTCTGTTCGGTTAGATGTTTATGAGAAAAATCTTCCTGCCATATCGTTATACGAAAAATGCGGTTTTGAATATGTTGATACCGTGGATTTAGGACTGGGACAGTACGGCTTGGATTGGTTCAGACTTTATGAGAAAATCATTTAATACTCCTTTTTCCTGTGTAATACATTGCACCGTTATAATCCGGTTATTCTTAGATTTGTAGAATGATAATTATTACATCATAAACATGAAGAAATTAATTATTGTATTTGTTCTTTTTTTTATCAACATTCTCTTTGTTTCTCACAAACAGAATTTACGACTTGCCTATTTGATGGAGCAAGAAACAGAGTGATACCGATAGCGGTTTATCAGCCACAGAAAGTAAATTCAAAAACGAAAGTCATTATATTCAATCATGGTTATGATGGAAATAAGAATAGAAAAAATCTAATCAGACCTATTCTTATCTGACACGATTCCTTTCTCAAAAAAGGATTTTATGTGATAAGTATACAACATGAATTGCCGAATGATCCACTCTTGGCTATGGAAGGCGATTTTATGCAAACCCGTATGCCAAACTGGGAAAGAGGAGTGGCAAATATCTATTTCACCATTCAGGAGTTTAAGAAGTTGAAACCACAATTAGAACTGGGATAAACTTATACTGATAGGACACTCCAATGGAGGTGATATGACAATGTTGTTTGCTACTAAATATCCGCATTTAATAAACAAAGCCATATCTATGGATCATCGCAGAATGATTATGCCTAGAACGGAGAAGCCCCGGTTGTATACATTAAGAGGATGCGATTATGATGCGGATGCGGGAGTACTCCCACAAAACAAGAACAGGAGCAATTTCATATGAAAGTTGTGAAATTGGACGGAATAACGCATAGTAATATGGGAGAGAATGGAACGGAAGAGCAACACAGGCTTATTAATCAATCTATTTCTGGATTTCTGACACAGAAATAACTGAAGTATTCTATTTATTTTATCCAACGGTTTTAAATCGGGAGCCTGTTTTTCTTATAACTTTGCAGCATGATTTTAGAAAAAGAAGTTTGGAATGATAAATAAATACGAAGAACGGCTGGGAACAGAACGTATGTTACCGCTTGTTTTCAAGATGGCACTTCCCGGCAGTAGCTGCGCAGTTCGTCAATCTGCTTTATAGCATTGTCGATCGTGTATATATCGGACATATTCCGGGAATTGGCACCGATGCGCTGGCGGGTGTAGGGGTGACTACCTCTCTCATTATACTGATTTCTTCTTTTTCGGCAATTGTAGGAGGAGGGGGCGCGCCATTGGCAGCCATGGCACTGGGACAGGGCGATCGTCTGCGTGCCGGAAAAATTTTGGGGAATGGTTTTGTCTTATTAATACTATTCACCCTGTTCACTTCGTTCATCGCATATACTTTTATGGAACCGATTTTGCTTTTTACGGGTGCTTCGGAAAATACGTTGGAATATGCGGTTGATTATCTTTCCATCTATTTATTAGGAACTGTTTTCGTTGAAATATCTACAGGATTGAATAGCTTTATTAATGCACAGGGACGGCCGGCTATTGCCATGTACTCCGTCTTGATCGGTGCCTTATTGAATATTATTCTTGATCCTATTTTCATTTTCTGGTTTGATATGGGAGTGAAAGGAGCTGCTTTGGCTACCGTATTGTCTCAAGCATGTAGTGCGGCGTGGGTATTGAGTTTTCTTTTTCCCGTCGTGCTTCCTTACCTTTGGAAAAGCGTAATATGCGGTTGAGCCGGAAGATTGTATTCGCCATGTTAGCTTTGGGAATATCTCCATTTATAATGGCAAGTACGGAGAGCCTGGTTGGTTTTGTATTGAATAGTAGTCTGAAAAATTTTGGAGATATTTATGTCAGCGCATTAACTATCTTGCAAAGTGCGATGCAGTTTGCAAGTGTTCCGTTAACCGGTTTTGCGCTGGGATTTGTTCCGATTATCAGTTATAATTATGGTCATGGTGATAAACAACGTGTGAAAGACTGTTTCCGTATTGTGATGATAACCATGTTTTCATTTAATCTGTTATTGATGCTACTTATGATCTTGTTTCCTACGATTGTAGCATCTGCTTTTACTAGTGATGAAAAAATTGATAGAAACAGTCCGTTGGACAATGCCTGTCTTCTTGGGTGGTATGACTATTTTTGGATTACAACGTGCCTGTCAGAATATGTTTGTAGCCTTGGGACAAGCAAAAATACCTATTTTTATTGCTTTGTTGCGTAAAGCGATTCTACTGATTCCATTGGCATTGATATTACCGCATTATATGGGAGTAACCGGTGTATATGCAGCCGAAGCAATATCTGATGCCACAGCGGCAATTTGCTGTACTTTGTTGTTCTTTTGGCAGTTCCCCAAGATTCTGGGGAAAATACAGGGGAATATTTTGCGTACAGATTAGAAACAGCCAATGTACAAAGCATTGGCTATTTTTTTTGATTGATAATTAGAATAAAATGCGGAGAATAATCGTTATATTTACCGCAAAATATACGGAGAATATGAAATCAATCTATATCTGGCAACAAACTGATTTACTATGATTTTACTTGGGATGATGCAAAAACTATCTTATAAATTAGGTAGAGTCAGGGGCTTCTGCAAGGTAGACTTGTAGGGCGAATGAGTGCACTTGGTTTTGATTTGAAGAATAGTGCTATGCTTGATGCGTTGACAGCAGATATTACAAAGTCATCGGAAATAGAAGGAGAGATATTGAATGTTGATCAGGTGCGTTCTTCTGTGGCTCGTCATTTGGGCATAGAGATAGAAGGATTACCCGAAGCAGACCGCTATATAGATGGAGTGGTGCAAGTTATGATAGATGCTACTCAAAACTACATGCAACCATTGACGGCTGAACGCTTTTTTAATTGGCATGCTGCATTGTTTCCTACAGGACGAAGTGGGGTATATAAAATAACGGTTGCCGATTGGCGGCAAGGTGCAGAGCCAATGCAAGTCATATCAGGAGCGATGGGAAAAGAGAAAATACATTATCAGGCTCCTGATTCGGATCATGTTCCTTACCAGATGAAACTGTTTTTGAGTGGGTAAATGGTAATCAGAAGATAGATCCTGTTCTGAAAGGCCTGCGATTGCTCACTTATGGTTTGTGACTATTCACCCTTTTGATGATGGGAATGGACGTATATCCCGAACGATCACTGATTTGTTTTTAGCTCGTGCAGATGAAATGCCACATCGTTTTTATAGTATGTCTGCCGAAATACGCAAGCAGCGTAAGAGGTATTATGAGATGCTGGAGAAAACACAAAAAGGCAGTTTGGATATAACAAATTGGCTTGAATGGTTTCTTGACTGTCTGGAAGCTGCATTACTTGATACAGAGAAATCAATCAGTACGATTTTGCAGAAAGCTGCTTTCTGGGATAAGTATCGGTTGGTTTCGATGAATGAACGGCAGATTAAAATGGTGAATTTGTTTTGGGATGGTTTTGATGGCAAGTTGACCTCTTCCAAATGGGCGAAGATAACCAAATGCTCTCCTGACACTGCATTGCGTGATATACAAGATTTAATAACTAAAGGTGTATTTCGTAAAACAGACGAGGGAGGGCGGAGTACTAATTATGAATTGGTCTTATAATTTGGCGGTAATTATTAATGGTTATCATCGCGATAAATACGTATAATAATGGCACTTATATACGACCCGACACCGATCAGTTAGGTCATAACAAAAAAAGTAATTATACAAGAGATTTGTAGCCATCAACAGACGGATGCAAGAGGTTGGAGTGGAAAAATATTATGAGGAAGTAAAAAAGACCTGCCTCGTTATTAGCTCATTACTAGCTTTCTCTGTTTCATTCCAGCTCCTGTGCGTAAATGTTGATGGCTCGCAGTGCCTTTGAAATCTCAGTCGGGGTGATGTCCTGACATTCTATTCTTAATACTTTCTCCCAGTCCTCCATATCTACATTCCATTTGTAGATTTGGGGACATAGGGTGAAAAGAGCCGCGAGATGTTTTATATCCCGTGCATTCCTTATTGAGGTTCGGAAAATGAGTATTTGCCCTTCCATAGTTGCTATCAATTACTTATGTTTACCTTGCAAAGGTAGGTTTAAACAAAGGTCCTGTATAGGATTATTCGACGAATGCCCTGATTACTCATGACGAAATAAGTAATCGGGGAGATTAACTTCATATACTTATCCTTTGAAAAGTCAGTCATCTGTACCTGTCAATATATAAAAAAAGTGTATCTGTTCTCGTCTTTTCTTTTTTTGATTTACTTTGCAGTGTTGTTTTAATCTCCTAATATACTTAAAGGTTATGAAGTTGAATTTTGCTAAAAGAATGTCTTATATAAAGGCTTCGGAAATAAGAGAAATATTAAAAGTTACCGAACAGGAAGATGTGATTTCGTTTGCAGGTGGTCTGCCTGCTCCAGAACTTTTTCCGATAGATGAAATCAATGAGATCAATCAGATCGTATTGAAAGAGGCAGGTACGAAAGCGCTCCAATATACTACAACAGAAGGTTATGCTCCTTTGCGCGAATGGATTGCCAACCGGATGAACGAACGTTTGGGCACGGCTTTCGATAAAGATAATATTCTGATTACCCACGGCTCACAACAGGGATTGGACTTATCCGGAAAAGTTTTTCTGGACCAGGGAGATATCGTACTTTGCGAAAGCCCAACATATTTGGCTGCAATCAGCGCGTTCAAAGCGTATGGATGTAGCTTTATTGAAATTCCCACGGATGGGGACGGTATGATGATGGATGTTTTGAAGAAATTTTGAGCAATACTCCTCATATAAAGCTTCGATATATGCAATACCTACTTTTTCAGAATCCTACAGGAAAGACGTGGAGCCTGGAAAGACGCAGGAAATTGGCTGAATTATCAGCAAAATACGGTGTTGCGGTTATTGAAGACAATCCGTACGGCGAGTTAAGGTTTGAAGGAGAGTCTTTGCCATCTATAAAGTCTTTTGATGAGGCTGGAAATATCCTGTGTACAGGTAGTTTCTCGAAAATATTCTGTCCCAGTTTCCGGATTGGCTGGATTGCGGGGGATAAAGAGATTATCCGCAAATACGTATTGGTCAAGCAAAGGTACGGATTTACAATGCAACACTATTGCCCAAATGACCATCGCCGAATACCTGAAGCGCTATGATATTGATAAACATATTGCCAAAATAGTAGAAGTATACAGAAAACGCAGAAATGTGGCGATTGAAAGTATAGAACGTTATTTTCCTGATACTATAAAGTTTACTCGTCCCGAAGGCGGATTATTTACATGGATAGAACTTCCCGAAGGGATTTCGGCACGTGATGTTTTAGTCAGAAGCCTGGAGAAAAAAGATTGCTTTTGTTCCGGGAGGCTCCTTTTATCCGAACGGAAACAAGGAAAATACGCTTCGATCAACTACTCTAATATGCCCGAAGACAAAATAGAGAAAGGACTTAAAAACCCTCGGCGAAGTGGTAAAGGAGTATATCAGTCAATCAAAATGATTCTTTGATAATGTTTCCCAAAACCTGCAAGCGTTCTTCAATGAAAGCACTCCATTGCTGACCGAAACTCAAGCGCATACAGTTTCTGTTTGACTGGTCGTGCAGAGTAAACATGCGTCCGGGAGCAATGCTGATCTTATGTTGCATCGCTTTGTAATATAGCTCCGTGGTATCAATCTTTTTTATTCAGTTCCACCCAAAGCATAAAAACCTCCTTGTGGAGTGATGATTTTAGTGTCTTCGGGAAAATAGTCGGTAATAGCTTGTGCCAAATGAAGACTATTGGAATGTAGCTCATGGCGCAACTTGCGTAAATGATTCTCATACCTGCCGTTCTCCATGAAGTTGGCAATGGCTTCTTGGTTGAGGGTAGGAGTGGATATTAAATGAATATGTTTCTGACGAATAATAGCATCCTTAAACTTACCGGGGGCAATCCAGCCTACCCGATAACCGGGAGCTAACGTCTTTGATACAGAACCACACCATAACACAAGTCCCTTTTCATCGAAAGCTTTGCATGGCTTAGGGCGTGAATGTCCGAAGAATACATCGCCGTATAAATCATCTTCAATCAGAGGAATATTGTGTTTCCGCCAACATCTGTACTATCTCTTTCTTATGTTCATCGGGCATGCAACTCCCAAGCGGATTACTGAAATTACTGATAAGCAGGCATAGATTGATCTGCGGCAATACTTTTCTTAAAGCATCGGGTTCGATGCCTGTTACAGGATTGGTCGGCAGTTCCAGCACATGAAGCTCCATACTGTTGGCCAACTGTAATATCCCGAAATAAACAGGACTTTCAACAGCTATCGTGTCTCCTCTTTGAGCAATAACAGATAATGCTAAAGAGATGGAATTGGTTACTCCTGTGGTAGTAACAATATCATCTTCGGTCAGATTTCCATTCCAGCTATACGCAAAACGGGCAATATAGTTTCTCAAACGAATGTTTCCTTGAGGGTCTTCATACCTGGTGCCGTTCCCCGGAAGTGAATACATGGCCTTGGTCAGTTCTTTATTGAGTTTGGCAATAGGCAATAAAACATCTTCCGGTATTCCCAGCGAAAAACGGGTGATAGACGAATCTTCGATGGAATGATATACTTCCATGATTAAGTCTGCTTCTTCCTTTCCCGGAGATTGAGCGGAAGGCTGCGTTGTTGCCGGCGCAGACAAATTTAGTGGCTTATAATTGACAATGTACCCTGATTTGGGGCGGGAAATGATGAATCCTTCCTTTTCCAGTTCATAATATACCTGAATGGCTGTATTAAAACTTACGCCATTTTCATTGCTAATAGTGCGTAAAGAAGGTAATTTCTCGCCTGCTTTCCATATACCTGTTTTTATTTGCCAGGCGATAGTGCCGGCTATCTTTTGATATAGGATTTCTTTTTCATGTTTATTCTGTACTTGGCAAAGATACAAAAATGATGTCTGTATCTGTTGTTGTTTGATTGCAAATAATTCATTCAGTCATTTTTATAATTGCTTTGCTATTCAGTTATAAATTTATTCCATATCATTATATTTTAGACATGACAAGATTATCATTGAAATATATTTCAACCTATATACATTCCTACGATAGAAGCGTCAAAAATAAAAGAGACGAACAATTTTCTTAATTTAAGTTTAGGACTTCAACAGTCGATTCGTTTCTCGGTGAGAAACACTTCGTTTCTCGGTGTCGAAAAGGTTGTTTCTCGGTGAGAAACGGGTTATTGGTTTTAAAGGAAAAGCCCGAATAGTAACCGCCTGGATAACAGTGTTTTTACAAAATAACGTTATCTATCAGAAATACATAGGAGGTTTATTGACATTTTTTTGCAATACCGTTTATTTCTATTGCATCTATTACTGTAATAATATTTACATTAGAACTAAAATATGGCATTTATAAAAGAATCTGTTTCATTCCTTTCCGTACCGTTTTGAATCAAATAACAATAATTGAGCTTGGGAAGAATCTACATGATGAAGTAGATGAAATCAACATTTATAATAGTGGCATTTCTATTCTCGTCACCTGTTCTTCTTCGGGTACATTGGGATTGCTGTAATAATATTCAATGACGGATGTTCCCGAAAGTTTGTAACCGTTGGTTTTTATCCATTCCATCATTTCGTTGTACAGGACAGCCAATTCACTGTAAGTTCCTCTATGTAGACAGGAAACTATTTTTCTTTCCGGTATCGTTATGGAGCGTATATCCCCTTCACCCTGTAATTCTTTGGATGACTTTAGACCAATAATCATTTTGATATTGTGTTCCGTCAGACTTTCAAAGTTGGGATATTCAACGTAGGGGATGTCGGTAGTGACTTCACCCTGTTCCTTAAATAAAGAGTCTATTTTTACAAAGTTCTTTCCGATAGCTTCCGACATTCCGTTCATATCTGTTTGTACTTCAACAGCCAAAGCGGGCTGTTTCGGTTGCTTCAATAGCATGATTTCTGAAATTTTTCCCATAATACGTTGTTTTTAGAGGGTTGATAATTAATTATTTCTTGATGACCGGAATATAGATGTCGGTAATTAGTTCTGTTCTAAGGGTGGAGGCAGGGCGGTTCATATACATTTCAAAGCTAAAGGTGCTTTGAGGACGATATTTACTTTCCGGGAACCACTCTTCATAAATAGTCCGGTAGAATTTATGCAATAAAGAGTAGTCACCGATATGCCTGAATATAGCATAACGACCACCGGGAACTTCTATCACCCCGGCTGGAAATCATTTTCTTTTGTTATCGATTATGACCCCGAGATAGAAGCGACATTTATCTATTGGGGTGATGGCGGGTCGTCCATACTAAGGCTGACAAACTTATCATTCGACTTTTCTTCATTGCGCTGTCTAGCATAGTTGGTGAGCCTGTCCCATATTAATTTGTATCGGAGTTCATCCTTATACTTTTCACCCACCTCGATACAAAATACTTTCATCGGCAGAATCGACCGGATTTCAGGAGTGATAACCGCATGCTGTTCGTCATACATCGGCTTATACTTCTCCTATATTGAGAGGTTGACACTCCAAAATGTTTTTTGAAGGCTTTTGCCAGACTGAATTTTAGTCTGATAGTTTGTTTGCTCCGAAATCTGATTTAATGTAAAGTCGGTGGATACTAACAGATGTGCTATATGTTCGAGGCGCAAACGTTGTATGTAGCTTCCAATATTTTCTCCGGCAACGGTTTGAAACACTCTTCTGAAGTGATATTTGGAAAGTCCGCTTATCGTACTAAGTATATCTGCATCTAAACTATCGAATAAATGATTGTTGATGTAAACGACTATATCCTGAATCTTTTGGTGATGGATATTACTGGTTTCCAACTTCTGTTTCCATCGGTTCAGTTTGGGGAGCCGTTCGTTGAGTATTCGTCTAAGTTCCTTCGGCGAATAAGCGGTATCTGCATATTCATTGTACTTATCGGTGTATTTTATCCAGATATTAATCATTTCCGACATCGGAATGTCGACGATATATTTTCCATCTTTCAGGCAGTAGTAGCAATATTCATCACTTCGGGAACCGTCGGAGTTAGTACCCAGATATTTCTTTCTATATCAAAGCGGAGAGGCATCCCGCAACTTTGACAATACCTTTTATTTATATCTGATTCAATCATCGGTTGGGTTTTCGTTTGATGGATAGCAGTCGCTCCATATCATTAAATAAATAAGTGTCTTTCAATTCGAACATAAGCCACTTCCCATCGTGGAAAGTCGTCGTCTCATCGTATATCTTTTGAGTCTCATTGAGAATACTTCTCGCAGAGATTCAAATTTGGCACGCTCATCTTTACCTAAAATGACCATGAAGCCAATCGTTTGTTCTTTTGGCGTATAGGGCACACAGCGTTTTTCCGCCTTTGCGATATTTATATTCGTATATCCATTTTTTCCCTCCATGGTTCCATAGTTGTTCCATATTGTACTTTTGCTCGATGTTCGACAAAGTGAAGTCCATATATCATAAAGTTCCTTACCTATCAAGGCTTCCAGTGTTTCGGGAGTGGGAATCTGCAAAGTTTCTTTCATGGTATTCTGTATTTACTTTTGATTATCCATATCACAAAGGTAGGCTGATTTTCTAATAGATCGTTGTCCAATATAGGCATTTTGTGTGTAGCTGGTGAACAATCTGCCCGGAAATTAATTTATTTTGTAAAAGCGAAATATTGGCAGTATAACCTTTATCTTTGCATTAATTTAAAAACAAAGCCCCAATTAAAGAAAATGAAAACAATATTATTAGCAGTAGGTACGCTCTGCCTCATGGCAGGTTGCTCGTCAAAAGTGGCAAAGCTCAAAAGGAATCGTTAGTGATGCAACCATGAATACGGTAACGATTGTTACTGATAAGAATGACACGCTTTTCGTTTAGTACGATGGATGCGAATAAAGAAGAAGTCGATGGCTTGCTTCTGAATGATACTCTGGAAGTATTCTATGCTGGTAAATATACACCGGGGATGCAAGCTTCAAAATTAGTCCAGTATCCGCAATCTCCCAAACTTGGAGGTGATCGGGATGAACACGGTTGTATCGGCTCTGCCGGATATGTATGGTGTGAAGTGCAAAAGACTGTATTCGCTTGTTTGAGAAAGGAATCCGCACGGAATCGGTGGACGATAGCAATGCTTCTGCCTTTATTGTGTTTAGTCCTGACTCTACGCAACTGGAACTTTTCTTTTCTCAATAATCAACCCAATGAAATATTGGAGAGACGTGGGCTGCCTTCAGGAGGTTATGCATGGAACGTGGAAGATGACGATACGAAAAATGTACGGCTAATAGATGGCTTGTGGACAATCAGCCAAAGAAATAAGTTAATTTATAGCCAAAAAAGGGGAAACTGATTTTAAAAAGCTCCGGCTTTCTGACGCTCTGTTTGTAGAGTAATGTTCTAGGTAATTAAATTAATAAGTGGATATCAAAGATGCTGAATATATAAACTTCCATCATAATCTTTGTATTTAGCATCTTTGTATATATCAACCAGTTTGTTACTGTAATCAAGAATGGTATCTTTGGAGATTTGTGATAAATTTGTAGCCAAAATACCACTTCCCAAAATGCCCGGATTACATAATATATTGTCTTTTCTTATTGAATTCATTGTAAGACTCTACACCTATGTAATCCTTGATACCTGCCTTTTCCAGACTGGATACAATATAGTTGTCCAAAGATACTTTATCATCTCCGGTCATGAATCCATACCATAATAAAACACTTCATGCCTAGTTGAGTAGCCTGTTTCAGGATATCGAGATAGGTTACTCCTGAATCTCCTTTCTTGTCTATTTCGTAAGGATCGATATGGATGAAAGAGGATGCGGGAAGTGAAGGCAACAGTTCTATTGTGCCTTTCAGGAGTCGGTATGATGTATTTCTACGGATGTACTTAATCCGATTTGTTTGGCATAAATGTCTACATTCTCCAGCGCACTCTTTTTTCTAAATCGAAGAATACGAACCTTTTTGCTTGCTTTCCTAATACATTCATTGCCAGGGCAGGAGAACCCAGATAATTTCCTTTTGCCATTTCTGTGCTTTCCAGTTGGTAATAAATGGAAGTTTTTAGAGATTTGTCATCATCTGCTTTCTCCAGGAAATGATAGATACCATATTGCTGCTCCGAGTTTGCGTCATGAAGTAGATGGCACATGCGGAATTGGTTTCTACATATACTTGTGGGGCTTCATTTCTAAGAACTTCGCAAAGTATCAGATGTTTCAGTACATCCGGTTGTTTGCCGAAATGAGTATAAGTTACCATGTGGGTACATCTTAATATTTATAGAACATAAAAAGAACTGCAACCGCTATTCTTTTTAGGCATTCATTAATTCATGGATTTCATGAATATGCAGGTGTAAATGACTTAGATAACCTTCTATCATGTCTTGTAGCGTAACCTTTGTTCCTTCAAAATCACACCAGTAACTATCAAGCTTTGTTTGATCTACCGACTTTATTACCTGAATGATATGCAGGTTAAAAAAACTTCCATAGTTGAATCAGGTTATTCCAATCTTCATTTTGGTAATCTTGTAATGCTATCCACAGATCATTATCCTGCCGATAATCAGGAAAGAAAAGCAGGTCCTTACTGTATTGCAACCTGATCATCCGTTGATGATTGTTTGAGGCGGAATCAATCAAATGTCCGAGAATTTGTTTGATAGTACGATTTTGTTTATTACGTTTCAACGTGATCGTATCATTTTGTAGCCCGGTTAGTATTTTCTCTTCAGTTTCTATCACATGATAGATTCCTTCTGTTATTTTGGAAAAATCGACGTTTGACATACCATTCTTTTCCTTTTTAGGTGTTTATAGCAAAATTGCTAATAGTACAAATATAGATAAATGTATCGATATTTATAAATTAAACGGAACTTTTCAATTCTAATTTTATCCCTCTTTCTTAAACCACCTGTAAACCCATTTGCCCACTTTCTCATAGTGTCGGGTTTCAGTATCGGTGTATAGCTTGGAGAAGAAAGACGTGTCCAACGGCTCTCCCGACTGGTTAGGATACAGCACGATGAAGCTATTGTTGGAGAAGGATTTCCCAAGCTGTCTCGGTAAGTTCTCAAAAAGAACTGTCATACGAAAGAGTTCCTGGTCGTGCACTGATAATAACCAATAAATGATCGTAACTTTACCTGTCCTGTCAATACCAGCAGGTCATTCCAGTCCTCTAAGAGAGAGAAATCGGTAAGCGTCTGTTTATGCCTTTTTCTTTATCCACGCTTGTAGGCGGATGGTAGTCTTTTCATTGGCAAAGAAGTGTACGCGGCATCCAAGAGTGCTCCCCATGCGACAAAAGTGCTCCATCCAATGAGGAAAACCGGATTCATATTCGGCTTTTAGGAGGGATGGCAACGACAATCCGTTTGATTGTATGGACCGGTATCAGAAATTTAGAGATAATTATTTCACAGTTTAATCCGTTCAATAAGTGTTCGGCAAGTATTCCAAAGTATGAATCTGTGATGTTTTTCTTGCGGTGCAGGCCGGTGATAATACTCGTAATCTCATTCTCCTTGACTGAAGAATGGATAATACCGGAAGCTATATTCAAATCATACCGGGTGACCTTTTTTGAGTGGTACATTTGCTTCCGTTGCTGTCATTTCGGCTTTTTCCAGATAATGTTTGCTTCGAATTCGTAGATTATCAGAGTTATTATCGTCGTTGATAACATTTAATGCCAGGAGATTGTCTTTCAATTTGGGGTCACGTATGACTAGAGAAAAGATTCACCATGTCCTCGATAGTGTCCGGGTTGGCTATGGATATTAAAATCTTCTCTGTTTCTTTTGACGATTCATTTTCAGGTTGTGAATCATCCATCGCCATTTTTTCTGGCTGTCCGCTCGGTAATCAGTGAACTCACTACGCAAGTGACCAGGATAAGCAAGACTGTTCCGTTCAGTACATCATCATTCAATAAACGTTCGCCGGTGGGCAGAATAATGTTGTATCCAACTAACACAGCCGCCAATGTGGCTGCCGCCTGTGCATTACTCAAACCATACATCAGATTTCGTTCAAGAACAGACATCCTGATATATCTTTTGCGTGAGCCAGCAAGCAATCCATTTGCCTGTCAGCGCCATGGTTACAATCATCACGGCGGCAACTTTCAGGGCATCCCCCTCTCCGAAAGAGAACACGTAAGTTGATTAACATTCCCACTCCGATAAGGAAATAAGGAATAAAAAGCGCATTACCGACGAACTCCAGATGATTCATCAACGGAGAAACGTGTGGAATGAGTCGGTTCAGTACCAATCCTGCGAGGAAAGCCCCCAAAATTCCTTCCATTCCTACGAACTCCATGAGTCCTGCTCCTAAAAAGACCATCGCAAGCACGAAAATAAATTGCATCACGTTGTCATTGTAGCGGTGAAAGAACCAGCGGCCGATGCGCGGAAAGAAATAAATAATTAGTGCACCTAGGAAAATCACTTTTACTACCAGCCATAACCAGAAGAAACCACCGGTCTCTCCTTTGAACAAACCGCCTATGACAGCCAACACCAATAATGTGAGTGTGTCCGTCACTGCCGTTCCTCCTACCGCAATGCTTACGCTACGATGACGTGACACCCCGAAACGGGTGACAATGGGGTAAGCCACCAGGGTATGTGAGGCATACATACTGGCTAGCAGTACGGATGTGATTATACCATATTTCAGATAAGACACATTGGCAACGAATCCAATCCCGATAGGTACAATAAAAAGCGAGCAGCCCCAGTACTAACGCTTTGTTCCGTGTCTCTTTGAAATCTCCCATATTCATTTCAAGGCCTGCCAGAAACATGATGTAATAGAGACCGACTTTCCCGAATAGCTCGAAACTGCTGTCGCGTGCCAGAATATTGAAGCCGTGCTCACCAACTGCCAGTCCTGCTAGGATCATTCCTATAATATGCGGGATACGCAGTTTTTCAATAGGATAGGGGCAAACAGTATAATCAGAAGTACAAGGAGAAATATCCATGTAGGGTCGGTAATAGGGAATGTTAAATCAAGGCCAATCCAATCCATAATTTGATGATTTCGTGATATCTGTTGCGCAAAATAACTTAAAAAAATGCTTCTAAAAAGCATTAGTTAATAAAATTAGTCATTTATTTTTTCTCCAGATTCATGATTGCCGGAATGAAGAATGCAAGTGTTCCTGGGACATACGTTTTTAAATATACGATGATTTTATCCGTGTGTGCGTTTTGGGGTGTATAGTGATTTTATCCGGCTCTACTTTTAGCAATAATAGTAGTGCCGGATATGTCTATTTTTCGAATCCTAAATCATGTTCTTGTATTCCTCTTGTTTTTTCTTGGGTAACTTCTTTAAAAACTTCTTCTACCGAGTGGCTAATCAACTCCTTTTGAGTTTATCGGGAACATCTCCTTCCAAGTAAACGGTTATCCAATGTTTCTTATCCGAAAAAGGTCCCCAAAAAAATGTCTTCGTATTGTTCTATGAGCTCTTCTGATTTATCAGGATTACATTTCATATCCGCCCAGAATCTTCCGTTTTTTTAAGGACGTAATGTAGCAAAAGTGAACATTTTATCCATAACCTTGAAAACCAAAGTATGTTCATCAAACGGCATACATTCTGTTGCTCCTTTGACTGACAGGCAATATTCTCTATAATCTTCGATATTCATGACTTCTCTCTTTTGATTCATTCAAAACACAAATATATTACTTTCTGTTTGCTTTTTGAAAAATATGTTTCTATCTCAAAGTACCCGTTTCAATTTCGCCCTTATCCGGCTTAAACTTACCGGAGTTATTCCCAGATAAGAAGCAAGACACTCCAATGGTATTCTCTGTAATAGCTCCGGATTATTTTGTATCAGCTTCATATACCGTTCGGACGCGGTGGTGAATAAGAGAGAAATAAGTCTTTCCTCTGCTTGCAGGAACTCTGATTCGGCAAACTTGCGCCCCAGTTGGCAATATGGATATCTTCCTTGAATAATTCGTGTAAGTCTTTGCGCTTTAATAGATACAATACCGAGTTTTCCATCAGTTCCATTGACTCATACCCCTGTTGATTATTTACATAGCTTTTCAATGAGACAATGGTTGACCCTTCTTTCCCCAATCCAGAACGTTACCTCTTTTCCGTCTACGGGAATATAAAGCTCTGGCAATCCCTTTCTCGATGAAAAAAAGATATTCGTTTCAGTCTTGCCAGCCTCCAATATATGATAACCTTTGGGATATGTGACTTTTGACAGATGTTTGACCACCTTATCTGCTGAAGCCTCCGGCATCCGATATATCCTGTTTATAATCTCGTGTATATCCATATCGCATTGAATCATTATTCTGCAAAAATACAAAAAAAGTTATATTAGGAAAAGAAGAATTGATGATACTCTTACACTGTCATTTCTTATCAAATGTAAAGTGAAAAAGCTCCGGGCATCTTGTTAATTTTGCAGTCTAATATTAAAAATAGAAGGATATGAATTGGATTATATTGATTATTGCCGGACTGTTTGAGGTTGGTTTTACCTTTTGTCTAGGCAAGATTAAAGGAGCGACAGGCACCGATTTTTATTTGTGGGGGAGCGGGATTTGTAATCTCTGTAACCTTAAGCATGTTCCTGCTGGCAAAGGCTGCGCAAACATTGCCTATCGGCACTGCGTATCCTGTTTGGACAGGGATAGGAGCGGTGGGGACTGTATTGATCGGTATCCTGTTCTTTCATGAACCGGCAACTTTGGGTCGTTTGTTTTTTTTATGACGACTCTGATTATTTCAATCGTAGGGTTGAAACTGATATAATCAGACGAATAGGATTTAGTTTTAATAGATAGAAAAGTGTGATAAGGACTTTTTCAGTGTAAGTCATATATTGTTGAAAAGATTCCATCCGGTATAATATTGGGGAAATTTGGAACTGATGAGGCCGATTATGTAATATATGCTTTCGTAATTCTGCGATTATTAGGCATTTATAAGAAGTCGTTTTGATGGGAAAAAAAGTTTGGTTTCTAAAATAAATGTATATATTTGCAGAATGTGGGGACGCATCTCGTCCGGATTCGAAACTAAACTAAAATTCTATTTACTGTTATCTATTAAACATGAAATCCACTGATTCTGAACCTCAAGAGGGCGGTATGGAACTGGAACAGTACCGTACCAGCCTCGAACAGATGGTTGAAGAGAAATCTAAAAGACTTGATCGCTATTCAGGAAAATCTCGAAGCAACCAACCGGCGGCAGGCATTATTTATCAAGGTACTGCAAATTCTGCAATTGGAACCGGATATACCTACTGCTATGAATATGGCACTGGTAAAAAAATTGGTAGTTATACTGGTGTCGACCGTTTGGCGACATGGGAAAACCACCTCGACGGAGTTACGTATGGCTGCACCAACGAATGGTGCAACGACGGTATAGAACCCGCTATCGATTACTTGCGGAGTATGACCATTGAAGCGGGAAAACCTTGGTTCGACATGCTGGAAGAAAACCATATCATTTGTACGTCCGATATTTATTCGCTCGATCCTTTTATTACTCAAATGCTCGAAGTGCAAGGCGTAAAAGCCATCGCTGTCTTTCCCCCTGTCACAATTGGGAGTACATTTCGGCTTTCTTTCGTTCAACTTTTGTTGGAACAAACAATGGGATGAAAAAAGATGTGGAACTGATGAGCCAGATATCGCAAATCGTATCTACTGCTACCAAACGCTGGCAAGTTGAAACATCGTTGCAACAGTCACAGCGAACCATGCAAAAGGTATTGGATAATATCAATGCCAATATTTTTGTGAGTGATTACGATACGTTGAAAGTGATTTTTGCCAATAAGCCTTTCAGAAAAAGAAGCCGGGGAAGTCCCGGCAAATGCGGAATGTTGGAGAATGTTGAATGCAGGTCTGGAAAATGGGTGTAAACACTGCCCGAAGCCGAAGTTGCTCGATGCTAACCGTAAGTTTACAGGCGTTCATTTTTGGGAAGACTATAATCCGGTCACCAAACGTTGGTATACCATCCAGAGCATGGCAATAAAATGGCTCGACGGACGTTGGGCAATCATGGAACTGGCTACCGATATCACCACCCGCAAACAGGTGGAACTGGAGCTGATTCAAGCTAAAGAAAAAGCGGAAGAATCGGACAGGCTCAAATCAGCATTCCTTGCCAATATGAGCCATGAGATACGTACTCCTTTGAATGCCATCGTCGGTTTTTCCAGTCTGCTTGCCGAAACCGATGAGGCGGAGCTACGTCATGTATATATGTCTTTAGTGCAGGAGAACAATGAGCTGTTGCTCAACCTTATTTCCGACATTCTGGACATTTCCAAAATCGAAGCCGGTATGATAGATCTTGTTATGGGACGAGTGGATGTACCACAACTTTGCCGGGAAGTGATTGCTACCTTCTCACACAAAAAAACGTGACACTGCGGTCGAACTGCGGTTTGATGAAAATTCACCGCAGATTGTGATTGATGCTGATAAAAACCGAATCGTGCAAGTACTCTCTAATTTTCTGACTAATGCCTTGAAGTTTACCACTAAAGGCTCAATCACACTTTCCTATTTATTGGAAGATGAGAGTCAGGTACGTTTTTGTGTAACGGATACGGGCAAAGGAATTCCCGATGAACAAAAAAAACATGAAATATTTAATCGTTTTGTAAAATTAGACTCATTTGTACAAGGTGCCGGATTGGGATTATCCATCTGTCAAAGCCTGGTCAATAGGATGGGCGGAAAGATTGGAGTCGAATCCCGTGAGGGGGAAGGGTCGTGCTGCTGGTTCACTCATCCGTATGTTCCCGGTGCTTAACCAAAAAAAAAGAGATTGCATATTGAAGCAAACTACGTATATTGTTCCGCAAAGTACGGGACGAACAAAAAACAATAGTTTTCTTGAGAGAGGTGTCTGCAAACTAAAATAACCCATATTTTGTTGTCTTTATACAGTATTGAGTTTTTAGCAAATAAATATATAAATAATGATGAAGATGACAAAGAACTTATTGCTAGGGATTGCTGCCGTATGTGGCAGCACTTTTCAGGCTGTAGCTTGTACGGGAATCTCGCTGACATCCCGTGACGGCAGTTATGTGCAGGCCCGTACGATTGAATGGGCGCGCGGTGTGTTGCAAAGCGAGTATGTGATTATTCCACGTGGCCAACAGGCTCACGTCATTCACTCCTACAGGTGTCAATGGACTAACGTTTACGGCAAAATATGGAGTGGTTGGTCTGGCTGTTGTACAAAAAGAATTTATTGCCGAAGGAATCAATGAGGCCGGACTTTCGGGGACTATTTTTCTTTCCTCATTATGGGGGATATAAAACGTATGATGCTGCACAGAACCAGCGGACACTGGCAGACCTTCAAGTGACGGAGTGGCTGTTGTCGCAGTTTTCCACTATCGACGAGGTGAAGGCAGCCCTTTCTTCTGTACGTGTTGTAGGATTGGAAAAGATAGCGGTAGTACATTGGCGTATCGGTGAACCGTCGGGGCGTCAGGTTGTGTTGGAAATTGTAGGTGGTGTGCCGCATTTTTATGAGAATGAAGTAGGAGTATTGACGAATGCCCCCGGTTTTGAATGGCAACTTACAAATTTGAACAATTACGTCAATCTTCATCCGGGTGACGCTTCCGTGCAAAAAAATTGAGCGGTATTACGTTGCAACCTACTGGTGGCAACTCCGGTTTTTCTCGGCATTCCGGGTGATGCCACGCCTCCTTCGCGGTTTGTGCGTGCGGTAGCTTTTTACCGGGGGACAGGCTCCGCAACGTGCCACAGGCTTTGATACCGTGCAGCAATGTTTCCACTTGCTTAATAATTTTTGATATTCCCATCGGTATAGAATATTCGCAGGCTGGTGATATTCCGGATATTCCCAGTGCTACACAATGGACCTCGGCTATTGATCTGACGAACCGGAAGGTTTATTATAAAACGGCTATAACAATTCGATACGTTGCATCGACTTAAAAGCTATTGATTTCTCAAAGGTAAAATATCAATCACAACTGTTGGATAAGATACAGGAGCAGCCGGTTGAAATGGTTAAGATTCCTCGGTAAAATACGGAACGGTATGGAGGTGCTCTTATATAATAGTTGCTCGCATTAAGAATGCTCTCAAATAAATGTTGGTGACGTTTTTACCCTCACACCCTCACCCTTTATGCTCAATCCATTTATTCATCGGGGTTACAGGTGTGTGGGTAAAGGTGAGAGTAGGTGAGGGTAACTTTTTACTCTCACTCTGTCTCGTCCTGATTTGAGTTGACCAATCTTATTCCGTTTTCACACTAACTTCTTTATTCTTACCATAATATCCACTTCCCGGCACATAAATCGGCTGCATGGCTCCACCCATATTTTTCAATTTACCCCTCGTCGCGCAGACGTCGGATATGTCGCATGGCTGTACTTCTTGCCATTCCGCAAAGATATTGGAAGTCGTGTCTCCGCATAAATGGATGAGTACGGAAGTACTTAGTCAGTTGCAGGTCAATTTCCTCGTTCGTCAGTTGGGTGAAATCCAGTCCACCTTTGAGGTTTTTCACTTTAAGAACGCCGAATTCGTTTTTCAATGTCTGGTCGGCACGAAACTGAATGGCCTTTTTAGCTTCACTTTGGTCACTTTCCGTTTTGTGTCTACCGTTACAGGTTCCGTGGTCGTCAGGCAGGGATGGAAATAACCGATGCCGTCCAGATGAACTTGCCGTCCGTTTGCCAATTCCTGTCCCATGATATGCGAAAGGGCGTCGAGTACAGCTGTGACGTCCGTTTCTGTCAGCGAACAACGTTCTTGAATGCGTCGGCTCAATACGTCGGTTCCTATGGAACCGTTGTATTTGTGCGCGGATGCAGGGTGTAGTTCCGTTTTTCTCCCTGCTGTTTGTTTGTCCGAAGGCTTCGGGTCTTCATACCAATCGAATAATATTGCCATAGTTTCTATTTTGTTTTAAATGAACTGTTCTTGTTATGTATTCTCTTAGATAGTAATACATTAATGCTTAATGTTTCTTTTGTTAAGAAGCCTTAATGCTTTGCAAGGGGCTCACCCATGTGAACAAGGCTGTTTACGTCTGTAGACGTTTTTATTTACAATTGATAGCCTGTTTGTTCACATGGGTGAGCCCTTGACAACTACTAAGCAAAGATACATAAATAATAAGGCAAATGCAAATAATATGCAGGTATTTATCGGATAAAATGCTTGTTTACCGGAAGATAAAAGCGTATCTTTACAGGAATTAAAACAATAAATTCCGATTGTAGAAAAAAATAGACAGAAATAGGATGAAAATTACTTTTAATCAGACAAGACAACGGGAGCGGAAAAGAGACTCTCAGCGTTTGTGAGGCAGGCACATTATTCGACAAAATGAAAACGGAAACAAAGGCGGGGCATATCACGGCTTTGCGGGGAATCATACCATTGCTGGAAGGTACGCATGCCCGATACGAACATATTGATAAATTGCCATACATCTATTCTGCTGTGGAATATACCCGTACCAAAGAGGGCGAACGGAAGATGAAGCAGTATAACGGATTGGTACAGTTGGAAGTGAGTAGGCTGGCGAGCGGCTCGGAAGTGGAATTTGTGAAGCGACAAGCGGCGCTTTTGCCACAGACTTTTGCTACTTTTGGTGGTTCGAGCGGGCGTAGTGTGAAGATATGGGTGCGCTTCGCTTTGCCGGATGACGGAGGATTGCCGACCAAGGAAGCGGAGGCGGAATTATTTCATGTTCATGCTTATTGGCTGGCTGTGAAATGTTATCAGCCGATGTTGCCTTTCGATATTGACTTGAAAGAACCGGTTTGGGCACAGAGATGCCGTATGACGCTGGACGAATCTCCTTATTATAATCCGGATGCGGTGCCGTTCTGCTTGGAACAACCGCTTATGATGCCGGGAGAAGAGACTTTCCGTCAGCGGAAACTGGGAGAGAAAATCCGTTATTACGGTTGCAGCCGGGATATGAGTCGGCGCAAACATTCACGAAGATTTATGAAGCGGCCTTGAACAAGGGCACTTCAGGAAATGGAGGATTGAAACGTGGGGACGACTTGCAGCCTTTATTGGTTCGCCTTGCCGAGCATTGTTTCAAAGCGGGGCTTCCCGAAGAGGAAGCGATACGGCAGACGATGATTCATTATTATCGCGAAGAAGAAGAGCAGGTGATCCGTTCGATATTGCATAATCTTTATCAGGAATGTAAGGGATTCGGCAAGAAAAGCAGTATCAGTAAAGAGCAGGAGACGGCTTTTCTGTTGGAAGAGTTTATGAAACGTCGGTATGAATTCCGTTACAATACGGTGCAGGACGATTTGGAATATCGGCAGCGCGATTCTGTTCACTTTTTGCTTTAAGCCGGTGGATAAACGGGTGCGCAACAGTATTGCGATCAATGCTTTGAAGGAAGGCATCAGTGCGTGGGACCGTGATGTGGATCGTTTTCTGAATTCGGAATGTGTTCCTTTGTATAATCCTGTGGAGGAATATCTTTATGAGACAGGTCGCTGGGACGGGAAGGATCGTATCCGTGCATTGGCTGGTCTGGTGCCTTGTGATAATCCGCATTGGCAGGAATTATTTTACCGCTGGTTTCTTAGTATGGTGGCGCATTGGAGGGGAGTTGATCGGCAACATGGTAATAATACTTCGCCTTTATTGGTCGGTTCGCAGGGGTATCGCAAGTCAACATTCTGTCGTATTATTCTGCCGCCGGAGTTGCGTTTCGGCTATACGGACAGTATTGATTTTAAAAGTAAACAGGAGGCGGAACGCTATTTGGGACGTTTTTTCTGATAAATATTGATGAGTTCGATCAGATTAATGTCAGTCAGCAGGGGTTCTTGAAGCATTTGTTGCAGAAGCCTGTGGCGAATCTGCGCAAACCATACGGTAATACGATTCGGGAAATGAGGCGTTATGCTTCTTTTTTATCGGTACCAGCAATCAGAAAGATTTGCTTACCGATCCTAGCGGTAGCCGCCGTTTTATTTGCATTGAGGTGACGGCTCCTATTAATACGAATGTTACGATTAATTACAAGCAGCTTTATGCTCAAGCGATGGAGGCTATTTATAAAGGTGAACGTTATTGGCTGAATGATGAGGATGAAAACATATTAAAACAGACTAACCGTGAGTTTGAACAGGCGAGTCCGCTGGAACAGCTGTTCCACTGCTATCTTAATCCCGTAGAAGAGGAAATGGAAGGCGAATGGCTGACTGCCATGCAGATTTTGAGTTATTTACAGACGAAAACACGGGATAAACTGGCTATTAATAAGGTAGGACAGTTTGGGCGTGCACTTCAAAAACTGAATATTCCTTGTCGTAAGTCTCATAAAGGGACGCTTTATCATTTGATGAAAGTGGAGTAATTGATAAAGGTGGTGTGAAAGGGGGCTTTGTCAACCCAATCAGGACGAGACAGGGTGAGGGTAAAAAGTTACCCTCACCTACCCTCACTCTTACCCTCATCACTGAAAGGATGATGAATAGGGGATGCAGGGAAAGTGTGAGGGGTGTGAGAGTAAATCATGTATAAAAAATAATTGGATATTGAATCGGATGGTAAAGAATTGTGTGGCGGTCGGCAGTCCTTGCCGGGTGATAAAGTATATTGAGAACGATTGATTGTATGGAGGAGTGGGAGGGGGATTGTCTTTTCTACGTAAAAACAGCAATTTTCGGGTCGTTTATCAGTGATGCGTGTAGTAATTTTTGCGGCATTGGAAATGAGAGTGCGAGTGTAAAAACGAAAATATTATTAGCTGTTATTTCAACTGTAAATATAATAAACGTATCTTTGGAAGTATGGAAGATAAAACGAATGTAATTAAGATACAGCGTTATCATTCTCCTTGTGGTGATTTGATGCTTGGCTCGTTTGAGGATGTTTTGTCTTTGTGACTGGGCGGCTGAAAGTCATAGGGATATCGTAGACAGGAGATTGCGGAAAGTGCTGAAAGCTTGGTTATGAGAAAAAGTACATCAGATGTGATACTGGAGGCGATGAGCCAGTTGGATGAATATTTCAATGGCGAGCGGACTGTGTTTGAGGTGCCTTTTGCTTTTTGTTGGTACGGGAGTTTCAGAAGAGTGTATGGTATAAGTTGTTGGAGATTCCATACGGTTCGACTGTGTCATACGGTGAGTGGCAAAACAACTCGATTTGCCGAAAGCTGTCCGTGCTGTTGCTGCCGCTAACGGGGCGAACGCTATTTCTATTTTTTGCTCCGTGCCATCGTGTCATCGGCAGCAACCACTCTCTTGTGGGATATGGTGGCGGGCTTCCTGCTAAAAAGCGGTTGCTGGATTTGGAATTAAATGGCAAACCTCTGTTATGAATGAGCAAAAACGCTTGACTATGCACGTATTGCGCAGGCAATCGGGTATATAAGGGAGAATTTTAAAAGGCAACCGGGATTGGATGAGATTGCCGGGGAGGTGGCGTTGAGTACAGCGCATTTCCAACGTATGTTTACGGAGTGGGCGGGAATTAGCCCTAAGAAGTTCTTGCAATATACTAGTATTGAATATGCCAAGAGAATCTTGAATGAAACTCATGCGTCTTTATTCGATGCGGCACAGGAAACAGGGCTTTCCGGTACGGGCAGATTGTATGACTTGTTTGTAAATATAGAAGGGATGACGCCGGGCGAATATAAAAACGGAGGTGAAAGTCTTTCTATCAATTACAGTTTTGCCAAAAGTCCTTTCGGTGAAATCTTCATTGCGTCTACCGATAAAGGTATTTGTTGTATGGAGTTTGCAGACGAACATGACGCGGCTTTTAACTCTTTACGGAAGAAGTTTCCTAATGCAAAGTTTACCTCGATTGTGGATGAAGTGCAGCAAAATGCTTTATTTATCTTCACGCAGGACTGGAGTAAACTCAAAGAAATAAAACTGCATCTGAAAGGTACTGACTTTCAACTAAAGGTATGGGAAACCTTACTGAAAATTCCTGTCGGTGGCTTGACTACTTACGGAGATATAGCCGTAGGAATCAATAATCCGAGAGCTTTGCCGGGCTGTTGGAACGGCTGTCGGTGAGAATCCCGTAGCTTTCCTTATTCCGTGTCATCGGGTCATTCGTGCTTCCGGTGAGTTGGGAAATTACCATTGGGGAGAGATTCGCAAGACTGCAATGATTGGTTGGGAGGCTGCAAAAAAGGTGAGGTAAAGAGGGGATTATAGGAAAGAATGAAGGTGATTTTAGTTCACATTCTTTTTTAGTGCAATGCTGTTTCTTATATTATTAATATATAACTAATTTGATTATGAAATTATTGGTATTCCTTGCTAAAGGGTTTGAAACGATTGAGTTTAGTGCTTTTATAGATGTTATGGGATGGGCAAAGACGGATTTTTGATTGTAAAATAGATGTTGTGACCTGTGGCTTGAATCAAAAAGTGATTAGTTCTTTCAATGTTCCTGTTTTGGTGGATAAAGTCATGGATGAAGTGTCTGCAGATGAATATGACGCGCTTGCGATACCCGGCGGTTTGAAGGAATTCGGATTCTATGAGGAGGCATATAATGAACAACTTCTGGAATTGATACGACTGTTTGACTCGCAAAAAGAAATGGATCGCAACAGTCTGCGTGGGAGCTTTGCCTGTTGGGACAAGTGGAGTGTTGAACGGTCGGAAAGCAACAACTTATCATCTTAGGGGTGCTCATAAACAGAAAGTGCTTCAGGGATTTGGAGCAACTATCGTAAATTCTCCCATCGTGGTGGATGATAATATCATAACTTCTTATTGTCCTCAAACATCATACGGGGTTGCATTGCTTTTATTAGAGAAGTTGACCTCTCATAAAGAAATGGTTTTAGTGAAAAGATGCTATGGGATTTTAATAAGTTGCATTTAAGCACTGCACTCGGTTTTGAGTTCGCTATGGATGATGCTTCTCACTGCTTTTTCATGTTTGAATAAATAATAATAAGTGCTTGCGGTAAGAAAAGCCAGAAACCGGATATTGGTTCGACTATGCAACCGATTATGGTGAACAGTAGAATGAAGTAACCTAAAAATAAAGGTGCCGGTTTTTGCTCTTTTCTGATATAGTATTGAAGTGTCTCTCCCCCAAAGAATAAGTATTATTCCGCAGATTAGGAACCAGAAAGCAAAGCCCAGGTTATGATTTTCTCCAATAGAGTCTATTAATCCATTGTTAAGCATTTCCGAAAAAGCATCTTTTCCGATAAATAGTGCATAAATCGTATGAATGATTCCTGTCGCTGTTAAAAAGTGTCCCACTATATTTCCAAAGTTTCATGTTCTTGCCTTTTTAGTATTTTATTGGGATGTACACTTCTACAGAATTTGAAATTTAATCCGTTTTAACATATCATCCGGTTCTTAATAAGTTGCTCGATAACGCAAATATAAGTAATCATGTACGATTCCCAACGTATGATTTCGACATTTGTGTTTGTTTTAGATTCTTTATACTTGCTCATTCGTTTTCTTGTTGTGATATCTGTGGACATGAGTTGCTTTATAAATATCCTTTAGTTCTTCTTTATTGTATTGAAAATTATATCTTTGTATTTCAGATAGTTGGATTTATGGAGTTTATAAAAGAGGCTGGCGTTTCACCACAAAAAAAGTATGGATATTAAGAATGATAAGATCACAATAAAGCCTTTGCGTGATAAAAGATGTAGGCATTTTCAGTAAATGGTTGGCTAAAAGAATATATTTATAAATGGTTCTGCCCTGACGGAGAAGAAGAACATAAAAATGGCTTGGTTGGATGAGGTAAATAATAGAAATACCCAATATCATTATATGAAACATTTCATTGTTTATTATAATGATAAAGCCATTGGCTTTTGTTTATACTTGGATTGTTATTTTGAAAAAGAATATATACCGGAACATTACGGAAAAACTGTCGATGAGAAAGAGACAGTCTTTGAAATAGGTTATCTCATAGGCGAAGAGGAATATTTGGGTAAGGGCATCGGGAAGATTATTGTAAAGAAGCTGATCGGGGAAATTGCCGAAATAGGAGGGAAAGAGATATTGGCTGACCTGATGAGGCTAATGTTTTATCCATAAGAACATTGTTAAGTAATGGATTCGTAAAAGTAAAAAGATTGCGATTATAGGTATTGTCTTAAATAGATAAGAAAACTTCTTTTGAAAGAAGTTTTCTTATACGGCCATTCTATTTATTATTTGAATACAAAGTTGCTCAATAGATAACTCAAGAAGTTACCATAAATGATTATCTTTTATCTGACTTGTAAACTCATTTATGGCATCATATCTCAGGCTTTCGAAACAGAAGAGTTTACTTTCGCTATTTTCTTCGTTAAAAAACCTTTCGATGAAATTCATTTTGTCAAACTGAAACTCACCACCTAAAATGGCTTTGGGAATCGATAATCTCTGTAAGAACTCCGGGAAAGCCTTGTTCATTTCTTCCGCTTCTTGTTCTTCGTTCATACAACAGATGAACAACCCTATTACTTTTTGCTCTAATAACGGTTGGTTATTTTGACAGAATTGAGTAACTTTTCGGTTTGAGAGCCCGCATAAATAGCTGTTCCAAGAATTATTCGATCGTAAGTTCGGATATCAGGTCTCGGACACTCCTTTAATGAGATGTAGTCAACTTTATTAGTCAACTTTTCTCCGATAAGGTGTGTTACTCGCTCGGTAGTTCCATGTTTTGAATAATATATGATAGCTGTTTTCATTTTCAACAGGCATAAGCGGTTTAAAATAGCCGTTAATAAGTGGCATGGTTATCCTCTGTAAAGGTAGAGACTTTATTCTGACTAGCAAACAGTTTTCGATATAATTAATCTATACCTTGTTTTTCTCATATTTGAAAAGTATGTTCCCCATCTCAAAACGAGACAGGGAGCATTCCTTAATTTATAATAATGTACAGGTGCCAAGATTGATTCCATAATACCTGTACATATTGAAATTCCTACTTAATATCCCGGATTTTGATACTCGCTGCCATTGGTGATTGTTGCAGTAAATGTAGTTGAAATGGGACGTAATGCATAATTCGGGTGAAAGAATTGTGCTAAGTCCGGATGAGTATTCTCCAGATACTCCGAGTTCTTAAACATTCCTGTCCGTTTCAAGTCGTAGAAGCGGCAATATTCTCCGCAAAGTTCACGGCCTCTTTCATCTAAGATATCACGCACCGTAATACTCCCTGTAAGCGGATTTGCTCCGGCACGTTCACGAACCTTGTTGATATAACCGGCTGCATTTGCACCACCATTCAGGTAAATATCGCCTGCCGCAATCAAATAAACTTCTGCCATACGCATGATAAATGTTGCATTCAGATTACCGTTTCTCTGTTTGGAAGCATTGGCTACATAATAATTACTGCTGTTATGCTTATTCAGTGACGGATAATAGTAGCGGAACTGGTTCTCGTTTTGTGCCGTCATCCTTGTAATTGCCTGTGATGTTTGTATAAGCATAATTCATGTTCACGTTATTATTGTCATTACTATATACATGGTGATAATCAATCAGCAAGTAATCAGAAATATGTTCTTTTTTGCTTTTCTGTAGCATAATCAATGTCCTGGGGCATGATAAACTTAATGGCTAAGTCACCTTTATTCAGAGCTTTGCCAATGACGGTTTTTCTTCTTTGTCATACATATGTACGGCACTCTCATCCCACGTGTAATTCTTGTTCGCGTTCCACTCTGTAGTGAACGATTCATGAAATCTGGGGTCCAATGTTCCGTCTTTCTGTACATACAAACTCAACAAATGCTGTGTGGGCATAAAGATACCGGTAATTGAGCCTTCCCAAGTAAGGCGTGTCTCCTGATTATCTTCACGAGCACCAAACTTATTGATATTGCATAAGAAATACTCATCGTTGCGATTTAGCTTGTAATTTCCGTTGCTTGATCCGTGACCGTCTGCTCCTGCATACCAGCGATGTTTCCAGAGAGCCTTCTTTGGTTTCCCAGTTATTGCTCTCTTTTGAATACTTCGCTATAAGATGGGTACATATACGTATTGTATTTCCCACCGCCAGTTTCGCAATCGGTAATCAATTTTTGGCTGTATCCAGAGGCTTCCTGCAAATATTCGGTGCTTCCATATTCGTACGTCTGTAAGCAGGCTTTTAGCCAGAAAACCGAGAGCGGCTTTCTTCGTCGGGGTGGTAGTAGTTGCATGCGTACCTGTTGGCAACCATTCGGATGCGAATCTTAAATCGGGCAGGATTACTTCCTGATAGATAGTCATCGGATCGGTACGGGTGGGGGAGTAAGTCAGTGTTTCCGCTGTTATCGGTTCTGTGAGCATTGTCACTGCTCCGAATTGTTCCACTGCATTGAAATAATAGACAGGCTCTAAGAAAACGGGCTTCCGCAATCTTGGCATTCCGCTCCTCTTCCGTGGTGTAAGGAGGTTTGTCTCCTAATGCGATAGCTTCGTTACAGGCTCCCACACCGTCGTACGTCCCGTTCCACCAATTATTGGTGTAAGTCGTATTGGGTGATGTTCCTGCGAAAAACCAGAACCACTGTGTGTAACTTGTTGATTCGTTGGCTTTATATGTCCAAAGATCGGTGTCACCTTCAGTCAGTGACATCCAGTCGGCAGCACCGTAATAAAATCTTTCCATGGCAAAATAACACTGGTTAATCAAGGTTTCATATCCATCGATGGAAGTAGCCAAAAGCTTCTTTGGTAAATGCACCCGGGTTGTATTCGTCCAAAGTGCAGGAGTGTAGAGACAGGACCGAGAGCAGCACGCTACAAAAATATGAATTTTATATATATACTTTTCATGATTATAATCTTTAGTTAGAATGTCAAATTAACGCCAAAAACAAATTGCCGGTAGGTAGGGAATGCATCCGAACCGTTGGTTTCGGGATCAGTATCTTTCAACTGCTTGTCTTTTTACGAAGATGAACGGATTGTGGCTGTGGCATAGATGCGGCATTTCTCCATCAAAACCTTGCGTGAAATATTTACAGGCAGCGTATATCCCAGTGTGATATTCTTAATCTTGATAAAGGAACCGTCGCGTACTCTTAATGAAGGATATACGGTTTTTTGTTCATCTGCCGTTCCGGGACGGGGGAAATAGGCGCCCTGATTGTCCTCTGTCCAGTAGTCTACGCCTGCCAGCTGATTCTTGGTTACACTCTGTTCGGCGGTATAATAGCCGAGCAGGTCACTGTTGATTGTTTGTCCGTAACGCGCCATGGCAAAGATGGATAAATCAAAATTTTGTAGGTGAAGGAATTACTGAATCCGATGATCCAATCCGGATTGGAATGTCCTAGAATTTGCCGGTCTTCTGTACTGTATTTATGTACGCCTCCATCACCTTTCTGGTCTAAGGTTTCTATCTTGATGAAGCCGGGTTTTATCACCGTAGGCATCTAATGTCTCCTGCGGGGTATCGGTTCCCCAGATTCCGGCATATTTATATCCGTAAATGGCTTTAATCGGTTCACCGACAAACAGGTTTTCAGCAATCAGGTCACCGTCAGGCAGGTCGTCTATTTGTTCCTTGTTCCAGGTGACGGATAAAGTGGTATTCCAGGTGAAATCTTTATTCCGTATGTTGTGCGAAGTGATCGTTGCTTCCACGCCTTGGTTACTGGTCTGGGCGATGTTCTGCCAGATAGCCAGAGGCGATCCCCATCCGGTCAGACCGCTGGTGATGGGCAATGTACGTTTGAATAATAATCCTTTGGTGGTTGTCTTGAACCATTCTACCGATCCGTCAATGCGACCGTTTAGGATACCGAAATCCAACCCCACATTCCAGTTGTATGACTTCTCCCAGCCGAGATCGGAACTACCGTAGGTACCGGAGTATTGCGTGAAAGGAACAATCTTCCCATTAATGGAAATTCCCGAAGCGGCATATACGTATGCTTGTGTTGTGGTGCTGTATGCGGTGGTTCCTCCCGAGTTACCCGTGATGCCGTAGCTCACTCTCAATTTCAGGTTGTCCAGCCAACTACGTGTCTTTCCATAAATGCTTCGTCCGATATTCTCCACGCCAGTGCGCCTGCGGGGAAAGCATCCCATTTATGTCCGGTGGAGAATTGTGAAACACCGTCCCAACGGGTCGAGAAGTTAAATAGGTATTTACCCTTTGTATGAATAGTTCAGACGGAAGGCAAAAAGACATTTTCTGCGTCTGTGCGAAGTCGGATTCTACATGTTGGGAAGTGCCCGATGTCAGTCGCCAGAAAGACCATTGATCTACCATTTGACCGCTGGAGGCAGCCATGCTACTTTCCGACTGGTTCTTATTCCAGGAAGTAATCAGTGAACCTCCCAGATTATGGTCTTTGGCGATGGTTGTGTTGTATGCGAGAATATTTTCCCAAGTGTAATTCCAGGCATTGTTGTTGGTGATGGAAGCATGCGGTGAACCTGCATAAGACGGACGGTTGGCATTGCACTTCTCTCCCCAGTATTGCCCGCGGCGTGAGTGATTCAACGTACCATTGACACGACTGGTAAAAGTCAGGTCTTTGACGGGAGTTAGTTCGACATAGCCACTCACGTTCAGGTAGGTGGAACGTGTGTTGTCTACATACTGATTCTCTATGAAATCACTCATTGGGGAATATTGTCCCGTGATGTATTCGTGATTGATCTCGCCTTCTTCGGTATAAGCATCACCCAGCGGGATGGCGGAGAGAGATTTGGTGAATGTGTTTTTTTTACCGGAGTTCAAGTCCCGGTAGACTAAATTGGAAGTAAAGCCCACCTTTGCCCACGAAAATACCTGCTGATCCAGGTTGAGGCGTAACGAATATCTGTTCAGATTTTCGTTATTAAGTAAACCTTCCTCCCGGTTGTAAGAAGTTGAAGCAAATAATTTTTGTCTTTTTCAGTGCCACTGCTGACCGAAAGACTGTATTTCTGTGTGGTAGCCGTGTTGCCCGACACTTCATCTATCCAGTCTATCCATTTGCCATCGTTGTATGCATCTATAAAATCCTGTTTTTCCCAGT
>VOFJ01003852.1_pt1 | contig 65018 bp, 90 predicted proteins | sample 5384081 | NCBI WGS metagenome assembly VOFJ01 (sample SAMN12384729, study PRJNA508395) | human gut metagenome | isolation source: healthy gut I | host: Homo sapiens | reverse complement strand
CTGCAAGTGCGGTTACAACACCACCGCCAAGTTCATGCAGTTCTTCAAGCGCATCATCATCATTGCCCGCAACAACGGCATACTGGTGGGCGACCCGTTCGCCAGCTACAAAATTCGGCTGGAGAAAGTGGATAGGGGCTACTTGACGGAGGACGAGATAAAAATTATCCTTAAAAAGAAAATGGTTTCCGAGCGGCTGGAACACGTCAGGGACTTGTTCGTCTTTTCCTGTTTCTGCGGTCTGGCTTACAGCGATGTTGCCAACTTGCGGCAGGAGAATATCCAAAAGTCCTTTGACGGCAACCTTTGGATAATCACCAAGCGGGTAAAGACCAACACGGACGTGAATGTTCCCCTGCTGGATATTCCTAAGATGATTTTGAAGAAGTACAAGGGCAAGTTGCCGGACGGCAAGATACTTCCCGTAATCAGCAATCAGAAGCTAAACGCCTACTTGAAAGAGATTGCCGATATATGCGGTATTAAAAAGAACCTGACATTCCACCTTGCGAGTCACAATAAAATCTTTTATTGATTGAATATCAGCGAGTTAAACACTTTAAATAATGTAACTGCTAACGATTTAGAAACGAGCAATCTTCTTTATCTTTTTACAACTTTGCGATATACAAAGAACGCTTCAATTACAAGTGCAAAGATAAATCAAAAATATGAAAAGCAATGTATTTTGCTTTGTTTTTATAGATTATTAAATTTTGAAAAGAACATACTTGTTCTTCACAAAAGCAAAGTTGCCATCTTATGAAGTGCTTACAAGTTTCATATTCGGCATTATAAACATGGAAAGTGTTAAAAAGCATTTTGCTTCCTTACAATGCGACTTTAAAAATTCATGTTTATGATTTTTTTTTGTAAATTTGTAACCAAATTCAAAATATCTTTTTAGTCTGAGTCGAATATGGAACGTATTTTTCTAAAAATATATATTATGCTTATTGTGTGTTTACACGATAACAGCTTGTGACAAGGTGAATGATGAGGTTCCTGACCAACCGAAATTTACTCCCTATGTATCTGAGAGTTATTGGTCTGTGAAAACTGAGGTTTATGTCGATGCACCTTTTAATGCAGAAAAGATAAAAAAGGAATTAGAAGACAATCCTCCTGCTTTGCCATCTGATGTTTACTATTTTTACATGAGGAAATTGTCGTCTGCTTTGTCGGCTGAAAGAACTGTTTCACTCCTCAATAGTGCAAGAGAAGAACAGTGGAAAGCCTATATAGAAACAACTTCCTCCATAGAATGGTCTGAAAAATATAGCTTTATCAAAACAGACCAAAAGACTCTTCCAAGTTATGAACATTGGACATTTCATTTAATGACGGATAAAAAAGACACTATAATTGCTCAATATGATGTTGCTTTTTCTATCAGCCAAGAGGGCAAAAGAACTCAATGGTACTTATATGAAGACTTGACAGACGATTACAGGAAAAAAATATCCTACAATGGATATTCATTCCGTGATACGGATGCAAACACTTACACTTATAGATTTCTATTATTTGTCATAATCCTATGAATTAAATAGAATAAAGCCGTATCAAGACTTGTTTGGGGCGAGATACGGCTTTATTGATAAAAAATATCCACACGATAATGACGCTTAGATTTCTAACATCCTTATAATGTACTTACCATCTTTCTTGATAAACATGAATGGGTTGAAATGCTTATCTTGTGCATTTATTCCATACCCCAAGCATTTGTATTCAGCAGGAGCAATAGGCGGAAGTGGATATTCCTTAGTCTTCCCCATTTTTCCTATTTACGATAACAAAGGAATATCTGTCTTTTGAAGTTGTCAGTCCTTGGCATACCATGCTTTACAAGACAATAGATGTTCCTTTTATCCATTTTTACAGTTGTGATGCACTTTGTGAAGTAAGAACTATACAGATTTCCATATTCATGCGTATAAAATTTTGTGGAGTCTGGTGCAATCATAGGAACTGTATCTGTGTCAAACACCATGTAAACCTTATATTTTGTCAAGATGAAGGCTATCTGTCACATACAGTTTTCCTGTGTAACCATTTCCATACAAGAAAGTTTTTCCTTCATGTGCGAATACATTATTAAGATAATAATAGCCTGTTCTGCTATTTTCTTGAATACGCTCTAATTTGCCGTAATGTCCATCACACTTTCCGTCATTGATACGAAAAGAAGCTATTATTGGATTGAAGGTCTTATAAAAGCTGCCATTAAAAGGGTCTAAATCTTTCTGTCCTACAATATCCTCTTTCTCAAATCCATCCATAGGCCATGTCAACTTTTCGCTTCCTGTCCATAATTTGTTATTGAACAAGTCGAACACAAAGTGAAGATAGAAATACTTGGAATGTTCCAAATCGAAATCTGGTGAAATCATCTTGCCTGACGTATAATTGTTGATGTCTCGTATCAAGACAGCAGGGGCATTGTAAAAAGCTAAAGTTCCATTCGTTGCCTACTTTTTCTCGAAGAATCTTTGGCAGGGAATAGGAAATTCCGATATGAGAAGAGTCCAACATATTTGCAGACAATGCTATGTAAAAGACTTGTCCTTGTTTTACTAAGTTTCTGAAATCCTTATCTGGCACGGAAACAAATTTCTTTTTCTCCGCTTCGTCTGCTTGGAAGAGTCGCTTGAATTTAAACAAACCATTTTCTTTATTAAACAGCATTATACCATTGTTCAGCATGTCGTTAAAAAAAAGGTGTCCATTCTCTATTTTGGGAATATCATATATTGATGATATTTCTACTCCATCTTTCGTGTTGACCTCAATGTCCGTTTGTTTCCATTTCGGCATAGGAACATTTATCATCGCAATCTGGTCTGACACCTCTTTATATGAGTCTTTCTTATCCAATTCATACATGTGAGGAGCAATTCTCTTTTTACAAAGTACCAACTGCTTCACAAACTCTGCCCCTAAGACCGTATATTGTCCACCTGTGACGAACACGCCTTCTTTTGGAACTAATTTGAGTATATACAATCCGTACATTCCTTCAGAGTTGAAACTGAAGATGTTGCTATAAACTGATTTCGTATCATAAATGTAATAATCAGCCTTATAGTTGTTTTTAGAATTATACCAACTTGCTGTTTTAGAATCCCCATATGCAGTTATTAGTAATAACTTGTTGTTCGGATTATTGCGTTTCAGTTTATCATAAAATGCAGGAATTGCAGCTTCACATCTAAAACATTCAGCAGGACTATAAAGAATTGCAAAAATTGTATCTTCCTTAATGTTTGCTGAATGCAAATAATCAGACAGAAGCCCTTCAGTGTTAGGCTTCTGTCTGATTTGCAAGTCGTTCTGCTCCATTTCATTTATATAATCACGCCCCTGTGCAAATATGGTCGTGCAAAACATAAAAAAAAAGGAGTGCTAAAATATGCCTTATTTTCATTCTGCCACATTTGCCTTGAACGTTCCACCCAATTTCATTGTTTCAAGCTTAATATTTGCCTTTGTTTCTGACACGGAAGATGGAGCAAAAGAAATTGTTTGTAAATAATGTGTTACCATCAGCATCCTTTACCTGCTGCATCACCAAAGTTTGGTCTTCAAATGACACTAAACTTGACTCTATGGTTCCGCACTTTCTGATAGTTGCTCCCTTGCAAGGATTGTTTGCGTTAGTTGAAGCCTTTGAACCATAGAAAGTAGATACAATCTTGTCTGGTGTAGATGAGGAGCTAAGATCATCATCTGATACTGCTGAAGCCTTAATCTCATTTAAGTTTCCGGCAAATGCAGTACCACACACAATAACGGTAATCATGCCCATGAAAAACTTCTTCATTTTTTTACTCCTTATGCAACCTCTACAATAATAGCACAGCTTGGTCGAGGTCTATTAAAAAGCCAAGTCATGTAAGTTTTCATTTGCAAAAGTAATAAAAAAACTATTTCATCAAAATGTGTCAATCAAAATATTTTTGTTAATCAATGCAATGTGTTAATTTGACACATATAAAGCGTTATTTTTAACAAAGTGAAATATAACCAACATAATAAACGGTTTGTACTTACAAATTCGTATTTTGTATAACAAACATATACAAAAACCATATAATAATAAGAGGTATGCATATTATATATATATGTCTACCCCTTATTATATAATTTAAGACATTAGTCCCTTAAAGAGGGAATAATCGAGTTCTTTGACATCGTTGAAAATAGTCTTATCAAATATATGATCTCTTAGGTGGGTTTTGTCCGTCAATGAAATGCTTAGAATCTGCAAAACTTCATATGTTGAGCGTTTCAATTGCATATCATGGTGAACAATAGCCACGAGACAATAAGTGATAATGGCAACACTAATCTGTATGCGTACAGCATTCTCCGTTGTGCCCCAGAAGCTCTTTATCTTAAGATGCTGCTTTAGCCATTTGAAAAACAGCTCGACCAACCATCTTTTTTTATATAGATTCGCGACATCCAACGCAGAAAGATGCTTTGCATTCGTCAGAAAAGTAAACTCACGATCATCTTCTTCATCGTAGTATCGAATGAGTCTGAATGATTCAGGATACTTCGGCTGCAAAAGTACGGCTTTTTAGTTACAGTATCATTGCATCAACATTAAGAATCTATTACATTGTAAGAATGAAGAAAATAGGCATAGGCTCTTTTTACTTTTTAAGCCTTTCTTTTTATGTCGTTAGCTTCTTTGTTTAATTGTTTTGCAAGGCTTTATCCTTGTAAGCAGCCATTTCAATCATTTCATAATGTCGGCGGATAGAATCCTCATAAACAGCGACACGATTTCTAACATTATTAATAGTATCATCATCACGTTGTACTGAAAAGTGTTTTTCTATGTAGCGAATATTCGGGTCATCAGATGGCAGTACCATTCGCAATGCTCGATACTTCAAGTCTGCTTCCTCCCAATTTTGGTGCTCTCGCCATTGGGTGAGGTTGCCCCAAATGGAAATAACGAGAGATAGAACCAAGCTACCGATGAAAAGAAGAACATACTTGGAGGTAGGTTCAAAGCGGTGGATAACAATCTTCTTCTGAGGCGTGTTGACCATAGCATGTAGCTTTTCGTGTACTACTTGTGAAGTAGCATCTTGCTCTTGCTTCAACTGCTTAACTGTGTCAAACAAGACTTTGCTTCGCTGTTCGCCGTTGCTTGCTTCTTTCTTGGTAAGGTCGGTAAAGATGCAAATTGCCTCTCTTAATCTTGCCAATTTGTCAATAGCTTCCCCTTCTTTTGCAGCCATAGCAAGTATGGCTTTTTCAAGTATGCTCGTATCAACACTTACAGGAACAGGAGTACTTCCTACCTCTGTATTCTTTGGTGAGGCAGAAAGTTCATCGACTTTCTGCTCCAATCTCTCAACTGTGCCGTAGATGGCTTCTAACATTTCTTCTTTCATCTTTCTTATGTTGTTTGAATGGTTTGTAACTTGCATCAAAGGCTAAAGCCTCTTCTGCGTTTCTTCTTTTTTTCTTCTTGGATGATTCATCCTCTGGGAATTGCTCAAAGGTCTGTGCATTGGCAGAAGCAAAAAGTCCTATGGAAGAAATACCATTCCATGGGTTCTGGCTGCTCTCCGACATGAATGGCAACAGCTCGTCCTTGAAACTACCTTGCTCATATTGTTGAGTAGAAATGGCTCTTGCTGATACATGGTTCTCCGTTCCCTCAAATCTCGCATTCAGTTTGCCAAAGCTATAGTCTCGGCTAATCTGCGTACCCTTGAAGCTATATCCATCATTGCTGAAACGGATGCCTTGAACCTTGATTTGCTCCTTGTCCTTATAGACAAACTCCAAGAGAACACCTCGCTTTGCAAGTTCATTCTTGAACTTCTGCCAACTATCAGCGCCTTTCAAGGCATCCTTGACAGCATTGTGAATCTCATATTTGGCTCGCTCAGCATTGCGCAATTTGCGAGTGTTAGTCTTGCTCTTGTCCGTTCCGTAAGTCAATCCATACTTGGATTTTAGAGCCTTGGTCACTTGCTCATTACGCCTGTAATCGTGGGCGTCTGATATGAGCTTGCCCACGTTATTGATGCGGTTATACACGATATGACAATGTGGATTGTCGGTGTTGTGATGCCTTACGATGATGAATTGAGTATCTTTTATCCCCATCATCTGCATGTATTCAAGGGCAATCTTAGCCATAAACTCATCCGTCAAACGTGGCTTGTCCTCGGGCTTGAAGCTCAAAGCAATGTGTCCCACAGGCTTCTTAATCCTTGGATTTAGCTGCCTTTGTAGCTCGAAACTTTGCGTCATCTCGGCATTAGTGCCGAGTAACACACCATCCGAGGTGATGATTTTCGCCTCGTCCTTGCCTGTCACATAGCGGATGCGACCACCAAATGAGCTGCCCTTCTTTAGCTTGCCTATCATGTGGTATCCTCCTTTCTGCCCATTCTGCATGGCTTCGATTTTGGATTTACTTGGCGATACTCGCCAAGGATTTCTTTCAATCTTCTCAACAAGTCCACCACATATACATGGGTTTCATGGAAACCTCTCTGATGCGACAGCTTGGTAAGTTGGTTGAGATTGTTCGCCATACCGATGAGGTTCTTGGCGATGGCTACCGTCTCTGCGTTGTGTCCGCTGACCACCTCACCGTTCAAGGCGGACTCACGGATGTACTCCGCCAACTTGCGGTTGGCTTTTCTCGCCCTCAGTCTCAATGCCTCGTAGCTTGGCTTCGAGAACTTTCACCGTGACAGACTTCGACAATTTGCGAACCCTGCCTGCGGGCGGTCTTCCGCCCTTTCTCTTGTCTTGTACCTGTACGTTTGTCATTCGATACACTGTTTACAGTTGGTACACTCACTTTCTGCGACCGTTGGGAGCAAAATACCTCCGCCCTCATGGTGGAGCGAGGCGTTTTGGGGTTCCCAAAACATAACCTCGCTCCCTCTCATAACACGTTAGTTGGAACTACTGCCTTTCAGCTATCCACGTCCAAGGTCGCAGACCTTAATTCTCACAATTTGCGCCAAGCCTCGAAGTCCTCTTCATAAAGGCTTAGGTGGTGGCGCACGATGTTCTCGATGATGCCCGATACGCTCATGCGTCTCCCTCCGAGGATGCGGACGACACGATCAAGACGGTCTCGTACATCGGAACTGACGAAGACTGGCTTGCGGTCGTCAATCCTTGGAACTTGGAGGAAGGTCTGCTGATACTCCTCTAATGTCGCCTTGCGCTGCTTGCCACTGATGCGCTTCTGTGGATTCGGTGGCGATTGAGCCTCGTTCGTTGATGTTTCCTCTCTATAGGGAGTTGTTGCAGCAACTTTCTCTACAGTTGCTCTCAACTCTGGGTTCTCTACATCATCATAGAGAGAATTACAACTACTTGGATTGGCTTTGTTGCCATACGTAGATGGTTTAACAAAATCCAAATACTCTTTTTCCATCAGCTCCTTTTGCTCAGGAGCCAAGACTGCATCTTTTGTTCTTGCCATAGCTTATGCTGTTTTATTTGTTAGTATAGTGGTCACGGTATGCACCATTGACCGATTGTCGGGTGCAAAGTAAGTGTACTGAGTGCAGCCATGCAACTGATTGGGTGTAACGTGGCAATTTAGTTGTGGCTTGCTTATTTGCATACCGAGATAGCTGTGAGAACTTCAACGTATTTCTCAACTCATCATTGTTCATGTATTCGTTGCAGTCGTGCAAGTTTTTTTGTTGTTTTTGGCGTTGAAGTCCGGCAAACCCCGGCAACATACTGCCACAGAAATTGAAAACGCTTGTTTTTAGATTGCCGTGCCTTATCTTTGCACTCACAAACGTGGAGCACAGCATATGCGTGAAGCTTTGCGACATATAACGTAGTATAAACTTAGAAAAAAGAAAAGTATGGGATTCATCGTATTCGAGGAAGAGGCATTCAACTATCTTGATGCCCAGTTGGAGAACTTTGTGAAGCGCATGGACAGAATCCGTGAGCGCAGTGAGGACAAGACCATGAACAAGTGGCTCGACACGCAGGACGTGTGTCAGACGCTTAACATCTGCCCACGGACAGTGCAGACGCTTCGGGACAACGGAACTTTGGCTTATACGCAAATCAGCCACAAGACCTACTACAAGCCGGAGGACGTGATGGCTATCGTAGCAGTAGTGGAGGACAAGAAAAAGGACATGCGCTTTCGCAAGCGCACAGGTTAGGCTGTCAATATACAACAGCCACTTTATCCAATGCAGCAAGTAAACCGAGTAACGTAAATATTAACAATAAAACGAGACAACTATGAGCAATGAAGTAATGACAAGAAACAGCGAGTGGATGAACCACATCGTGAACCACCTCAACCGAATGGTTGACAATTTTGAACGTGCCGTGATGAACTACCGCCCCATGCTTGGCGGTGAGCGGTTCATGACGGACAAGGAGCTTTGCGCCAGGCTGCAACTGAGCCGAAGAACCCTGCAGGACTACCGAAACAACGGTGTCATCCCGTATATCCAGCTTGGTGGAAAGATACTCTACCGCGAGTCCGACATTCAGAAGATTCTGATAGCTAACTATCGTGAGGCGTACAGAATGAAGGGCTTGTAGGAGAAATACATGTCCTTGATGAGTGGGGTGAAATGAACAAGGCGACAACGTATAACTTACCGAGTGTGGTTGTTATAGGTTGTCGCCTCGTTTTATTGGCTATACCGAGTTGTTCGTGTTTGCCGGGTATCATTTGTGTTACCTGTATAAATCTAATACCATGCTAAAACACACTGCGGTGGTTCGCCCAAGTGGCTGGAGGCGCAAAGCCTCCAAGGAACGTTGCTTTATGGCAGGTCTATGCCATTGCATTCTCTGTAAAGATACAGACCAGTTTAGTGCGGCTTGTCTGTCTGCCGTTGACGGACTGCATGATGAACTCCCGAAAGGCTCTGCTCTCAATGCTGTCAATACGGAAGGCTACCGCAATGACGAGTTCAAGGCTATACACATCATAGCTGATGCGGTCGTTCTTCCTGACATGACGGCGTACACCCTGCTCTTTCAGAATGCCGTCCTTGAATACAGCCTTGACAGCCTTGCGCACATAGTAGCCGAATACATTATACATGTCGGCAATCTCCTGCATGGTCATCCATACAGTATCGGTCGGCATGGATACCGTTCCGCTCTCGCTGATAGTTATAACTCCTCTGTTCATTTCCCGTCCTCCTTATTTTTATTCTGGTCAGTTTCTTTTGTTTCTCTGCGCAGCATCAGCTTGTCCATGTCCTTGGATATCTTGTCATCGGTGATGACGGCATAGACCTGGGTGCTTCGCAGGTTGGAATGCCCCATCATCTTGGCGATGCTTTCCATTGATATGCCCGAAGTAACCATGTTTACTCCGAATGTATGTCTTGCAACGTGTGCGGTAAGGTTCTCATTTATACCCAAAGCCACACCGAGTGAATGAAATTCAAACCATATGGAATCACGTGAAGAAAGAGGGAAAAACAGGTTTGCTATCATCCGCTGTATTGTATAGCGACATTATTTGTTCAGCTATCGGATGCAAGGGAATGAACGCTTCGTTGTTGGTCTTTGCTCTTTTCTCACGGATGTATTTTCTACCGTCTGCCGTCATCCCGATATGGTGTGGATACAGGTTACGTAAATCGACATAAGCCAAACCTGTAAGGCTGGAGAAAACAAACATTCTGCGTGCCAACTCCAAAGCCTTATCCTCCATAGGAGTCTCCATAATGAGCAGCAAGTCATTTCTGGATATATGTCTACGCTTTGGTGAGCCTTTCTTTTCATATCCGACATCTTCCAATGGATTGAATTTCAGCAGACCTCTGTCAACAGCGATATAAACCAAGCGTTGCAGCCAACAAAGATTATGGTTCGTATTGGATGCACTATACCCTTTGCCAATCAAGAACAACTTATAAGATTTGCCAAATTCCTCAGTCAAATCTTCAAATGCAATGTCATTCATTCCTTGTAACCCGATGAACTCTCGCAAGTTTAGCTGCGATGTCTTAGATTGGCGATAAGAAGATGTTGAGTTAATACGGATAGAGCGCAGCCTAAGGCGTTCACGCTCCTCCTCGCCAGTGGCAAGCAATGTCATCGGGATAGTATTTGCATCAACAATAACATTCTTCAGAATCTCGGCGGTAACGATGCCCTTTTCCTTTGTTGCCTGCTCGTAGGCTTCGTCAATTCTTAGTCTGAACGCTTGCAGTTGTCCGTTCACTCTTGCATTCTTGGCTTCACCTTTTTTCGTGTCCCATTCTTCGGGAGCACAGTAAAGACCTGTTGCTATGGCTGACACTTTGCCGTCAATCGTGATACGGCAAAATATAGATGTGGTTCCGTCTGCCTTTACTCTGCCACGGTTGATATAATAAAACTGCTTGTATGTACTTCTCATTGTTATGTTCCTTTCTTATTTTGTGAAAATATTACAGGACAAACTTGAAGTCTTTGTTGGCTTCGATGAACTTGTCCATATCCTCAAATAGCTTTTTCGGGGTGACACGTGCATAGATTTGCGTGGTCTGAATGTTGTTGTGACCAAGCATTCTGCTGATAGTCTCTATCGGAACACCTTCTTCGAGCGTAACGAGCGATGCGAAACTGTGCCGTCCAACATGATAGACCAAATCCATACTTATGCCAGATAGTACTCGGAGACTTTTCATGTTACCTCTCAGCACTCGAAATTCCTGTGGCGGTAAAAGAGTAGGTCTTGTCGGGTCTTTGTATTTCTCCAACATGGCAATCGCCTCTGGCAGTAACTTCACACGTGCAAGCATCTTGTTCTTCTTTCTGTGGTATTTCAGCCAAAGGCTACCCTCCTCATCACGAAAGAGGTTTTCTTCCGTGATAGAAACAGTATCGGCATAAGCCGTGCCTGTATAGCAGGCGAAAAGAAAAAGGTCACGGGTCAAAGCCAACGATTTTCTTCGCTCTGGTATTTCGAGGTCACGAATTTTCAGGAAGTCCTCACGTGTCAATGCCTTTGGTGGATTCTCTTTCTTTTGAGGTAGCTTGAAGTGCATAAAATGATAACGCTCGGAGTATCCTGCCTTGAAAGCTATTCGGCAGGTCTTCTTCAAGATGGCGAGATAGTGGCGGACTGTATCAAGTGCAAGACCTCTCTGGTCCAAGCAAAAGTCCATGTACTCACGGATAAACTGCTCGTCAAGCTCACCGAATGCCACATCGTCAGTTCCATAACGCTTCTTGACGAACAATACCAATGTCAGGCGAGTGTACTGGTAGTTTGGAAGCGTGCCTTTCTTGTAGTCGATGCCGATTCTTGACTCAATGTCCGCAATGATGGCGTCAAGCTGCTTCAACAAGGTCATCTGAGTGTCTGCACTGCATTGAAACAGATCCTTTATCGCCTTTGCGTCAAAATCCGTCTTGCGCTCCACAAGTGACTCGTAGGCTGAGTTTATTGCCAGCAACAGCTTGTCAATCTTGGCGTTCACTTCCACAGCCTCCTTGCTCTTGCCGTCAAGTCTGCTCTCACGTGGATTCCATAACTTTGGCGTACATGACAACTTGCAACCGAACTGCGCCATTGTTCGGTTGAGGGTGATGCGTCCCATGATGGGAGCCTTACCGTTCTTGTCCAATCCGCTCTTTTTAAGGTAGAGCAGCACCTTGAATTTTTCAACTTTCATCTGCTTACTTTTTTAGTTTGCAAAAATAATCAATCAGTAAGCATTCTCCGTCATTGTGAAAGTTGTGCAGAACAGTGCAACAAACACTGGTGATAAACTATTTGTTTTTCACCACGTTAGCAGTGTTGGTTTCGGTAACTGACCGCTAACGGTTTGGTAACTGAAATAACTCAATATCCTGCTCGGCTTTGCTTTGCAGCCAATTGGCAGAATTATGAAATATTGCTCATTCTCAACCACTTGCAGTTCATTTCTCTCATCTTCACTTTCCGTTGCTTTTTGCTTAAATTGTGCATTGCTCCCGGCACACGTTCGCCACGACCACCACGTTGTCAAAGGGCGTACCCATTGAAACGGTGTCCAAGATGCTGGGACACACAAACATAGAAACTACGCAAATTTACGCCCGCATCACCAACAGCAAGATAGGCAGCGATATGCAGGGGCTTGACAAGAAGTTTGTCGGCATCGAGAAAATTTACAAGGAAGTCGCCATGTAATCTTGATTATTGGGAACTGGTCACAAATTGTGACCAGTCCTTGCTATTATTCCAACATTGCTAAATCTCCTAAAATATACGATTATGGATTTGCAGATTATCCAAAACAAGATTTTTGAGGTCAGAGGTTGCCGGGTGATGCTCGATTATCATTTGGCAGAACTCTACCAAGTGGAAACACGAGCCTTGAAGCAGGCGGTCAAGCGCAATATCGAGCGTTTTCCGGGTGATTTTATGTTTGTACTCACCCAAAAGGAAGCTAACTTGCTGTTATCCATAGGGGTATCACAAAATGTGATACCCCCTGATTACAACTTCGGCGTTGCTATGCCTATGGCTTTCACCGAGCAGGGCGTAGCCATGCTTTCTTCGGTTCTCCGCTCCAAAGTAGCCATAGAAGTAAACATTTCAATCATGCGGGCTTTTGTCCTCATGCGCCAAATGGCAATCGGTTACGAGGAACTGTCAAGGCGCATCGAGGAACTGGAGGTAAGCACCGATGCGCAGTTCAACGAACTGTACCAAGCCCTTACCCAGCTTCTAAGCCAGTCGAAACAACAGAAAGAACGCCGTCCGGTAGGTTTCGTTACCTATAACCGTGACAAAAACGAATAGGTAACGATTTCGGTAACGAAATTCCACCTAACAAACTATATCCCAATAAAGTACATTCTTTCACCTTGCGGGCAGTCCACCGACTACCCGCATTTTTTATATCCTTTTCCAATTGGCACATTCCCCGAAACGCCAGCCGTGCGTGGCATGGCTGACTGTATTCCGTGAAAAGAGCCGTTGGAAACCCGCACAAGCGTCTTGCAAGCAAACTCACAATACCCTTGCCTTTCCTGCCCGCATGGAGTGTTCCCTAAAAGACGAAAGAGAACAGGCACTTTTCCCCTGTTTCCCTATCTGTAAATCTTCCTCTTACGCAGTCCCCCAGCTGGGACGGTCGTTTTAATCATTTCAATAGGCAAAGGTAGTTACGTGTTCTTCACGATTTTGCAAGGTCGAGCCGTTCCGGTTTGGCGAAAAAATCTTCCCTGCCTTGCGAGGTATTTTTGCCCAAAACCTTGCAAACTCTAAACACTACCCTTTTACGCCTATGTGAAACGAAAACGACCGACCCGACCGGAAGACGCATAAAAAAAAAGTCGGATTTACGGGAAACAGGAAAAAAGTTCAGTGAAACTTCAACTCCCTCACCTCTCAAATCCGCATAAAATTAAAAACTTAAAAAATTACAGCAATATGGAAGCAAAGGTATTATCGGAAGCAAAAGTTTATGTAGGCACTTATGCCAAGTACAACAACGGTTCATTGTCCGGCGCATGGCTCGACCTTTCGGACTATTCGGACAAGGAAGAATTTTATGAAGCCTGCCGGGAACTTCACAAGGACGAGGAAGATGCGGAATACATGTTTCAGGACTGGGAGAACGTGCCGGAGGGCTTAATCGGCGAAAGCTGGATTTCTGAAAACTTCTTCGCCTTGCGTGATGCGGTGGAAGATTTGAACGACACCGAACAGGAAGCCTTTTTCGTGTGGTGCAACTATAAAAGCCATGATTTGAGCGAAGAAGATGCAGACGACCTTGTACGGGATTTCCGGGACGAGTATCAAGGGCAATATGACGATGAGGAAGATTTCGCCTATCGGATTGTGGAGGAATGTTACGACCTGCCGGAGTTCGCAAAGACCTATTTCGATTACAAACAGTTTGCCCGTGACCTCTTCATGTGCGATTACTGGTTTGATGACGGCTTTGTGTTCCGGGCGGCATAACAACCAATCCGGGCGGGGTGTCAAAGCCCTGCCCGCTTAAAAACAACCAAGTTTATAACCATAAAAAAAATAAGACATCATGCAGTCACTTAACAAAAACGGGGTAAGCATCACCCAAACACCGGGAGAAGAAAAGTTCGTGAAATGCCGTTTAGGGGCTTTCAGGGGACAAATTTATTATCAATATGACTACCGCCACACGGACGGCGAACTTTTCAGCACGGTAGCCAAAACGCTGGACGAGTGCCGCCGCAGGCGTGACGAATGGGTAGCGAAGAAGAACGGAGTAATAAACAAGTAAATTTTAGGGACATGAAAACGACAGAAGTAAACAAGGAGCTTATCGGCAGGCGTTGCGAGTGTATTTTTACGGGCTTAATGGTAACGGGCGTTATCGAGGGCATCCAAGACAACCAGCATTCCATAGCGGTCAAAGTCCGTTTCGACCACCCGCACCAGTGGGGCGATGATTTATATAATGATGTGTGGGCGTGGGGGCGCAAAATAGACGAGTTCGGCACGCTGCACCATTTGCAACTGTTGGAGGACAAACCGGACTTTCAGATAATGACGGTAGTTTTCGGCGAGCCAATCAGCCGGATAGACCGCAGTGTTTTTGAAGATGTGGACACGTGGGGCGTCTGTTCCCTGCAAGGCTGGGTAAACAGCTATGAAAGTGTCCGGTTTGTAGCCATAGACGACCATACGGCAATTATCACGGGCGAATACAACATGGAACAGGTAAAGGTGTGGTTAGAGAAATACACGTCCATAAAGAGCCTTAAAACCAGTTGATAGAGAACGGCGGCTGCTTGCCGCCGTTACTTTCTTCCGTGAGCCTGCCAGCGGGTGAAGAAAGTAACAAAGAAGCCTTTCGTTTTCCCTATCATGGAAACAGCCCGCCGATGCTTCCCGGCGGGCTGTCTGCCCGATATTTACGCTTTGCGTATCATTCCATACCCGGTTTCCCAAGAGGATGATAAAAACGGATGTCGCAACTATAAATCCTCATAGTGAATAAATTTTACACCAAGTATGCACACGGTTTCTTCTTCCTCGATGTCGTATTTCCAAGTCCGCTTATTGACAAGCATTTCCGTGTCGCAATCAAACCATTCCATAACGGGCATATCTTCTTCTTCGTCCACCCATTTGAAAACCTGATTGGACGGTATTTTCCACAATTCAGCCCTGTCACGTGCGGAAATGCAGTCCTTATCCACGATAATGATGTCACCTACTGCCGGAACTATATCCGTTTCCAACGTGGTTTCTATATACCACGAGATACCTTTTATATCCAATTCTATTTTTACCATGTCATTTTATTGTTAGGGGGTTATTGTTTCCGTTTCTTCTTGCTGTTGTCATTATTAAATGATAGTGTAAGTTGCTGCATCTGTCCGAAGCTGTCGATAATATAAATGTCAATCGTCTGCTGGTCTGTCGATGCCGAGGTGTAGTAGAGCCGGAATGTTTCTTTCTCCAGCGGGTAAAGGTCATTGGGCAGGAACACCGTGCCGTTATCCATTTCCAGCTTCCCTTTGCCGTCCGGCTGGAAATACCTTATCTGATAGGTAGTCGGCTGATAGTAGCCCTCACGCACCAGTCGGCAGCGTATTTCGGCGGTTTCCCCGACTTTCAGTCTTTTGGGTACTGGCAGCGTTTCGATGCTGAACGGGTACGCCTGCTGAATATCCAAGTTGTCATTACAGGCTGCGACCAGCACGAGGGCGGCCACGATGTAGCAGCCCATGATGATTTTATACATTACATTCTTCATATACATTATTATATAGCGGTCAGTTGATAATGAATTTCAGTCCCAAAGATACTTGCGTGTGGAACTTGCCGATGTCCGAGCCGAACAACGCCCGTTCCCTTACGCTGACAAGTAAGGCTATCCGGTCGGTCAGGTAGGCTTCCAGTTCCAGCGTCAGCGCACCGCCGTAAATAAAGCAGTCCTTATCCAGCAAGGTAGAGCCGTCCGGCAGAGCTTTTCGCTTCGGTTGCTTGTTTCGTACCCGGCGAGAGCCGACAAGCCCAGCGAAAGGAAAAAGGTCTTTCGTCTGTCCGATAGGAATTTCAGGTAATAGCCGCCCTCTGCGGTGAACTGTTCGACTGGTATCTCATATCCTTGTAGTCATACTTCTTGTGCAGGTATTCCCCACCAATCACCCAGCGGTTGGCGTTCTTGATGTAAACGCTGTACGCCGCCCCGATGTGGTAGGCAAAATCCGTGTCGGCGTTCCAATGCACCCCGTCCGCCATGCCCGCCGTGACCTGCAAGGCTTTCATGCCCGGCAGGTATCTTTGTGCGTGTGCCTGAAACGAGGTCAGGCACAGCGCAAAGAGTATTCCGATAAATAGAAACCGTTTCATCCCTATTTGATTTTGAGTTCGTCAATCACTTCTGCGTTCACGATGTCGGCGTTCTCCACCCGGATAACCTGATGCCGCCCGCCGTTCTTCTCGTAGAGTTCCACCAACAGCAGCTTGTCGTCAGGAATGGTGAACTTCGGCAGAGCGTACACCGTGCGCACGGTCGTTTTCCCGGCAATCTCTATCACCTCGTTGTAGCTGCGTACCGCATCCAGTACCGTTTCCTGAATAGCCGTGCGCTTGGGCACTTTCTTATCGGCTATCTTAAACTTGATGAAGTCCGTGTCGAAAGGCACGTTGGAACTGTTCTTCGTCTGCGTGTGTACGTAGAGCATCCCGTTATAGGTGTAAATCCCCTTGATTAAGAACTGTATTCCGAAACGCTTGCTACCCAAGTGGCGCACTTTCCGGTCATTGTTCTTGTAGATGCTCTGCATTATCAGCTTCACCAGCAGCGGGCTTTCATTACCCAGTTCCCGGAAATAGATATTCATGCGGGTATGCGAGAAGTCGGACGTATCTTCATTTTCCAAGAAGTCTTTCATTTCAATATTGAGCATTTCCGGCTCACGGGCGTACTTGGCGTTGAATGAAAAGAAACTGCCGTCCTCGCAAATGACGGAGAAGTTCGTTTCGCCCGGAAAGCCCTCTGTCGTGGCTTTCACCCGGATTACGTTCTCCGCTCCGTCCGCCTTGCCCGCTATGATGTGGTTGCTTCCCAAATCCACGTAGCGAACGGCGGCGGGGAAGATGATATGCACCGTCTTGGAAAAGGTCACTTCCACGCCGTAGGGCGTAACCATTTGGCGGTACGGGAGTTTCCGGGTAATGCCCCGGTACAAGTCGTTGCCAGCCGCATACTTCACGGTGTCGGTTTCCTGTGCGTTTGCCGCACACACGCCCAGCAAGAGGGCGAACATTACAAAAATCTGTTTCATTGCTAATTGAAATTTTAGTGGTTAAATAATTATTGTTGTTTGGCGTAAAGCATCACCTTGTACCCGGCTTTCAGCTTCACTTTCACGGTTCGGAACTTCTTGGCGAGGTAGCCGGACGTTCCTTGCAGCAAGCCCCTTGTCACGTCCATAGCCACCTGCTGCCCGGCACTTTGGGCAAAGGATATGCTTGTACCCAGCCCGCTTCCGATATTCGCCATAGCTTCGTTGAACGCTTCCTGCTCCATAGAGGACGGGACGGAAAGCCCCTTTTGCCCGTCCGTGTCGAACACGGCGAGTTCCACCGGGATGATGTTGCCAGCGTACTCAATCGAGGACACCAGTATGTCGAGCCGTTCGCCCTGCACCTTTGCCGTCCCCGCCACGAGGGTATTCTTCGGCACAACGATATTTCCCGCCTGCATGGGTTCGAGCAGCCGTAGTTTCACCGCCTGCCCGTCCACCAGCGTTTGGTCTTGGTGGATGCAGGCGGCTACCGTGTTCTTTCCCATAGCGTACCCCGTACCCACTGCCGTGTTGAAGCCGTAGTTTCGTGGCTGGCTGTAAGCCCGGATGAAGTCGGCATCGCTCATGGGCTGCTGCAATCCCGATACAGTGGTTTCCCTAATAGCCTGTACCGTCACCGCATCCGGCTTGCGGTCAATGCCGCCCGTTACCGGGACTTGTGCGACTTGTCCCTGCCCGCCGTTCATGTACTTTGCCGCCAGTTCGTAGGACTTTTCCAGCAGAGCCATTTGGTCGTCAGCGGTGGGTGTGGCATTCTGTTGTTGCAGCCTATCGGTCAGTTCCGCCACCTGCCGCTTCAAGTCCTCTTTTTCCTCGTCCACAGGGGGCGTTTCGTAGAACGTGCTTAGCTGGCGGTTGATGTCCCGGTAAGCGTATGCCGAAGAAGCACCGCCGCCCCTTTGTGGCTTCGGATCTTCTTCCGGCATCAGATTGATTTCCTCTTGTGGTTCTTCCGTATCATCGTCCCCGGTGAAACCGAAGTCCTGCAAGGACTGTATCTTGTCCTGCTGTTTGCGGCTCATCACCGCCTGCTCGTAAGCCTTTTGCTTGTCGGCTATAATCCCGTCCTCTGCGGGCAGGGGTATGTCGGCGTTGAAGCCGCCCACGCTTTCCACGTTCACGTCCTCTTTGCCGGAGGGTGCGAATATCAGGTACATGCATCCTGCAAAGGCAAGGAACATCAGCGGGAAGACTATCATTTTCCTGCGCTGCTGCACCTGCTGCGGGGTAAGTTCCCGTTTGGGCTTGTCTTCCTTTTTCGGCTTCCCGTCCGCCTGCGGTACGGTCGTGCCGTTCTCATTCTTCTGTACTTCTTCCATATTCCGGTCTGTTTAAGGGGTTGATACTTTTGGTTGTGTCATTGCCTTGCAATGGCAGTTGTTTGATGTGTTCTATTTGCAGCCTTTGCCCGTCCCGTTTCCCGATGTTATAGATTGATGAAACGGTGATGTAGATAGACAAGCCGCCGAACAAGAAGAACATCACGAGGATAACCGCCAGCCTTTTGCCCGGCGTAATCCGTCCGCACATCCGGCGCAGGCGGTCGTCCGCCCAGTCCTGCACCTTTCCGATATAGTTTCGTTTCCTCTCCATAAGGCTATCTTTAATGGTTTGTAAATCCTTGTTTTCCGTAATGGTGAACGCTTCGATAATGAAGCCGTGCGGGTTGTTGTCGCTCCTTGTGGCGTTGAGCAGGCGGCACGAGGTCACAAGGCTTCGCACCGTCAGGCTGCTTTCCCGGACAATCAACTGCCGGGCGTAGGTGTTCACCTTGTAGGGGTACTGGTCGAAGTCGCACTTCACGCTGTCAATTTCCACCGTCTGCGTGACGTTTCCGGAAATCACCCGGTTGTAGTAGCCCTTTTTCCGCCAAGTCTTTGTAATAGTTGAAAGCGGTCTTGTCGGCGAGGAACAGCGAGCGTTTGATGTTGCTTTCGATAGCCCCCTTGTCGGGTGAGAGCGTGAAGAAAAGTTCGTGGAAACGCCGCACGTGCGATTTTGCTTCCACGGGTCTGTTCTGTGCCATGTCCTGCGAGAGTGCCAGCATCAGGCTTTTGCCGTTGTCGAGGACATATATCTTCTGCCGCTGCTTCTCGGCGAAGCTGTACGAGTTCCACACGGCGAAGCCCGTCACCAGTGCGCACAGGCAGATGAATACCAGCGCAAAGAGCCGGATTTGCCGGAAACTCGTTTCGATGTTCGTTAATGACTTAAATTCCATTTGTCTGTCATTTTAATTTTAATTATGATACTTGTTGATTGAATTATTTGAGAAGTTTCCCGGTTACTTTCCCGCTTGCCGCACCGACCGCAGCCCCGGCGACTGACCCAGCCCGTGCCACGTTGCGGTTATAGGCGGACATACCGCCAGCCGACACTATCCAGCTTGCCACCGTTGGAATGGTGAAGTAGCCCACGATGCCGATAATCATAAAGATTACATACACGGTGCTGCTCCCGTCCGGAATGAAATTCGGGTCTGAAAGCTGCTCGATGTCCTTTTGGAGCATCAGCGTTTGTATGCGTGCCAGCACGCTGCTGAACAAGTCCGACACGGGTAGCCACAGGTAAATGGAGATATAGCGTGAAATCCACTGGGTCAGCGTGCTTTGGAAACCGTCATAGACGGAAATCGCAAACGCCAGCGGACCCAGTATCGAAAGCACAATCAGGAAGAACGTGCGCAGCGTGTCTATAATCAGCCCCGCCGCCTGAAAGAGCATTTCCAACAGTTCCCTGAACCAGTCCCGGACGGACTTCTTGATATTGTACGCCGCCCTGTCCATGTACATACCCGTCATAGTCACCATGTCGGAGGGCGACCAGCCCAGTTCTTCCAGTTGCCTGTCAAATTCCTCGTCCGATGCGAGGTAAGCCGTTTCGGGGCTTCGCATCAGGGCTTCATATTCCAGCCGGTCTTTCTGCGCCCGGTATTCGTTCATGTCGAAAGTCTGCGTTTCCATAAGCTGGTTGCAGCCTTTTACCACTGGCGACAGCACCGTGTTGATAGTCCCCAGCACGAACGTGGGAAAGAACATGATGCACAGCCCAAGCGCAAAGGGGCGGAGCAGCGGGTACACGTCTATGGGTTCGGCACGTGCGAGCGACTGCCACACTTTGGCGGCTACATAGAACAAAGCTCCCAGCCCGGCTATCCCTTTGGCTACCCCCGTCATGTTGCCGCACAAGGGCATCATTTCATCGTACAGCACCCGCAACACTTGGTGCAGGTTGTCAAAATCCACTGCTGCTAATAACATAGGCACACTGATTAAGTGGTCGTATCATGTTACCAGTAGCGTTCATCCGCCGAGCCGTAGAGAGCCAGCACCCGGTCGGTGTCGTTCTTCTTCTTTGCCCGCAGGTAGGACACGGATATGTTCTTGCGGGTGTAGTAGTTCACAAGGTTGCGGTAATTCAATAGGCTTCGGTAGGCATTATCAATAATAGCCAGCCGTTCGGCATCCGTCAGCGACATACCCGTGATGTTCACTACATTTTTCAAGTCCTGCAACACGTCCGAGCTTTCCGACATCAGCTTGGCATAGCCGAACGAGATTGCGGAAAGTTCGTCAGGCGTGAAATTCGGGTCTGCCAGCATGTTTTGGAAGTTGCGCACGTAGATTTCGGAGATTTCCGCCACCAGTTCGATAGATTTTCCTACCTTGACACCGCCCTTGACAACATCGTGTACCGCTTTGAGCGCATCGTAATATTTTTTTCCCTGCTGGAAAATCTTCTGCGCTTCCATGAAGCCGTCCAGCGTGTTCTTGGCTGTGGTGGAAGTCTGCACTATCTGCTTGGTGGTGTTGATGATGCCCTGTGCCAAATTGCCGGGGTCTGACACCACCCACTGTGCGGATGCGTTGCCGATGAAGCAAAGGCATACCGCCATAAGGAGAATTGTTTTCTTCATCTTTTTCTGTTTTTAGGGTTTGTAACTCGTTCGTATTCGCCGCCGGGTGAAAGGGTTATCCGGTCACGTCCCTTGTCATACGTCAGCAGTATGGCAAAGCCTGTTTCTATAAACAGCTTTCCGTCCCGTTCCGACACTTGATAGGCGGTTTCCAGTACCTTGCCCCTGACATTCGCTTTCCGGGTGACGGTGTATTTGCCGCCCGTTTCCGAGAGCGTGAAAGCCGGGTTTCCCTTGACGTGTACCCATTCGCCACGCATCTTTTCCAGTTGTTTTTCCCCGCTGCCAGTGCAGCCAGCCAATGACAGGCAGGCGCACAGCAGCAAGGGAAACAGTTTGTTTATCCGTTTCATGTTCCTGATTTTTAAGTTGTTGATGATTGGGGATTACGTTTGCTTTCTGCAAGCCGTTTGATAGCCAGTTCAAGGTTGCCGCCCAGCTTGTCGGCAAGGGCGAACAGTTCCATTTTCTCGCTTTCCTCTGTCGTGAAGGTGTAATATTCTTCCAATGAAACTTCTGTGGCATATACCGCCGACTGCGTGCCGCCCAGCGAGAAGAAAACTTCCTTGTACTTCCGTCCGGGGTGGTTCGCCATGTTGATAGACAATATCTGCGAACGCTCCTTGTCGGTCAGTCCCAAGAGGTTCTGTATGCTGTCGAACTTGTTGAGATATTTTCTTTGGTCTAACAGGATTTTGCAGTCCGAGTTATTGATGATACTCTCTTTCACGATAGGGGAAGAAATAATATCTTCCACTTCCTGCGTTACCACAATCGCTTCCCCGAAATACTTTCGGACGGTTTTGTATAAATATTTTATGTAGTCCGCCATGTTCGCCGATGCAATCGCTTTCCACGCTTCCTCGATTAGTATTAACTTCCTTATTCCCTTTAACTTGCGCATCTTGTTTATAAAGGCTTCCATGATGATAATGGTCGTTACCGGGAATAAAATCTTGTGGTCTTTGATGTTGTCCAACTCAAAGACAATGAAGCGTTTATGCAGCAAATCCAGCTCCTTGTCGGAGTTCAGCAAATAGTCATATTCGCCACCCTTGTAATAAGGTTCAAGCACGTTCAGGAAGTTGTCGATGTCAAAATCCTTTTCCCTGACGTTCTTCTGTTCAAGCTGTCGGCGGTAATCATCCCGGATAAATTCGTAAAATGTATTGAAGCAGGGCGTTACCGAACGGTCTTTGCCTATCAACTCGATATAGGCACTTACCGCATTGGACAACGCCACTTCTTCCGACCGCTTGGGGGCTTCATCATCCCGCTTCCACAGGGTGAGTATAAGGGTCTTGATACTCTCTTTCTTCTCTATGTCGAATACCCCGTCCTCGACATAGAACGGGTTGAACGCTATCGGGTTCTCGTTGGTGTAGGTGAAATAAATCCCGTCCTCGCCGTGCGTGCGGTTGTGGATAAGCTGGGACAGCCCCAAGTAGCTGTTGCCCGTATCGACCAGCAGCACGTGCGCGCCCTGCTCGTAATACTGGCGCACCATGTGGTTGGTGAAGAAGGACTTACCGACCCGCTCGGCCCAAGTATGAACTTGTTTCTGTTGGTCGTGATGCCTTTCTTCATGGGCAAATCCGATATGTCGATGTGCAGCGGGCGACCGCTTACCCTGTCCACCATTTTGATACCGAACGGGGAAAGCGAACTCTTGTAGTTCGTTTCTTCCACGAACAGGCAGAGAGCCTGCCCCAAGAACGTGTAGAAACTTTCCTCTGCCGGGAAGTCGGCTTCGTTGCCGGGTATGCCCGCCCAAAAGAGCGTGGGCGTATCGACCGTGTTGTGGCGTGGCTTGCACTCCATTAAGGCAAGCTGGCTTCCCACATCGTTGCGTATGCGTTTGAGTTTGTCCCGGTCGTCACTCCATGCCATGACGTTGCAGTGGCAGCGCACCGAGACAAGCCCCTTGCTGTGGGCTTCGTTCAGGTACTCGTCTATCCACTCCTTGTTCACTTGGTTGGCACGGGAGTAGCGGGAGAGCGATTGCATATTCCGGGCGGTCTGCTCGAAGTTTTTCAGGTTCTCGGCGTGGTCGTCTATGAAGATGTATTGGTTATAGACATGGTTACACGATAACAGTACGCCCACCGGGGCGGCGAATGACAGTCGGCAGTCGCTCCGGTCAGTGGACAACTTTTCAAACCGTGTGTCCGTCCCGACCTTTCCGGGCAAATCTTCCACGTCCGAAAGCGTGTGCAGGCACAGTATATCGTCCCCGATACGCATTTCTTCCGGGTACAGTCCGATGTCTTTCAGGCAGGTGGTATCGGTCTGTGATAGCGAGAAGTATTTCTCGATGATGCCCGCCTTTCCGTCCTGCCCGGTGATTTCCGATGCCGCCAGCCGGGTAAGGGTGACAAAACCGCTGTCGTTCATGATGCGCTCGAACTGCCCGACCGCTTCGATGAATTTTGCCGCCGTTTCCTTGTCGGCTATCTCCTGCGGGACAATCCTGCCCCGGCAGAGGGTGGAGAAGTCGCTCTGTCGGCGGCTTCTCTCCCTGTCGTCTTTGTCAGGAACAGGTAGCAATAGTGGTTCAGGAACGGGCGTTCATTGAAGTGCCGTTCAAAACTCCGGGACAGGAAACTAAGCTCGTCCCTTTCGGTATCGGGCTGGTAGTTCTCCTTGATGAAGAAGTCCTGCTTGTGTACTATGGAGTAGTCGGGCAGCACCTTGATTGCCTTGTACCATGCCGAATGTATGGCTTCGTACTCGGCACTGGTGACGGTGAACAGTTCGGGCAGTTCCACCCTGAAAGCCACCGTTATGTCCGCATCCTTTGAAATGATGCAGCCGTTCTCCACCGCCAAAAGGGGAAATTTCCTCTCCAGCGTGGTAGCCTTTAATGTATTCCTCATGTTCTTTCTTCCTTTCTTCTTTTGTAGTTGAACAGCCGGGGTATCGCCTTTCGGCTGATAATGAAGCGTGGGTGTCTTTTGTGTGCGGCTGCTTTCATCAGCCCGTGCGTGCCGTACCGTGCGTTGAGCCGGAACGTCTGCCACACGAGCAGTAGCGAAGCCGACACGATGAAACCGATACATAGCCACTGGTTCACGCCTGCCATGAACAGGACGATGAACACCACGAAGACGGCAAGCAAGCCGCCGCAAAAGATAAAGAGGTACTGGCTTTTCAGCCCCTTGAACTCCACCGGCTTCCCGATACCCCTGTTTACCGGATATTCAGACATAGCCGCCGTTTTAGAGGAAGAACGAACGCAGGATAGTGGCGGCGACAATCAGGAAGATGCACGCCCCGAACCAACTGGCGGCGGTTTTGCTGGTGTCGGGGTCGCCGCTCGAAAATTTGTTATATACTTTTACCCCGCCAATCAAGCCGCAGACCGCCCCGATTGCGTACACCAGTTTTGTGCCGGGGTCGAAATACCCTGTGATTAGGTTCGTGGCTTCGGTGATGCCCGCCTGCCCGTTGCCCTGTGCGTAGGCACTTACCGCAGCGGCAAGGATAGCCGCCGACAAAAAGATTCTCTTTCTCATTGTGATTTGTTTTTAATGCCGGGCGGCGGGTGGGAAGTCCGCCTTTCCCGGCTGGTGAATAATTTGAAATTTTAGTGGTCGGGGATAGTCCCGTTTGTCTGTTTGGTTTTCAGGTTGCCAATCAACCGTAGTCACGTTGCTTCATATTGTTACACATTATTATATTATAGGAAATCGTTCATGTCGAACGCTTCGTGTTCCTTGCTTGTACCGCCAGCTTCGGCAGGGACGGCAGCCGTAGCCAGTTCCGCTTCGTTGCGTCCCAGCAGTTCAACCACCTTTGCCAGCCCGCCGTTGATGTTCTCCACCACCGCATCGTAGAGGTTCGTCCCCTCAATGCTTGCCAGTGTCCCGGCGGCTTGCCGCTGTTCCGCTTCGGTGGGGTTGTCGGCGTTCGCCGTGCGTACCGCTTCGCCCAGTTCGTCAAAGCTCACGCCCGTAGCCCGCCCGGTATCATCGTTACCGTCCATGTACCCGGCTATTTCCTCGTCCTCGTAGTCGGGTTCGTCATTCTCGTAACCGGGCGTTTCTTCCGCTTCGGCTACTGCTTTCGGAATGTTTTCTTCCGGCTGTCCGTCAGCTTGCAGCGCAAAAATAGTATCATTTTCAGCCGCTTGCGGGAGGTGTCCCGATTTGTCCTGCGCTGTCCCGATTAGTCCACCTTTGTATCGGCTTTCACCTATCAGCGTGTAGCCTGAAACTCGTTTCGTGGAAGCGGCGCATCATCCGTTTTGCCCGGTGATGTCCGGCTGTCCGTGTAACGATACCACAGCCATAGGGCGATATAGTACACCAAAAGCCCGGTAAGTATGCAATAGATTACCATAGTCAAACCGGTTTTTGGAAATGGCTTTCGTACAGTGTGTTTATCTCGTCTTGGTACTGCTCGAAGTGGCGCAGCAGAATGTTTTCCACGTAGCTGCTTACCGTTACCTTGCGCCCGCCTATCACCGTCACGATACGCATCAGCTTCTCGTGCGTGGTACGGCTCACGTACAAGGGCTGTCGGTCTGCCAGTTCCACTTTCTGAAAGTAGGTTTCCCGGTAGTCACCCGAACCGCCCTTGCGCTTGCGGTTTGTCGTTTTCTCCACCCGCACCGTTTCAGTCTGCCGTCCCTCGTGGGCGGTTTCCGTTTCGCCGCCGGGCTGCGGTGCATCATCCGGCTGGCTTTCCCGCTTGGCGGGTACGCCCTGCGAGATAAGTTCTTTCATGAAATCCTCGTCTATCTTCGGCATCCCGCCGCTTTGCTTTGCCATATCATTGTAATTTGATGTAGTACACTATTTCGGTTATCAGTTCTTCCAAGTTGCTTCCCCTTACCAGCGGGCGGCTGGCGGGAAAGAGCGTGGAGCGGAACACCGCCTTTTTGTCCGCCACCAGTTCCTTTTTGTAGCGTTTGGTATCGGGTATAAAGGTTTTCATCAGCGGCAGTTCCAGTTCCTTAATGGTCTTGTCATAGGCGGTGTAGAGGTCTGTTTTCTCCCGCCCGTCCACCATGTTCCAAAAGAGGTACAGCCCGGCAAGTCGGCAGGCTTCATTCCTCACTAATAGCTTTTGGATAGCCATTGCGAACGACAGGCTGCTTTCCAGCACCACCTTGTCGGCTGAAATGGGGGTGAAGATGTAGTCCATGCCCGCAAGGGAGTTTATCACGCCCTCGCTGTTCACCGTGCCGGGCAGGTCGAAAAAGCAATATCCGGCACGTGTCCGGCGGCTACATATTCGTCAGCCGTTGCAATCGCCTTTTCAGGTGAACTGCACAGTACCGGGTAGGCTTTCTTCCCCAGCCGGGTAAACTGTTCATACGCCATGCGCTTGTAATCTTCATCCGCCCCGACCTGCTCGGCATCCCGCTTGCGCATCCCGGCAATGGAGTGTTGGGGGTAGTCGCAATCGACCACCGCCACATCGTAGCCTTTGAGGTAGTAGAGGTAACTCGCCGCCAGCACGGTAAAGGTGGTTTTGCCGACCCCGCCCTTTTGGGTGGAAAAGGCGACATAAAGGGGTGTTTTCTCGTTTTCCATATTGCTTTCGTTCATTATTGGTTGATAGATTTATTTATTGCTTTCATTCATTCTTTCCATGTTGCAATCTTGAAATATTGAAAGACTGTTTTATTTCAATCTTGTTTTCTTGCTTTCATGCTTTCTTGGAATATTGAAATAATGCAATCATGCTTTCTTGAAATCATGCTTTCAATCATTCTTTCCTGATTGGAATATTTCTTTCAATCTTGCTTTCAATCTTGAAATCCGATGCAAAAAAAGGGAGAAAAAACGTCCCCTGAAAACCTTGTCCCGATTTGTCCTGCGCTGTCCCGATTTGTCCACCAACTACCTATTTTACAGCATTATAAATCACCGTTACTTTGCAGCGGAGTAACGAACCGCAGGGGGCGCAGGTGTAAAACCGGGCTGGTGAGCGGCTGGGCTTACCGCTTCACGCTAACCCCAATCCGTCCGTGACGGATTTCGATTTTCGTCAGAAAATAGCAAGGTGTGTTTTGTAGCATACAAAACCGTTTTCCGTGCCTGAAAACGCCTGCCCCTTGCGGGGGTAAAAATCACTCCGAAGTCGTAATTTTTTAAATCCAAAGAAGTATGGAAACAAGAAGACCTAACAAGGGCGGTCGCCCCGCCCTCGCAGACCCGGCGAAGCATCGCCATGTCCTTTACCTGAACGACCGGGAGAACGCCCGCTTTCTCTCGCAGTGGGAGCAGTCGGGCGTCACAAGCAAGTCCCGGTTCATCGCCGCCCGGCTGTTCGACGAGCCGTTCCGGGTAGTGAAAGTGGACAAGTCGGCGGTCGAGTATTGCGCCCGGCTGACCGAATTTTATGCACAATTCAGAGCCGTGGCGGTCAATTACAACCAAGTGGTAAAGGCGTTGCACAGCAATTTTACCGAGAAAAAGGCACTGGCTTTTCTCTATAAATTGGAGAAAGGCGACTACTGAACTATCTATGTTAAACCGTCAGGTTATCGACCTGACAAACGAGTGCAAGGAACTATGGTTGCCAAAATAAGCACGGGCGGCAATATGTTCGGCGCATTGGCTTACAACCAAAACAAGGTGGACAGCGAGGAAGCAAAGGTGCTTTTTTCCAACCGGATGCTGTTGGGCGAGGACGGGAATTTCTCTATCGGCGAGTGTATGCGCAGCTTTGAAATGCAGATGCCCGTCCAGCTGTCCACCAAGAAGCCGATACTTCATATTTCCATAAACCCGCACCCGGAAGACGTGCTGACCGACCAGCAGCTTTCCGACATTGCAAGGGAGTATATGCAAAAGTTGGGTTATGGCGACCAGCCTTATCTGGTGTACAAGCATACCGACATCGACCGCCACCATATCCACATCGTGGGCTTGCGGGTGGACGAGAACGGCAGACCGCTGAATGACAGGTTCGAGCATCGGCGCAGCAAGCAAATCACCCGTGAACTGGAGCAGAAATACAACCTGCACCCGGCAGAGCGAAAGGAACGTGCCGAACGCCCCGAACTGAAAAAGGTGGATTATGCAGCCGGGGACGTGAAGCACCAAGTCGGCAACACAGTGAAAGCGGCTTGCTATGGCTACCGCTTCCAGTCGTTCGGGGAGTACAAGGCTTTGCTTGCCGCTTACAACGTGTGCGCCGAGGAAGTCAAGGGTGAAGTGAACGGCAAGCCCTATCAGGGCATTGTCTATTCCGCCATGAATGACAAGGGCGAAAAGACAGGCAACCCGGTAAAGGCTTCCCGTATCGGAAAGTCGGTAGGCTATGAAGCGGTACAGCGCAGAATGGAGAAATCGGGCGAAGCAATCAAGGGCGGGAAACTGAAAAAGCGTACCCGGAAGATTGTCGCCGCTACTATGCAGACCGTTCGTAGCCGCAAGGAACTGGAACAGCAGCTAAGGAAGCGGGGCATTGACGTGGTATTCCGTCAGAACGACAGCGGACGCATCTATGGCGTTACGTTCATCGACCATGACAGCCGGGTGGCGCTGAACGGTTCTCGCTTGGGCAAGGAGTATTCGGCGAACGTGTTCAACGAACGCTTTTCGGGCGAAACCGGAAAGATGCACCAGCCCGAAGTGTCAGCACCGCAGCAAGACCAGCCCACGCATCAGGAACAGCGGGCTTCACGCCGAAAGCCGATATCGTTCCGGGCATGGCTTCCTTAGTTGGTGCTTTCGGCGGATTGCTAGGCGGCGGTGCATCAGGCGGTGACGAGCCGCAGGACACCGCCCGCCAAAAGAGAAAGAAGAAGAAAAAGAAGCGCACAAGGCGCATCGACTAACTTAAAAACACATTACAATCATGCAACAAGAAGATGATTTAAGAGGGCTTGCACGGGTCATGGACTTTATGCGGGCTGTCAGTATTCTATTCGTGGGAATAAACGTGTACTGGTTCTGTTACTCCACCCTGAAAGAGTGGGGAGTGACCTTTAAGGTGATAGACAAGATACTTTGGAACTTCCAGCGCACTACCGGGCTGTTCTCGTCTATCTTATGGACAAAACTTTTTGTGGTGGTGTTCCTCGCCCTGTCGTGCATCGGCACTAAGGGCGTGAAAGAGGAAAAGATAACGTGGACGAAGATACATTGCAGCCTTGTGGCTGGAGTAACTTTGTTCTTTCTGAACTGGTGGGTGCTGGAACTTCCGTTGCCACATACGGCGGATACGGTGTTTTACATCACCACGCTATCGGTGGGCTATATCTGTATGCTCATGGCAGGTACGTGGATGTCCCGTCTGTTAAAAAACAACCTTATGGATGATGTCTTTAACATGGAGAACGAAAGTTTCCAGCAGGAAACAAGGCTTATCGAGAACGAGTATTCCGTAAATCTGCCTACCCGGTTCTACTATAACAAGAAATGGAATAACGGCTGGATAAATGTCGTGAACCCGTTCCGTGCCAGCCTTGTACTGGGAACGCCGGGCAGCGGTAAGTCGTACGCCGTGGTAAACAGTTACATAAAACAGCAGATAGAGAAAGGTTTTGCGATCTATACTGTATGATTATAAGTTCCCCGACCTTTCAGAAATCGCTTACAATCATTTGCTTACACACTTGGACGGTTACAAGGTAAAGCCTAAGTTTTACGTTATCAACTTTGACGACCCCCGCAAGAGCCACCGATGCAACCCGATAAATGCCAGCTTCATGTCGGACATTGCGGATGCCTACGAAGCCAGCTACACGATTATGCTTAACCTTAATCGCAGCTGGATAAGCAAGCAGGGCGACTTCTTCGTGGAAAGCCCAATTATTCTTTTGGCGGCTATAATTTGGTATCTCCGTATCTATCAAGGCGGTAAGTATTGCACGTTCCCCCATGCCATTGAACTGTTGAATAAGAAATACGCCGATGTATTCACCATTTTGCGCAGTTATCCCGAACTGGAAAATTATCTTTCCCCGTTCGTAGATGCTTGGGAATCAGATGCCCAAGAGCAGTTGCAGGGTCAGATTGCAAGTGCGAAAATCCCGCTTTCAAGGATGATTTCACCCGCTCTTTACTGGGTAATGACGGGCGATGATTTCTCACTTGACATCAACAACCCGAAAGAGCCTAAAATTTTGGTTGTCGGTAACAATCCTGACCGCCAAAATATCTACTCGGCAGCACTGGGATTATATAATTCCCGTATCGTGAAGCTGATAAACAAGAAAGGTCAGCTTAAAAGTTCGGTGATAATAGACGAGCTGCCAACGATTTATTTTCGTGGGCTTGATAATTTGATTGCCACTGCCCGAAGCAACAAGGTTGCGGTTCTGCTGGGCTTTCAGGATTACAGTCAGCTTACCCGTGATTACGGGGACAAGGAAAGCCGGGTGATACAAAATACGGTGGGCAACGTGTTTAGCGGTCAGGTAGTCGGTGAAACGGCAAAAATCCTATCGGAACGTTTCGGTAAGGTGTTACAGAAACGGCAGAGTATGACAATCAACCAGCGGGAGAAGTCCACCTCGATAAGCACCCAAATGGACAGCCTGATACCCGCCAGCAAAATATCCAATCTCACGCAAGGTATGTTCGTGGGTGCTGTGGCGGACAACTTCGATGAACGGATAGAGCAGAAGATTTTCCACTGCGAAATCGTGGTGGACAATGAAAAGGTGAAACGGGAAACCGCCCGTTACGTGAAGTTGCCGCAGATTATCGACTTCACCGACAAGGACGGCAACGACCGGATGCAGGAGGAGATACAAGCCAACTATGACCGTATCCGTCAGGAAGTCCGGCAGATTGTCGAGGACGAGATAACTCGGATTAAGAACGACCCGGAGCTATGCCACCTGATAAGGGATGAAGAATAAACGGCGAGGAATATTATTCCTCGCTATCTTTTTCAGGCAATATTGAGGATAATTCATCTTCAATATCTATCCCATAAGCCACAGCCATTTGCGCCAACATTATACCAAATGTACCTCTTAATTCGCCTAATGTAGAATTAAATTTCCAGCTACTTATACAATCATAATTGTGCAAATAAAAATGCACCTTATTATTCTCGTTAGTATATTGATTTAAGAACTTCCTACATGCAATACGCATTGCTTTTAAGTAATTATAAAGATTGCTTTCTGATGATATATCTTGTATCTTATCTGTTAAAAAATGTCTAATTTCAATTATTGAATGAATACAATGGTCAGGACATTCTTGTTCATAAGGATTATATAATACTCTTCTGTCTTCTAAAAAACGTATAATTTTAATTGCTTTTGTACGTTCTGTTTCAGACGGATTCCAAGATACACCAAAAATGGGGCAACTTATACCAGTTAATCGTTCTCTTATTTCTCTGAAAATCATATAATTATTCCTTCTGTTTTTATGTTAATTAACAGCTATTCTTTGCTATGTTGCTTTATTCGGTAGGCTTCAAAGCGCATCAGTATTTCGTGCAGGTTCTTCAATGCTTCCACAGCCTTGCCTATCGGTGGCATCTTGCTTTTGTCGAAAGTCAGTTTCTTCAAATCGGTAGTGTACGCCGTAGCCACTTCGGGCAACGCCATGACCGCTTCGGCATCCTTGAATATCGGTGCATCAGCCAGCGACAAGTGCGAACGGGAGTTTTTGTTTAGCCCGTCCTCTATCGTCACCCGGTACATGGCATCCAAGAAATCTTCCGAATGTAGGTAATCGTTATATTCCTGATTGTGGTAGAGTGCCGACAAGTCGTAAACGTCACGGATATGCTTTGCCAGCAGTGCGGCTGCATCCTCATTGTAAGACAGCTTTACCAGCCTTGAAACCTTGTCGCAGATAGTCTTTCGGGGGTTGATGCACTGCGTTTCAAAACTTCCCAACCCGTAGGTGCTTATCAGTTCCTCTTGCCCGATACTTTCAAGAAAGGCGGTCACAATCGATTTGATAACCCGCTTGTCTGCCGGATAGAACATTAGTTTTTTGTCCGGCAGGTCACAAGACTTTATTTCTACTTCCAAATGTTCTTTCAGTCCCACACCCTGAAATACATTGTCATAAGAAAAATACAGTTTGCGGTAATTACCGCCCGTTTCCGACAAATCTTCCTTGTATATGTCACTGTTGAGTTCGGCTATGTATTTGGAAAGTTTCTTGTTTAATGTCTTTTCCGCCTGCTTGACGCACCTTTATCTCCCGTGAACACGAACAAGTCCAAATCTTCCGAGAAGCGTTCTATCAGCCCGTAGGCTTTGGAAAGTGAAGTTCCGCCTTTGAAGTAGGTCTTATCCGCATATTCGGACATGGAAATATCCCGCAGTATCTTCGATACCCAGTAATCCTTTTCCACGTGCGACTGCTCGTAGCCGAAATGTTCAGCCGCCAGTGCGATGATTTCCTTGAACGCTTCCTTGTCCGAATGTAAATTCATATTTCTGTCCTATGCCGTTTTATAATCCAAGTTGAACCGTGTCGTGGGAAGAATGGTCTTTGCCATTTCCGTTTGCAATACGGTTTGTCTGATGTCGCCCAGTATGTCTGCCACCACCTTTCTGACACGTGGCGGGTAACTTTTCGCCAAAGATACGATTTTTTCCAGTTCCGGCAGGCTGTACCCGTTGAAATATTGGCTTTTGACCCGGTTGTAGATGTCCTGTCCGGTTGTTCCGGGTATGCGCTTCATGTCCTTTATCGCATCGAGCAGCCGCAAGTACGGGACAAGGCTTTCATCCGGGTAGTCCATGCAGTAGGCTTTCACGCACTCCACGTCCAAATTTTTGAAGCGGAAACGGCGAACCGGGTTTGGAGTGGCTATCGTTATGGTTGTGGCGACCTGTTCGGTCAGCCCCATTTTATTATAGACGTAAGCCCCCGTGATATAGCCGTTCAGTTTTTCGGTAAGATAACGAAACTGTTCATCCTGATAGACGGGCAGCTTCCCCAATCCTAAGACCGATTTCTTGGGGCGGTAGTACGCCCCTTTTTCAACCCGTACCAGTACCCCTTTGCGGCTCTGTTCGGAGAGCAGCACCGCAACATTGGCGGTCTTTTCCGTTTCAAACGACAAATCCCGGAACGTGAATATACGCCCGGTATCTATCCGTTCAATCTGCCCAAGTATCTCTTTCCTGAATGAAGCCATATTTATGTACTTTGTTTCTATACTGCAAAGATAGTATATTATGTAATCACCTGCAAAAACATAACAAATATTTTGCCGAAGATGTTTTTATTTCTCCAACTGTTGGTTGGATATTTTCATCTGCCACGGACAAATCGGGACAGCGCAGGACAAATTCGGACAGCTCTTGCCGCCCGTCCAAATATAGCATATTTAGTCGCTACCTTTGAGCGGGACTATTCCCGTAACCACTAAAATTCCAATTATTTATGGCAAACAGAATGACCCCACCCGCAGAGGGGCAGGAAAAAGACGTGCTGCTGGTCTTGGATAAACAGCAGGGAAAGGTGAGTGCCGTTAAGGGTATTGACAAGGAGGGCAATTTGCAGACCGTGCTACCGACACACGGCGGCGAGTTCATGCAGGTGGACAAGAACAGCGATGTGTTCAGCAACTTCATTTCCAATTTCTTCCGCAAGTTCCAGGACACTTCCGGGCTGGAACTGTTCAGTGTCAAGGCTTCCGAAGCGGAGCAGGACGCAAAGGCAATCGAGGACAACCACCGCAACCCGACACCGGAGGGCGGCAAGCGGGCTGAAATGTTACGAGTTCCGAAGCCCGACTTCCACGAGTTCAAGCAGGGCTACCGCTTCGACCCGGCGAAAATCGACTGGGAGAACCTGAAAAAAGTCGGTATCACCGCCGACACCTGAAAAACACGAATGACTTCGACCGGGTGATGCGTGGCTACAAGTCCCGCAACACCTACACCGTTTCGGGGACGGTGGGCGGCTTCTATCTCAAACCTACCGATGTCAAGCTCTCTTTCTATCAGGCTAAGGACGGCACGGTAGTACCCAAGTTGCACGGCGTGCAGCAGGACGAGAAAGCTGTTGCAACGCCCGTTCCATGAACACGGGTTCACCAAGCAGGAACAGGGCAACTTGCAAGCACTGGCAACTTGGGCGGCATTGCTGAAATCAAAGACCCGAAAAGCGGCGAGCAAATCCCCGTGTTCGTCAGCCGGGACAGGTACACGCACGAACTGGAGTATATGCGGGCTGACAAGTGGAAATGCCCCGATGCAATCTGTGGCGTGCAAGTCAGCCCGGAGCAGAAAGCCGCCTTTGAAGCCGGGCAAGCGGTGAAAATGGAAAACCTGCAATTCAGGGACGGCACGAAGCGCAGTGCCTATTTGCAGGTCAGTGCGGTGGAGCGTGGCTTGGAGTTCCTGCCGTGCTGCCGTCCAGTTCTTGCAGCAGGGGCAGCAGCCCGGAGAGCAGCAGGTAGCCGGGTTAAAGGACGGCAAGGGCGTTGAGTTCAACGGTCATGTGCAGCCCGGCGCACAGGGCAAATCCCCCGACAAGGTACAGCCAAAAGACGTTACCCCCGCTGCCGAGAGCCGGACGCAGGTAGCGGTCAATTTCGGAGGGCAAGACCAACGAAGCCACCAAGCGGGGCAAAGAGCCGCTGAAACAGGGTCAGGACAAGCCCACCGCCAAGCAGAAAGAGAAGCAGGACAAGGCGCAGGAGCCAAGAGCCTGAAAGCGGACAAGCCCAAGAAGTCCAGAAACCGGAATGAAAAATGTAGTACCCACTTTTAAAAAGTAAAATTTTACGAAATTCGGTAACAGACCATGATTTGCATTGATAGCAGAGAAGCCCAGCGTGGCAAAGGACATCGCCCGCATCATCGGTGCAACCGGGCGTAATGACGGTTATCTTTCCGGCAACGGGTATATGGTGACATGGGCGTTCGGCCACTTAATCCAGCTTGCCATGCCGGAAGCCTACGGCGTGGCGAACTTCCGCAGGGAGAGCCTGCCCATACTGCCGCTCGATTTCCAGCTAATCCCTCGTCAGGTGAAAGCGGAGAAAGGTTACAAGGCAGACCCCGGCGTGCTGAAACAGTTGAAAGTGATAAAGGAAGTGTTCGACCAGTGCGACCGGATTATTGTCGCCACCGATGCCGGGCGTGAGGGTGAGTTAATCTTCCGCTATATCTTCCATTACCTGAACTGCCGAAACCCTTTGTGCGCCTGTGGATAAGCAGCCTTACCGACAAGGCAATCCGTGAGGGGCTGGATAACTTGCAGCCGGGAGAATGTTACGATAACCTCTACCTCTCTGCCAAGTCCCGCAGCGAAGCGGACTGGCTGATAGGGATAAACGCCACCCAAGCGTTGAGCGTAGCCGCCGGGCAGGGGGTGTTCTCGCTGGGGAGGGTGCAGACACCCACGCTCGTGATGATATGCAGCCGCTATTTGGAGAACAAGCATTTCGTACCCGCCAAATTTTGGCAACTCAAAGCGGTGACCGCCAGCGGGGGAATAAGTTTCACCGCCCAATCGTCCGCCAAGTGGGAGCAACAGTCCGAAGCCATAGCCGCCCTGCAACGGGTAAAGGATGCCGGACAACTTGCCGTGAAATCCGTTGAGAGGAAAGAAGCCAACCAAGAACCGCCGCTTCTATACGACCTTACCACGCTGCAAAAGGAAGCGAACACGAAGCTGAACTTTTCGGCTGACAAGACGCTTTCCGTAGCGCAAAGCCTGTATGAAAAGAAAGTGATGTCCTACCCGAGAACCGGAAGCCGCTATATATCGGAGGACGTTTTCGATGAAATGCCGGAGCGTGTCGCCCTGTTAGGGCAATACCCCCGCTTTGCCGGGTATGCCGCCGGGCTGGACGGTGCGGCACTGAACCGCCGTAGCGTGAATGACGGCAAAGTGACCGACCACCACGCCTTAATCATTACCGAGAACCTGCCTGGCGAACTTTCTAAAGACGAGCGGGCGGTTTACGAGTTGGTAGCCGGGCGTATACTGGAAGCCTTTTCGGGCAAGTGCGTGAAAGACGTTACTACCGCCATATTGTCGGCTGGAGATACCGATTTCACGGTGAAAGGGTCTGTGATGAAATCAGCAGGCTGGCGTGCCGTGTTCGGCGAGCAGGAAACGGGCGGGGATGAAGAAGCCGCCAGCCTACCGCCGCTTCAAGAGGGCGAAAGCCTGCCGATTTCCAACGTGGAACTGTTGGAGAAGCAGACCAAGCCGAAACCGCTGCACACGGAAAGCAGCCTGCTTGCGGCAATGGAGAACGCCGGCAAGGAACTGGAAGATGCCGAACTGAAAGCCAGCCTGAAAGATGCCGGGATAGGCACACCCGCCACCCGTGCGGCGATTATCGAAACGCTGTTCGCCCGCCAGTACATCGTGCGTGAGAAGAAGAACCTTGTGCCTACCGACAAGGGGCTTGCCGTTTACAGGATTGTCAAGGACAAGAAGATTGCCGATGTCGAAATGACGGGCATGTGGGAAACCGCCCTTTCCAAGATAGAAGCGGGCAGCATGGATGCCGACACGTTCCGAAAGGGTATCGAGGTGTACGCAACGCAAATCACGGCGGAACTGCTATCGGTGCAGTTGTCTGTCGCCAATGGCGAAACTTGTCCCTGCCCCAAATGCAATAACGGGCGTATCTTGTTCTACCCGAAAGTGGCGAAGTGTTCCAACGTGGACTGCACGCTTACCATATTCCGCAACAAGTGCGACAAGCAGCTTTCCGACAAGCAGATTGTCGAATTGGTGACTAAACGCAAGACCGGGCTAATCAAGGGCTTCAAGGGCAAGAACGGCAAGGCTTTCGATGCTTCGCTGGTGCTGGACGAACAGTTCAATGTCGGTTTTTCATTCCCCGAAAAGAAAGCGAAATCGAAGAAATAGCCTATCTTTGCCACTGAAATTTCATTGTGATAGGTTTTACAACTTATAATAATTGAAATTTTAGTGGTTGCGTCCGGCGGGAACCGGGCGCATTTTCAAAAAACTTTTCAATTTTTTTCTGTTATAACTTTCTAATATACAAAAAGAGTTACCTTTTTGTAACTATCTTACAGTCTTGTAACTTCTTTTTTTATACTAAGTATATTTATATCTTTGCAATCGAAAAAGATACTTAATATATCATGTTTACCGCATTGGTATATTTGTTTGGTGTCTTAACAATACATACATTATTAACTAATAAAAAAGAATTATGCACTACACTGGAACTATTTGGCGACCGCCTTACGAAGCATACTCAATGCTCATTCAAGTAACAGCTGGATGTACTCACCATTCCTGCAAATTTTGTACTTTATACGAAGATTTACCTTTCAAATTCAGGCTATCACCAATTGAAGAGGTAAAATCGGATTTAAAGGAAGCAAGTTATTATTATAGACACGCACAAAGGGTGTTTTTCACAGGTGCAAATCCATTTGTGCTTAGTGTGAATAAGCTTAAAACACTTGCGAAAATGGTACATCAATACTTTCCTGCTTGTCAGAGTATAGGGTGTTTTGCACGAATTACGGACATTACTCCTAAATCTGTTACAGAATTAAAAAGAATTGCGAGAACTCGGATATGATGGAATTACAATCGGAGTTGAAACCGGATATGATGAATCTTTGATTTTCATGAGAAAGGGATTTCTATCAAAGGACATCATTGAGCAATGTAAGAAATTGGAAGAAGCAAATATTACCTATAACTTCTTTTATTTGACAGGAATTTATGGTAGTGGAAAAGGCAAGATGGGGGCAAAGGTAACAGCAGAAATTTTCAATCAGCTTCATCCGCAAATAATTGAATCTTCAATGCTTACAATTTATCCAACTTCGGAACTGTATAAGGAAATACAGGCTGGTAACTGGAAAGAAGAAACTGAAATTGAGAAGTTGGAGGAAATGAAGACTTTGATAGAAAATCTTAAAATTGATGCTCGATTTGTAACGGATGGGGCATCCAACTTAATTCAAGTTAGAGGCAATTTGAAAACAGATAAACAAAAAATGATTGCTTTTCTAAAACAACAAATAGCAGAGCAAGACGAAGCTTATTTGAGAAGCTATCGTGAAAATCTGCCACATCTATAAAATCTATCTAATGAAAGCGGATATTAGAGTTATAGTAAAAGGTGTTCAACAATATGCTGATTATATTGACGAGATAGTGACTAATGCTATTGGAAAATATTCTATTGTTAATGGTCTGCATATTGTTGAATATCGAGAACTATGTAAAGGTGGACATATCATTGAAAACAAATTGGTAATCAGTAAGAAATCTGTTTGTTTATACCGAAGTGGAAGTTTGTTCTCTGAAATGTCTTTCATAGAGGGAGAATGTACGGAATCTGATTATATTAATACAGATGGAGAACTCAATGTAAAAATCAAAACATTGTCTTATCATCCTACAATTGGTGATAACAATATTCATATTGAGTTGAATTATGACTTATTCATAAATAACCAGTTCCTCTCGAATAACTCCCTTACCATATTTGTTAATAATGAAATGGCATTGTAAACTATAATATTATGACTTTATGAAAATAAGAACAATTGATTTGTTGAAAACAACTACCTATAATATTAATGTAAGCGTAAACGGTTGGGTACGAACGCATAGACAAAGTAAAAACATTAGTTTCATTGCAATAAATGATGGTTCAACTGTTCATAATCTGCAAATTGTGGCTGAACATGAAAAGATAAAAAAAAAGATTTTCTTAAATTGGTAACTACCGGAAGTACCATTCGGGTAGATGGTATGTTTGTACTATCTGCTGGAAATCAGCAGCATGGAGAAATAATAGCCCAAAATATAGTTTTATATGGCACTGCCGACCCACAGGAATATCCTTTACAAAAGAAAGGACACTCGTTAGATTTTTTGCGGAATATTGCTCATTTGCGGATGCGAACAAATATTTTGGAGCGATATTTAGAGTTCGTCATAATTTAGCTTTTGCTATACATAAATACTTTCATGAAAAAGGTTTTTTCTATTTTAATACTCCCATAATAACTACATCTGATGCAGAAGGAGCAGGAAAATTGTTTGAAGTAACAACGGGTGATAATCAAGATTTTTTTGGTGTCCCGGCGAATCTAACTGTATCAGGGCAATTGGAGGGTGAACTGGGGGCTTTGGGATTAGGGGCTATTTACACATTCGGACCAACTTTTAGGGCTGAAAACTCGAATACTTATCGACATTTAGCTGAATTTTGGATGGTAGAACCCGAAATGGCGTTTATTGACATCAACGATAACATGGATTTAGCGGAGGACTTCTTGAAATATGTAATTCGCCATGCTATTGAAGCGTGTGAAAGTGATTTGATTTTTTTGAATAATACAGTAAATAGTGGTTTAATCGAAAGGTTACATTCAGTAGTAAATAACAAATTTGTTCGATTGCCATATTCACAAGCAATAGAAATATTGAAACAATCAAACAGAGAATTTGAAATTCCAATAGTGCAAGGCATGGATTTAAGCTCTGAACATGAACGTTTTTAGTTGAAGAATATTTTTGTTGCCCTATCATTGTTACGGACTATCCTAAAGAAATAAAAGCTTTTTATATGAAGTTGAATGAAGACGGTAAAACTGTACGAGCAATGGATATTTTATTTCCACAGATAGGAGAGATAATAGGAGGTTCCGAGCGTGAATCAGATTACCTGAAATTACGCCAGCGAATGGAAGAATTGGGTATGAATGTGAAACAATTATGGTGGTATCTTGAAACACGAAAGTTCGGAACTGTTCCCCATGCAGGATTTGGGTTAGGATTTGAAAGATTAGTGTTATTTGTTACAGGAATGTCAAATATTCGTGATGTGATACCATTTCCACGTACACCGAAAAATGCCAATTTTTAAATCTTTTAAGTTTAAACGGTGCAAAAATACATCAATGAAATATTACTTCGCATTAATGAAGAAATGGAATTGCGTGGTATTGATGAGAATGTCAATACAGAAGATGCATTATATATGATAGATGTTATACGTCCATTGTTTGAAAAATTGCGAGAAATGACTATCGCATACGAATTTCAGAGTGAACAAGAAGAAATTCACTTTTTCAAAGAAATAAAGCCAGATATTCTTGGTAGGTACATATTCTTTCATAAGGTTGTTAGAATTGAAATGAAACGTCCTATTGGTAGTGATGATGTGCAGAGAGAATATCTTCATAGTCAATTAAATAGTCTGAAATATTTTTTTGACCAAAATCTTGATTTTTACCAGTATTACCGTTCAAGAGCAACGCATTTAGATACTTATTACTTTGTTCGATATAAAAGTAACTTTCGGTTATGTTTAGATTGCAATTTTTTTGGATAAAGACCCTGCTTTTTCAACCGGGTTTGACTATAAAGTGGCAAAAATATTATCTAATGAAATGTTGCGCATATATTTAAATCGCCAGTTACAGTTATTAGATAGAAAAACGCAGATTGCGGAAATACGAACTTCACTTTCAGATTTTAGTTTAAAATGGACTGGCTCGAAATCTGGAAGCAATAGAATGGGGATATGGATTGTTTGCTGCAAAATCCTTGAATTATGGCAATGCTACGATAAAAGAGGTTATGGCATTTATCGAAGCTGCATTTGGCATTGAACTGGGAGATTACTACCGAACCTATTTAAGCCTTAAAAATCGAAAGAAAGACCGAACTGCTTTTTTCACATTTATAGTAGAGCAGCTGCAAAAGCGTATGGATGATGATATTCTGTAGATAAGATATTTAACCAATTAGAAAACTACCATGTTATTAGCAACTTGGTAGTTTTTCTTTTTTTTTATACAGACTGGCAATATGAATAGGACTGAAATATGCAATTTTCTCTGAAATTCACTTCAAAAGACATTGAAAATAATTTCAGCCAAGTTGATATAATCTTGTATTTTTTATCTTACAGAAAGATGCAATTTTGCGGCAAATCAATTAGTTATCATTTATGGAAATAATAACATTCGAGTCCAAAGCCTATAAGGAACTGGACAACAAGATTACCGCTATTGCCGATTACATCTTCAACCATGCGGAAATGGCAAAGCAAAGCGAGGAAGATATGTGGGTGGACAGCTACGAGGTCTGCACGTTTCTGAAAATAAGCGAAAAAGACCCTGCAACGCCTGCGAGTGTCGGGTACTATCGCCTATTCCAACATCAGAGGACGTTATTTCTACAAGGTCAGCGAGATACGCAGGATGCTGGAAGAACGCCTGATAAGGAGCAACAAGGAGAACATCAACAACCTGATAACCAACCACCAGTTGTATGCTAAGGAAAGAGGAAATCTTAGAAAGAACAAGTAACGGGCTGGCGGTATTCAAACACTACCTGCCCGGCAACTGGCGCATAGGTCGCAACTTTCTTAACCCGCTGTACGAGGACAGCAAGGCTTCCTGTAACATCTACTTCGACCGTCATAGCGGTATGTACAAGATGAAAGACTTCGGTAATGACAGTTACAGCGGCGACTGTTTCTTCCTCGTGGGGCAGTTAAAAGGGCTGGATTGTAACCGGGCGGCTGACTTCGTGGAGATACTGGAAATCATCGACCGGGATTTGGGCTTGGGGCTGGCTTCTGACACTCCGATTTCCGTTTCTCCTGTAACCGTCCGCCGGGCAGTTCCGGACAAACCCGAAGAAACACCCGAAAAGCCTGTCAAGCCCTACCAGTTTCGGGAACAGAAGTTTCCGCTTGCCGAACTGGTGTACTGGCAACAGTATGGCATCACGCCCGAACTGTTGGAATATTACAAGGTTTGTTCGCTCCGGGAATACAACAGCGAAACGGCAGAGGGTAGACCGTACACCTACACTTCATCGGTGGCAGAACCCATGTACGGCTATAAAGGCAAACAGCACATCAAGCTGTACCGCCCGTTCTCCACGCCCCGCTTCCTCTATGGCGGCAACTTTGGCGAAAACTACAGTTTCGGGCTGGAGCAACTGCCCGCCAAAGGTGACACGCTATTCATCACGGGCGGCGAGAAAGACGTGCTTTCGCTGGCGGCACACGGTTTTCACGCTATCTGCTTCAACAGCGAAACAGTGACGATACCGCCCACGTTGGTATATCGGCTGACGTTCCGTTTCAAACACATCATCCTGCTTTTCGATATGGATAAAACGGGAAAAGAAAGTTCACGCAAGCAGGAAAAGCTATTGGAAGAATTTGGCGTGAAACGCCTGTTACTCCCACTTCCGGGAACGAAAGAAGAAAAGGACATATCCGACTATTTCAAAGCAGGGAACACCCGTGAAGATTTCCTGAAACTGTTTATCGAATTTTTAGACAACCTGTATAGCGACACATTGATTATGCTAAAATCGTGCGAGATAGATTTCAACAACCCGCCCGCCAAAGCGCAAGAGATTATTTCGGCGGGTGACGTTCCGTTAGGGACACAAGGCAACCTGTTCGGCATTACCGGGGGTGAGGGAACGGGAAAGAGCAATTATGTAGCCGCAATTGTGGCGGGCTGCATCTGTCCGGTTGGTGCGGCAGTAGATACGCTGGGCGTACAGATAACCGCCAACGGTAGGCACAAGGCGGTCTTACTTTATGATACCGAACAGTCGGAAGTACAACTGTTCAAGAATGTAAGTAACCTGCTGGTACGTGCCAAACAGCCGGACAAACCCGATGAACTGAAAGCATTCTGTCTGACGGGTATGTCACGTAAGGAACGTTTACACGCCATAGTACAAAGCATGGATAAATTCTACTACCAGTACGGTGGCATCCAGTTGGTCGTCATCGACGGCATCGCAGACCTTGTAAAGAGTGCCAACGATGAAGCGGAAAGCGTGGCGGTGATAGATGAACTTTATCGGCTGGCGGGTATCTACAACACCTGTATTCTTTGTGTGCTGCACTTCGTTCCGAACGGCTTGAAGTTACGGGGACATTTGGGTAGTGAGTTACAGCGCAAGGCGGCTACAATCCTTTCGATAGAAAAAGACGAAGAACCCGCCCAGTCGATGGTAAAAGCTCTGAAAGTAAGGGACGGAAGCCCGTTGGACGTCCCTTTGATGCTCTTTTTGCATGGGACAAAGAAGCGGGGATGCACGTGTACAGAGGGGAGAAACTTCGTGAGGAAAAGGAGAAGCGCAAGGAAAGGGAACTGGTGAATGTCGCACGTGACATCTTCGGTCGGCAGACACGCATCACCTATATAGACCTTTGCGAGCAGTTGCAGCAGGTCTTGGACATCAAGGAACGTACTGCAAAGAGTTATATCCGCTTCATGCGGGAAAGGGACATCATCACCAAAGGCACGGCAAACCAAAGTTTCTTTGTTGTAGGTTCATATAATCTTCAATAGAACATAACAACCCATAAACGTATGGACGAAACTTGTGTGGTTTATGTGTTTGTGTCCTGCCATGTTGTGATAACACGGCAGGATTTCTATTATTTACAAGGTTATTCCAGTGATTTTTACTACTTTTGCAAAAAGTAACATAAGAAAATAACGGCGATTGAACAGCTTCGGCTGTGATTTCGTCTTTATATATAACATATACGTTCGCCGAACGTCCCAATGCGAAAAACTGGCACTTTTCAAAACGAGGGGATATTCAGCGCAGGATATGCTATGTTTTATCATAGCGTGGTCTTGCCTGTTCCTCGTTTGGGTATTGCCAGTACCTCGCATTGAAGCAGTGTAAGAGCCACGCTTCTTTTTGGGGGTATTGGCGGGCAGTTATCAAAGATTATTAACTGTTAAAACCAATTTTATGGGGCAGATAAAATCATTTATAGCACTATCTCTTGACGGTTTTATTGCGTCTGTCGATGGAGAATTGGATTGGATTCCACAAAGCGTAAGGGCGATACCTAAAAGTTTATTTGAAAATGCTTCTTGCTTATTAGTCGGTGCTAATACATACAATTATCTTTTTGAGCATTTAGATGGGCAGGTTTATAAAACAAAAGCCTATTTATGTCGTTTCACATTCCGATTATAATATACTCCCCAATAGCAATATTTCATTTCTTACTGAAAAGCCATTGGATGCAATAAGAAGATTGAAGCAGCACCATGAAATATTAGTCATAGGAAGTGCTAAATTATTAACAGAATTAATTCAATTAGAATTATTGGATGAAATAACTATTTGCCATATTCCGGTCTTTGTAGGAAAAGGAATAGGCTTTATCGGAGAAACATTTGGTTCTTATTGGCAGTTAGTAAAATGTCAATCAAATAAGGGCGCAATATTTGCGACCTACAACTATAAGAAAAAAGCAGGATGATTAACTATCCTGCTTTTTCTTAATTGATTCCATTTTATTACGATGTTTCAAAATTTCATCGGAATGTTCCAATGCCCACTGAATAATTCCATCTAAAGGCAGCATAAGACTTTCACCAAGTGCTGTAAGGCTATATTCTACTTTAGGAGGTATTTCGGGGTATAATTTACGATTTACCAACATATCCGCTTCTAATTTTTTCCAAATGCTGTAGTCAGCATCTTTTGAGATATGTTAGGAACATTGCGCATTAATTCATTAAAACGCATTGTCCCATTTTTTTGCAATAAGACCAGTATTCTTAAAGACCATTTATCACCAAAACGGTCTATAATGCCACACGCTGGACATACCGCTTCTCTATAATGATTTTCTTCCATATTTTTTTATCTTTAAATAATTGTCAATCAACAAGAGTTACCTTGTGGTAAGCATCTTACCTTTATGTAAGTTCTTTTTTTTTATACTAAGTAACTTTATATCTTTGTTTGCGCAAAAGTAACTAAATATATTGGAAATACAAAATTTGGTGTGATTATAAAATGGATAAATCAATGGAATTAAAAAGAATGCAATTTACTGGTTCTGTTTGGAGACCGCCTTACGAAGCAAATTCACTATTGCTTCAAGCCACTATAGGATGTTCACATCATAGGTGTAAATTCTGTAGTTTGTATAAAGACACGCAGTTTAGAGTTGCTTCCCGTGAGGAAGTTGAAAGGAATTTAGAAATAGCCCAGCTATATCAACCAAAAGCACGAAGAGTATTTTTAACTGGTGCAAATCCGTTTGTACTTAGCTTTGAAAAACTGAAAATACTTGCCACTTTAATAAAGATATATCTTCCGGAAGTGCAAAATATCGGCTGTTTCGCTCGAATTAGCGATATAAAACAAAAGACAATAGAGCAATTGATGGAATTACGTCAATTAGGATATGACCGGATTTCTATCGGGACAGAAAGTGGAGATGATATTACGCTGTCACAAATGAATAAAGGGTATTCTGTTATGGATATTGTTGAACAATGTCGAAAATTGGAGAATGCTGGTATTGAATATAATTTCACGTATTTGATTGGGCTTGCAGGAAAGGGGCAAGGGGAGCGCAATGCTATTAATACGGCTGATACTTTTAGTTTGTTGCATCCGTATATTATCAATGTACTTTCTTTAACCGTATTTCCCGATACAGTTCTTTATGAGGAAATAGGAACGGGGACATTTGTTGAAGCATCGGAATATGAACGGATAGAAGAAATGGAAATGTTTATTGAACGATTCCAACCGTCTAATTGTGTTCATCTTTTAGCAAACACTGTATCTAACCCCATACCTTTTATTGGAGTTCTACCCAAAGAAAGAGAACGGATATTAAAAGAAATACAGTCCATTAAAAATAATTTCAGGGAAGAGGATTTAAGAGATTATCGTAAACGCATAAAATCGTTATAATGGCAAAATTAGAAACAAAAATAAGTGGTATTGATTTTAAAAAAAATCCTGTAACAGTTGCATCGGGAACTTTTGGATATGGAACAGAGTTTTCAGATTTCTTTGATGTGTCTTTATTAGGAGGAATATTTGTAAAAGGAACAACGCTATATGCGCAAGAGGGTAATCCGTACCCTCGAATGGCGGAAACTCCATCAGGAATGTTGAATGCAGTTGGGCTTCAAAATAAAGGTGTAGATTATTTTGTGAATAATATATATCCGACAATAAAAGACATAGATACAAATATGATTGTAAATGTTGGAGGAACGACCATCGAATCTTATGTAAAATGTGCCGAAACAGTAGCCACATTAGATAAAATTCCGGCAATAGAGTTAAATATAAGTTGTCCGAATGTAAAACATGGAGGTATGGAGTTTGGAGTAACAACTAAAGGTGCAGCATCTGTTGTTAGTGCAGTCAGACAGGTTTACAATAAGCCGTTGATTGTTAAGCTATCCCCAAATGTAACAAATATTGCAGATATTGCTAAAGCAGTAGAAGATGCAGCGGCAGATGCTATTTCTATGATAAATACAATTATGGGGATGGCTATAGACATAAATTCTCGTAAACCTATCTTATCTACTGTAACTGGTGGGTTGTCCGGCTCTTGCATCAAACCTGTTGCATTACGAATGGTTTGGCAAACATATAAGGCTGTTAAAGTTCCGATTATAGGTTTAGGTGGAATATCATCATGGCAAGATGCTATAGAATTTTTCCTTGCTGGTGCTACCGCTATTCAAATAGGGACATATAATTTTATAGACCCGACTATAAGCCTAAAAGTAATAAACGGCATCAATTCATATCTTGACGAAAATGGTTTTTCTGATATACAGGATTTGACAGGTGCATTAGGAGGGATTTAAGCCAAAATCTTAGTGCAAGGTGCAAGCTATATATATAAATATATACTTGCACCTTGCACTAACCGCAGAATATTTATAATCAATGATTTGCGTATTTCAAAAGAAAGACTTATCTTTGAACCCGAAAGTTAGGCAGACAAACAGCGGTCAAAGTTGGACAGGCTTAACGGCTGAAAATCGTTACTGTTTCGTTACCTATTTGAAATTTTGAAAGCAAAGTAGCTGAAATATAAGCGGTTAGAGTTATAGGTTCAAAACCCTGTCTCTCCGCAATAAACGCTGAAAATCAGCAAATTGCAAAACAAACACCCAGTTTTACACCCAATAATGTAAAGTTGGGTGTTTTTGTGTTATTTAAGAAATGATTTTTTGCTGGGGTTTATTAAACAAGATACTATTTTTTCTTAAAATAAAAAGATACATCAAAGGTTGCCTATGTACATGCGAATGCATTAGATAGGCAACCTTTAGTTATTTAAGTGGCATTGCATTACTTAGGAAATGTGGCTTCAATTTGTTTGGCAACACGTTTTATAGCACCTCTAATGTCTGCAGATACGCTCAATCCTAATGTACTGTATGCACCACGACATGAAGCTATCGGGCGACCCGTGAGGAAATCTATGAAATTCACAGTTACAATGGATTCTTCTTCTAAAATATCTACCCCATATTTTACCATAAGCAGTTTTGACTGTTGTGTTGCAGTCAACTCATTTATACGCATATCACTGACCAACGTAAGACGAGAGCCTTCTACTGCATCAAACAACTGTATTTCGTATTCCATCAGTTGGGCAGGAATGTGATAGGTGTCATTGTTGATGATTGAGGCATATTCATATTTAGACAAATCTGCATTTTGCGACACAACGCTTTTAGAGGTTGTGCAAGATGATACGGCTATTCCGATAAAAAATAGGAATGTGATAATTACTCTATTCATAAATACTTATTTAGGTTCGATATGCAAATAATAGCTTTCTTCTGCCAATCCCTCCTCATCAGGAAGCCGATGCAACATCAGCATGCGGGTGGTTTCGTTTTCCCAATACCTTTCAGCCACTACACCTTTTTCAGGCAGACATTTGAATAGACTTTCTTTGCCGTTGGCATTTTCTCCAGTACCAAGACTGTTTTCCATCAGTATCATGACTGCCTTTTTAGTTGTCGGCAGAAAGTCTGCATCCGGCAGCAATTTATGGTTTACTGGGACAAATCGAGAATAAGGATTATAGCCCTTGGCAACAATGTCATACAACTTGTACTCATAATTTCGATCCAACAGACAATAGGCCGTCAGATTCGTAGGCTTCTGTAGATTAATTGCGCCCCATTCAAGTCCCAAAAAATCGCGGTCATAAAGCGTGATGCGATGCGAAGTTTCATATTCCACTTTTCCATCGCGGTAGCCTTTCAGATGGCTCTTTACCGTACCGCTCTTGAAGAAGTGCGAACTCCATTGTGTAGTGATATGTGTTTCAGCGCTTTCTGCAGAAACTTTGTTTTCAGCCACTTTGAATGTGTGAGGAAAATCATCTGCGCTCCACACAATAGAATCATAATAGTGTGTGAACTCAGGGATGTCTATGGGTGAATATTCACCGTTTATATCCGTGATTCGGAAGGTAATCAAATCGAGAGGTGCCGGCAGCGGACTTTCAATTCTCATAAAGGGAGTATATTCTGCCATAATCATTTTGAACTTCACTTCTTCGGGCAACTCCTCCGGTTGGGGGTCTGTTGGTCCATCATTGTTAATAGCTCTGGATAAACAGATAAGCGTATAAGCTTTTCTTTCCCCATCATTGGCTGAAATCTGAATCTCTTCGTGTGCAACCTCGTCAGAAGTCGATGGAGGAAAATGAATTTTCACCTGATTGCCTTCTACCTTGAGGGTGGCCCATCCACAATCGTATGCGTAAGAATCAGCTGATATGGGGTTAAGTACGTCAAAATTCTCGCAAGTCATTACCATATCACCTCCCTTGCCATTCGTCTCAAAAAAATAGGCAGGGGAAACCTCTGCAGTGGATTTTAAAAATTTGACGTTTGCGGGCGTAAGGATTTCATACGACCACTTCATGGAATTGGCTGGCGAAACTTCATCCTTGTCGCAAGCCGTCAGGAGCAGGCAGATAATCGCCATAAAAGGCATGAACAATTTATTCATATTCGTATCATATACTCTATTGGCCCCATTTGAGTGGCTAAATGGATGATGAGAAACGTGAGCCAATTATGCTTCATCCTAAGCAACCAGATGAACATACCGTTTCTTTGATTTCTATTCTTGGGTAGATGATTCTACACAAATGTAAAATTAGTCATTTAATCGAGATTTTGCTTTATGTTGAACGAATTTATAATTTGAATCCTCTGTTTTTTTTGTTCTCTCTGCACCGAGTTACGCAGATTCTGCTGTAACTTTTCCCATTGTTCCTTAAACCATTGTACTATGGGCTGTCGGTTTATGGTCAGCCCCAACTTGTGTTCCTCAGTCAAATCGTCCTCAATCTTGCAGACCGCATCCTTTATTTGAAATGACTGCCTTCTTCATCTTCATGTTCAGCTCCTGTCGGTGTATCTCCTGCTGGCAGTGTTTCTCTGTGCTATGACGCTCTTCCTGCATCCTCATGTGCTCGTTCAGCAGACGGATTTGATTGTCACGTTTGTCTATCTTACCCTGTAGTTTTCCGTTGGCTTGTTCCAGCTCCTTCAGCTTACCGCTGCCGAAAAGAGAACCGAGCCCGCTGGCAATGGCTGTCATGGCATCCGTAGCCTTGTTTTTCAGTTGCTCGGTTCTGGCTTCACTTTTTGATTTTTTTAGCCAGCTCGCTTTCCGCCCGTTCCTTTTCGGCAAGCAGCAGACCGATATTTTCCTGTATGTCCTCTGTCTGGTTCAGCAGGTCACGGTAGTATTGGGCGGTGATGGTATGCCGGGCTTCCGAGCCGACAATGCCACGTTTCAATCCGTATTTTGCCATAGCCAGTGCATATCCGTCCTGATAGGCTTTCAGCTTATGCCGGGTCATGATGTCATTGGCTGACAGCCGTGCTGCACCGCTCGGCTTCTTGCGGTAGCTCTTCTTCACCAGTTTTTCCGACTTCTTCTTTCTGCGTTCGGTCTGGACGATTGGCTATGTCCTGTCTCAAATTTTCGTTCTCCGCTTCCAACCTCTTGACCTTGCTGCCGCCCAAAAGAGAACTCACCCCGTCTGCTATGGCTGTGGTGGCGTTTACCGCCGCATTCTTCATCTTCTGCGTGTTGATTTCTCCCTAGACTTGCTTCAACCTCTTTTGCGATTCCTCTTCCAGTCCCAGCAGGGTTTCTATGTTGTCCTGCAGACTGTCTTGTTGCTCTATCAGCTCCTTGTAGTATTGCATGGTGGAGATGTGTTTTGCCAGTGAACCGTCTATTCCTCTTTGCAAGCCATATTTGCCCATGGCTTGTGCGTAGGTGTCCTGATAGTGTTTCAGCTTGTGCCTTGCCATGACATCGTCAGCACACAGCCGCACGTCCTGCGTGCTCTTCTTGCGGTATTTCTTTTTCCCGTTCTGTTCTTCTTTTTGGGCTTTCCTGCGCTCTCCGGTCACTATCGGTACGATAGTGGCGTGTATGTGCGGTGTCTTTTCGTCCATGTGCAGAATTCCATCATTATTCATCGGGAATATATGGAAAATATCACTGATTGATACGATATATAGGCTAATTTGTCTCAGAACAATTTTTTTAATCCTAAAAAAGCATAGCTTTGCAACATGAAAAACAACCTTTAATTAGAAAATACTTATTTAACATTTGGTTTTATTATGCAAAAAATCTCTTCTTCTGCGTCATTTGCAGATTCGAAGCCTCATTATGACTTATTGGATGGGTTGCGAGGCGTTGCGGCTTTATTAGTAGTATGGTATCATGTGTTCGAAGGTTATGCTTTTGCCGGAGGAACCTCTATAGAGACAATCAATCACGGTTATCTGGCTGTGGATTTTTTCTTTATTCTATCGGGGTTTGTCATTGGCTATGCGTATGATGACCGTTGGGGAAAGACACTCACGGTGAAGAATTTCTTCAAGCGCCGTCTGGTGCGTCTGCATCCTATGGTAGTATTGGGAGCAGTGTTGGGGGCAATTACTTTTTTTTTCATTCAGGGCAGTGTGCAGTGGGACGGAAGTCATGTAGCCACTTCTTTAGTAATGGTGGCTCTTTTTTGTGTGCCATGTTTTTTTATTCCTGCTGTGCCCGGTGCAGGATATGAGGTGCGTGGAAATGGCGAGATGTTTCCGCTTAACGGTCCGGCATGGTCTTTGTTTTTCGAGTATATCGGGAATATCTTCTACGCATTGTTTATTCATAAGTTTTCTACCAAGGCATTGACGGTAATGGTCGTGATATTGGGTATCGCATTGACAATGTTTGCTTGTTCTGATGCCGCCGGTTATGGAAGTATCGGTGTAGGTTGGACATTGGACGGAGTCAATTTTGTGGGCGGATTGCTGCGTATGTTGTTTCCTTTTTCTATGGGTATGTTGTTGTCGCGTTGTTTTAAACCGGTGAAAATTAGAGGAGCTTTCTGGATATGTTCGATTGTGTTGCTGATTTTGTTTCATATTCCTTTCGTAGAAGGTTCGGAGCCGATACTTATGAACGGTGTGTTCGAGATGTTCTGCATTATCTTCGTTTTTCCGGCGTTGGTATGGTTGGGAGCATCGGGCAGCACTACAGATAAAACATCCACCCGTATCTGCAAGTTCCTTGGTGATATTTCTTTCCCACTTTATATCATCCATTATCCGTTTATGTATCTGTTTTATGCTTGGCTCATCAAGAATGAATATTTCACATTGGGTGAAACTTGGGAGGTAGCTGTGTGTGTATGTGCATGGAATGTGTTGCTGGCTTACGCTTGTCTTAAACTGTATGACGAACCGGTAAGAAAATGGTTGAGCAAGAAATACCTGACTAAGAAATAAAAAATAAATGTGTCAAAAGTAAAGCCGGTTTTTCCGGAACTCACTTTTGACACATTTTTCTATTCTTTATATTGTTGCCTTTTTATTTTTTATGAGCGTCAGGTTTATTGGGCTGATGCATAATCTTCAGCAAGTCACGATGAAACTTGATCTCCGCTCGTTGCAGTTTGAATAGTTTCTTGGGAGAGAGAATCTTTTTGAAACGATTTAAATATTCGATGTCCAGTTTGTCAGACTCCAAACGGGCATGAGCGATTTCATCCACAATTTCTTCGTATTCAGCATCGGTGGTATTGGGGTTTTTTCCTTTACGTGCTTTTTGCCAGGCTTTGTCATTGATGGCTTTTTTACGATCTTGCAATTCAAAATAAATAGGGAAGAACTTACCGGCTTCTTCTGCTGTCAGTTCTGCCTTTTGAGTGAGATATGCCTCTTGTTTGGCTCTAAATTCTTCTTTAGAAAATCCCGGTTTCTTTTGTGCCTGCACAGATAGGGTGAGGCATAAAATAAATAGTAGAGTAGTCAGTTTTTGTATCATTTCGACTAAAGTTTTAATTGTATGTTTCAGTATCGGCCTCTGTCAGATATTGATAAAGTGTGTAGTCATCCATCATAGAATGTTCCATGATAGTTTCTATATATTCGTCAGAAAACTCGGCCGCTTCCGCTGCTGTAAATATAGGTGTATCTTGTTTAGGTCGTCCGACAAAAACTCTGACGCTCAACATGAGTCCGCAGAACATGGCTGTCATATATATCCATGGTTTCACACGTTGCCATGTAGTGATGACAGGTTCGGAAAGGGAGATTTCCTTTTTCCGGCAGTTTTTCCATTAGTTCTTTAGAGAAGTTTTCGAAATAACCTTTGGGTACTGTAAACGGATTCTTGGTCCCGCACTTCCTCAGCAATTCATCTTCTTCTTTCATAATTCACTCTCCTTTCTGTCTTTTAGATGCTTTTAATTTGAAAAGGTTTAAAAGCATTCTTTTAAAAAACTCTCTATTTTTTTCACTGCATGGTGATAGGAAGCTTTCAGAGCTCCTACACTTGTACCCAATATCTCGGAAATTTCTTCATACTTCATTTCCTGAAAGTATTTCAGGTTGAAGACTATTCGTTGTTTGTCGGGTAGTGTATGCAATGCTTTTTGGAATAGTCTTTGGGTTTCGTCTCCACTGAAATAACTGTCTCCTTCCAGTTTATTCACCATTTCGGCATCGGCTTCATCGATGGATAACTGGTTATTTGCACGTTGTTTGTTCAGGAAGGTAAGGCATTCATTTAAGGCGATGCGATAGAGCCACGTAGACATTTTAGCTTCGGCACGGAAGTAGTCAATATTTATCCAGGCTTTGATAAATGTATTCTGTAACAGGTCATTGGCATCATCGTGCGAAAGCACCATGCGGCGAATCTGCCAGTATAGCTGCTCGCTATACTGTTTCACGATGCATTCGAATGCTTCCCTTTGTCGTTTGGGATCTTGCAATAATGCTATTATTTCTTTTTCATTATAGGTATCCATGAACCGGTTTTGTGTTTTCTTTATAGTGTAACCTTCAGGTTCTCTTTAGCAAGAAGTGTATTGGGAAATACACTCCTTGCTTCCTGCAATAGAATGTTTTCATCTTCATAACGGGCGGAAAAATGTCCGATGAGTAACTGTTTTACATCTGCGTCGCGAGCTATTTCACCGGCTTGCATGGCAGTAGTGTGAAATGTCTCTTTGGCGCGTTGGGCATCACATTGTGCAAAGGTTGCTTCGTGAAAAAGTAAATTCACCTCTTTTATTTGCTCTATGATAGGGCGATGGAAAATAGTATCCGAACAATAGGCATAGCTGCGGGGCGGAGCAGGCGGAGTAGTCAGACGGTTGTTAGGGATAACAGTACCGTCCGGCAACACATAATCTTCTCCGTTTTTGATACGGTTAAGTTCGAATACGGGAACTTTATAAAAATCAATCATATCCCTGATGATATGGTTGGGTGTCGGTTTTTCCGCAAAAAGGAATCCGCAGGTAGGAATGCGATGACGCAGCGGGATACTGCTGACCGTTACGGAACGGTCTTCATAAACGACTTCGGCTTTTGTGGGGTTAATCAGATGGAATTCCACGTTGTATGCCATTCCTTTGCAGAAATATTCCAGTTGAGGCGTGAGTATCCGTTCGAGGTCGGCATGGCAATGTATATGCAGTGTAGCCGTGCGCCCCACCAGTCCGAACGTAGAGATAAGTCCCATCAGTCCGAAGCAATGGTCACCGTGCAGATGAGATATAAATATATGGTTGAGACGCGTAAACTTCAATTTAGAGCGACGTAATTGTAACTGTGCTCCTTCTCCGCAATCTATCATAAATAACTTTTCACGGATATTCACGACTTGCGAAGAAGCAAAGTGTCTTGTTGTTGGTAATGCCGAACCACAGCCTAATATATGTACTTCAAATTTTTCCATCACTGCAAAGATACTATCTTTTTGGATGAAAAATATAAAAAGGTTGTAAAAACATATACAGCTGTCGGGGTTATTTCTTGTGTTTGATTTCTACGGCATTCATTCCTCGTGGTCCGCGTTCCAGTTTGAAAGTCACTAAATTTCCGTCTGTTACCTCGTCTTGCAGACCGCTTACATGGAAAAAGTACTTCTCTGCATTTTTCAGGTTTTTGATGAAGCCATATCCTTTGGAAGTATTGAAGAATTCTACTCTTCCTTCATATTCGGTTATCACAGGTTCATCTGTTTTACGTGGAGTGGAAACTTCGATAGTGCTGATATCTATTTCCTGAGGCTTTTCATTTGTAGTAGGAGGAGTGTCGGTTATTACACCGTTTTCGTCTACGTATGCTATCATATCTTCGAAAGATGATGTGCCGCTATTCTTCCTTTCTTCTTTCTTTTGTTGTTTTGCTAAACGTTTTTCTTGTTTTTTCTTTTCTAAATCTCTTTTGGTAAATGAAATTGGTTTCGCCATTTGATTCTTTTTAAATTAGTATATACGCGGTATTATATATGAATACTGCATTGAATTAATAAATAGGTAATAAGAAGACGGGGAGAAGTCGTTGTGAAATGCTAGCTCGAAATTTTATTACTTCATAAAGATACGGTTTTTTATCGGATATTCCATAAAAGAGTTTACTTTTTAAGGAATAATGGCATAAAAAAAAGGATGCACCGATTGAGGTACATCCTTTTCTGCGTTATTTTAAAGTAATCTGATTACTTCTTTTTGTTTTCCAACTGTTCTTTCAAAGCAGCCAAAGCATCGATATCGCCCAAAGTTGTAGAAGCAGCCTGGTTCTGGATAGCAGGAGTTTCTTCTCTCTTAGTAGCTTTCTTTGCGTTAGAAGCTGCTTTCTTTTCAGCTCTTTCTTCTGCTTTTGCAGCATCTTCGAAGATACGGCTGTGAGAAAGGATAATACGCTTAGCATCTTTGTTGAACTCAATAACCTTGAATGACAGTTTCTCATCCATCTGAGCCTGAGAACCGTCTTCTTTTACTAAGTGTTTCGGAGTTGCAAAACCTTCTACACCGTAAGGAAGAGCTACTACAGCACCCTTTGTCCAACATTTCGATGATAGTACCTTCGTGTACAGAACCTACAGTGAATACTGTTTCGAATACATCCCAGGGGTTTTCTTCAAGTTGCTTGTGGCCTAGGCTCAAGCGACGGTTTTCTTTGTCGATTTCCAGTACCTGAACTTCGATGTCTGCACCGATCTGAGTGAATTCAGAAGGATGTTTAACTTTCTTAGTCCAAGACAGGTCAGAGATGTGGATCAAACCGTCTACACCTTCTTCGATTTCAACGAATACACCGAAGTTAGTGAAGTTACGAACTTTTGCTGTGTGCTTAGAACCTACAGGATACTTTTCTTCGATAGTTTCCCATGGATCTTGTTTCAACTGTTTGATACCCAAAGACATCTTACGTTCTTCGCGGTCAAGAGTCAGGATAACAGCTTCTACTTCGTCACCTACCTTCATGAAGTCCTGAGCAGAACGCAAGTGCTGTGACCAAGACATTTCAGATACGTGAATCAAACCTTCTACGCCCGGAGCGATTTCGATGAATGCACCGTAGTCAGCCATAACGACTACTTTACCTTTCACCTTGTCACCTACCTGCAGGTTAGCATCCAGTGCATCCCATGGGTGCGGAGTCAGTTGTTTCAAACCAAGAGCGATACGTTTCTTTTCGTCATCGAAGTCAAGGATAACAACGTTCAACTTCTGGTCGAGTTCTACAACTTCCTTCGGATCGCTTACACGGCCCCAAGACAAGTCAGTGATGTGAATCAAACCGTCTACGCCGCCAAGGTCGATGAATACACCGTAAGAAGTGATATTTTTTAACAGTACCTTCGAGTACTTGTCCTTTTTCAAGTTTACCGATGATTTCTTTCTTCTGCTGTTCAAGTTCAGCTTCGATAAGAGCTTTGTGAGAAACAACAACGTTTTTGAATTCCTGGTTGATTTTAACCACTTTGAATTCCATTGTTTTGCCTACAAATACATCGTAGTCGCGGATAGGCTTAACATCAATTTGAGAACCCGGCAAGAATGCTTCGATACCGAATACATCAACGATCATACCGCCTTTGGTACGGCATTTGATAAACCCTTTAATGATTTCATCGTTTTCAAGAGCCGAGTTAACACGATCCCAAGAGCGAGTTGCACGTGCTTTCTTGTGTGACAGGATCAACTGTCCTTTTTTGTCTTCCTGATTTTCAATGTATACTTCTACAGTATCACCTACTTTCAGTTCAGGATTGTAACGGAACTCACTCAAAAGGAATGATACCGTCTGATTTGTAGCCGATATTGACAACTACTTCGCGTTTGTTCATTGCGATAACAGTACCGTCCACAACCTCGCGGTCATTTACTTTGTTCAGTGTACTGTCATAAGCTTGTTCAAGAGCTTCGTGGCTCATGCCTGTAACGGCTTCACCGTTTTCATAAGCTTCCCAGTTGAAGTCTTCAACAGGAGCGATGTTTTTTAAATTTTCCATTAATAAAATTGTTAAAATTCTCAGTTAATTACGTTAGACATTATATTGATTATCTAATTTCGGGCGCAAAGATACAATAATTTACTGAATCACAAATAGATTTGAGGCTTTTTCTTTAAATTTGAATATTTAATTGTCTAATTATAAACCGATATTGAATTATGTTCATATCTTTGCGATAATATAAATCTATTTAGCAAATGCTACCATCCATACTATTAGCGGTTGTTGCTTTATTTTTTATGATAAAGTGGTGGCTCGAAACAAAGAAAACACAAAAAAGTCTGAATAAGGAAGTTCTTGCCCAAAAAGAACGAACTTGGTTTAAAACAAAGATTTTTCGGATGCCATCTTACGCAATATCGATGCGTACATTGTATTGGCCAATCGTAATTTTCTGGTAGAGAAAACCAATTATTATAGTTTGAACAGTGAAAAGGATGACTGTGTCCTTCACAGGGTGGGGGAATTGCTTCGGTGCAAAAATGCGTTGGATTCCGGTGCATGCGGCACTCACGAGAATTGTAAATCCTGTCCGGTGCGTGCTTCCATCGAAAGGTGTTTTCGCGAAAAAAACAGCTTTTCCCGGTTAGAAGCTCCGATGAGGCTTTATTTGTCGGATGACACTGATAACTACGTGGATTGTGTGGTGAGTGTTTCGGGGGCATATATGGTGCAGAACAGAGATGAAAAGGTGTTGCTGACCGTGAGAGATATTACGCGTTTGAAGAAGGTACAGGAAGAACTGGAGGTGGCCAGGCGGGTGGCGGAAGTGGCAGGTGAACAGAAGACAGCTTTCCTGGCTAATATGAGCCATGAAATTCGGACTCCGCTGAATGCGATAGTTGGTTTCGCGGGATTGTTGTCCAATGCTTCCGAATCCGAACGTAATTCTTATGTTGAGATAATCAAAGGTAATACGAATATGTTGTTGCAGTTGGTTAATGATATTCTGGATATGTCAAAGATAGAGGCGGGGACATTGGAGTTTATTTATTCCGATACGGATGTTAATCAGATAATGCGTGAACTGGAAGGAATTTTCCGGCTGCGTCTGGAGGAGGCTGACAGTCCGGTGCGTATTGTGTTTGAGCCTTGTCTGCCGGTCTGCTTTATTCATACCGAAAAGAACCGGGTGTCACAGGTACTTTCCAATTTTCTGTCGAATGCATTCAAGTATACCAAAGAAGGCAGTATCACTTTAGGATATAAGGTGCGGGAGGATGATATCTACTTCTATGTGCAGGACACGGGAGCCGGCATTCCGGCCGGGAAGGTGGATAAAGTCTTTGAACGTTTCATGAAACTGGATGCCAAAAAGCAGGGCACGGGTTTGGGGTTGTCTATCAGCCGGACCATTATCAAGAAACTGGGCGGTGAGATAGGGGTATTCTCGGAATACGGCAAAGGTTCTACTTTCTGGTTTACCCTGCCGGTGAAACCTTTTGATTTTTTACCTTTGCAGCAACGGACGGAAGACGTTTCGGAAACCGTTGAATTCAATGAAACCGAATACGATGCGGGGGCTGTTCGCCGAACCATTCTGATAGCCGAGGACATGGACGACAATTATCTGCTCTATAAGATTTATCTGGAAAAACACTATGATTTGATCCGTGCCACAAACGGTGAAGAAGCCGTTTCCAAATACCTGGAATGCAATCCGGATATTATTTTGATGGATATAGGCATGCCCGTGGTGGACGGTTATCAGGCAACGGATGCCATTCGCCAACTGTCTTCCGATATCCCCATTGTGGCGGTAACGGCTTTTGCATACGATGAAGACAGAAGAAAAGTAATGTCCAGAGGCTTCAACGGTTATTTATCAAAGCCTCTGAACAAAGATGAATTATTGAAAATGCTTCATAAGATGGGTATCTGATATTTTAATCTTCCAGTGAATAGTCAATGGTAGTCACCACGCGTATTCGTTTGATATAAGGAGTATTGGCATCGCGGTCTTCGATGCTGAATTGTCCTTGATAAGCTCTTTTTATCTTTCCCAGTTCACTGTCCGAGTCTTTGGCAAACTTGATGGCGGCGGCGCGGGCGTTCTTTGTTGCTTCTTCTATCATCTGAGGTTTCACGGCATTGAGCCCTGTAAAGTCATACTGCACGTTGTAGCGGTAATCTCCTCCGGTAATGGCGATGCCCTGCTTCCAGAAGTTCACTCTGTTCTTTTATCAGATTACGGACAAGTTCCACTTTGTCGGATGTAACAGTGATGACAGTTGTAATATTATAACGGAATTGAATCGGATTACTATTATAACGGTCGGCCTGCAAGTCGATAAGTTCGGGAGCATTGATACTGATTTCCTGCTCCGTGATACCTTTTTGTTTGAGGAAAGTGACGATAGTCTGATTCGTATTATTAATCTTATTATATAAGGCAGGCAAGTCATTTCCCACTTCCTTGTACATCAGAGGCCAAGTAACCTTGTTGGCAGGCACTTCCATTTCAGCCAATCCTTTGACGGTTACTACCCGGTCTTTACCGGCGAAAGTATCCAGTCCGTTTTTGATAAAATACCCCATAATCAGCATACCTATTGCTAAGATAATGGCTTCCGGTTTCCAACTTTTCATGTCTTAATTGTTTTTAGTTATACAATTTATTTCTTATTATAAATGTCCAAGACCTTTTTTTTACTGAACCATATTTCTGCAACAATTGTTTAGCCTTTTTTTCGTCTAGCTGCAGTTCCTCCATAATCATTCTCATTCCCCGGTCTACCAGTTTTTGGTTGCTTAGTTGCATATTTTGACCATTCGGTTTCCCTTCACCCTTCCCAGTTTTATCATCACGGAAGTGCTGATCATGTTGAGAATCATTTTTTGCCCTGTGCCGCTTTTCATGCGCGAACTGCCGGTCACAAACTCCGGGCCCACAATCATTTCGATGGGAATATCCACTGCGTGTGAGAGGGGAGAATCAGGATTGCTGCTGATTCCTGCTGTCAGTATGCCTCTTTTCCGTGCCTGTTGCAATGCGCCGATGACATAAGGCGTTGTTCCCGAAGCGGCAATGCCTATCACGGTATCTTTGTCACTGATGTGGAAAGCCTGCAATTCTTCCCATCCCTTCAACGTATCGTCTTCCGCATTTTCCACCGGATGCCGCAGAGCCGTTTCGCCTCCGGCTATTATACCTATTATATAAGTATCGGGCATACCGAAAGTCGGTGGAATCTCCGAAGCATCCAATACCCCCAGGCGTCCGCTGGTTCCGGCTCCGATATAAAATACCCGTCCGCCTTGCTGCATCCGTTCCACGATGCCTGTTACCAGTCTTTCTATGTGGGGAATACAGGAGCGCACGGCCAAGGCTACTTTTTGGTCTTCCTCATTGATACCTTCCAATAAGCTTCGCACGGACAACTGTTCCAGGTCTTCGTGCAAAGACGGCTGCTCGGTTATTTTAATAAAACTCATATTCTGAAATGATAATTTATCAACCCTTCCATCGGACTCTTTATTATCTTGCCGACTTGAATGCCCAATGCATCGGCTGCTTCTTTCACCTCCGCCCGGAAATGCCATGCGATGGAACCGATAAAATGAACCGGGCAACCGGCATATTCGTACAGCATCACATTCCTTTCGAAGAAATCGGTGAAACAGGAAAGCAGCAACGCATGAATCTCCGCTCTTTGCCGGTGTGCGGATAAGAAAGGAGTGAGGCTTGCCAGAAAACGGTTGGCAAGCGGCTGCCGATATACTTTGTCCAAGATAAGGGCAGGCGTCAACTCATATTCTTTCAGCAGCAGTTCGCACAAGTCGGGGGGAAGCTGTTTTTTGAGGCAGTCACCCACCAGGCGTTTACCCAGCACGGCTCCGCTTCCTTCGTCCCCCAATATGTACCCCAGTGGAGAAACATTGGAAACAATTTTTTCACCGTCGTACTCGCAGGAATTCGATCCTGTTCCCAATATACAGGCAATGCCTTTCGTGTGTCCGCACAAGGCGCGGGCGGCTCCCGACAAGTCACTTTCCACCGCAACATGGGCGTGTGGGAAACATTCGGTGAGGGCATCTGCTACGATGCATACCTTTTCGGGCGTGCAGCCGGCGCCATAGAAATAAAGTTCGGTGACGGTGTCTTTTTCCGTCAACTGCGGGAAAAGGTTTTCTGTTATTTGCCGGCTTATTTCTTTGGTGGAAAGATAAAACGGATTGATGCCGGGAGTTTGGACTATCCGGTAATCCGTTTGGCTGTTGCCGATGCACCAATCGGTTTTGGTGGAACCACTGTCTGCTATTACAATCATGGTTACTGGTTAATGGTTATAGTGTACGCAAAGATATGAATAATAATTGAAAGTGAGTGCCTAATCAACAAAACAAGTCTATTTAGACGTCGGATATTATTTAACCACCCCCGTGGTTAACTTTAATCACCTACGTGACTAACTTTAACCACCCGGGTGGATAGACTTAACCACGGACGTGGTTAAGCAATAACGTATGATGCTCACGGGCTTTTCGAACTAATCTTCTTTTTCTTTCGAATATAATTAGAAGATTGGTGGAATGATACTAAAAAAAGTGGTGGTAGAGGGCTTTTAAACGGTAAAAAGAACTGCTACTGCCACCACTTGATAAGTCGTTTATTGATAGGATGTTGTATGTGATAAGCATCCTATGGTGGCAGTAGTGACAGTAGAAATGAAAAACTCGGTTGAAGCTGAATTTAGGAAAAATCTGTCAATAAGACCTTCCTTTGAATACGCTTGATTTATCCAATGGCAACAGAGTGCCTGATAAGGTAAGTCTGTTGGAATGAAAAATTGGGAAGAATATCCACTGTTGCATTGTTGCCGCCATTGGCCAGTGAAATATTGACTTGGGCAGAAATACCTACACCTGTGATATTCATTGCCAGACGGATGTTGCCTTTTTTGTCTGTGGTCACTTTGTAGCCGGACACATTGCCGTCTACAGTTACTCCACCCAAGCCATTGGGACCGCTTACAGGTATATTGAAAGCTACCTGTACGGAGCCTTTATTACCATTGACTGTCACAAAATTTGTGTTTGAAGAGACAAATGCAGTTCTGCCCCGTTTAAAGATAACCTGATCCGCTTCCAGGGTAAAGCTTTTGTTTTCTATGGCTTGTTTGGCTTCTTCAAACAATGCCTGCTCCATGGCTCTTTTAGCTTCCTTTCGTTCTTGACGACTCAGCTTTTTTTCAGATGTTTGTGCTTGTGCGTATCCTACGCAGCCAAACAATACAACTGATACCAATAAAATAATTTTTTTCATATATCTTCTGTTTTATATGTTATCGTCTGAAAAGGAAACAATGCAATGGCTTGTATTGTTGAATTTAACATTAACTTTTTAAGGTTTTCTTTCCAAATTCGGGATGAATCTTCAGCAAAGCCGTGACTCCGAATGTGGCGATGCAACATATCATAATCCAAATAAAAAAGTGGTTGTATCCCAAGTGCTCTTGCAGCCATCCGGCAGCCATTCCCGGAATCATCATGCCAAGCGCCATAAAAGCGGTACAGATGGCATAGTGTGCCGTCTTGTGCTCGCCGTCGGCAAAAAAGTAAATGAGGTAGAGCATGTAGGCTGTGAATCCGAAACCGTATCCGAACTGCTCTATGAAGATGCAAATGTTGACAAACAACAAGGAATCCGGTTGTGCATAGCTGAGGTATACATAAACAAAATCAGGTAACGAGATAGCCCATACCATGGGCCAAAGCCAGCGTTTAAGACCTCCCCCGGGCTACGGCAATGCCTCCCAAAATGCCTCCTAACGTAAGTCCTATGATACCGACTGTTCCTTGCACGAATCCTACTTCTTCGGTAGTAAGTCCCAAGCCTCCCTTTTCAACCGGGTCGAGTAAAAAGGAATTCCCATTTTGGCTAATTGGGCTTCGGGAAGCCGATATAGCAGCATGAATGCAATGGCAACGGTGGCGTGCTTTTTTTGGAAGAAGGTGGTAAAGGTGGTAAAGAATTCTTTCATCAACCCGGAAGCGGATACTTCCTTTGCCGGATGGTCGGCAGCCGGATGGGGGAGGATGAAACGATGGTAAAGCCACACGGCAAGAAAGATGCCGGCAAGCATAAAGAAGGTGATGGACCATGCGTATGGAATGTTGCCTGTCACCGTTTCCAACCGGCCTGCCAGCATGATGAGCAGCCCTTGTCCGGCAATGGTGGCAATACGGTAGAAGGTGCTGCGGATACCTACAAACAGTGCTTGCTCGTGAGAATCGAGCGCCAGCATGTAAAATCCGTCGGCGGCAATGTCGTGTGTGGCAGAACTGAAGGCGAGCAGCCAGAACAAGGCAAGTGTCAGTTGAAAGAAATATTCCGTGGGGATGGTAAAGGCAATACCTGCCAGTCCTGCACCGATGAGCATCTGCATGGTGACAATCCACCGGCGTTTGGTCTTGATGAGGTCGATGAACGGACTCCACAGTGGTTTGATGACCCAGGGCAGGTTGAGCCAGCCGGTATAAAAGGCCAGCTCGGTATTGCTGATGCCCAGTCTTTTATACATGACAAGCGAGATGATGGTCACTGCCACGTATGGCAATCCTTGCGCAAAGTAGAGGGTGGGAATCCATGCCCACGGTGATGTCTTTTTCATGATTACCTGTAAGATTGGATTAATAGAAACGGCGGATGTCTGCTCCTTTATAGTAGTGTAGCAGAATCTTGTCGTATGTATAGCCTTGCTCACCCATGACAGCGGCACCGATTTGGCATAAGCCTACTCCGTGACCCCAGCCGGCGCCTGTCAGCAGGAACCATTCCGGCACACCGTCTTTCAGTTCTCCTTTGTCGATGACAAAAGCCGAACTGAACAGATGGGAGGAGGAGAGGGTGCGGCGAATTTCCAGTTCCTTTCCGATAATGAGGGTCTTCAGGGTGCCTACGATTTTTAGTTTGCAGATACGTCCCGACTTTCCTCGCCGGACAGGAATTAAATCGAGGATGCTTCCGTAATCGGTTTTGGTGTTCAGTCGGATGAGCTCTGCCAGTTCCTCTTGTGTGTAACGCACTTTCCAACGATAGAAGTTTGTCGTTTCGCGGTCGTAGTTGTTCAGTATCTGTGAAATGATTTTCTTGTCGTCGGTGTTGCAGAACGCCGGGGGAGAGGTGCGTATCCAGCGTTCGGCTTCCGCTTCCTGAGTCAGGTCGGGGAGCGGTTGCGAGGCTTCTTTTCCGTCATCTCGTATGGCGGACAGATAGGATAGTCCTTATCTTCCCAACAGTAACCGAATTCTTCGGTTACTCCTCCGCAACATTTGGAGAAACGGGCATCGCAAATGCCTTGACCGTACATGAGCAGTTGGCCGCGTGTGGCGCGGACAGCTTCGGCGACTGTTGCGTTCGATGCTTTGGTGATTCCCTGATAACGCTGGCAGTGGTCGTCGGCACACACGTCGAAGATGGTGTGGTCTTCGCGGTCATACCAGCGGATGTATTCGTTTTCGGTCTTCACAAAGGAGAAGAATCCTTCATTCTTGTTGCATAGAGCCTTACGCTTTTCCATTTGGGCAAAAAGCCAGCTTCGCGAAACGACTGCATGTGCTTTCAAAAACTCCAGTGAAGAGGTGGCGTTCATTTCCGAAGAGATGACACTTATCAGATAGTCTTCTACCGGAAGGATGTTGATGGCTGTTATTTTGCCTTCATCCACCACCAGTTTCAGCGTTCCCATAAAGCTTTGGGTTTCCTGACGCTCCCAATGAAAATTGATGCCGATGGTCACATCATAGAGGGAGAAGGAAGTGCGTTCGTCTTGTGGGGTGAATGTCAGCTCACGATACAGATTGCCGTTCCACAAAATGCCTCCTTCACTGAAAGAGACGCTTTGTTCGCCACATACGGTTTCTCCTTTGGCAAAAAAACGGCCGTTCAACGAAAAATGGATTTCTTGTGCATTTACTATTCCTACATTTATTTCGGGCTCTTTCATCATAGTCTGTCTCTTTTTCGGTACTTCTTAATTATTTCCTGTGCATCTTCGCGTGGCAGTCCGACTTCTTGCAGAATTTGTCGGATGTCTTCGGTTGATATCTTTTCAAAATCTTCTTTGCGCGGTGTGACAATGATGCCTGCCATATCAAGGGTACCCGGACTGACAAGCATTTGTTTGCCGGCTTCGGCACTGTAACATTCGGGACGGTGCTTACAGCGCGGAATGATAAGGATGATTTGTTTTTCATCTTCTTCGGTGGAGAAAAATGGTGGAGACATAGAAAAGTCTTCTAAT
>VOFJ01003183.1_pt1 | contig 65103 bp, 67 predicted proteins | sample 5384081 | NCBI WGS metagenome assembly VOFJ01 (sample SAMN12384729, study PRJNA508395) | human gut metagenome | isolation source: healthy gut I | host: Homo sapiens | reverse complement strand
ATTATTTTACCCCTGCCAGTCTTCAATCGTAAAAAAACTCCGTCACATTCGGCGACGAAACTTTCCACCTACACCATATTCCTCATCGGGACACCGTCCGATCGACGAGAATCCGCCAGCCGGAACAATCGCCGGATGTTTGCTTTCACCCCTGACGAAAATCGGAAACACTTACCGGCTCTTATACAAATCCTGCAACGACCGGAAATATTCAATCTGGTGCTCAAACTTGCCAATCACATTCCATATCGTATTCAAATTATTTATTAAAAACGAATCCCGTATCTTTATATCTGTTAAAGTGAGATCATTTTAAATGAGTGATAATTTTTTTTGTATACACCGATATATCCTGCTTGCCGCTTACGGAACACGCAACCTATTTGGAAGAGGGGTTGGCGGATTATGCACCGGAGGCACCGCTATTATAGAACTATTTTCCATGCGGCGGCAAATATCGAAAAATGACCTTGTTACCATTCTACCCTGCCAGCTGGCTTCCATCCATAAAGTCAGCGATGACTTTTCCATGACTTTCTTCAAAGTCGACAAGGTAATGTTCATGGATATTATGAGCAGCCTGGGACGCATAACCCCCGATTTCTTTTTTCACATGAGAAAGGACTTCCAGGTTCCAATATCGGTTAATGAAGCCAAAAGATTCCTTGGTTTTTTGCCGTGCAATAGACTTCGGACAAACAACGACGATCCTGCATTTCGTCGTGAGACCATCCTGCACTTACTGCGGATCTATTACTGGGATTTTTATGTGCATTTCCAAAAGAAAACGCGTAAAAAGAAATACCCCCCTGCTGAATTCAAATAAAGAGAGCATCGCGATGAAATTCGCCATGCTGGTTTTTGAAAACCGCGAAACTCACCGGGAAGTCGCATATTATGCCGATCAACTATGCATATCCCCCCTGTATCTTACCAAAGTCATACAGGAAGTAAACGGTCAGTCCGCCCGGGATATGATTGCGGATTACACCATTATCGGAATAAAAGCACTCCTGAGAAACGCAGACATAACGATAAAAGACGTTGTCAGACAGAGCGGATTCTCCTCCCAGTCTTCGTTCAGCCGCTTTTTCCGCAAACACACGGGCATGTCCCCGTTGGAATACCGGCGCACGATCCATATCATCAAGTGAACGACTAAACATTTAGATACTAAAATGAAACGCCAAGAAATTACGTCTCCGCAAAATAACTGCATCCGGTTCGAAAAGGAGATATCCGAATTGCTGTCGGATCAAATCCTGTTCACAGAAAGCGTTTTCGCCCGCGTGCCGATGGGTATTGAAATTTATGACGCGCAAGGTATTTTACGCGATTTAAATACCCGTGCTGAACAAACATATGGAATCAAAAAGAAGCGACGTAATAAACAAAATCAACCTGTTCGACAGCCCCTATGTCGACAAAGACCTGAAAGCTAAAATACAGTCCGGCGAAGAGGTCATTCTGGAATTCGAGTACGACTTCGAAAGAATAAACAGGGAGTATTATGCCACCCCTAACAAAAAAAATACGATCATTTATGAAGCACAAGTAGTTCCTATCCTGAATAAAAACGGCACGATCGTCGGCCATATACTGCTTTACCAATGACGTAACCGCCACCAAAGAAGCGGAGTACCGTACCGAGGAGAGCAAAAAGAACCTGAGATGGCCATGAAAGCCGCCAGTATGTCATCCTGGGTGTACGATGTACACAAACAGGCATTTGAAACGTCGCACGGACAACCCATCGTTTCCGACGGCATGACAGTGACGCAACTGCAACAGATGCTGCATCCGCAGGATAGCGCTTTTGCTGGCCGACCTGTTTTCCCAGTTGCAAAATAAAAAAATCACGCAGGGACAGATTACCGTACGGGTTTTCAACGAACCGGAAAATCAGTACCGATACTACGAAAGCAGAATGCGGCTCTCCACCGAGCATCGCGGGAAAGTACAAATCGTAGGCACCCAACTGGATGTGACCGAAAAGATGCAAATGGCTAAAAAACGCAGGACCTGATCGCTAAACGGGAACTGGCCATGCAAGTCAGCGATATCGTTCATTGGGATTTCGACGTACGGACTCAAAAAAAATTCGAATCCTATAACGATCCGATAAACAACTATACCTCGGACCAATTGGTGTCAATAACAGAATACCTGGGAAGTCATCCATCCCGAAGACCAGTCTTCCGTAAACGACGCCATCCAATCCATGTTATCGGGCAACAAAATCAATATCAACTTCACCTGCCGCATACAAACGAAGTATGACGACACCTGGCAGTATTGCTCCATTTCGGGCGTCCCTTTCGAATATAACGAAAACGGCGAAGTGGTACGGTTCACCGGGTTCAGGCAAAACATATCCAACCTTCATCAGCTGAACGAGGAGCTCAAAAAGAGCGGAACTATAAAATGGAACTGACATTCAAAACGGTCGGAATGTCCTATTGGGATTTCGATGTAGCGACCGGTCAGTACCGTTCGTTTAACGATCCGGTCAACGATTACGATCCCGCCAAGCCTATTTCCCCGGAAGACTACCTGAATGTCGCACATCCCGACGATACGAACCGCGTCCGCGAGAATATCGACGACATGCTCCAGGGAAGATGCAAAGAATTTACCTTGCAATATCGTTCCAGGACCAAATGGGATCAGGAGTGGCAAACCCTGATCATTACCGGTATCCCTTCCGAGAGAGACAAAAAGGGACGGATTATCCGCTACACCGGCATTGTATACAACAATACGAAATGGGACAAGATGGCCCAGGAGCTAAAGGAGATGAAAGACCGGGCCGAACTTTCCGACCGGCTAAAATCCGCTTTTCTGGCTAACATGAGCCACGAAATACGCACACCCGCTGAATTCGATTGTCGGATTCTCCGAATTACTGGTAGATTGCGATGACCCGGCGGAAAAGCGGAATACTGGAAGATTATCGAGACCAACAACGACCTGCTGCTTCGGTTGATCAACGACATTCTCGACCTGTCGAAGATCGAATCGGGTATCATCGAACGAAAACCGGAAAAATTCAATCTGGCGCGGATATGCAACGAAGTATACACGATGGTGCAACCGAAAGTAACGAATCCGGAGGTAAAATTTTTTATGGACAACTCCCGCCCCGATTGTTGGGTTTTCCTGGACAGCAACCAGGCTCAAACAGGTTTGGATGAACTTTTGACCAACGCAGTGAAATGTACACAATCGGGATATGTAAAAATGGGATACACGGTCGAAAGGGAAGGAATCCGCATTGATGTCGAAGATACGGGAACCGGCATTCCAAAAGAATTGCAGAACCAGGTATTCGGCCGGTTCCAGAAACTCAACGATTTTGCACAGGGAACAGGACTCGGACTGGCGATCTCAAAGGCTATTACCGAAGCTGCCGGAGGCGAGATCGGATTCACGTCTGAACCGGGTGTCGGATCGTTGTTCTGGGCATACATACCTTGTAAAATAGACATCGGGAGCTATGCCGATTACTCCGACCCGGCACAATCACCGGTATTGAAAGGAACCGAAGGGAAAGAGATGAAAATCCTGGTTGCCGAAGACAATGACAGCAACTATTCCCTGGTACAGCATATCCTTAAGGATTACAACCTCATCCGCGTAGAAAATGGTGTGGAAGCCATTGAAAAAAATCCGCAACGGACAGTTCCACCTCGTTCTCATGGATATGAAAATGCCTGTTATGGGCGGTTTGAAGCCACCCGGAAAATCAGGGACTTCGACACCAAAATCCCGATTATTGCACTTACGGCCAATGCGTTCGACTCCGACCGCACATGTGCTATCGAAGCCGGATGCAACGCATTTTTAGCCAAACCCGTAAAAAACGCCAACTGCTTGACTTAGTCACTGCACAATGGTAGACACATCTCTATTGTAATCCCCTGCGTCGGCAGGATGATTCCGCCGACATCGTGCACAATGTGCTGCATTTTATAGTGCCCGGTTATCGGGATCGGGTACTATCAAAACGGGTATTATCAAAATCCGCAGCCAGCCCTCGGTTTCCATCCACACTCCGGCTGCTCTGCCTGTTTGCGCGGATAAAGCAAAAAGAGCATACAAATTCAGCCTTTTCCTGTCATCTTCACGCCGTTTTCACTATTTATACAATAAATTATTGTTATTATATTGTAAATACCATTTATTCCAAACCTATTTCATTACTTAAACCTAATTTTATCATGAAGAAATTTCTTTTAGTGGCCCTCACCGGCGCGGCTGTGGCAGCTTATTGCGTAACGCCTGCAAATGCATCAACGACAGAAGCACAGCAAGCCAAGGCTGACGTGTACAAAATGAGTTCAAATCTGGTTATTTTGCCGGAATACGGTGCTTCCGAAACGGTTTACATTTTAAAGAACGGATGGGAAGTAAGCCGCGACACCGATTGGTCGCTCGATGCCCAACCATTCAATTTCGACGTGCAGCCATCCGGAACCGGATCGGCCATCACATTGACCAATATGGCCGACAATCCCGATAACTGCTGGGGATATATCGACGTATACATCAACTCAGGCACTATTTATGTCGGGCGGGTGTATGTGAACAAGATTTATTAATAAGACACCACATTATTACACACTAATGAGAGGCCCTAGGACTTCTCATTTTTTATTTATTCCGTCCGTGTGTGCAACCGTAAACCGGCCATCGGCAGACGGGGCTAAAATCAAGTGAACTTATCCCCGCAGCCCATACGGAAACTCCTGCAATGGCTGTACTCAAAAACTCGCACAGACGATCTCGCCGCAAACACTCCCGGAATCGGAATGCATATCGGGCCTACATCTCTATGGTAATGCCGAGCGTCGGCAAGATCGTTCCGCCAATATCGTGCGCAATGTGCTGCATTTTATAGTGCCCCGGCTTATTGGGATCGGGCACATACTGGCCGTCGGCGCCGATTTCAGGCATCAGAATCTCCTGTCCGGCCGCTTTGTAATTGTACAGATTCTGGATATCGAGATAGAAACCGAGCCGCCATTTATTGAAATACCACACTTTATCGATCCGAAGATCGAGCTGGTGATAAACGGGCATCTTCATGCCGTTGTAGCGCGTATTGTCAGGATAGGGACGCCGGCGGGCATCCCAGGCCGACGTAAGCGACGAAAGGGTTTCGTCGTAAGGGGTATAAGGCACGCCGCCGGAAAGATACCACTTGGCGCCGACCGTCCAGTTGGCACCGAATTTATGGATCGCCGACACATTGAAAATATGTCCCACATTCCAGCTCGACGAAAGATAATGCGAAGTCGGACGCAACTCCCCGTCCATCTTATTGACCTGTGAAACAAAGAACGTATAAGCCAGATTCACTACCGTATTATACAGGTTCAGGTTGCGATAGGAAAATTCCCCGCCGTAAGCGCGTCCCTTGCCGACCGATTTGGCCGGGACATCCCCGACGATATAGTCGGCAAAATCGCCGGTAGAGACAGGCAGTGAATCGAGCAGTGACACCGGCAGCCGGGAATACTGCTTGTAAAAGCCCTCCAACTTGAAATCGGACTGTGGGGTAGGCGAGAAGTTGACCCCGGCGATATACTGGTTTACCGCCATGTAACGCAATCCTTCCTTCTGATTATAACCGGGAATCAAATTGCCGTTGTATCCCATCGTCGTGTACGACGGTTCCTGATGATAACGGGCCACCGAAGCGCTCAGCCTCCATTTGCGGGAAAGTTTATAAGAGAGGCTCACACGCGGGGGGAGAGCTGCCTGAAAGGGTTCGAAGTCAGATCGGAATAGGTCATTCCGTCCGCACGCAGGCCCGCCAGGACGGATAACCGTTCCCGGAAAAAATCACGACTTAGCGTAGCAAAAAATTCATACCGCCCGACCGTGAAACGGCTTGACGAACGATCCTCCTGCGAACCTTCTGCCGTATACACCTGCCGAAAGGTTTCATTCCGGTACGATCCTGTACCGCCTCCAACCCCGGCTTGCAGTCGGAAACCGTTCAAATCCCACAGACTCACAGCCGCCCGGACCCGGTAATTCCCTTCCCGGCTGTCGATATCGAGCGTTTTAGGCAAAGCTTCGTCATTATTCTCATACTTGCAAAGTTGATTTTTGAGGTAATCGCGGCTGGCCGTAACTTGCAGACGCCCCCCCGTAAACGAATGCAGATAACCCGCTCCGAAAACATAACTGATCTGGTTATTTTCGGGCAGATACCCCAGGATATATTTCCGGTCCTCCTCGGGATCCTTCATCGACAGGTTCAACCGGTTTTTGTCAAATGATCCCAATCCGATGACATACAACTCATCCCGGTCGGACAGCTTCGAATTTACTTTAAACTGATAATCGTTGTAAGTCGGCAAAAACGGCAGTTTCAACACTTTGAAGAGCATTTGAAGATAGCTGCGCCGAAACGACCCGGTCAGGGTGGTTTTACCATTGGACGATATGGGAGTATCGACATTCAGTCCCACATCCGAAGCACCCAGGATCAGTTTGCCGTGAAACCGGTCGGGATTACCCGACCGCATCTGCATATCCATCACCGAACTGAGCCCGTTCGAAAACTGGGCCGGGAAAGCCCCCGTATAAAAGTTGACGGATTTGAGCAACTCTGGATTGACCAGCGATGCATTGCCGCCCGAACCGCCCTGCACGGCAAAGTGGTTCAAGACCGGTATCTCGATCCCGTCGAGGTAATAACGGTTTTCATTGGCGCCACCGCCGCGTACCAGAACATCGTTACGGTTGGCCGTCGGCACCGACAGCACGCCCGGGGCAGATTGCACCACTTTGGAGATATCGCGGTTCGCACCGGGAGTCAGGTCGATCTCCTCGGTCCCGATGCGGCGCATGGAAACGGGCGACTCGGTCGTGGGCCGGAACGGCGACGCACTGACGACCACCTCGCCGACGGTCACCATCCGCTTTTCCAGCTCCACATTCACCAATGTCGGCGCGGAAGTCGTCACCAAGAACGACTCTGTCAGGACTCCGGAATAGCCTTCGGCATCCACGTACAGCGTATTGTATCCCGTCGGAACCCCTTTGATTTCATAACGACCGTCCGTGCCGGTCTGCTGCCGCAACGTATCGTTCACAACCAGCACCAACGCTCCCGTCAGGGGCAGTCCGCTGTTCTTATCCTTCACCTCGCCCCGGACGATCCCCCGAGGAAACCGGACGTACCGCCTGCGAATAGCCCGCTATCGGAACCGCCAGCAACAACATCCAGTAATATTTCCACAAACCCATCATAACCGATTTATTTCGCAGCAAAATTAATGTAATAAAGTGATTTTGGCTCTATTCCGCATCCTCTCCTCTCCGAATTATTTTAAAATAGAGGCAATGCATTCCATTTTCGCCGGAACAATGATCCGAAACCTAACAGGATATTTATATCTTTGTACGTTGTTTCGTTGTATATGCAAAACCATCCCACATCAGAAGAAAGTGTTCCGGTCCGGCATCTGCGCCTCTCAGCGTTGAAAACTTCGGAAGTAGGGGCTGATCACCAAAGTGTTCGGCCACGGCTCGTTCCGTAACCGGATTACCGAAATGGGCTTCATCCGGGGTAAAATCGTCAAAGTAATCAAGAATGCCCCGTTGCAGGATCCGGTCGAATACGAGATCATGGGTTACCGCATTGCGCTGCGCCACAGCGAAGCGGAACTGATTGAAGTGATGCCGATCTCCGAATTACCGAAACTGAAACTCGAAACGGATAGCCTGGACGACTTCAAGCACCACCGTTCGCATCATCAGCATAATCGCAAACGTCACTCCAAAGTATGGCGGCACCTGTTCGGCCGCAAACCGCCGCACCACCACAGCCACGATGCAAAGAGAGCTGCACATACCTCTCACGAATGGCCGGGCGCAATCCGCAGCGGCAACCAGGTAATCAACGTAGCCCTGGTCGGCAACCCCAACAGCGGCAAAACCTCGCTGTTCAACCTCGCTTCCGGATCGCATGAACGGGTAGGGAACTACAGCGGGGTTACGGTCGATGCCAAAACGGCCCGCTTCCACCAAGGACACTACACATTCAACCTGGTCGACCTGCCCGGCACCTATTCCATCACCGAATATACGCCCGAAGAGTTGTATGTTCGCACCCACATCCTGCGCGAAATGCCGGACGTGGTGATCAACGTCGTCGATGCGACCAACCTGGAACGCAACCTGTTCCTCACCACGCAGCTTATCGACATGGACATCAAGGTGGTCATCGCCCTGAACATGTACGATGAGATGGAACAAACCGGCGCACGGCTCGATTACGAACACCTGGGCCGCATGCTGGGCATTCCGATCGTTCCGACGGTCGCTTCGCAGGGAACCGGCATCCGCCGGCTGTTCGATACCGTAGCCAAAGTATTCGAGGACAAAGAGCCGACCGTACGGCATATCCATATCAATTACGGCACGGACCTCGAAGAAGCGATCGGCATCCTCCAAAATAAAATCTGGGAAAACAGCGACATCGTTGCCCTCTATTCATCTCGTTATCTCGCGATCAAACTGCTCGAAGGCGACCAAAGTTCGTTCAAATTGCTTGAAAAATGTGCGAACTTCAACGACATCGCCAAAACGCAAGCGCTGCTGAAACAGAAGCTCGAAAAACGGTTCGGCGAGAATCCCGAGTCGGCGATCGCCGACGCCAAGTACGGCTTCATCGTCGGAGCGTTAGAAGAAACCTACCAGGGCGAGACACACGATAAACATGCGCGGACGGGACGGATCGACCGCATCATGACGGATAAGATCTGGGGACTGCCGGTTTTCCTGCTATTGATGTGGGTGATGTTCCAGGCCACCTTCACGCTCGGGGCCATCCCCGCCGGATGGATCGAGAGCGGCGTGAGCTGGCTGAGTGATACGGTTACGAATTTAATGGCCGAAGGATCGCTGCGCAACCTGATCGTAGACGGCATCACCAGCGGAGTAGGGGCGTGATCGTCTTTCTGCCCAACATCCTGATCTTGTTCTTCTTCATTTCGCTGATGGAAGATACGGGCTATATGGCACGCGCGGCCTTCATCATGGATAAGCTGATGCATAAGATCGGACTGCACGGCAAGTCGTTCATTCCGCTGCTGATGGGCTTCGGATGCAACGTCCCGGCAATCATGGCCACCCGCACGCTCGAAAGCCGCAAGGACCGCATCCTGACGATGCTGATTATCCCGTTCATGTCCTGTAGCGCACGGCTGCCGGTATACGTCCTGCTGATTTCTGCATTTTTTCCTAAAAATCAAGGGTTGGTACTGTTGTCGGTCTACCTGTTCGGCATCCTGATCGCGATCCTCTCTTCCATCCTGTTCAAGCGGGTCTTTTTCCGCAGGGACGAGGCACCCTTCGTCATGGAATTGCCGCCGTACCGGATTCCGACGACCCGCAGCGTCGTGCGCCACATGTGGAGTAAGGGCGTGCAATACCTGCGCAAGATGGGAACAATTATTCTGGTCGCTTCGGTGATCGTATGGGCACTGAGCCATTACCCGACCGGAGACGGTTCGCTCACGCCGGCCCAACAGCAGGAGCAATCTTATATCGGCCGGATCGGGAAAGCGATCGAACCGGCAATACGACCGTTGGGTTTCGATTGGCAGATCGGCGTCAGCCTGGTCAGCGGACTGGCCGCCAAGGAGATCGTCGTCAGCACGATGGCCGTACTGACCGATGCCGGCGATAATGAGATAACATTGACTGAAAAATTACAGGAACAGGTATACACGCAGGGAGACCGTGCCGGGGAAAAGGTCTACACCCCGTTGGTAGCCTAGTCGATGATGATCTTTATCCTGCTCTATTTCCCTTGTATTGCAGCTATTACGGCTATCCGCAAAGAGGCCGGACGGTCATGGGCCGCCTTTACGCTTTTCTACACGACGGGTTTGGCATGGCTTATGTCGTTTATCGTGTATCAGGTCGGAGGTTTGTTCTGACCCGGAAATCAAATAGCCATGCAGGATCTTATCGTATATATTATCGTCGGAGTCTGCGTCATCTGGGCTGCCATCATGATCTACAGGCGATTTAAAGCTACTCCGGACGGCAAATGTTCCGGCTGCCCGCTTTACACGGCTTGCCAGGCGTGTGCCGAAGAGGCGGAGTGCCCCGGATGCAGCGACAAAAGCTTTTCACGCAAGCAGCGGCGAAACCGGACGCACGTTCCGCACAAAAAACATTACTCGCTCAGTTGACGCAACGCCCGGGCCAATTGGTCCGGACACGAGGTTCCTTTCCCTTTGCAGTCAATCCCTTCCAAACGCCTGATCGCCTCTTCTATTTCCATTCCTTCCAGTAAGGCGGCAAATTCCCTGGGTATTGCCGTGACATCCTCCGGCAAAAGAGACCTTCCGGATCCTGCTGCCGTCAACATGCACTTCGATCCGGCGCGAACATACCCCTTCGGGCGTGTATTCAATAATTTTATCCATAACGTTCGGGGACAATAGTGTCCCAAAGGTACCAAAAAGCATACGTCCCGATTGCGGTACAAATAAAAATTTTTATCTTTGTTAACCACAAAGCAGGTATGGCCTGTACCTGCTGCAAGGAACGATCAAATCAAACCTGAAAACATACTAATGATGACTAGCAGAGAAAGAGTTTTAAAAAGCGTTCCGCCGCATCGAAGGGCTACCCGACCGTGTACCCGTGGACTTCGACCTGTGCCGCCAGCACCTGGACTATTTCGGCAAAAAACTGAACATCCCGGTTCATGTTACTGACAACCTTTATGAAGACGTTACCTACCGAATCAGCGGTAACGAAATCCGCACGGCGATGGGCAGCGATACCGTAATTGTCGGCGCATCGGTTTCGGACGATTTCAAAATCGAGAAACGCGAAGACGGAACCTGGCTCAACGAATACAAGATGCGTATGCAGCAGGGGTCGCTCTACGTCGAAGTGGTGGAATACCCGCTTGCCAATGCCCAGACTGCAGCCGATATCAAAAAACTACCAGTTTCCCGACCCCGACGCTCCGGGCCGTTACCGTGACGCGGAAGCCTTGGTAAAAAAATACAAGGACGACTATTTCATCATCGGTGACATCGAGGTGACTCTTTTCTCCCTGGCCCACCAGCTTGCCGGGTTCGAGAAGATCCTGATGAGCATGTTCATGGAAGACGAATACCTCGAACCGCTTTTTCGCGGCCTGCGGGGAATTCCAGACGCAGATCGCACTGCGCCTGATCGACGCCGGTGTGGATGCCATCTGGGTGGGTGACGACTTCGGATCGCAGACCAGCACGCTCTTCGCACCGGAAATGTTCCGCAAACTGCTATTGCCGTATTACAAAAAGATGATTGACACGCTGAAGGCCAAAAAACCGGATCTGGTAATGATTCTGCACAGCGACGGCGCCGTAGGCACACTGATGCCGATGATCAAAGAGTGCGGCTTCGACGTGTTCAACCCGGTTCAGCCCGGAGTTCCGTTGCACTCTCCGCAGGAGGTCAAGGATAAATACGGCGATATGTTCGCATTCTGGGGTGCGATCGACCAGCAGTACCTGATGCCGAACGGCACCGATGAAGAACTCGAAGCCGACATCAAGGAACGCATCGAAATCCTTGGCAAAGGCGGCGGGTACATGGTGGCTCCGGCCCACATCATTCAGGCAGACGTAAAGCCCGAGCGCGTCGAGAAGTTCATCGAACTGTGCAAAAAGTACGGCCAGATTTACTAATCTCGGCTTGCATTATTCTACTAAAAGCGGAACCGTAAACGGTTCCGCTTTTAATTTGTATTCATCCGCATCAAAAGAAACACAACCTACGAAGTCTCAATCAATCGTCCCCCACAAGAGCATTCACCGTTGTCCGCCGACTTTCCCATTATGAGATTTCAGACCGGGACAAGTTAGTCGGCCACTTATCCTCAAAGCCTGCAGTCGTATTCACCGGCTGGCTGGGTATACAACTATTCCATCGTGAAAATAACCCTTTCGGACGGCAGCTCACCGGAAGGCATCGGATGCATTCCGGACATTTTGGTCGAAAACGATCGAAATAACTACCTGGAAGATAAAATATTAATCAAGGCGTTGGAGTATCTGAACCAGCGTTATGGTATCTAGGTCAGCCATCCAACACCTTGATTTCAAATAAACCCATCCTTTAACAAACCGCCGTCAGGATAGTCGGAATAATGTGCAAACGGAAATTAGGCTTTCAGCGCTTCGATCAGGTGCGGCATTATCGTCCAAACTGAATTCTCATCCTGTGCCGTATAGAAGTTACCGTCGATCTCCGACTTCTCATCGGTGACGACACCGTTACGAATAGCCGCTTTTGGCCAATGGATGCACTGCCAGTTTCCGACCCGCAGTGATACCCACAAAATCGAACATCATGGCACCGGCACAATGGCCGATCATCATTTTTCCCTTTTCCCCGAAAGTTTTAATCACTTCCATCAAATCGACGTTATAAGACTCCGAAGCATGCTGTTGAAAAACGGGCACAGCATCGCCGCAGGCAAAACCAGCGCGTCGAACTAATCCTCTTTACCTTTCAGGTTGGCAAATCACATCATCGGCCACCAACGTAATACCCGAATTGGTTTTAATCTCTTTTTTTGCCGGAGCCACCGCATAAACCTCGTATCCGATCCCATTTTCAAAAAAAGCCTCCAAATACTGGAACAAACCGAATCCATTAACCGGATTAACGGCTACCGCCGCAACACGTTTTGCCATAATTCAATTTTTTAATGACACAATAGTTATTTTTAGTAAGTTTATTACTTTTGTGATTCGAATATAAAACCAATTGTACAAATAACCAAGAACTAACATCAATGTCAGAGAGTTACATCAAAGTAACCTTTGCTGGCTTTCAAAAAGATAAACCTGCAAGAAGAATGCAAAACTTTCACCATACCAACGATTGTCCGATCCGGGATATCCTCACGCGAATCGGGGAAAAGTGGCCGATGCTCGTACTGGTGACGCTGCACGCCAACGGAACCATGCGTTTCAGCGACATCCAGAAATCCATCGCCGATATTTCACAACGGATGCTGACCGTCACACTGCGCAATCTCGAAACAGACGGACTGGTATCCAGAAAAGTTTATCCGGAAGTGCCCCCACGGGTAGAATATAAGCTGACCGTAACCGGACAAAGCCTGATTCCGCATATCGATGCCCTGGTGGGGTGGGCACTCGAACATATGCCGGACATTCTTTCAAGAAGGAAAAGCAGAACGGCATAAAGTACCCCCACGGAGCCTGTACGCCACATCGACGACAATACGATACACGCCTCGCTGTCCCCGGAACGCTACAACAAACGCCGGGAAAGGATTTCCATAAACCGATCCTTATAGGAATCGGTGATCGGAATATAAACCTTGCCGAATACGATCCGGTTGCGCTCAATGGTCGTCACACGATCCAGATTGACTATGAAAGAACGGTGCACCCGGATAAAGCGGGTATCGGGCAGGGCGTCTTCCATCGCCTTCATACTCATCAGCGTCATGACCGGGCCATCATCCGTATGAATGCGCACATAATCTTTGACTCCTTCCAGATAGAGCACGGAATCCAGATGGATCTGGACGATTTTGTAGTCGGTTTTTACGAAGATACTCCGTTCCTCGACGGAAACATTCGCCTTGACCGCGCCTCGTTCCAGTTCGAACTGGCGTTGTGCTTTCTGGGCCGCCGACAGGAAGTCGGCATAGCTGACCGGCTTGAGCAGGTAATCGAGTGCTTCGACGCGGAACCCCTCGACAGCGTATTGTTCGAACGCTGTAATAAAAATGACTTTCATCTCCGGCGGCAGCAAACGCGAGAGTTCCAGTCCGCTGAGATTCGGCATCTGGATATCGAGAAACAACAGTTCGGCCTGCATCCCATTACGGATAGCTTCCATAGCACTGAGTGCATCGGGGTAGGAACCGGCCGACTCCAGGAAAGGTGTCTGGTTTACATATCCTTCGACCAGTTCGCGGGCCAACGGTTCGTCATCGACCACTATGGAACGCAATAACGACATCACTTCTCACAATTTGTTTCGACAAGATAATCATTTTGACCCGATTTCGCTATCCTGCACATGCGGTTTCAATGTCAGGATCAGCTGCGCCACATACTGTTCCCCGATCTTTTCCATCCGCAGAATATGCTGTCCGGGATAAGAGCAGGCTCAGGCGGCGGCGCAAATTTTTCAAGGCCGATGCCCGATCCGCTGCGATCCAGTTCATTTTTTCGGGAAACAACTGTTTTCGACCGTGCAAATCAGCGTATCACCTCCGGTCAATGCGAACGAAATGTGAATGAAGGAGGGTTCCGTTGCACTGACACCATGTTTAAAGGCATTTTCGATCAATGCGATAAATAGCAGCGGAGCCACCTGGTATCCCCGGTCGTCCTCAGGCAGGTTCACTTCGAGCTGTACCTGTTTCGACAAACGAAGGCTCATCAGTTCCACATAGCTGCGAATAAACGCCAACTCCTTAGACAACGGCATCATCTGCTGATTGTTGTCATACAGTACATACCGCAGCAACTGGCTCAACGAATGCAACGCATACTGCGCCTGCTGGGGATTGAGCGCCACCAGCGCATAGATATTGTTCAGCGTATTGAACAGGAAATGGGGGTTGAGCTGGCTTTTCAGGTTTTGCAATTCCGCCTGCGTGCGTTCCTTTTCGATCTCCTGTTTTTCCCGCTCGACACGATACCAGCGTCCCGTCATTTTGATGGCTACACTCAACCCCGTAACCAGCAGCATCGTCACAGCGTCCCGGAGCATGAAAAAGAGATAAAATTGCGTACGGGCACGCGGGCGGGAAGAAGGGGGGATCCCCATCACATACGTCCGGTGGAATTCATGCCAGCCATGTAGTCCAACTGCCAGCAATATAATTAACAGGAGATTGATCAGGACAAAGGTCCCGAGCCGCTTGCGGAACAACAAACGATCGATCAGCACGAAATAATTGAGGTAAAAGACAAGCATGAACGCGAGCGGCGAAGCGCAGAAACCCAGGTAGCGGGCCCACGAAATCGAATTGCCTTCGCCCTGCGAGAAAAAGAGCGGAGAGCAGAACATCATCGCCCAGGCGATCGTATGGACGATAACCTGGATAACTTTTGTCCGCGATCGTTGAGTCGTTTGCATAATTGAAAAAGGGAGAATTGACGAAATAAAAGTAAAAGGAATTTCTCCCGCAAACAACTGATTCGTACCGATTGCAAAAAAAATACGACCGAACCGCCGGTTTTAACGATCAATCCGATGCCGACGGTTGTTGCTCCATACGACCAGACAAACCGATGCGAGGATCAGCATCAAACCGGAGGCATATTGCAGGTTGAACGGTTCACCGAAGTGAAAAATACCCACCAATACAGCCGTAACCGGCTCCATCGAACCGAGAATCGCCGTCACGGTCGACCCGACATTCTTAACCGCCAGTATCAGCGTCAAATTGGAGATAACCGTAGGAACCAGCGCAATCAGCAAAACATTCACCGCCTGATACCAACTGCGGATCGGCCCGATGCCGGTGGTCAGTCCCGCGAACATAGCGAACAATACCGCCGCGGACAACAGGATATAGAAAGTCAGCGGCAGTGAATCGATTCGTCCGACACCCGTTTTATTAACGCCTACGATATAGAGTGCATAAGTTATCACGGTAATCAGCACCAGCATGATGCCTTCTACGTTCACGACAGCACCGCCGCTCCAACTCAGCAACCCGACACCCAGCAACGAAACGACCGCAGCCACCACCAATCCGGCCGACCGTTTCTCACGAAAAAAGACGATCATCAGAAACGTGACCAAAATGGGATACAGAAAATGAATCGTCGTAGCAATACCACTGGGGATCAAACTATAGGAGAGAATCAGGCCGAGCGACGTGCCGGCATAAAGCCACCCCAGACCGACGATAATCACGAATTCACGGGCCGTAATGACAAAACTTTTCCGCTGCGCCGCGGCGACCAGCCCGATCAGCAATGCCGCAACACCCATCCTGTAAAACAGCACCGTTGCAGCCGACATACCGCTGCCGAGCAGCGCGATCGAAAAAAAAGGAACCAACCCGAAGGTGGTCGATGAAATCAAAGCATACAGTACACCGCGAAAACTCCCCATAAATGCGAAAAAGACTAAAACCGTGCAAAGGTAGCTCAATTTGCATTTAGATTTTGGGAACCGGGAATTTATATTTTTCATAAGTGATCACCACCAGGACAATACCGATCAGGATCAGTCCGGCAGCAATCAGGTTATTGTAATCGAGTTCGACCTGTCGGCGCAACAGGGCCAGGATAGTGGCCGAAATCGGCTGCAAATAGGAGTAAAGGCCCGTATGCACCGAGGTCAGTTTCTCCGTACCGTAATACAGCAGGTAGTTGGGCAGCACAGTTCCCAGCACCAGGATATATGCGATTTCAAGCCCCCCGGCCACTGGCAACGACGCAAAATCATAGTGCATCAACCCTTTGGCAAAGAACGGGGCGGAAATCACCAGCCCGATGATGTAATACCAACCCGTGACGAGGATCGTACCGTATCGCATCAGCGAAGGTTTGATGAAAATCGTATTGGTGGCAGCGGCCAATACGCTGATAAACATAAACAGGTTGCCGAATTCCCGGCTGCGCAAAACGGGGATTCCGTTGCCGAGGATCAGTACAGCCGCACCGATAAAAAGCCAGAATCACGCCGATCACCTTAGCCATGTGCAGCCTCTCGTGCAGCATCCGCGCCGAAACAACCAGCGTGACGATCGGTGCCATTGTGGCAATCGTCGAAGCGTCCACCGGGTTGGTGTATTCGGCCCCCCAGAGCATCATGAATTCATGCCCGTAAATAACCAGCACCGTCGGTATCAGAATTTTCACAAAGTCTTTCGCCGGAATCCGGTAGCGCTGCGAAAAAAAGTCCACGGCACAAAACAGACGGCAGCAAAAAGCCACGCGAAAGAAGAACAGGTCCTCGAAATCCATGTAATGATGGATAATCGAGACGTAGAACGAAAAGTTCATCCCGAAAAGAACATTCGCGAAGATCAATGCCAAGTGTGGTTTAAGCTTACCAGGTGTCGTCGTTTGGCCTGTTGTCATCTTTGCAGGAAGATTTTAGGACTGGGAATGACTATTCAGATTTAGCCTTCCGCAATTTTTGTTTATCCGGTGAAAGCATGCGTGACTATTCGAACAAATAAAATGCCGAGCACCCGTAAGCCGATCCATCTGTAAAAAGAGATTTACCGCCTCATTAAAAGTTTACATAAAATATTTGCATAAAATATAAGGGGCATCCCCAAATCAATTGCCGGATGCCCCTCTGATGCTCACTGATTAAAGTGTAATTAGTCGAAAATATTCAGTCCCAGTTTATTCGCGATATACAAAATGGCCTTTTGTGCTTTGACCGAATTTCCCGCACCGTCGAGCGGGCGGGGAGAAGGCCGCTATGCCCATCACGCCGGGAACGACCCCGAGCACACCGCCGCCGACACCGGTTTTGGCCGGCACGCCCGAGGTGTACATCCAGTCTCCGGTATGCTGGTAAAAACCGACCGTAGCGATCATCGACGTGATTTTCGGTGCGAGGGCCTTATCGAATACCTGGGTCTTGGTCACGGGATTGACGCCCCGGTTGGCGATCGTACCGCCGCAGATCGAAAGCTGCTTGGGTGTAATGCCCAGCGAACACTGCCGCGTATAGATATCGAGCGACATGTCGGGGTCGTCGTAAATCCGGTTGTAATTCTTCAACAACCAGGCAATCGAACGATTGTTGAAATTGGTATCGGATTCCGATTTATACAGCTCGTCGATCAGCACCAACGGACTGCCGCACAATTGTCCGAGGAAATCCGTAATAGCTTTCCATTTCCCGGCCGAATCACCCACCGGTTTTACCATACTGCAAGCCGAAATGGCACCCGCATTCACCAACGGCGAAGAGGGATGGTCGTTTTCGAGCAGGATCGCCATGATCGAGTTGAACGGCAATCCGGTTGCGTCCGCACCGATCTTTTGCAAGATTACATCCGCGCCGTACTGTTTCATCACGAGGATGGCGGTAGGAACCTTCGAGACGGATTCTATACCGAATACGTAGCCCGTGTCTCCGACCTCGATCACCTCACCGTCAGGCAGGGCAGGCAAACCGAGAGACCGAACAGCGACGAAGACACATTGGCCAAATAGGGAATGTAATCGGCATTTTTGCCGCCCGTATCGCTTTTCACAACGTTGTACGCCTCTTGTACAACGGCTTTTATCTGATCGTTTGTTAAGTTCTTGTTCATGACTCTGTTTTTTGATTGTTGGTCGCGTCACCGGCCGCGCCGGCAGTAGGAGTGGCCGCAGCAGACGGGGTCGCAGGTGCGGTTACAGTCGCAGCAGCGGCTGCGGAAGCATTTTTAGGAAGCTCCCAGTGGAAAGGCTGGAAACCTGCACCCGGGGCCTGCCAGGACGGCTTGCGCGAAGCATAGATGATAAAAGGCGCAGCTACCGACAATACAGCCGATAACCAGTACGGAGAACCATACGGTGTTACTACCGGTTGATATCTGGCTGGGCGGAATAAAACTCAGCACGAAAGCCAGCAGCGAACCGCAGAAACCCAAACCGGCCACGAACCAAATCAGTCCGTTACCGACCTTACCGACCTTAAACGGACGTACGATATTCGGCATTTTATACCGCAATATGATGGCCGATGCGAACATCAGCAGGTACATAATCAGGTACAACAGCACCGTCAGCTGTGAAAGTATCTGGTAGAACGACTGTACCGAAGGCATCACCACGAACAGTAAGCTCAGCAAAGTCACCACGGCACCCTGAATTAAAAGAATGTTGCGCTGTACGCCGATTTTGTTGGATTTCTGGAAGAACGGCGGAAGATAACCAGCCTTACCCACGGTAAAGATACCTTTCGAAGGACCGGCCACCCATGTCAGCACGCCGGCCAGCACACCGAACATCAGGGCAATGGCGATGATCGGGGGAGGCCCAGCTCATACGCAGGTAGTGGAAATAGTTGTCGAAACCGATCAGCAGGCTCTGCGTCAGGTTGATATCCTTTGCGGGAATAATGAAGCCCAGCGAAAAAGTACCCAGTACGAAAATCAGCACGGTAATCGCCGATCCGATAAAAATGGCTTTCGGATAATTCTTGCTCGGGTTCTTCACATCCATCACATGAATACCCATCATCTCCATACCGGCGTAAAAGAGGAAAATCCCGGACGCCAATACCAGGTTGTCGAATTTCGTCAGGTCAGGAAAGAATCCCTGGCTCATATCCATATTGTTATGGCCGCCGGTCGACAAATAGATAATACCGAGCACGATCAGTAAACCCGCGGGAATGATCGTACCGACCAAACCGCCGATCTTGGCCACTTTACCGACCCAGTCCAAACCTTTAAGGGCGATGAACGTGGCGGCCCAGTAGATCACCAGCACGACGATCAGCGTATACATTTTATTGGAAGCCAAAGCCATATCGGCCGTCGGATGCATGCCGATAAAGGCAATAGATACCGCGCCGAAGGTCAGTACGGTCGGATACCAGATCGTACTCTCGATCCACTGGAGCCAAATGGCCAGAAAGCCTGTCCGGGCACCCATAGCCTCACCGACCCAGCGGAACACACCGCCCTGTTTGTCGGCGAACATGGCGGCCAGCTCGGCAGCCACCAATGCGGTAGGAATCAGGAAAACCAGCGCGGCGAACAGATAGTAAAAAGCCGAAGAGGGTCCGTAAACCGCCTCTGCAGGCAGTCCACGCAGGCTCACAACGGCAGTGATATTCATAATTGCAAGTGTCATGACACTCAATTTGAACCCTGTGCTTTTAGTTGTTGCCATACTATTAGTATTTAAAATTAAGTTGAATGGATTCGATTACGTAGGTGTCGTTCGCAAAAAGCGTGCAACGATTGCGAAGCACCTCATTCCCTGTTCAAAACAAGGGATAGATTTTCACCACATAATGGGAAAAGAGGTAAGAGAAAAGGCTATCCGGAATATTGACATATCCAGACAGCCTTGTTCTCAATCGTCCATCACGCTACTTCTTGGCTTTTGCGGTGGGAGTGTGGGTATGGGTAAATACCTTGCCGACCACTTTCTGGTTCTTGTCAAGCGCAATGCGGGCCTGGGTGGGATATTCCAGTTTTTCGAATTCGGCAATCGCGTTGGCAATATCGCCCAGCAACATGTCGGCCATATCGCGGCTCATGCCCTGGCGTACCACGATACGCATCACGACAAAGTTCTCCAGATTGTCCGGCAGGGTGTAGGCAGGCACCATCCAGCCGCTCTCCTGCAATTTGTACTGCAGGTCATAAAGGGTCCATTTGGCCTTCTTGGCATATTCCGGTTTCATATACCAGATAAAGAGCGGATTGACTACATCTTTACTGTACACTTTGAACGGGGCCATCTTGTCGAGTTGGTCATGCAGGTATTTGGCAATGTCCATGCTGTTCTGCTGAACTTCCTTGTACCCCTGGAATCCCAAACGGATAAACTGATAATACTGACCCAGAATCTGCGCGGCGGGACGTGAAAAGTTCAGACCCACCTGCGTAATATTCGCCCCTAGGTAATTCACGCTGAAAGCCATGCTGCCCGGCAGGTATTTCTTATCCTTCCATACTACCCAGCCCAGACCCGGATATACCAGACCGAACTTGTGGCCGGAAGTACTGATCGAAAGCACCCACTTGAGGCGGAAATCCCATTTCTTGTCCGGATTGAGGAACGGCAGAATGTAACCGCCGGTCGCCGCGTCCACATGGATCGGAATGTCATAACCCGTCTTGGCATTGTAAACGTCCAGCGCTTTGTCGAGGGCTTCCACATCGTCGTTCAGTCCGGTCCACGTCACGCCCTGGATCGGAACGATACAGATCGTATTCTCATCGCACATAGCCAAGGCTGCTTCGGGATCGAGCGTATTTTTCTCCAACGTCAGGGGCACGGTACGCATCTCGATCTGCCAGAGTTGGCCGAATTTTTCCCATACCACCTGGAAACCGGAAGATATTACGAAATTCGGTTTGTCGTAGGGTTTGCCCTGCGCTTTACGTTTTTCGCGCCAGCGCAGCCACGCGGCCACACCGCCCAGCATACAGGCCTCGGAAGAACCGATCGCCAGTGCACCTGCCTTCCACTGCGCTTTTTCCGGGGAGTGCCACAGATTCGCCACAATGTTGATACAACGTCCGGTCATCACCGCTACACGGGGATATTCCGTTTCATCGATATAGTTCATATCGATCGCCTCGTTCATCAGTTTGGTGGCGTACGGATCCATGTATGTGGTTACAAAAGTAGCCAGGTTCAGCCGGGGCTGGGTCTGCGGATAGGTTTCGTCCTTGACCATTTGGTAGGCGATTTCCGGAGAGGTAGGCTCCATCGGAATCGTGTCGGTGGGTGCCGGAGATGCCATTGCTGTCGAACCGTAAACCGGAGTTTCAATGTTCACGCGTTTTTTGTCTGCTGTGCTCATAACGTAAAGTTTTAAAAGATTAGATATATATCGCAATAGATAATTGATGGCGATATCAGGAAAATTCATGAAAAGGAATTTCATAAACCGTACCACAAATACTCCACGGGTGAATTTCGGATTCGGGCGAACTCCGCTGAAATGCGGCGAAAAAAGTTGTAAACACTATGATAGAGGAGTGGGCGGAAACGAATTTTATTTGCTAAATTTTGATACTTTTGTGTCGTGCAGAATAAAAACGGGGCATATCACCTGATGGCGCTCGCAGCGGTCGTGCTGTGGGGAACGACTTTCGTTTCGACAAAAAAATTGTTAGAGGCGGGGTTAACTCCCGCCGACATCATGTTTTACCGTTTCCTGCTGGCGTACGGGGTGATGTGGATCTGCTCCCCGCGCATCCGATGGCCGAAAAACTGGCGGGACGAGCTGTTGTTCGTAGGAGCCGGAATCAGCGGGGGATCGCTCTATTTCCTGACCGAAAACAGCGCGCTCGGGTTGACACTGGCCTCAAACGTAGCGCTGCTGGTCGCCACTGCCCCGATTTTGACCGTCATCCTGACACGCTTGTTGCTCAAATCCGGACGTTTGCGCAACAGCCTGATCGCAGGATCGTTCATCGCACTGCTCGGCGTGGCGTGCGTCGTTTATAACGGCAGTGTCATCCTGCAGGTACACCCGTTGGGCGATTTGCTCAGTTTCACCGCAGCGCTGACCTGGGCGTTTTACAACATTTTCCTGAAAAAACTCGACGGCAAATACAATACGCTATATATCACCCGCAAAGTTTTTTTCTATGGCGTGCTGACCCTGCTGCCGGTCTTTCTGATTCGTCCACTGACCACGGATACAGCGATACTGCTCCGCCCGATGGTATTCAGCAATTTGCTTTTTCTCGGCCTGATCGCATCGCTGTTTTGTTTTGCAGTGTGGAACGCTGCAGTCAAACACCTGGGCACCCTGGCCACCAGCAATTACATTTACCTCGTTCCGTTGGTTACAATGATCTCTTCGGCGCTGTTGCTGCACGAACGGATCACACCCGTGGCGCTGACCGGCGCCATGATGATTCTCGGAGGCGTTTATGTGGCCGAGAACGGAGGTTCCATCCCTTTTGTAAAAAAATTATTTGTAAAACATACCTGATATGGGCACATTCACAATACGCAATGCAACTCCGCAGGACACCGGATTGATCTACGGGTTTATCCTGAAAATGGCACGTTACGAAAAGCTGGAAAGCGAAGTGGATACTTCGGAAGAGGCCCTGCGCCGGGCTTTGTTCGACGAACGGCAGGCTGAAGTGGTAATCGGAGAAGAAAACGGGATTCCGGTAGGATTCGCCCTGTTTTTTCATAATTTTTCCACCTTCCGCGGACAACGTGGCCTATATCTTGAGGACCTTTTCGTCGACCGGGAGCACCGGGGGAAAGGTTACGGCAAAGCATTGCTGCTGCACCTGACCCGGATCGCCGTCCAAAGGCAATGCCGCCGGATGGAATGGGCGGTGCTCGACTGGAATGCCCCCTCGATCGCATTTTACAAATCGCTGGGGGCGGTTCCGATGGATGAATGGACCGTTTTCAGGCTCACAGAAGAGCAGCTACACCAATTGGCGCAACAAACACTTTAATCCTATAAAGCGATGGTGATAGACGAAAGAGAGAGCCGACACGACTACATCGTGGATGCCGCCCGCCAGATCATGACTGCCGGACGCACCGCCCCCAAAGGCAAGGGGATAGACAATATCGAAATTGTCGCACTGACCCAAAACTCGATTCTCGAGGTAGCCGGTGCACTGCGGGTATCAGCCGAGGAGACCGGACTGAAATTTTTCCTGCGCGATGCCGACAATATCGAGCTGGCCGAAGCGGTAATCCTAGTCGGATCGCGCACCTCGCCGATGGGACTCAATTGCGGGTATTGCGGCTATGCGACCTGTATCGCCAAAGGGGGAAATGCCGATGCTCCCTGTGCACTGAATTCGGTCGATTTAGGTATTGCACTCGGATCGATGGCCGCGACCGCCGCCGAGCTGCATATCGATAACCGCATCATGTTTTCGGCAGGCTACGCTGCCCGTAAACTGGGACTATTGCCGGGATGCCGCTCCGTATTTGCCCTTCCACTAAGCATCAGCTCCAAAAATCCATTTTTCGACAGACAGACCAATAAATAACCTTCACAACGCAACAACATCCATGATCCATCCTTCCGTTCTTGCCGACGAATTCTCCCAGCGCTGGGAGCGGATCCGTAAATCCATGCTCCAGCAAGGGGCAGATGCAATGCTAGTTACCGATAATGTCAATCTTTATTATGTATCCGGTCGCGTATTCAGCGGTTATTGTTACCTGCCTGCGGACAGGGAACCGCTCTTTTTCGTTCGTCGGCCGGTATGACTCGACGGCGACAACATCGTGTACATCCGCAAACCGGAAGAGATCGGCGACTACCTGCGCGAGCAGGGGCTTCCATTTCCGCAAACGCTGATGCTCGAAAACGATTCGATCACTCACAACGAATTCCTGCGCTACGAAGCCATTTTCAAACCGGCAACGATCAAAAACGGCACTGCTGTGCTCCGCAGCGTGCGCAGTATTAAAACCCCTTACGAGATCGGACAGATTCGCCGTTCAGGTATCCTGCATGCGGAAGTTTACGCCAAAATTCCCTCGTTATATAAAAAAGGGATGACCGACCTCGACCTGTCGGTCGAGATCGAACGGGAAAGCCGCCTGCTGGGATCGCTCGGCATCTTCCGCATTTTCGGCCAGAGCATGGAGATTTTCATGGGTAGCGTAATCGCCGGGGACAATGCGGATAATCCTTCGCCGTATGACTTCGCGATGGGCGGGGCCGGACTCGATGATTCGTTGCCGGTAGGCTGCAACGGCACCATGCTCGAAGAGAGGATGAGCGTCATGGTCGACCTGGGCGGCAACTTCACCGGCTACATGACCGACATGACCCGCACTTTCGCCATAGGGGATTTACAGGAATTGGCCTACAAGGCACACGAAACCTCGATCGAGATTCAGCGCAGCATCGCCGAAGCAGCCCGGCCGGGAGTACCTGCCAAAGATTTGTACAACATGGCCATCGAAATCGCGCAGGAAGCCAGCCTTGGCGACTATTTCATGGGACACCGCCAGAAGGCGGGTTTCATCGGCCACGGAATCGGTATCGAGATCAACGAATCGCCCGTGCTGGCACCGCGTTCACGCGACATTCTCGCCGAGGGAATGGTCTTCGCGCTGGAACCCAAGTTCGTCATCCCGGAGACCGGAGCTGTAGGAATTGAGAATACCTTTGCCGTCACAGCTGACGGAATCGAGAAATTGACCCTTTGTGAAGAGCAAATCCTGCCGCTGGGCTAAGCAGGAATGAAATAGGCTGCGCAGCCTATTTCATCATGCAGTCTAAAAACTTAAAACGACTCCATTCTTGGTCAGGCTTCATATCCAAAACAACGAGCCAAAAACAACGAGCGGTGTGCAAATGCACACCGCTCGATCTCATTTAGTGGAAATCCGCTATTTTTTTTTGCATTCCCATTCGTACATTTACTCTGGCAGGCTGCTTTGCAGTCCCCGGTTTTGACACAGGGGCTTTCTTGCCGTCCTTCGTGCAGGCAGGATCACATTTTTTATCCGCGCAGGATTTGGCGCAACATTCGGTTTTGGCCTTCGGACATGTCCCATTTCCCTTATCGGGGTTCTGAGCCAGGGCAACGGTCATGGCCATTGCAAAAAACGACATGAGGATCAGAGCTTTCTTTTTCATAATAATATTAATTAATTTGATGATACGACAATCTATATTCGCAATTTAAACGCGGGGACGGCGATCTATATTGTCTCTGGGAATCAAACTTAACATTAATTTTATTTTTCAACAAACAACAATCGCACCACGCCCCGATTCTCAAATATATTTCGTACCTTTGCCCGATGAAATACCTACCTCAGAGGTAGATCCTCCGGAAGACAATCAACCGCATTAACAGATAAAATTTCCTACTTGTGAAGAAACAACTCTCTAAGGTGCTCGTGCTGGGTTCGGGCGCACTCAAAATCGGACAGGCCGGCGAATTCGACTACCCGGCTCTCAGGCTCTAAAAAAGCGATGAAAGAGGAGGGATTTCCACCGTCCTGATCAACCCCAATGTGGCAACCATCCAAACCTCTGAAGGTATCGCCGACCGGGTTTACTTCCTGCCGCTGAACGCTTATTTTATCGAGGAAGTGATCAAAAAAGAGCGTCCCGACGGCATTTTGCTCGCTTTTGGAGGCCAAACCGCATTGAACTGCGGCACCGAGTTGTATCAGAACGGTATCCTGAAAAAATACGGCGTCGAGGTACTGGGTACTTCCGTAGAAGCAATCATGTACACCGAAGACCGCGACCTGTTCGTCAAGAAGCTGAACGAAATCGAGATCAAAACCCCGCGCAGCGTCGCAGTCAACACGATGGACGAGGCGATCCAGGCCGCCGAGAAGATCGGCTTCCCGGTCATGGTACGCTCGGCCTACGTACTGGGCGGTATGGGCAGCGGTTTCTGCTACGACATGGATGAACTCAAAGCCCGGGCTGAAAATTCTTTCTCGTACGCCCCGCAGATTCTGGTCGAGGAATCGCTCAAAGGATGGAAAGAGATCGAATTCGAAGTAATCCGCGATAAAAAACGACCACTGCTTCACGGTGGCCAGCATGGAAAACGTCGATCCGTTGGGCATCCATACCGGTGAGAGTATTGTCGTGGCGCCGACCTGCTCGCTCGACGAGAAAGAATTGAGTTTCCTGCAAGAACTTTCGAAAAAGACGATCCGCCATCTGGGCATCGTCGGTGAATGCAATATCCAGTACGCATTCAATTCGGACACCGACGATTACCGCGTAATCGAGGTAAATGCACGCCTGAGCCGTTCCTCGGCACTGGCATCCAAAGCGACCGGCTACCCGCTGGCTTTCGTGGCCGCAAAACTGGCCCTGGGCTACACGCTCGACGAAATCGGAGAGATGAACACCCCGAACTCGGCCTATGTAGCCCCGCAACTCGATTACATGATTTGCAAAAATCCCGCGCTGGGACCTAAGCTTAAGTTTCGCAGGCGTATCGCGCCAGATCGGATCGAGCATGAAATCGGTCGGCGAAATCATGTCGATCGGCAAAAGTTTCGAGGAGATCATCCAGAAAAGGTCTGCGTATGGTCGGGCAGGGGATGCACGGTTTCGTCTGCAACAGCGACATCACCTTCGAGAACCTCGACGACGAACTGGCCAATCCGACCGATATGCATGTTCGCCATTGCAGCTGCTTTTGAGAAAGGTTACAGCGTACAAAAACTCCACGAGTTGACCAAAATCGATCCGTGGTTCCTCTCAAACTCGAAAACATCTACCAATACTCGCTCGTGCTGAAAAAATACGGTACGATCGCCGAAATTCCCGCCGACGTGATGCGCGAGGCAAAGCGACTCGGATTCTCGGATTTCCAGATCGCACGTTTGGTCGAAGCGCCCAATGGCAACCTCGAAAAAGAGATGATCGCCGTACGCAACCACCGCAAACGCCTCGGTGTCCTGCCGTCGGTCAAGCGCATCAACACTGTCGCTTCGGAGCATCCCGAACTGACCAACTACCTTTATTTGACTTACGACGGTTCCGAACACGATATCTCTTACTACCACAATAAAAAATCGGTCGTGGTACTCGGTTCGGGCGCTTACCGCATCGGCAGCTCCGTGGAATTCGACTGGTGCTCGGTCAACGCCGTGCAAACCGCACGCAAGCTCGGTTACACGTCGATCATGATCAACTACAATCCCGAAACGGTCTCGACCGACTACGACGTCTGCGACCGGCTCTACTTCGACGAACTGTCCGAAGAACGCGTACTCGACGTAATCGACCTCGAACAGCCTAACGGCGTGATGGTTTCGGTCGGCGGCCAGATACCGAACAACCTGGCCATGAAACTCCAGCGCCAGAATGTACCCATCCTCGGGACGTCGGCCGTTTCGATCGACCGTGCAGAGAACCGGCACAAATTCTCGTCGATGCTCGACAACCTCGGCATCGACCAGCCGCAGTGGAAAGAGCTTTCGTCGATGGACGACGTGAACGAATTCGTCGACCGCGTAGGCTTCCCCGGTACTGATCCGTCCGTCCTACGTGCTTTCGGGAGCCGCCATGCGCGTCTGCCACACCAAACAGGAGATGGAACATTTCCTCGGCATCGCCGCGAAGGTGTCGAAAGAGTATCCGGTCGTGATCTCCAAATTCCTCGAAAATGCAAAAGAGATCGAGTTCGACGCGGTAGCGCACGCCGGTGAGATCATCGATTACGCGATCTCGGAACACGTCGAATTCGCCGGCGTGCACTCCGGTGACGCGACACTAGTATTCCCGGCCCAGAAGATTTACTTCGAAACCGGACGCCGCATCAAAAAGATCAGTTGCCAAATCGCCAAAGAGCTGAACATCAGCGGACCGCTCAACATTCAATTCCTGGCCAAGAACAACGACATCAAAGTGATCGAGTGCAACCTGCGTGCATCGCGCAGCTTCCCGTTCGTATCGAAGATCCTCAAGCGCAACTTCATCGAAACGGCAACGAAAATCATGCTAGACGCTCCTTACGCAAAACCGGACAAATTCGACGTCGATTACATCGGCGTCAAGGCTGCGCAATTCTCGTTCGCACGCCTGCTGAAAGCGGATCCGATTCTCGGCGTCGACATGGCTTCGACCGGCGAGGTAGGATGCCTCGGAGACGACTTCAACGAAGCGCTGCTGAACTCGATGATCGCAGTGGGATACAACATCCCGAAAAAGAACGTGATGATCTCTTCGGGATCGGCCAAATCGAAAGTCGATATGCTGGAAAGCCTGCGGCGAACTGGACAAAAAAGGCTATACGATCTACGCTACCGCCGGAACCGCCGAGTTCCTTTAAAGAAAACGGCGTAAACGCCATTGCTGTCAGTCGTCCCGACGAACACAAGACGGATAACGTACTGAGTCTGATCGCGGACAAAACATTCGACCTGGTGGTGAATATCCCGCGCGACCATACCACCCGTGAGATTACCAACGGCTTCAAGATCCGCCGCGCGGCAATCGACCACAACATTCCGCTGATTACCAACGCACGCCTGGCGGCTTCGTTCATCCATGCTTTCTGCAACATGAAGATGACCGATATCGCGATCAAAGCGTGGGACGAGTATAAATAATAATCCTACCCGCTATCGTACCCGGCCGCTTGTCAGGATACGAACAGGTGACATGTATGAAACAGCTGCCCTGACCGGTCGAATCGCCCGGTTCAGGGCAGCGTCATCTCACCGGATGATGCGGGAAATGGCAGGATTCGTGCGGGGAATAAAAAACAACCAAACCAACGATCAAAATCCGACCGACTTATGGAGTGTGGAAAATACGATTACCGGGTACAGCCCGGAGATGTGGACCTGACCCAAAAAGCATCGATTATCACCCTCGGGAACCATATCCTGCATGCAGCGGGAGAGGATGCCGACCGGCTAGGCTTCGGCCTCCGCTGGATGCAGAGCAACAATACCACATGGGTACTCTCGCGTATGGCGATCGAAATGGACCGATATCCCGATGAGTACGAGCATTACCAAATCGAAACGTGGGTCAGCGACATCAACCGCCTGATGACCACCCGTAACTTCATCCTGCATGACCGGGCAGGCAACGCCATCGGCAAAGGCTGTACCCATTGGTCGATGATCGACTTCAAAACACGGCTGCCGCTCGACCTGCGCACTTTGGAACATTACATGGCGGCGGTTATCGCAACCGATCCGCCGATAGACCGTCCGGCGAAGATAGCCAAGGTAAACGGCACGACCGCCGAAACGCACCGTATCCGTTACAGCGACATCGATTTCAACCAACATACGAACAGTATGAAATACGTGCAATGGATGGTCGACATGCTGCCGCTCGAAAAGTTGACTTCACAACGCCTGCGGCGCCTCGATATCAACTTCCTGCATGAAACCCGTTACGGTCAACAGGTCGTCATCGCGATGGAGAACAGCGAAGAAGCCGACAAATTCGAAATCCGGGGCCGGAAGGAAGCGACCAGGCCGCTTGCAAGGCTGCCCTGTTCTGGATCTAATCCCAAACATCCCGGAACATCGGTTTGACAAACATAGGTTTCTCATTGTGACCGGGGAACCCTCTTTCTTTGTCGCTGCACGTGTTTTAAAATGGCAAACTTTTTCGGCACTCAATTCGTTCGTACCGTATGATAAACGAAGATGCGCTCAAGCAACGGATCCAGCGTTGGATCGTCTGCGGGTCGGTCGCCATCATGGCCGGCAAATTCCTCGCTTTCTGGCTGACCAATTCGGTCGGTATCCTGACCGATGCGGTGGAGAGTATTGTGAACGTAACGGCAGGCTTCATTAGCCTGTACAGCCTGTATCTGGCCGCCAAGCCGAAGGATGCGGGGCATCCGTTCGGACATGGCAAGGTCGAGTTGATTTCCGCCTCGATCGAAGGATTGCTGATTATCATTGCCGGAGGCGTCATCATCTTCGAAGGTGTCCGCCGCCTGTTCGAACCGGCGGAAATAGCAAAACTCGATATCGGCATCATCGTCGTCGCAGCGGCCGGAGCAATGAATTACCTGATGGGGTGGTACAGCATCCGCATGGGGCGGCGCTACAATTCGATAGCCCTGATAGCCGGGGGCAAACACCTGCAATCGGACACCTATTCGACCATCGGGCTCGCGATCGGCCTGATCCTGCTCTACATCACCCGTATCAGCTGGATCGACAGTGCGCTCGCGCTGATTTTCGGCGCGATCATCATCCTCACCGGTATTTCGATCCTGCGCCGCACGGTAGCCGACCTGATGGACGAAGCGGACAAGCAGTACCTCGAAAAGATGCTGGAAACGATCTCCGAAAACCAGCGGCCCGACTGGATCGACATCCACAACCTCAAAATGATTAAATACGGCAGCGGTTTCTTCATCGATTGTGACCTGACGCTGCCGTGGTATTACAACATCGAACAGGGACACGAAGCCTGCGAAGCGCCCGCCGGGCGATAGAAAAGGGATTTTCCGACCGGATTACGCTTTCTGTACACTCGGACTCCTGCAAAGAGAAGCATTGCGAACACTGCCGGGTGGCAGACTGCCCCTACCGGCAGCAACCGTTTACGACTCCTTTGGTCTACACGCTCAATGAATTGACCCAGACGGACGAACAACGAAACGAATAACACCCCGATCCCGGAGATTTTGCGTATCTTTGCACCTCGCAAAACAAATATAAAGCCAATGATTACTGTTTCAAATCTCGAAGTGCAATACGGCAAACGCGTGCTGTTCAAAGATGTAAACCTGAAATTCACACCCGGCAACTGCTACGGGGTCATCGGTGCGAACGGCGCCGGCAAGTCCACCCTTTCTCAAAGTCCTCAGCGGCGACGTAACCCCTTCGCGCGGTTCGGTCAGCTTCGGTCCGTCGGAACGACTTTCCGTCCTCAAACAGGACCACTTCGAATTTGACGAACATACCGTTTTGGATACAGTGCTGATGGGCCATCAGCCACTGTGGACAATTATGAACGAAAAGAACGCCCTGTATGCAAAACCTGACTTCTCGGACGAAGACGGTATCAAGGTCGGGGAACTCGAGGAAAAATTCGCCGAAATGGACGGTTGGAATGCCGAAAGCGACGCAGCCAACCTGCTCAGCGGACTGGGAATCAAGGAACACCTGCATTACGAGTTGATGGGGCACCTCAATGCCAAAGAGAAAGTACGCGTGCTGCTGGCGCAGGCCCTGTTCGGCAAACCGGATAACCTGCTGCTCGACGAGCCGACGAACGACCTGGACGTCAATACGATCATGTGGCTCGAAAACTACCTGTCGAACTACGAAAACACGGTACTCGTCGTATCGCACGACCGTCACTTCCTTGATGCGATCAGCACGCACATCATCGACATCGATTACAGCGATATCAACCTCTTCTCCGGCAACTACAGCTTCTGGTACGAATCGAGCCAGCTGGCCGCGTCAGCAGGCCAACCAAAACAAGAAGGCCGAAGAGAAGAAAAAAGAGCTGATGGAATTTATCCAGCGTTTCAGCGCGAACGTCGCCAAATCGAAGCAGACCACCACGCGCAAGAAGATGCTCGAAAAGCTCAACGTCGAAGAGATCAAACCCTCGATGCGCAAATATCCGGGTATTATTTTCCAGCCCGAACGGGAAACGGGTACGAAAATCCTCGCGGTGGACGGCCTGAGTAAAACCGTCAACGGTGAAAAGCTGTTCGACAAGGTGTCGTTTACCATTGAAAAAGGGGATAAAGTGGCTTTCCTTTCGCGCGAGCCGCGGGCGATCACGACCCTGTTCGAGATCATCGCAGGACACGACCAGCCCGACAGCGGCATGGTCGAGTGGGGCGTGACGATCAACAGCGCCTACCTGCCGCTGAACAACTCCGATTTCTTCAACAACGAACTTTCCATCGTCGATTGGCTGGCCCAGTTCTCAGACGATACCAGCGAACTCTACCTGCGGGGATACCTGGGTAAGATGCTTTTCAGCGGCGAAGAGATTTACAAGAAGGTAAACGTCCTTTCGGGCGGCGAGAAGATGCGTTGCATGATCGCCCGGATGATGATCAAGCAGGCCAATACACTGCTGCTCGACTCGCCCACCAACCACCTCGACCTCGAATCGATCCAGGCGTTCAACAATGCACTCGTTTCGTTCAAAGGAATCGTACTGATGACCTCGCACGACCACGAATTCATCAATACGGTAGCCAACCGCATTATCGAAATCACACCGAATGGCATGATCGATAAATATATGGAATACGACGACTACCTCTTCGACGAGCGGGTGCAGGAAAACCTGGAAAAGCTCTACAACCGGTAGGCTCCGAACTGTTTACAGACTCTATTCTTTCGCCTAAAACCCGTTTACCTAAAAACTCAACGTTATGAAACCGACTCACGCTTGCGCTTCCCGGTTCCGGCATATCGGACTGTTATTGTGCAGTTTAACAGTTATTGAAACCTTACAGGCACAAACTCCGGAAGATTCGATTGCCTTAACCGGTGCGGCATGGGAGACGGTTGAAACAGACAATGGCCTGACGATCAAAAAGTGTAGACCTGAGGCTGTTCGACTCCGACCAGCAAATCTATTGCGTGGAATTCAACCCGCAGTTGCACCGCCTGCAGCTCAAACAGGGGAGAAGCGCGAGACGGTTAAACGGCTCGGTAAAAAGGAGGCTAACGCGGAGGTGGCGGTCAACGGCGGTTATTTTATCACGAAAACCAAGCAGGCGATTGCCAACGATTTCACCAAAATCGACGGCGTTATCCTGACCGCCGGAGGCGGGTGGGGCAATGGTGCAATCGCTCTGGATAGTGCAGGAAGACTGCATTTCATCAAAAACCTGCCCGGTGTGGCTGCCGCCGATTCGCTCTGGCATACGCCCTATCCGAACGTGATGGGGGCCGGCCCGATGCTGATGTACGACAACGTTCAATTGATCCCGCTGAATTACGGCGATACCAAACGCCATCCGCGCACGGTGATCGGCATTCGCCCTGACGGTACCATTATATTGATGGTCGTGGACGGACGACAGGAAGGAGCGGACGGCATGTCTCCGGCCGAACTGGCATGGAGTTGCCGCATGCTGGACATGAGTTCGGCACTGAATCTGGACGGAGGCGGATCTTCGGCACTTTGGTCACGCAAGCACAGAGTCATCAACCGGCCTTCGGATAAAGTGGCTTTTATCCGCATTCCGCGTAAAGTGGGAAATGCCGTGCTAGTCGTTCCGGCAAACAGCGCAACGAATTGATAAAACAAGCGGAAATTCAACGGACGAGCGGAACGGAATCAAGGATCTGAAACGGAATCAGCACCCCGAAGCCATTGATATTGCGATCGACATTACGTTTCCTACACCGCCAGCCAGCCGAACAGCAACCACGCGACAATGAGCGTCACAACGATATTAAAGCACTGGGCGATCAGGAACGTAGCGATATAGCGCCGGTTTTCGGCCTTGAAAATATAACGGAAATCGGTTTCCAACCCGATGCAGACGAAAGCGACGGAGAACATCACCTCACGCAAGCCCTTGGCCAGAGAGCCGAGGGCTTTTGCCTGCCCCATATCGAAGCAGGTACTGGAAATTAGTGACGCCAGCATAAATCCTACGACAAATTTAGGGAAACGATCCCACAAAACACGGGGAGTGGGTTTCAGTTCTGTATTCGAAGTGCCCCGCACCGACCAATAGATCGAAATAATAAACGCAGCCACGCCCAGCAGGACATTCTGCGACGACTTGATAATGACGCTGTAAGTTTCTGCCGTTTCACCCAAAAACTTGCCGGCCGCAACCACGGCTCCGGTCGTATCGATAGTCCCGCCGAGCCACGCGCCCGCCACCTCCTGCGACAAACCCATCAACTTGGCCAGATAGGGCATCAGGTACATCATCGGAATAGCCACGATCAGCACGATCGACACGACGAACGACAGTTTTTTTTACTGTCTCCCCTTTGATCGCCCCGCAGGTGGCAATGGCAGCCGACACGCCGCAGATCGACACCGCACTCGACAGCATAACGCCCATCTCTTCGTCCACTTTCATTTTGCGGGCCAGCCAAAAGGTAAAATACCACACGCTGAACACGACGACGATGCCCTGCAGAATACCGAAAAATCCGGCTTCCAAAATCTCACCGAACAGCACCGACGTACCCAGCAGCACCAGCCCGATCTTGATGTAGTATTCACTGCGGACTGCGGGCGAAAGCCACGCGGGCAATCCCACGGTATTGCGGATCAGCAATCCGAGGGCCACTGAAAAGAAAACCGACTCGAATCCGGTGCGTTTGATCGCAGGGATACCCGAAAGCAACATACACAGGACTGACAGGACAAAAATCGCAACGAAAGCCGGAAGAAAACCCTTCAATCGTTCACCGAGCAACCGGACCCCCAATGCGGCAACCAACAGGGCGACCACCAGCAGTCCGAGGATGGAGAGCCATGCTTCCACTGTATTCAGTTCCTTGGGAAACACGGGAATCAGTCCCGGAAGGACGATCACTGTCACGACAAGCAACAATCCCATCAGTGTAGCAATCCAGTCCTCGTTCTGGAACTGCCGGAAAAACGACTTACTCATATCCTGGTTTAAGCTTTGAATTAACAACCTGATTCATATCGTCGATGGACAAAACGAAATACCCCGCGAAAATAATAAAACCTGTCAAGGAAGCCACACAAGGGGTACTAAACGGGTAGAAAATACGTTTTTATGCGTACAGCAGCATCGGCACTTCCACGTACTTCAAGGATTTGTCGTATTTTTGCAGAGCTGTCGAATACCTAGTTTACGTTGCCCCATGATTAAAATCTTTATTCTCCTGCTCGCTCTGATCTCCATCCTGCAAGATCTGCTGATCCGGCACCGTCTGAAAAAAGCTTTTCCGGAACGGCCCTGGATACACCGGATTTATCTGACTTCGTTCCTTCTCCTCGACACACTTGATCGTCATCGCCCTGACCTGCTACCGGATGGCGCCCGATGCAGCCTCGCCCCGCTACGTACAGATCATCCTGTGGGTTATCGCCATCTTTTATGATGTCGATCGTCCCGAAATTGATATACCTGCTCTTTTTCCTTGCTTGATTACCCGGCCAGCCGGGTAAAAAAACGGCGCGTGCATTGGTTTTCCGCTGTCGGACTGATCGTCGGGCTGTACTGCCTCGGCGTCATGATTTACGGGGCCACGCGTGGGCGCAATCATATCGAAGTCAAAGAGATCACGATCACGTCGGATAAACTGCCTGCTGCTTTCGACGGGTACCGAATCGTGATGTTTTCCGACCTTCATACGGGCAACTACGGACCGCACAACACGCTGATCAGGCGTATGACCGAAAAAGATCAACGCCCTGGAAGCCGACCTGGTAGTCAACGGTGGAGACGTCGTAAACACGAACGCCCGTGAACTGAGCGGCAAAGACATGGCCGCCCTCGCATCGATCCGCAGCCGCGACGGGGATCTATTCGGTTTTCGGCAACCACGATCTCGGATTCTACATGCGGGAACGCGCCGGTTTCGGCCCAGTCGAAAGCGTTAAATTATTGGAAGAAAAACAAGCCAGGATGGGATGGCACCTGCTGAACAACCAATCGGTAGCAATCCGACGGGGTGCGGACAGCATCACGGTCTCGGGAGTCAACTATCCGCGGGACGGTTTTCACAACGGATACGAGACCGGACTGGGAGGCTGCGATCTGAAGGCCACTTACCGGAACGTACCGGACAGCGCATTCAACATCCTGATCTCGCATACGCCCCAGAACTGGGATGCGGTCCGCGCGACAGGCAAAGCCGACCTTACGCTGTCGGGCCATGTCCACGCGATGCAGATGAAAATCCATGTCGGCAAGTGGGTCTGGTCCCCCGCCCAATGGATGTACCCGCGCTGGAGCGGACTGTATACGGAAGGCGACAAGCACCTCTACATCAACGATGGGATGCGGGATATGTGATCTATCCGATGCGCATCGGGACCTATCCCGAACTAACGCTCATCACACTGCGCAGCGCTAGTGCGCAATTTTCAGACCGATCACCCCGATAACGATCAGTCCGGCGGAGAAAAGACGCCAGAATCCGGCCGAATCACCGAACAGAAAAATTCCGACCAGCAGTGTCCCCACAGCACCGATCCCGGTCCACACCACATAAGCGGTGCCGATCGGGATGCTTCTTTGTGCGATATAGAGCAGGAACATGCTCAGCGCCATCGATACGACAGCCAGCAGGATCCCCCAGACCTTGACCTGCATGGTTTCCGAGAGTTTCAATCCCAGCGCCCAACCCATCTCGAACAGGCCGCCTAAAATCAGATAAATCCAAGCCATAACGTTAAATTATCGGCAAATGCCACAGAGAGGGCGAAGATAGCATTTTTCATTGGGAAAATTTATTTATATTTACGCTCAAATTTAAAAACCGCCTAATGAAACGACGCTTCAAAGTCGGACTGTTGCTGAAAATCGTCATCGCAATCGTTCTCGGCTTAACCTTTTCGACCTTCCTTCCGACGCCCGGCGTTCGCATTTTCGTCACCATCAACTCCATCTTCAGCAATTTCCTGAGCTTCTCCATTCCGCTGATTATTGTCGGCCTGGTGGCTCCGGGTATTGCCGACCTCGGATCCGGGGCGGGTAAACTGTTGGGCATTACGGCACTCGTCGCATATATCTCGACACTGTTTGCGGGTTTTTCTCCTATTTCACCTGCCTGGCGACCTTCCCGTACCTGCTGCCGGGCGGCGGGGTACACGAGGTTTCAGCCGCCGGTACCGCCGCCGTGGAAGCGACCAACCCGCTGGCATCGATCACCAGCGCGACGATCCTCCGTTTTTACGATCGACATGCCGCCGTTTATGGACGTCGTTTCCGCATTGGTCTTCTCTTTCATTTTAGGCTTGGGGTTGGCCGCGCTACCGGGACGTGCGTTCAAGGATGCGCTCTCAATGAATTCGGGGAAGTGATCAACCTGCTGATCGGCAAAGTGATCGTACCGCTGCTACCGCTTTACATCTTCGGAATTTTCCTGAAAATGGGCGCCGAAGGACAGGCTGTGCAGGTAATGTCGCTGTTCCTGAAGGTGATCATCATCATCTTCGTCATGCACATCGCACTGCTGCTGATCCAGTATGCCATTGCCGGAGCGATCGCCAAGCGTAATCCGCTCAAGCTGCTGCGCATCATGCTGCCGGCCTATGCCACGGCTCTCGGTACGCAATCGTCCGCCGCTACCATTCCCGTATCGCTCCAACAAACGATCAAAATGGGTGTACATCCCGATCTGGCAGGTTTCGTGGTACCGCTTTGCGCAACGATCCATCTCTCGGGCAGCATCCTGAAAATCGTCGCCTGTGCATTGGCGATCATGTGGATGACACCCGACACATTCCCGATCACATTCGAATTGTATGCAGGCTTTATCTTCATGCTCGGCATCGCGATGGTAGCCGCTCCCGGCGTCCCGGGCGGAGCGATCATGGCGGCACTCGGACTGCTCGCATCGATTTTGGGTTTCAACGCCGAATTGCAGGCCCTGATGATTGCACTCTACATCACGATGGACAGCTTCGGCACCGCCGGCAATGTGACGGGCGGGGGAGCCATCGCCGTGATCATGGACAAGATTTACCGCAATATGTTGAAAAAAGGCGATGCCGAAACACCTAAAATCGCAGCCTAAAATATTTTACGGCGAATAACCGTTTATAAAATAACATTGACCTGCCGATAAACTGAACGTTCAAAAAGGAGTATCAACACAATGAGGCAAACAGGCATCCGCATCATCCTGCTCTGTACCGGCATACTCATGCTGGTATTGTCGGTGTTGCCTCATCACCACCACTGCGACGGTTCGATCCGGTTTTCGGTTGTAGAGCAATGCTCCGAATGCCAGCAGGCACCGGTTACCGCTTCGCACCATCATCCCGAAACGGACAATGACTGCGACCTGCGCCAGCTGTTCGTCATGTCGGGCCGTAACGACAGCGACCACCAGTTCAGCCTATGCCATACGCATGACCTGCAACCGGCCGACGCTTTCGTTTTCACGCTTTTCTATTACGTATATCCTGATCTTTCACTATTACTCAGTGGCCACGGCAGCCCGGTAGATTACCGGCCGTTCGTTGCCGCTTTACACGGAGCCGAATCCCAAGGCCCCGCAGCCCTCCGCGCCCCTCCTGCATTCATCGCTTAAGCGCCGTTACAACCGAGTGTTGTACACGCGCCCGACGGAAGTTGTACAATTTTGCACAGCTTCACCGGAGTAATTGTATAAGTCCCATTTACAATCGAAACAAGCGATGAACAAAATATTGATAGCATTAATCTCCGTCGCGCTCGTTACGGGCTGCACCGGAAAGCAAACTCCAAAGGACACGCACGACCATGAGGCGCACGAAGCGTGTCAATCTCACGACGGTCACGACCATGCGGCAGAGGGACATAACCACGAAGCCGAAGGTCACGACCATGAAAGGGAGAACCTCGATCATCAACACGAAGGTGAGGCCGGACATCCCGCCGGAGAAATCGTCTTCACCAAAGAACAGGCTGCAGAAACGGATTTCGCACTTCACAAAGTCGAACCGACCACATTCTATGAAGTTATTCCGGCCAGCGGACAAATCTTAGCCGCACAGGGAGACGAAGCGACCGTAGTCGCCACCGTCAGCGGAGTCGTATCGTTCTCTTCGAAAAAACTGTCCGAAGGCGCTTCGGTAAGCCGAGGCGAAAATCTTTTCTATATTTCGTCGAAGAATATCGCCGAAGGCGACTACACGGCCCGCACCCGGGCCGCCTTCGCACAGGCAAAAGCAGCTTACGAGAGGGCGGAGGAGCTCGTCAAAGACAAAATTATTTCGCAGTCCGAATACGAACAGGCCAAACTCAATTACCAAAACGCTAAAACGGCGCAGGAGGCCGTAGCGAACAAGACTACAGCGAAAGGTACGGGCGTAGGGGCGCCTATCGGTGGCTTTATCAAAAACATAGCTGTCAGTGAAGGGCAATTCGTCGAAGTCGGGCAGCTGCTGGCCACTATTTCGCAAAACCGCAGGCTGAAGCTCAAAGCCGAAGTTTCGCAACGCTATCACGGTGCACTACCGACCATCTCGAGTGCGAACTTCAAAACCTCATACGACGACAAAACCTATTCGCTCAAAGATCTGGGCGGACGGCTCGTGTCGGTCGGGAAAGCTTCGGACGGCGCATCGGCCTACATTCCTGTCACGTTCGAATTCGACAACAAAGGCGGGATCGTCTCGGGATCGTTCGTCGAGGTATTCCTGATCTCATCACCCAAACCGAACACGCTGACCGTTCCGGTCACGGCGCTGATCGAAGAACAGGGCAATTACTCGGTTTTCGTCCAGATCGACGAGGATGGATATCGCAAACAGGAAGTAAAACTGGGTGCCAGCGACGGAAAAAACATACACAAATTCTTGCGGGCCTCGAACCGGGCGACAACATCGTCAGCCGCGGAGCTTACCGAGTCAAGATGGCTTCGTTCTCGGGTGCCATTCCCCACGGACACCAGCACTAAACCGACACCGCCATGCTGAATAAAATAATCGATTTCTCATTACACAACCGATTGTTGGTAATGATTATGGGCGTATTGCTGCTCTTCGTGGGCGCATATACGGCCCGGCAGATGGAGGTGGATGTATTTCCCGACCTTAACGCCCCGACTGTGGTCGTGATGACCGAGGCGCCGGGTATGGCTTCCGAGGAGGTCGAGCGCACAGTGACTTTTCCGATTGAAACCGCCGTGAACGGAGCTACCGACGTACGCAGGGTGCGTTCATCGTCTACGACCGGATTTTCGGTCGTATGGGTGGAATTCGACTGGGGAACGGACATCTACAAAGCGCGCCAGATCGTCTCGGAAAAATTGGCCGCCGTCAACGCCACGCTACCCGACAACGTTGGGAATCCGACCCTCGGACCGCAGTCGTCGATCCTGGGCGAGCTGATGATCGTCGGCCTTACCTCGGACAGCACTTCACTGCAAGAGCTGCGAACCATCGCAGACTGGAACATCCGTCCGCGGCTGCTCTCCACCGGCGGCGTGGCGCAAGTCACCGTCATCGGCGGCGAAATCCGGGAATACCAGATTCTGCTCGACCCGATCCGCATGAAAAACTTCAACGTCTCGCTCGACGAGGTGATGAACGTCGTGAACGACCTGAGCCGCAACTCGAACGGAGGTGTGCTGAACCAGTACGGCAACGAATACATCATCCGGGGCATGCTTTCGACCACTTCGGCCGACGACATGGGAAAAGCCGTCGTTAAAACGGCAGGCGGCAACCCGATCCTGCTCGAGCATGTAGCCGACGTACGCACCGGGGCCAAAACCCCGAAAATGGGCGTTGCTTCCGAGCGTGGCAAACCGGCCGTCCTGATGACCGTCACCAAGCAACCCAGCACGAACTCACTGGAACTGACCGAACGACTCGACAAAGCGATCGCCGAGATCCAGACACAGCTTCCGGCGGACATCCACTTGTCGACCGACAGTTTCCGTCAGGCCCGCTTTATCGAAGGATCGATCGACAACATCCGGAAAGCCCTGTTCGAAGGGGCGTTTTTTGTCGTGGTGGTATTGTTCTTCTTCCTGATGAACGTACGCACGACGGTCATCTCGCTGGTAGCACTGCCGCTCTCGTTGCTCGTATCGATTCTCGCGCTCAAACTGATGGGCTTTACCATCAACACGATGAGTCTCGGTGGTATGGCCATTGCCATCGGATCGCTGGTGGACGATGCGATCATCGACGTGGAGAACGTCTTCAAACGGCTCAAGGAGAATTTCCGGCTCCCGAAAGTCGAACGGCGTCCATCGCTGAACGTCGTATACGACGCATCGACCGAAATACGCACCTCGATCGTACATGCCACGATCATCACCATCGTCGCGTTCATTCCGCTCTTTTTCCTCAGTGGGATGGAAGGACGGATGCTTCGACCGTTGGGCATTTCGTTCATCGTAGCCCTTTTTGCATCGATGATCGTAGCGGTCACACTGACCCCCGTCATGTGCAGTTACCTGCTTACCGGAGACAAGGTGCTGCGTAAAAGCGAAAAAGAGCCGTTCCTGGCGCGCTGGCTGAAAAAGATTTACCGTCCGGCACTGGAATGGGTACTCGGCCACAAACGGGCCGTACTCGGCAGCACGGTAGGGCTGTTCGTCGTTTCGCTGATTATTTTCTTCAGCCTGGGACGCAGCTTCCTGCCCCCGTTCAACGAGGGGTCATTTACGATCAATGTCGCCACGATGCCCGGCATTTCTCTCGAAGAGTCCGATAAAGTGGGGCGCAACGTGGAAGAGATATTGTTGACCGTGCCTGAAATCCAGACGGTCGTACGCAAGACTGGCCGCGCCGAACTGGACGAACACGCGCTCGGCGTGAATGTGTCGGAGCTGGAAGCTCCATATATCCTGGACAAGCGGTCAAAAGACGAATTTACGGCCGACGTGCGCCGAAAACTGAGCGTCCTGCACGGCGTAAATATCGAATTGGGACAACCGATTTCTCACCGTATCGACGCAATGCTCTCGGGTACGAAGGCCAATATTGCAATCAAGCTTTTCGGCCCCGACCTGAATGAACTCTTCACGCTCGGCAACCGGATCAAAGGAGCCGTTTCCGGGGTGGAAGGCATCGCCGACCTGAATGTCGAGCAACAGGTAGAGCGCCCGCAGTTGCAGATCAAACCCAAGCGTGAAATGCTGGCGCGTTACGGCATCACACTGCCGGAATTTTCGGAATTCATCGAAGTGGCGCTGGCCGGCAGGGTAGTGTCCCAAGTGTACGACCAGGGACGTTCGTTCGACGTCACGGTCAAGATGAACGACAACAGCCGCAGTGAAATGGAGCGGATCGGAAATCTCACCATCGACGCAAACGGCCAGAAAATCCCGCTGAATTACATAGCTGAACTGGTTTCGTCATCGGGCCCCAATACCATCAACCGTGAAAACGCCCAACGCAAGATAGTCATTTCCGCGAACGTGGCCGGACGCGACCTGCGCGGAGTGGTGAACGACATCCAGAAGATCGTGAAAAACGACGTGCCGCTACCGGAAGGTTACCACATCGAATACGGCGGGCAGTTCGAGAGCGAACAGGCGGCTTCGCGCATTTTGCTCTTCACGTCGCTCATCTCGCTGCTGGTAATATTCCTGTTGCTGTTCCAGGAGTTCAAAAAGGTATCGATGGCCGGCATCATCATGCTCAACCTGCCGCTGGCGCTAATCGGCGGAATCTTCAGCCTGTGGATCACATCCGGTGAGATCAGTATTCCGGCCATTATCGGTTTCATTTCGCTGCTGGGTATCGCCACGCGAAACGGCATACTGCTTGTATCCCATTACAACCACCTGCGGGGTGAAGGAATGTCACTCCGTGAAAGCATCGTGCAGGGATCGCTCGACCGGCTGAATCCAATCCTGATGACCGCCCTGAGCTCGGCCCTCGCACTCATTCCGCTGGCCCTGGGCGGTAACCTGGCCGGCAACGAAATTCAGAGCCCTTTGGCCAAAGTGATTCTCGGCGGCCTGCTCAGTTCGACACTGCTCAACGGGTTTATCATTCCAACCGTCTATCTGATTATCAACCGTAAACAAGAACAGGCATGAAACGTACGATCCTAATCATAACCGCGTGCCTCGCGAGCTTCGGTCCCCTGCGGGCGCAGGAGAGCATCGACGAAGTACTGCTGCTCGTAGAACAGGCATCAAAGAGTTGCAGGCCCAGCGCAAGCTGACCGAAGCCCAAAAACTCGAAGCCAAAACCGGTAACTCGCTGGAGAATCCGTCGGTAGAGTTCGAGAACCTTTGGCGCCGGCCGGTTCCGGGCAACAACTCCGAATTGACCGTCACGCAGCCGTTTGATTTTCCGGGAGCTTATGCAGCCCGTAATAAAAATCGCGAAACTCAAAGCCTCTCTGTACGACAGCGAAGGTGCCGAGTTCCGCCAGCAATTACTGTTGCAGGCCAAAGAGCTCTGTATCGAAATCATCTACCTGCGGCAACAGCAGATTTTTGCTCGGCGAACGACTGTCCAACGCACAACGCCTCGTCTGTATATAAACAAAAATTGGAGACCGGGCCGCCAATATTTTTGGAAACAAAACAAGATCAGTGTTGAATTGATCGCAGCACAAACTGCAGCGAACCTGAATGCCACAACGTTAAAAGCCCGGCTGCAACAACTCTCGAACCTCGCAGGTGGAGAGCCGGTCAATTTCACAGCCACGGACTATCCGGCGGAATCGGAACTCCCCGAATAAATGCCACGCTCGAAACGCTCTACATGGAACAGAGCCCGGAATTGCAACGTTTGGCGGACGAGCACAGCGTCAACCTGAAAACGATTACGCTGAACAAGGCGCTCGCACTGCCCAAATTCGAAGTAGGGTACCGGCACAATTACGGACTCGAAGGACGCTTCAACGGTTTACTCGTCGGCATGTCGATCCCAATGTTCGAAAATAAAAATAAGGTGAAAGCCGCCCGGGCGCAAAGCTACTTTTCCGACACGAAGCTGCAAAGCGCTAAACTGAACAGCGTTACGATTCTGAAGCAACTTTACGAACAGGCGCAAACCCTTCGCCAGTCGGCGGAATCCCTACAGGCAGTGCTCCGTAACCAGAATAACATCGAGTTACTGAACAAGGCCCTGGACGCAGGACAAATTTCCGTAATCGAATACTTCACAGAGGTAAGTACGCTGTATCAAAGCCGCGAGACGCTGCTGCAACTGGAGAAGGATTACCGCACCGCTACAGCCCAGATCTACCGCTACGAGCTGTAACTTCGCGATTCCCTATTATTCCAAAAAGAAGGCCGGAATTCCGGCCTTCTTTATTAACAGAATGTTGCAAAACTTTCCATGCCTTCTTTGGCAAATATTCCTTATATATTGAGCGGTGAATTAGTCACTTTGCTTGCACATGCTAACCGCCTCTCCTCAGCAAGCAGAGAAGTTTCATTATATTTTGTGTGTTTTAAAACAAATAAAATAAAATTTTAACAACAAGATATATTTATATTCCTCTCTGCCGTATATTTGTGCTGTCATCGTGTATAAACGAACGCAAGAAGAACAAACGCAAACTATCTGAAAAAATCATGAAAATCGTAGGCGAACCGAAAGCATTCCTGAGCAACGAGGCTCTCCAGCTGCTGAACCTGTACGAATCGTTGGGCGAGCGGGCCGAAATCTTCCTGCCGCGCCACATCTTCGACAATCTGACCAGCTTTGTCAGCCTCTGTATGGAAGAGCCCGACGATCCGGCCCGCCAACAGGCCGAGATCAACCGTTACCTGCTCAAATTCCGCGAGGATATCCCCGGTTATACCGATGTGTCGCTGATGCTGATCCCTCACAACAACTCGAAAGCATTCGAACTGAGCAGCAAACGCGGGGAATTCGTCAAAAAGATCAATTCGGTGCTCGATACCGACGGGACGACTACCGAAATCAAAAATATCCTGATCAATATCCGCGACAGCCATGACCTTTCGGTCGGCACGCCGCCGATCAACAGTTATCACATCGACTTCATGTCGCAAATCCAGTTAGGCGGGCACGTTCGCGACCTGCGCAAATACCGCGACGTGATCGGTGTAACGGGCGACATCAACGAAGCGCACTGGAACTACCTGATGGACACGCTCGAACAGATGATCAGCCAAAGCACCCATTACACGACAAAAGCCGAAATTTGCGACTTCCTGCACCGCAGCAAGTGGGCCGTGAATTTCAAAGGGATGAACGGCATGATCCGTACGGTCGTGTCCGGGAACGCCGACAAAGCCGTCTCCCTGCTGCGCGGCGACGTATTCAGCAAGGACTGCGTCGTGGTGATGGAATCGCCCGCCCCGGAACTGCTCTACGAAAAGATGACGGCCGACACCACTTCGGTATTCGTCGTCAAGGTAAAGCACGCCCGCATCAACCATTATGCCGGTGAAAAATGGTTCCCGTTGCTGACGCGATTGGTGATCGTGGACGACTCGAAAGAGTCGCGCAGCTCGAATACCTCGCTGATCTTCTGTTTCCACAACGGCATTATCAATACGCTCAACAAAGTACACACCAAAAAACTCGGCTCGCCGTCGAATACACAGCTGGACCTGCGCCTGATCCTGGAAAATGTCAACCCGACCTATCTCAAGGAGTTCCGAGAAAAGATAGAAGCCCAGATCGGAGAGTACGCCGCCGAACTCGAAACGCTGCTCAACGAACAGACGGGCGATCCGAACGACATCGAGAAGCGGATCACACTCTTCAAACTCGACTCTTTCTCGCGGCAGGTCGTACAGGATAAATACTCGCTCGAAAAGCTGCGCGACTTTATCTTCTTCCTTGAGAACTGCCACAAACAGGAAACCAAGAAGGTACAGACCCAGGAGCTGATCGACGAGTTCGAAAGCCGCATGAAAAATTATTTCTATGCGGGCAACAAACTCATCGACGTCATAACGATCCTCGAAGGCGGTGGCCGTCACCAAATCAAGACTTTCGGGGACTACCTGCGCAGTAAAACATTCAACAACCTGAACAGCAAAATCCGCTATGCATGCCAGCTGATCCTCGACATCATTCCGAGCTGCTACGAGCGGACGCTGCACAATCATTTCCATAAGAATTTCGGCATTAACCTGTTCCTTGAGAAATACCAGGAATACCTGACCAAAACGGGCAAAGATGCCGACAACAAGGGGCGCTTCGAGAAGTTTCTGATCGACCTGGGCATCCGCGACAAATACTTCGCGCTCAAAGAAGAGGACAAGGAGATCGTCAAAAATTTCCTCGCCGCGTTAGGCAACCTCGACCAGACCTCGGTATCGGATGCCGTACAGATGATCATCCGCGACCTGCTGTTCAACCCGAACGGCCGGCCGAAGCCCTATATCATTTACAATGCGATCCAGGCCTGGGAGTACAAAGACCTGCTGCCGGACGACTGTTTCGACATCAATCCGTTCGACATCGAAATCGAGAACGACAACGAAGGCAGGCTTGCCTACGACCGCCTGATCGACCGGTTGCAACGGATCAAATCGACCTTGGCATTATTCGACGACAGCGGCAGCCTGTGGGACCTTTTCTGCGAAAATACGACGATCATCGTCAACGACCCGAACAATCCCACGGGTTATACCGATTTCAACAGCGAGGCGGCCAACAACTTTCTGCGTTTCCTAAACAGTTGCAAAATCACGCTGTTCCTCGACGAAGCATACGCAGAGGCGTCAAGATCGAAGACCGCGAGTTGCCAAAATGGCGTACGCTTTCTCGCTACATCATGAACAACATTAACGCGCAGTCGCGTATCAAGGCCATTTCGTCGCTTTCGACCACGAAGAACCTCGCCGCCACGGGCGAACGCCTCGGCGCCGTAGCCGTCACTCCCCAGGCAGCGGACTTCGCAAAATACGCACGGGCCTGCAACAGCGCCGAACACGGCAACAACAACTCGTTGCTGATGCTCAACAATACGCTCGAGATCGCCCAGGTAGCTAAGCGCATCAAAGACCAGATCGAAGCCGAACTGCCGAAAAACGCTTCGCGTTCGAAAATCAAAAAGGCGATCGTCAAATTTATCGTCAGCCAATTCGAAAAGACCCAGCAAAACAACGAGATCAGCAAAACCAACCGCCAGTTGCACAAAACGGCCGGTTTCGAGGGGTCACCGCTCTACCTGTTCCTGCTCGACGAACTGGTAGCCCTGGACAAGCTCGACGTACTGGGACTGCCGGACGATTTCAAATACCACGACGAACCGTTTTTCGTCTACTACCAAAGCAAGTTGGTGGAAAACCTGAACCGTTTCCGGGTTAACAAGAACTTTCGCCACGAATCGCTCACGCGTATGAAGATGGCCAAAGAGATCGGACAGCGTCTGCTTGACAACAGTCCGGCGGGGACAGCACTACGAGTCATCCAATCGGACGGTTCTTACCTGTTCAACTTCAAGATCACCGGTCCCTATTCGTACCCCGACCTGCTGCTGTTCTGCCAGATGCTGGCCCGGAACAAAGGCGTAGCCACCGTACCGTATCCGACAGGACTCGTACGCTTCTCTCTGGGCGGCTATACCTCGGCATCGAAAGAGGGGTTGAAAGTTCTCGGGGCCGAATTGGAAGATGCCTTTTTCGATCTTCATCCGGTATTGGAACCAATTTGCCGCCATGCGTGCCGATTCGGCGAACAAAGAGCGTGAAAGCAGCGCCCTGCTGAATGAGATGTTCCGCTATCCGAAAGACAAAGATTTCATCGAGAGCATCATTGCGGATTATCCGCTTTCAGCGAAATACAAGAAAGACAAAGCGCCGTCGCTGCAAATCCGCGACGTACGCTCGCTGTACCACGCCTCTCCCGAAAAAAGCGGCGTAACGATCACTACAATCGGAAGGTCAGCCAATTCGGTGATCGAACTGCACGGCGATATCGTCGGCACCTGCAAAGACGTTTTCGAATTCGTCCGCAGTTCGGCATTCACCAAAATCTATGAAAACCTGCTCGCACAGGTTTACAAACGTGTTCCGGCGCTGGCCGACCTGGATTTCAACACGGTCAGTTCGAAATACAGCAAAGCGGTCATCCTGAAATACATTACCAACAAACGGACTTTCCAGCCGAACCACCACGTACTCGACAACCCCGAGGAGAAGAGTGTAATGATGGAGATCCTGATCGAGATGGAGAACTTGCTCTTCTCGGACAGCAAAATGAAAATCCTGGCTATCAACGCAACGGGCAGTCCCGAACTCGACAAGGCAAAGCTCGAAGGATTGAACTCGATCATCAAAAAGTATATCCGGGAGATCTTGCTGCACTTCAACCTGCCGTTCGAGAAGGAGAGTCTCGAACCTAGCCGCCGCGAAATTATCCAGATGGCCGGCGCATGCTTCGAAGAGATCACCGGTATCAAGCTTTTACAGTTGAACCTGAATATCTGGATCGACGAAGTCATGCGCACGCTGCGTGACAAAGAAGAGTTCCGCAACCTCGCCATCTCGCAAAAAAGCATCGGCTATATCGAAGACGTACTGCGCACAGGAGTGGACCGGGCAGCCGAAATCACGGACAAGATACTCTACCTGTACCTACTCGAAAACGACAAGTCTTTCTACAAGATGGTCTGCAACAAACTGGCCTATTTCGACAAGCGCATCAGCGATTGCGACGACACGGAAGTGAGGATGCTCACCGAAGAGTTCGTTTCGAGCATCATGCCGATGCAGTTGCAGGAACTGAGTAACTACATCATGCGCAAGAAAGACATCAAGATCGCAGAAAGCGAAATCTATGCGGTCAGCCGCCGCGTCGTGCGATTCTACATCAGCCTGATCAAGCGCACCCGAGGTACGGACTATTACAACCGTTATGCGCATACGATCGTACGGATCGTCGAAACGGCATTCAAGAAGCAAAATTCCAGCGTAAACGAAATGGTACAACACGGCATTTCGATTTACAAAGGTTTCGAAATGGAAAACAAGTCGCTCGAAACCTTCGCCGGAGGCCGTATCAACTGGATTAACGAACTGATGACCAAGTGCGGCGTAATCTCGTCGGAACAGCCCGTACAGGAACACACGCGGATCGTTACTGACGCAAAAAACGCGAATATCCGTTCCACAAGATCGACCGGGTGGAAAGCAAAAAAAGCCTGATGGGGAAATTCCTTCCGATTATCCAGCCGAATACATCCGCTACATCGACTTGCGGCCCGATCCGTCGTTCTTCGTACACCGCCTCGCACGTTTCGTCGCGAACATGGACTCGGACGACTACCGCTGCAAAGGTGGTTAAACACGGTATCGTCAAGGAACTGGTCATCTTCCAGAAAGGTTACCTGAAATACCTGACCGACAACTACCGGCTCAATTATACAGAAGACATCAGCCTGCAGGACATCCGTAATTTCGTGCCGGACGTCATTTCGCTGCTCGGAGCCCCGGAAAAACTGATTTCATTCCCGCAGATCGGTTACTTCGACATCAAAGGTCCCGCAGGCAACATCAAGACGATCGTCACGCCGCTCAAGTCGGAAGCCGATTATTTCGGCGACGTAAAAAAAAACCACGCCTGACGGTCATCAACGAAAAGGTGAAAGAGATGGGTGGCACGCCGCGCCACGGATCGCTGTTTATGGTCGAAGAGAACGACGGCAGCGTCTTCGTAATCGAGATCAACGGCGACAGCGGGGTAGGCAAGAGCGAAATGATCGCCGCCTTTGTCCTCAAATGGCTGCGCAACAATCTCGAAGGCATCCGCTCGGTGAAAATGGTCGCCGGCGACATGTTCCACGAATTCCAGGACGCCGACGGAAATCTTTACGGCATCGGCACCGAAGTGGGCGATTTCTCGCGTACGACCGATTTCGACCCCGACTATATCAAATACTACAAGTATCTGTTCGAAAGCAGTGCGGACAGCAACGTGGACGACCGCAACGCCCGCAGCACCGTGAGTGGCATGTGCGACATCACGATGCCTTACAAGGTGGATATCATGCTCTCGGCCAGCAACTATTCGAAAAACGAAGGCGGCATTACACGGATCGACAATCCGGAAAACTTTCTGCTCTATATCGATGCACACGGTGAACGCAAGGAGAAAGCGACCAGCGGAGACGGCCCGAACTTCCAGTGCACGCTCAAACGCTACACGGCCGACAAGAATATCGTCGAGGTGATCTCACGTCACGGCAACTACCTGGACGACATTCTCGACTGGGATTTCTCTCCCGCCGACCAACAATACTACCTCGCTTCGTCATTCAAACTGCTCGACAAGATAGATATCACCGAAGTGGTGAAAATGATCTTCGCAGGCAGGTCGTTTACCCGGGATGGGGTAGCCTACACGATCGAAAATGTGGCATTCGACATGATCCAGAACCGCTTCATCGCAACGGTTTCGTACCGGTTCGGCGATGACAGGCTGACCGATGAAAAACAGATCGACCGCAAAATGTTCAGCGCGATATTCGATGCACTGGCCAGTACGCCGGGCGGCCAGCCGTTCATCTCGGAAGAGGGACAGGTAGAATGTATTCACAATCTTATCACCTGTCTGCGCGGCGGCAAAGACGGCAAGGGTGGGGCACGCCACATCCAGTGCGGCGTACTGTCAACCGAAATCGGCAAGAAAGGCCGCGAAATCATGGGCCCGCAGAAGGCGGCGGCCGCACTCAAACAACTGATTCAGGAAGTCCGTGTGAACAAACCCGAAATCAACGAAGGCAAGATCAAGGTAAAACGGTTGCTGAATGAAAAGTACCGACATCTTTTCCACGGAGAGATGAACAGCTCCGAGTTGTGGCGCTACAACTTCTACCTCTACCAGCTCGACAACATGCGTAAAGCCGATTTGCGCCGGATGGAACAACAAGTCCAAAAAAGGTGGACATCACCAACCTTGTCAATTTCCATCCGTCCGACCCGAATCACGAATTCAGTCCGCTGTTGGTAAATCCCAACCTGAACATCGAACTGACGAGCTTCGGGGAAACATTCGAGGAATTGATGAGTTTTCCGAACTATCCCGATTTCGCAGAGGAGTTTGCGGCCAAAGTACCGACACTTTACATCACCGAAGGCTACAGCGAAGAGACGAACATCAACAATATGATCGTACAGTTATTGATGCTCGAAGGCTACATCAGCAGCGACGACCTGGCCCGGGGGAGCGTAATCGAGAAGGTAAACCGGGAAACGATCGCAGCTGCCAAATATGCAGTAGTGCAGTACCTGAATTCGCTCAAAAACAGGGAAGCGAACCGGCGGCAGCCAAACCGGAGAACGATAAAACAGCACTCAAAACAGTAACCAAACCGGGTTCGAAGCGCAAATAAAAGTTTCGGAAAAAAAGGTTCTGAAAGCAAAAAGAAGCGGGGGCGCCATTGGGCGCCCCGCTTCACTTGCTAACCTTAATTAAATAACCCACAGAACTAACCGGGCTTTCGCCCTGTTATTATTTGATCGCCCCCAGGGCTGCACCGGTCGATTGTTCGTCTTTTTGCGCCGGTAAAGCGTCGTCGATGCAGCAGGATCGTCAAGGGTAAAAAATACCCGAATCGCTGCGCTCTACATTGTTGTAATTGGTCCATTTGAGCGTAATCTTAACCGATTTTTGCCCGGCCGGGACCAACCCGCTGATGTCAAACGACACGCGGCCGAAAGCAAGCGAAGTCGCCGGGTCTCCATAAGCGTTATGCTTAAGGATAACCACCACATTATCCGCCGTGGAATTCTGTTCGTCCACCAGCAAATTGATAAAATGCGCCAGAGAAGGATCGAAACGGAATACGAAGAAATTCACGTTCAAATAGTTTCCCCCGAACCAGGCGTCCTCGACATCGAGCGGGTCGTTGCCCAGTGCCGTCAACTCTTCGGGAGTCAGTTTCGTCGAATAAACGGGATCCTTGCTCAGAATTTTCTCGATAGCGTTAAGCCGGACTTCGAAACCGTTGGCGGTCTGCTTTTCAATGGTATAGTTGACCCTCACACGCATGCCATCCACCACAGGAAACGAAGGGACCAGGTTCTCGATAACGGTCAGGGTATTGCCTCCGTCCGTTTTAATGGTATAGGCATCCTGAGTGCCCACGATCACGCCGTAACTCACGTAAAAATTGTCACTGGAACCATCTTTATTGCAAGAGACCAAAGCGACCGAGAGCGCGGCTATCAGTAAAGCGAAAAGTTTTGATACTCGTTTCATAACTTAGAGCTTAAAAGGTACATTAAGGATTAGAATTTCAGACGTCTTTTACACAAAGACGGTACCACAACCCAAAATGTTGCATGGCGCATTAAAATTTAAACCGGAAACCGACACGGACGTTGAAACTCCACGGATTGTCCGTCCGGTAGGAGCGGGGGGTTGGTTGCTGTTGGGGAAATAATAATTGGCCCCCCGGCTCGAGATAGAGTCCGAAATTCTGCACAAAATCGTAACTGATACCGGCTCCGAGCCCAACCGACCACAGCACACCGCTGGCCGGCAATTTATCATCGATGTCGGACGCAAACACCCCATGATTGAAGATACGGGGATACCCGTGCGCCGAAAGCGCCATTTCGGCCATACCGCCGCCCTGCAGATAGATGTCCAGCCGTTTGTTTTGGTAAAGCGAATAGCTCAGATTGAGCGGAATGCCCAAATAATGTATCTTCTGCTTATACCTATAAGTATATTCAGCATCCAGATCGCCGCTGGATTCCAGATAGGAATATACAAGCCCGGTTTCGATACCCCAACGGTCGGTCAGCCGTTTTTTCACATTCACCCCGACCGAAATGGGGAAGCGGTGTTTGAGATTACGCCCAATGAACGTAACGGCATTTTTCGTGTAATTCGACTCCACCAACGCTGCGTTGAAAGCCGTTTGGCTCCTCAGCAACTTTACATCGGATGCCCCGGAAGCATGTGCGCTCGTATAGGCCGAGACCATCCACGAACGGCGCTGCGGTTTAAGTCCGCTATTCCAGTCAAAACCATTGCGGTACGAAGCCTTGCGATCCACTCCGTCGGTCTGGGACCGGGTAAACGGCGATTGATCCGATGTTTGAGGTCCTTGCGCCAGGTATGGCTCATCCGTCCGGTCCGGTCCTTCGATCTCATCGGGAGACAAAACGGTCGGTTCCGGCCATGCAGACGGCTCCTGCGGGACATTCAACCCCGCCGAAACCATTGCCCGATGAAGGGGATTCTGCGCACTTTGAGTCGGCTGAACCGGGGTAACGCTCCGCACCGAGCGGAACAGTTTTTCGAGAGCGGGATCGTTCAAAGGTTCCGTGTTGGCAATCATATCCGCTTTCATAGCCTGTTCCAAGGCCGGCAGCGAACCGCCTTTCGATACCGTGCCCTCCTGCAGAGAAAGCAACCATCTCCCCGCTGTGCCGGCCGAATTGATAGACGCCGAATCCGATTAAAAGGGCTATAGCGGCAGCAATGGAGTATTTTTACACTACGCCCGAGTGAGCGCTTGCGAACCACCCCGGCCGCATTTTCAGAAAGGACCAGCCGACGCTCCATTTCATTCCAGGACGGAACCGCATAACCCGCTTCCGGGTCCTGCAGCTTGGAGTGCAATATGTCATCAAACCGGTCTCGTTTCATCTTACATCATCTCTGCTTTTTGCAACATCTTTTGCAGATAGATCTTTGCACGGGCGTACTGCGAACGGGAAGTACCTTCGTTAATGCCCAGCATTTCGGCGATCTCCTTATGCGAATAACCTTCTATGGCAAAAAGGTTCAGCACCACCCGGTATCCGTCGGGTAGCCGATCGATGCACCGGCGCAGTTCGGCGGCTTCCATCCGTTCGAATACCGTAACATCATGGTTGTCCAGTTGAACCAGGCCATCCACGGGTACCGAGCCGTTCAGCACATTTGCCTTGCGCAGGTATCCCAATGCGGTATTGACGAAAATACGGCGCATCCATCCTTCAAAAGAGCCTTCCGAACGGAAATCCCCGATTTTACTGTACACCGTGATAAAACCGTCGTGCATCAGGTCGCAGGCCACATGGTAGTCCTTCACATAGCGCATGCATATGCCCAGCATCTTGGGGGCATATGTTTCATAGAGCTTCTGTTGGGCGACGCGGTCATGCTGACAACAACGTTTTATCAACTGTCTTTCGGTCACTGTACTCGCAGGATAAATACCGATCTATCTTACCAGATAGATGGATTTGATTCGTCTTTCGTTGCTTCTATAACGTGAAACATGATAAAATGTTTCAGAAAACCATACATTTTCACACCATTCATCCTCATGTACACTTTCCCTTATACAAAGGTACACAAATTTGTGATTTAGAAAAATTTAAATGATCTTTGTTTTGTATAACATATCTACTTTTCCGGCTATGATCGTATGGGCCTCGGCAGCCGTCTCGCTCGACGGATATATAGACGACACCACTTCCCGGCGTCTTGTGCTTTCTGGTACAAAAGATTGGGAACAGGTCCGCGCTTTGCGGGCCGAATGCGACGCGGTGCTGGTGGGTGCGGAGACCATCCGCAAAGACAATCCGGCATTGGTCACCCGCAGTGAAAAACTGCGCGAAAAACGTACGGCGCAAGGCAAGCCTGCCGACCCTGTCAAAGTAACTGTCAGCGCGAGTGGACGGCTCGATCCGCAAGCCCGGTTTTTCACAGAAGGGACAGGCCGAAAGATCGTAATCGCCGGAACGGGAGCATCACCGGAACATTTGGCAGCATTACGGCGCGTCGCCACGGTAATCGTGGCTAAAACAGACCCGATTACCCCGGAAACGATCCTGCAGCTTCTCTCGCAAGAGGGTATCCGTACGCTGTTTATCGAAGGGGGTACCCGTATCCTGACCCAATTTCTCACCGCAGATGCGATCGATTATTTGCGTATGGCTACGGCTCCTTTTTTTGTCGGCGACTCACACGCCCCACGTTTCGTACATGCAGGAAGGTTCCCTCACAACAAAAATCGGCGGATGCACCTGCTCAGCACCCAGGCGGTAGGGGGATATGTCCGTTGCCATTTATGCGCTGAAAGCTTCCGCTGAAGATTATGCCCGCATGGAACAGGCCATTACACTGGCCGCTCAGTGCCCGCCGTCGAAAGGCGCTTATTCGGTAGGGGCCGTAATCGTAACCGAAGACGGGCAGGTATGCACCGGGTACAGCCGGGAAACCGCCCCGACCAACCATGCAGAGGAAGAGGCCATCCTCAAAGCCATTCGGGCCGGCAGCCGGCTCACCGGAGCAACTGTCTATTCCAGCATGGAGCCCTGTACTACACGGAAGTCCAAACCGGCCTCCTGCTCCGAACTGATCATCCTCCACCGCATGAAACGGGTTGTGTTCGCCGCATACGAACCGCCGACCTTCGTCACCTGCCTCGGGGAAGCAGTTTTACGGCAAGCCGGGATAGAGGTTACCATCCTCAGCGACCTTGCACAAAAAGCACTGGATGTCAACCGACACCTCGCGAAATAATCGACAATACCTGCATACGATTCAACTTTTTGTCCGAATTTTTCATTAATAAATGAATAATTATTCATTTATTTTTTGAGTTTTGAAAAATTGTTTCCATTTTTGCCGCAAGAATGAACGTTCATTCATTAATGCAATGGCCAAAAAGATCGACACATCCAAAATCGAACGTATCCGGCAGGCATCGGTCGAGATTATCAGCGAGTGCGGCATCACCGGCAGTTCGGTCGCAGCTATCGCCCAGCGGGCCGGGGTGTCGGCAGGTTATCTGTACCGCCATTACCCGAGTAAGGTGGAGTTGGTGAACGACCTGCTCAATGACGCACTGAATTCGATCACGGAGCGAATCGATGCGCTGATCGGCGAAAACGACCGTATCGACAGGATTGTCAGCGGAATCATCGGTTTCATCTTTGAGAGCGCCAGCCTGAATCCGTATCGGTTGAAGTTCCAGATTATGTTGCTGAACGACTTTTCGACCGAGATCGATCCGGCGATCCGCGAACAGATTCGCCAGATCGGGGAGACACTGATCCGCAAAGGACATGAAAACGGATCGGTTCGGAAAAATGTGAGTATCGAAGATTTTTACATAGCTTTGGTCGGTATCCCGATGCAATACCTTGCTGCGCGGTACAAATTCGGCTTCGAGCGAACGACTGGGATATCGCCGCCGAAATTGAGAAGATTACAAGAATATCCATGTGTGCAATCAAATAGAACCAACCATATGAAAAAAATAGTTTTTGCAGCACTTGCCATGAGCCTTGCCTCGAGCCTCGCAGCCCAACCGAAGCAGACGCTCTCTTTCGACGAAGCGCTGAACCTCACGCTGACCAACAACCCGAGCATCAAGGCGTCAACATATGAACAAGAAGCCGCAGAGCGCGAACGTAAAGCAGCAGCATACGGCCTACGCCTGCCGAAAATCGGGGTAACCGGCGCTTATGCTTATCTTTCGGAGGACATCAACATCGACCTCAATGGAATGAAAGAACCGGTCGGCGGACTGATCGGGGGCATGGGCGGAGTACTGCCCCCGGCGGTACTTCAGCAGGCACAGGCACTGATGAAACAGAATTGGGCGCTTCCGTTGCAGGACCGCAGCCTCGGAACGGTCGGGGGGCACGATTACCGTCCCGGTCTACACCGGCGGCAAAATCAACGCTGCAAACAATGCGGCAAAGATCAAAATCAGCGAAACCGAGCAGAAAGGGTATCAAACCCGCAACTCGCTCGTCTCCGAGCTGACCGAACGCTATTACGGGCTCTCACTGGCGCTGCAGGTAGTCGAAGTGCGCCGCCAAGTGCTCGAAGGGATGCAGCACCATCTTGCCGATGCGAAAGCGCTTGAGGCCAACGGTATCATCGCAAAAGGCGAACGGCTCTATGCTGAAGTTCACACGGCCGAAGCCGAACGGGAATACCTCGCCGCACAAAAAACGGCCGCAACACTGAACAGTGCACTCTGCAATACCCTGAACGCTGAAACGACCTATCAGCCGATCTCGTCCATGTTCATCCTCAGCCAAATCGAAGACGTCGACCATTTCAAACAACTCGCGTTAAACAACAATCCGCAGTTACGGCAGGTCGGACTGAAAAAAAGACCTCGCCGTAGAAGGAGTCCGGCTCCAGCGGGCCGACTTCGCTCCGCAAGTAGCCCTGATGGGAGGCGCTTCGTTCTATAATTATCAGGTGACTCCGCTCATGCCGCGCTGGGCTGTCGGGGCTGGGGTTTCGTTCAAGATTTTCGACGGATTGAACCGGGAATACAAGTTCAGCGCCGCCAAGTCGCAGGTACGCCAGGTCGAAGCGCTGAACGTCAAGGCCCAGCATGATATCCTGACGCTGATCGACAAGCTTTACAACGAAATGACGACCTACAACGAGCAGTTGCCCTCGATCGATGCGGCATACAACTTCGCCGCCGAATACCTGCGTATCAAGGAGGAAGCGTTCAAGGAAGGGGCTGCGCCTTCTTCGGATGTGGTCGATGCCCAGCTCAATCTGGCCAAGATCAAAACCGAACGCCTGCAGGCCGCCTATTACTACGACCTGATGCTGGCACGGCTGCTCGAAGCGTGCGGAGAAAGTGAAATGCTGACGGAGTATGCCCGGCGGCCGGCCGCAATGCCGATCCGTTACGAATAACCCGTCGATCGTGACAATGACCCCATAACAAAGACAATAAAAAATAGAACACCTATATGAAAAAAAGAGCAATGTAATCGGACTGACTATCGGCATCGTCGTAGTCATCGTCGCCGTTTCGCTGATCTGCTGGTTCGCGATCAAGCCCGTTCCCCAATTTCATCCAAGGCGAAGTAGAGGCGACGAGTGTCAAAATTTTCGTCTAAAGTCCCCGGCCGCATCGAACAGATGGACTGACGTCAAGGAGGGGCAGCAAGTTACCAAAGGGCAACAGCTGTTTATGCTGAGCACGCCAGAAGTGCAAGCCAAACTGCAACAGGCACAAGCCGTCCGCCAGGCTGCCGGGGCACAAAGCGAGAAAGCCCGTCGTGGCGCCCGGGTACAGGAAATCGAGGCCGCATACAACATGTGGAAAAAAGCGGAAGCGGGCCGGAATTGGCACAGAAGAGTTATGACCGGATCAAAACCTGTACGAGTCCGGAGTGGTGCCGGCCCAGAAATTCGACGAGGCATCCGCGAACCTGCAGGCGATGAAAACGACGGCGCAAGCCGCACAATCTCAGTACAACATGGCCGTGGAAGGAGCGCGCCTCGAAGACAAGACCGCAGCGGCCGCACTGGTCGCACAAGCTACCGGAGCCGTCTCCGAAGTGGAATCGTACGCCAGCGACGCCATCCAGTATTCGCCGATCGACGGAGAAGTGTCGACGGTGATCGCCGAACCGGGCGAGCTGATCGGCTCCGGCTATCCGGTCATCACCCTGCTCGACATGAACGACCTGTGGGTGACGTTCAACGTCAAGGAAGACCTGTTACCCAAAGTGAAAATCGGATCGATCCTCACCGCTTATGTGCCGGGACTGGCCAAAACCATTCAACTGAAAATCGATTACATGGCCGCACAGGCCGAATACGCGACCTGGTCGGCCACCAAAACGCGCGGCGATTTCGACATCCGCACATTCGAAGTGAAGGCACGTCCGGTAAAACGAATCGCAGGATTGCGTCCGGGAATGACCGTCACGGTCAACTGGGACGAAATAAAATAACCGCACATGAAACTGATCCGGGATTTCATAGCCGTACTGCGGCGCGAACTGGGGATGTTCAACAGCTACAAGACCTTCTCGCGGCTGTCGATCGGACTGCCCATCCTGTCGTTCGTCGTCTTCATCCTGCTGTTCCGCACCGGGGTGCCCCACGACATTCCCATCGCCGTATACGACCCGGGCAATACGCCTCTTTCCCGGCAGCTAAGCCGGATGATCGACGCGACGCCGTCGGCCCGCGTAGGCCTACCACATCACCGATCTGGCCGAAGGGGAACGGATGATGAAAGAGGGGAAGATCGACGCGATCGTTTCGATTCCGCGCAGTTTGGAAAAAAACATTTACAGCAACAAGCAGTCGAACGTCGTGGCGTACATCAACGGCCTGAACCTCGTTAAAAACGGCATGCTCAACCGGGATATCAAACCGTCGTGATGACATTTTCGTCGGGCATTCAGATCCAGACACTGATGAAACAGGGCATTTCTGAAAAAGAAGCCTACGACCTGATGATGCCGATTTATTTCGAAAAGCACATCCTGTTCAACCCCTTCTCGAACTACGAATACTACCTGCTGCCGAGTTTCCTGCCGCTGATGCTGATGCTATTTACGCTGCTGACAACGATCTTCACGATCGGCGTCGAACTGAAAAACAGTACCGCACGCGAATGGCTCGCTACCGGCGGCGGCAACATGCTCGTAGCCCTGGCGGGAAAACTGGCGCCTTACACGGTGATTTTTCTTTGCACTGTGTATGCTGATGAACACCTGCCTGTTCAAGTTCCTGAGCGTCCCGTTGCAGGGAAACGTAATGCTGCTTTTCGTCTCGGGACTGGTTTACGTAATGGTATCTCAAGCCATCGGGGGTCTTTATGATCGCGGCCCTGAGCAACCTTCGCCTCGCGCTTTCGATCGGGGGGCGGCTACTCGGTGCTGTCGTTTACCTTTTCGGGGCTGACCTTTCCATTCATGGCGATGGACCTGCCGTTGCAAATTTTCGGATACATTTTCCCGATGACCTACTACGTCGAAATTTTCATCGATCAGGCGATGCGGGGCGCTCCGGCCGTCAATTCGTTCGCCTATCTGGGTTATATGATGCTCTTCCTGCTGCTGCCGCTGATTATGCTGCCGCGAATGAAGAAAATATGCACCGAAGAAAAATACTGGGGAAACTGTAAAATGATAACGACCCGTTTTCAAAAGAAATTCCGCGAATTCGCCTCGGTGCTGCGCAACGAATACCGCAACATCTTCTGCGATGCAGGTGTACTGCTGATTGCCGTGGGCGCCATTTTCATCTACTCGACGGCCTATTCGCTCGCCTATAAAAACGAAGTGCTGCGCGACGTGCCCGTCGCGGTAGTCGATAACAGCCGCACGCCGTCGAGCCGCCAACTGATCCGTTCGTTCGACGCCACACCCAACGTCAACGTCGTTTACAAACCGGCCAGCCTCGACGAAGCGAAAAAAAAAACTCTTTCTCGAACGGAAGGTAAACGGCATCATCGTCATTCCGGGCGACTATGAAAAGAAATTGATGCGGACCGAAAAGGTCAACCTTGCCATCTATGCCGATGCAAGTTACTTCCTGATGTACCGGCAGGTTTTTTTTTCGACATCATGGGCAGCATAGGCCATTCGAACAGCAACGTCGAATGGCTGCGGTTCGTCTCGAAAGCGGAGTTTCATCCAAGCAGGCCGAAGCACTGAGCAATCCCGTCTCGATATCGGTCCGGAACATGTACAACCCCTATCTGGGTTACGCCACCTTCATCATGCCGGCAATACTGATGGTCATCATCCAGCAGACGCTGCTGATCGGCATCGGTATGGTCGGGGGGGTACCTGGCGTGAAAAAGGCCTTTACAAAACATTGATTCCCAGTGGAGAACGACGCATGTCTGTATTACCGATCGTACTGGGAAAATCGGCGGCTTTCATTTCGGTTTACTGTATTACGCTCTCGTACCTGCTCTGCTTCCACTACAAACTATTCGGCTACCCGATGAACGGAAGCGCAGGCACGATCGTCCTGTTTCTGCTCCCCATACCTGCTGTCGTGCACATTCCTCGGCGTGGCCCTCTCATCCTTGTTCCGCCACCGTGAAAACTCACTGCTGCTGCTGCTGTTCACTTCCATCCCGGTGCTGATGCTCAGCGGCGCCTCCGTTCCCCAGGAGTGTATCCCGCAATGGCTCTATTACGGGACCAAATTCATTCCGAGCGGCAGCGGTGTGGACGGCTTTATCCGCATCCAGACGATGGGGGCAACGCTTGCCGAAGTCAGCACCCAATTCTGGACACTCTGGATACTGACGGCAGTTTACTTCCTCCCTGGCCTGCCTCGGCATGCGCCGAGTACTGCGTAAAACCGAACGGGAGGAGCGGTTGAAACAACTGACCGCCCAACTTGAATCCTAAACCCAAATGTCATGGAAAAGATCAAAACCGGAATCGCCTCTTTCGGCCTGTCGGGACAAGTGTTCCATGCACCGTTTCTCGACGTGCACGAAGGTTTCGAACTGTCGGTCATCGCCGAACGAAGCAACAACCTGGCCCGGGGCGCCTATCCCGGCGTACAGGTCGTTCGCTCGTTTGACGACCTGCTCGCAACGGATATCGAACTGGTCGTGGTCAATACCCCCGGACAGACTCATGCCGATTATTGCAGGCAGGCCCCTCGAAGCGGGCAAACACGTAGTCGTGGAAAAACCGTTCGTACCCACCTCTGCCGAAGCACAAGCATTGATCCGGTTGGCCGAGGAAAAAGGCCTGCTGCTGACGGTTTTTCAAAACCGACGCTTCGACGGGGATTTTCTGACCGTCAAACAAATCCTGCAATCGGGAGAGTTGGGCCGCATCGTCGAATTCCAATCCGCATTCCAGCGCTACCGGCCCGATATGGCCGCAGCACGGGCCCCTTGGCGGGAAGAACCGTTACCCGGTAACGGAATCACTTACGACCTCTGTTCACACCTGAGCGACCAGGCACTCGCGCGCTCTTCGGCAGGCCTGACGGTGTTTGGGCTACATTGGCTTCACAACGGGACGGCAGCCGAGTCGACGACTACAGCCTGATGCAGCTGCTTTACCCGAACCTGACAGTCACCCTGCGTGCCGGAATGATTATCCGGGAAGAGGGACCCCGGTTCGCCGTGCACGGGACAAAGGGCTCTTATGTCAAATACGGCCTCGACCCGCAGGAAGATCTGCTACGGTCAGGCAAAGCCACACCTTCACGCCAAGCGTGGGCCGCCGAAAGCGAAGCGGAGTGGGGCATCCTGAATACCGATGCCGGACGCCGCAAATACCCGACCGTCCCGGGGAACTACCTGGGCTACTACGATGCCGTTTACGGCGCTTTGCGTGACGGCGGGCCCGCACCGGTGTCACACGAAGAGATGCTTACCGATATCCGGATGCTCGAAGCCGCATTCGAAAGCCACAGAAGCGGCTGTACGGTCAAAATCTGACCGACATACCACGCGCTTCACCGCAGGAATTCTGTACTACACTTGGCATGCAAATTACCATACACCGGCCATACGCACGCTGGAAATAACGCATAGTCCAACCAACCGGACTGCACTGCATAAAAACCGGAGGGCTTGAATATTTCCGAGTAAAGCCGCCAAAAAAAACGGAGTGGATGTAGATCCACCCGTTTTCTATTTTCATTGTGCAAAAACTCAGGGTTACTCAGTGACCAGTTCGTATTTCTGGTCGATCCCTTTTTCGGTTACCGAAATACCCTCCTTCATCCAGCGGGGCATCGGCGCACCTTTGAGGTAGTGGTCGAAGAACTGATACATCCGCTTGTCCCAATCCATACTGGCGGCACGCGATGCAAGGTTGTGCGGCTCGCCGTTGTAGTTGAGCAACCATACCGGTTTGCCCAAACGGCGCAAAGCGATGTAATATTCGATATACTTGCGTCCAGGGCACCGCACCGTCGTTATCGTCATGGCGCAACAGCTGCGGAGTTTTGACGCGGTCGGCGAAGAACACGGGCGAGTTTTCGATATAGAGATCGCGGCGCTGCCAGGGAGTAGCCCCGATACGGCTCTGGCCCGTTTCATACTGCGAAGCGCGCGAAAAACCCGACTCATAACGAATGCCGCCGTATGCCGAAATCATGTTCGTGACAGCGGCACCGGGCGCGCTGCACGCATACAGGTCGGTCTGAGTCACCAGATGCGCGGTCTGGTAACCGCCCCAGCTTTGCCCCCTGTAAACCGATCCGGTTCTTATCGGCGATTCCGCGGTCGATCAGCGCCATCGTTCCGCTCACTACCACATCGTAGCAACTTTTGGCCGGAAATCCGTCGCGATATTTGATATCCGGGATAAAGACGATGTAATCGTTGCTGGTGCAATAAACCGGATTGATGATCGAACGGCTCGGTGACGGAGTATTGTAACGGTATTTCAAGAAAGTTTGCACTTCGTAGAAATAGACGATGGTCGGGTAGGGTTTCGACGGATCGTAATCTTCGGGGAAGTGCAGCAAACCCTCGCATTCGTTACCGTTGAAATCGGTCCATTTGAACAGTTCGACCGATCCCCACTTTGTAATCGGCCTGCTGCGGGTTGGCATTGGTCAGTTTCAACGAATCGCCGAACCGCTCGTTGCTGGTCCACAGGTCGCGGAACTCGTTTGAAATTTCACGGGTATAAATCAACCGGTCGCCTTTACGGGCAAAAACCCGCAATCGCATAGATAGGGGCCTTCCACCAGCTTCTGGGATCGCCTGGCCCGGACGCAACGTATAACCCGTTCTCCTTGTTGCGCGGTTGAACGACCCAGGAACATCATCGGCCGGGTCATATCTACCGCCGATTTACCTTCGGTGCGGCTCTGGTTGACAAGCTTGAACTGAGTGTTGGTCTCGCGGCCGATCTTGTCAGGCGGTTCCGGGAAAGCTTTTTACCCGAGGGATCAACCAACCAAAGATCGAACTGAGAGTCGGGGACATCAGCATCATCTTCAATCCCTTCGTCCAACCGTACATGCCATACAGGCGGGGTTCCCAGGTGACGTCGACATTATAGCGGATATGGATTATCGGCCGTCGGGCGTATAAAAGCGTCTTCGTGTCGATCGAATACCACGAAGAGTCCGGCAGCTTTGTAATAAGCCGCATATTTGGCCGACGGGGGGAAGATACATCCTGCCGTATCGCTTTTGCGCAGCAGCGTACGCGTTTGCCGGTTTTCGATCGGATCAGATAAGAGTCGACGGATCGAACATCTGAATTTCAGGTTCGCATAAAGGCTGTACGGCAACGTGCATCGCGCCAGGTGCATCCCCTCGTTCTCAAACGACACCGACGGGAGATCCTTGTCGCCCAATGCTACGGCACGGTTCTTCTTTCGGGAAATAGACCGCATGGGATAGGAAGCTCTTCGATTTTTTGTTTACCAATTGCGTCGGCATCAACATGGTATCGCGATAGCTCAAACGTCCAGCGAAAACTTCTCATCGGCAGGCAACGTATCCTTGCCGGGTTCGGTTTCGGTTTCCGGAGCGATCCCGAATTTGCAGGCGGTTCCCTTCGTGATTGAACGAAAGGTTCCCCGGCTCACGGCATATCCGCCCGGGGCAACCCGATAATCTGCGCTACTGGCGGGGGGTTTCCGGTCGGTTGTGGAAAAAATAGTAGAGATCGTACAGCGCATGCAGCCACCGTGTCGGCCGTCACCAGAAAAGCGCCTTGCTCCCCGGAACGGTCCAGCACCAGCGAAGGCGGGAGACTGCACCCCAAGCTCATTTGCTCGACCAAAGTTCACGCTGAAGGACCTCGCTTCCGGATCGACGGTGTAGACATAGACCGCCTTGAGCGAATCGGCCTCACGGGTATGTGTAAAGCAAGCACCGACCCTCCTCGCTCTCGGCCACTGTGAAATGATGGCCTGGGGTTTTATTTTTGGCAGCAAATTTCATATCCTTAACAGTTGTGAGCCTTTAATCGGGAGTCAATCATAGGTAGGAAAGGCTGTGAGCTGGCCGATGCTTCTCAGTTCTAAGTTTGACCACCATCTCGGCAGCATCTCATCACGGCAAAGGTGTTCCGGCATCTTATCCGCCTTTTACCTTGTCGATTTTGCCAAGTAATTTGAAATTATGATCTTGCTGAACATCGTTAAAGAAACCGGCGGACGCCGCCGCGTTCGATACGCGTTTGCTTCGGTTCCCCGCCACGTTCAGGGGCGTCACCGCTGCGTGGTGTATTCGCAATAAACCGAATCGCCGTTTTCGGAAACCTTAGGAAACAATCGATTTCCATCCGTCGTGGCGGTAATTTCCTTGGGTCTCAGTGCTTCTGTGTGCTGAAAAGCGAGAAGCCGCCACGCGTAAACCAACTATATACGATTTTAAGTTCATGTTCAGCTATTTAGAGATAAACGCAAGTTTTATTTCACTAAATTTGGTACCATCGTGTAAAACCTGTATTATGAAAAGCAAACTCATAGAGACGAATTCAAGCAGTTCGCCATGTGGGCAATGTGATCGATCCGGCCTTGTCGGTGTCGCATCGGTGCGGCCTTCGGCAAAATCGTCTCTTCGCTGGTAGCCGATGTCATCATGCCCGGCGTGGCGGAGTCACTCCCCACCGATCTGGGCATCACACCAAGCAGGGCCCAGACAGCCGCATCGAAGTAGTCATCCCGGCCGTGA